>Ga0315282_10004109_pt1 | contig 25554 bp, 25 predicted proteins | sample YL17G07_20_MG_FD_203693 | JGI IMG/M metagenome (GOLD analysis project Ga0315282, IMG submission 203693) | Sediment microbial communities from Yellowstone Lake, YNP, Wyoming, USA - YL17G07_20 | ecosystem: Environmental > Aquatic > Freshwater > Lake > Sediment | place: USA: Wyoming | collected... | reverse complement strand
GATTGTTTTCGGAGTCATCAGTCACTTAAACCGCTCCTGGGAGAAAAAGCCCCTTAAAGAATTTACACAAAAAGCTTGACGCTACCTGATCTTGATTTGAGTTTGCCATCTTAGTATGATAAAAGGTTGCGGTGGAGTTCGCGTAAAGCCGTTTCCCAGCGGCCAATGACTCCTACGGCGGGAAGCTGTAGGAGCTTTTTGTTAGTTACCCTCCTGTAGGTCTTCCCATCAGAAAACACGAGACGTAGGATCTGATCGCGATGGACAGCGTATGGGTAGGTGCCGCGTTGTGGATGCTGCTGCAGGTATCCGTATCGCTGCTTGCATCAAGTTCTCGTTGGCCGACCTGGTGGGTGTCCCCGTCAATACGGTCAAGGAGGACGTATGACTGACATGCTGGCAATCGAAGCAAAACGGACGCGTGGCAAAACGGACTGGGAGTCGCGACATGCAGCAGTTTCCAAGGCCGGAATAGCGAATATTCGCGCGGACCTCCTGGGTGTTTTGGCCACCCTCGAGAATGTTGCAGTGCTCCAAGAGGCTCAGGAAGCAAGATGCGGCATCTTGCTTCTGAGAGAGAAGGTGGAGCAGAACCGTTTCTACCTGACGGTTGTGGGACAATTTAAACGCGGCAAGACCTCCTTCCTGAATGCCTTACTTGGAGCCGAAGTGCTCCCCGTTGCAATCCTCCCACTCACATCCATTGTGACCATCCTGCGTTACGGCAAACGTCCCTCTGCCGAGGTTGTGTTGCAATCCGGGGCTCGAACCGCCATTGAAGTAGGTGCCCTTGTCAAATACGTCACCGAAAAAGGGAATCCCAAAAACGTCAGAGGGGTCAGGCACGTTGAAGTGGCTTACCCGAGTGAATACCTGCGCGGTGGAGTTACTTTGGTCGACACGCCTGGTATCGGAAGTGTCTACACTCACAATACGCAGGTCACTTATGATTTCCTTCCCCAAGTCGACGCCGCTATTTTCGTTACTTCCCCTGAGCCGCCCATCAGCAGTGCTGAGATCGAATTTCTCTCCGATCTTGCCGCACACGTTCGCAGAGTGTTCATCGTGTTAAACAAGACAGATCTATTGAACGACAACCAACTGCGAGAAGTCGTCGAGTTCACGCATCAGTCTCTGCCGGCGGGCATTTTGGCAAGCGAGGATTCTTGGTTCGCGGTTTCGGCAGCTCGCGCAATTCAGGCCAAACAACAGAGCGATCCGGACCTGCTCGCACGAAGTGGATTTACAGATTTGGAGGAGCGGCTCAATGAGTTTCTTGTCTCCGAGAAGAACACGGTTTTTTACGCCTCCATCGCGGGAAACGCGCGGAAACTGATTGCCGACCTTCGCCTCTCCTGCGAGCTGCAAATCCGCGCGGCCCGAATGCCACTGGAAGAGTTGCGGGCAAAGCGCGCCGAACTGGACAAGCATCTGGCTTACGCCCAGCAGCAAGAGGAGGACAGCCAAGTTCTACTCCGGAATAGCGTGACGCGCCTGTCCGCCCTTGTGGAGTCGGAAGCGAGAAGTTTTGCCGAAATGATGGTGGAACCCCTACGCGCCTTGATCCTGGAGCGACTCCGTGCCCTTGCAGCGTTCAGCCGCAAAGAACAGGCGTTGGAAATGGACAAGTTCTTAAAGGAGCGCATCGAACGGCTATTCGGGGATTGGCGGACCCAATTCGAAGGCTCGGCTACGGAACACTTCCGGCAAGCTACAAAGCGGTTCGCGGATCACGTCAACGATCTCATTGCCGATGTACGGAAGACGGCGGGCTCCCTATTCGGATTCTCCGTGCAAAGTTTTGACGGGACCGAGGAACTGGTCGAACTGGAACCTTGCGGATACTTCACCGATCCCGTTCTCGACTGGGGTCTTGGGAATGTGCCCTTGCTGCTGCCGTCAGGGCTGTTTCGCAAATACCTTCTCCGCGTCATGCGCGGGAAGGCGGAATCCGAGTTGGAAAGAAATGCCACCCGTGTTGCATTTGACTACAAGAAACGCCTCAACAAGAGTGTCGATTTATTTCTCGCAGGAATGACCGCCAAGCTTAACGAGACGATTGAGGGCATTCGTCGTGCGCTGGAAACTGCACTGGGTCGACAACAGGAGGGTTCCGCTGCGGCAGGACTCCAACTCGCGGAGATCGAGACGGCTCTTGCCAAACTGAATGAATGCGAAGGCAAGCTTGACCGTGTCTGTCCAGCATAAGCGCGGGACAGACAGGCCGACTGGGTGTTGAAGGCGCCGTACGCCAGGGAATGAACGCGCTGCCCTCAGGGCATTGAGGGGAGTGAGCAACGATGTTTAAGAGAATTCTTGTGGCTCACGATGGTTCGGATGGGGCGTGGGAAACTTTTGGCATGGGGGTCGATCTAGCACTGGAAGCGAGCGGAGCCTTACACGTGGCATGCATCGAGGGAGACAGACATTTGTATGCCGAGCAGCCCGATGAAGTTCGAGACACCAATGCAGAAAGCGATTCTCATCTAGGTGGGCTAGACATCGAAACTACGGTCTGGCCGGGTCATGCGGTGAAAGCAATCATCGACCTCACGAGCAAAGAAGCTTTCGATTTGCTGGTGGTTGGGGATACGGGTCACTCCAGCATTTACGAGCTTCTCTCGCATGGCCCCTTCCACAAATTGAGGGGCCTCGCCCCTCGCAGTATTTTGATTGTGAAATAGCATGTCTTCCGAACATGAATCTCCTCAAAGTCATCTCCACCCCAGCAGTTTGGCGAAGAATGCCCGGGGACTCAGTGGAAGGGCTGGGCTTCACGCCCACCTGGATAAGGAGCGGGAAATACGATTTTCTATTCTCTACACCGCTCACTACGGCAGGGTTAAGAACTCACTCTGCCAGTTCTCCGGAAAGCTTTATCCCAACAGGACTTCACGTAAGGTTCGCATTGGTATGTAGTGGAAAACTCGTTGTCTATTGCTAGGTGTTGGTGTCTCGTTGCGAAGCAGGCTTGTTTCGGCGTCTGGCACGGCACAAGGACATCTGGCTTACGACTTTTAACTATTTGACAAAAAGGAGCAAGCACTCATGGATCAATTCGTGTATTTCTTTGGAGGCGGAAAGGCGGATGGCAATGGCGTCATGAAAGATATTCTTGGTGGTAAGGGCGCAGGACTTGCGGAAATGACCAACGCAGGGTTGCCCGTTCCCCCTGGTTTCACCATTGCTACTTCGGGTTGTCGGCTCTATTTCCAAAATGAGAACAAGACACCTGATTGCATTCTCGAACAGAAAGACGAGGCTCTGTCCAAGCTCGAGAGCTTGGCGAGTCAGAAGCTGGGCGATAAGGAGGACCCGCTGTTGGTCTCAGTTCGTTCAGGGGCCAAGTTCTCGATGCCCGGCATGATGGACACCATTTTGAATCTTGGAATGAACGATCAAGTTGTGGAGGTGGTTGCGCGGAAGACCCACAATCCTCGTTTCGCTTACGATACCTACCGCCGTTTTATTCAGATGTTCGGCAACGTGGTCATGGAAGTCCCCAAAGAGAAATTCGACCACGTCTTCGACGGCCAGAAGAAAAAAAGAAGGGTGAAGCTCGATACGCAACTCACCCCCGAGGACCTGAACCAGGTGATCGCGGAATACAAGAAGGTCGTGCGCAAGGAAGCCGGCAAGGATTTCCCACAGGATCCACAGATACAGCTCCTGAAAAACGGCTAATTTTCGTTTAGATTCGTTAAATCTCCTGTATTTTCGCTAAAACGGAATTCGGGACTCTTGCAAAGTCGATCAGACCAGCGATTGTACACGGGACGTGGCTCGCTGGACTTTGGCAAAAAGATCTTGCCGAGGATATTTCGCCGGCAGCACCAAAAGGTTGCGATTGCCGCGCTTGACCCATTCTGCCGCCAGCCACCAAAGCTCCCGGCGGAGGGTAGAGATGTTCCAGTGTTGCACCTCCGGAGGCAGACAGAGCATTTGAAAGGCCAAGACCAAGTCGTAAGCCCACAAGATCGCTTCCAGATAAGCGGCGTTGGCCCAAAAATTCCGGGTGGGGATTTTGCTCATCGCGTAGGAATGCTTGAACTCCCGGATCAGCAACTCCTGAAACCCTCGGTCGCAATAAAAGCGCCACACCGCCGGCGGAGTCAGTTCCAGGTTGGTCACCAGGACGCGGTGGTAGGTATAGCGCTGGAAGGTGAAGAGGCGGAGTTGGATCTCTTCCGGCTCCATGGACACGGGCCGACGCACGGCCACGAAACGATGCTCCCGTTTCCAATGCCAGGGAGTGTAGCTGAACTCGGCGGCCTCCCAGCCGCGCGCGAATTCGTGATAAGGGGCGGTGAGCATCCTTTTCTTCAGAGGGGGAGTCAGACGCGCCACGACCACATGGCCCAACCCTTGATTTTCCAGGGGCTGGATGATCTCCCGGTTGTAGAAAGCTCCGTCCAGTCGCAAGCGGGTGCGGGCCGCAGCAATCGACGGCGGCAGCTTGTCGAGGACATGGTTGAGGAACTCCCCAGCCCCGGTGGAGGAGTGGACATTCCCGGCCCGCAGTTCCATCCCCAAGCTCAGTCCGCTGCGACCCTCGCTGGAAAGGATGGGAGCGTAGGAGGATTGCGTGTGGCGTCGCTTGGGAATATAGCCTCGCGCGACGCCCTCCTGAGACCCGTAGGTCATCAGCGCCGTCGTATCGGCATCGACGGTCGCGCTGTACAGCAGGCCCAGGCGTTGAAAGAGTTCCGCCCGAACCTTGTCGTGAGCGGCTTCGAGACTCCGCAAAGAGTCCGCACCGAAACGCAGCAAGAAGGTCCGCAGCGTGTCGCGATGCGGAAAGTCGTTCATGCCCAACAGCGGCGGGATGAGTCCGTTGTGAATCAGGCATTGAGTGTTCTCGATCCGGCCCAAGCCCACCACGACGCAGAAGACATGGGCCAGAAACAAGTCGGCGGGATGATAGTCCCGGTAATCGTAGTCGGGCCAGCGCACGAATTTCTGCAGGAAGCGACGAATTGCAAAAGCCCTGCAGAAGGACTGAAAAAGGCTGAGGCCTCCAAAGCGGGTCAAGCCGCTTTTTTCGAAGGTAAAAGCGAATTTCCTGGGGCCCCTGGGCATAATCCACAAAGCTACCTAAAAGGTAGGTTTGTGGAAAGCCCCAAATATATCGACGTAACATGCTATTCATGAGCCTCTACCGCAACCCGGTAGGCCGAAGATAGCCGTTTTTCAGGAACTGACAACTTCTTTTAGAACTCTGCCGGCAACGGGGCCGGCATCCACAGCGGCGCTCTGGGCGTTCCCACAATCACCCCGTCGCAAAGGTGTGAGGCGGGCTGTTCGGCCGCAAGGTCGGCGAGGGCTTTCGCCCAGAACTCATCTGCGTGGCCGAGGTCGGTGCGTTCAGCATCGAAGCGGGTATTGCCTGCCACCGTAGTGAGTTTCTTCACCGTGCCAAAGGCGCGGGCGATTTCCGGGGCATCAGGAATAAGATCCAGCCGCTGTTCCATGCGTCGTTTGACGCGGTAAGCCATGTCCTCTTTCACCGCGGCGGTAAAGGTTACAGGTTCGACGCGGGGTCCGAACTCCTGCTCGAGGGCTTCGGCCAGTGGGGCCCCCATGCCCGTCGAGTCGATGCAGGCGCGGCGCACCAAAGGGCGCCCGTCCGGGCCGAGCAAGGAGAGCATCTCGCGGGCGAAGGCGAGCTGTTCGGCGAAAGGAGTGTTGGAGAAGGTCCGAACCAAACGCGCCACCGCGACTGGCAAGGTGTCAGCCGCCAGGTGCGAGGTGTCAGTGAGCGCGGTACTTCCTGACACCTGAAACCTGGAACCTGACACCTGTACTTCATCCAGCCAAAACACCGTGCGGTCGTGATGGCGGCCGATATCGATGCCCAAGTAGAACTCCGAATCGGACACCCCGGGTAGGGGCACGCCATGGCCCGCCGCTCGAAGGCTCTGGGCCACAGGGTGGCGTGCCCCTACAGGCGAGCGGAGTGAATCCGAACTAGGGTGGGGCGCCGAGGCCAGGAACTGGGGAGGGCAGTCCTTTGTGGCCTCGGCGCTGGCGCACTGGGCGACGAGTGCAGGCGGGATAAAATTTTCGGCCGTGGAAATGAACTGGCAGCAATACTCCTGTTGCCAGGAAGTTTCGTCGTCGCAGCCTGCGCGGAGGAGTTGCAAGTCGATGCTGAGCCCCTGGCGGATGGCCTCATAAATGTCGCAGCGGTGGGCGGACCAGAAGAGTGACGAGTGACGAGTGACGAGTGACGAGCCGGGTAGCGCAGACCTGCCTTTTAGGTCTGCGGCTCTTCCTGAATCCTGAACCCCGAATGCTGAATCCTGTCCTTCCACCAGCCCTGCCGCCTTGGCAATCTCATAGAACTTTCCCTGCTGCCCGTTGGGCGTCGAGATCACTTCCAGGCCATAGCCACGCGTGATGGTAGGGAAAAGGGCGGCATAGATTTTCTCCGCATCGGCGTGGAAAGCGAATTCGTCCAGCGTCACGTTGCCGCTGTAGCCGCGGGCCGTGTCGGGATTAGCAGGAAGGCCATAGATGACGGAGCCGTTGGCGAACCGGACCTCCAATTGTTTGATCAGCGTGCCTTCGAAAAAGGTGGACTGGCAGGCCTCGGCTAGAATCCCGCAGGACTGAACGTGCTCCTGGACCTTCTCCATCAGCAGACGCGACTGCCGCTCGCCCTTGGAAAGGAAAACCCAGGTGGTCTTCTTTTTCAGGCATTGCAAGAGGGCGCGGATGGAAGCGGCAAAGGAATAGCCGATCTGGCGAGCTTTGACCACAATCTTGAGGGGAGAATCATCCTCCAGCCAGCGGCGCTGGTAGGGAAGTAATTGCAAAGCCGCACCCAGCGTTTCGAGGATGGGTTTCAGCACTGGCTTGTCCAAATTGCCCTCGACCCGGTCAGTGACGGCCTGCGGCCCCACCGCCGGTTTTACGGAAAGGCTTCGCCTTTCCAAACCACTGGCTTTTTCATCTTCGAGCGGCTTCGCCGCCTGACTTGCGGAAAGGCTCTGCCTTTCCGCAGGGCCGGCGTCCCGAAGACCCTCCTCCGCACAGGCTGGAAGGCTGACCCTCCCAGCCTGTGCGGAGGAGTCTGACGACGAAGACGCGGGGACTGGCCGGAAAGCCATAGGCTTTCCGCAAGACGCGGCGGCCAAGCCGAGCTGAAATTCTTCGCTCTTGCAAGCTTCCGACTCTCGACTGTCGACCGTCGACTGTTGACTACCTGGGACAGAACCGCGCGGCGCCGCTTTGCTCTCGCAAGCCTCCGGCCTCAACTGTCGACTGTCAACTGGCGGCTGGCGACTACCTTGGGCCGGCCCCGGATTGTTACGCCTTCGTCGGGACATCAGGATTTTCCTCATACAGGAGTGGCTGACAGGCCAGACCGTAGATCTGCTGGATTCTTGCTAAGACTTCGGGCCCCATGGCTCCACGGGCATCGTGCGCTCTGACCTCTCGCTGGAGCATCTGAATTTCCTCCTGGAGCTTTCCTTGCGTGAGTTGGATCAAGTGGGTGCGCGCGCGGGAATATTCCAAATCCTGCGCCGCTCTTTTCCTGTTCATCATGAGTATCTGGTGCCTGAGTGATAGATTCTCGTTCTCCAGGCGATAGCGGACGGCTTCCCTGGGGGTGATCTGCGAGGTATCACGGTGCACCCTGGCGTAGCCGGTCAGGAACGTGGCTCTGGCGAGCTGAGCCTCAGCGGATTTGGGGTCTTTGTCCACGGTCGCCAGTAACTCTTGGGCGCTTTTTATCTGGTAGCGCACCCGATCTTTCTGTACGTCCAGGTTGCCCCGGAAATAATTCTGGACAGCGTTGAGCGTGATCCCATTCCCCTCCCGCGCATTCACCGTCTCGACCACGTCCTCGAAGGTCGAGCCCTCGACGAGCAGCTTCCGAACCAGAATTTGCGCCTCCGGCTCGAGATCCCCGACGTCGTGCTTAACGGCTTCTCCGCCCCGCGTCGCGGGCTTGGCCCGACCGGTACAGGCTTTCGTAGCCCTAAGCGATGAGACGTTGGGGGCAGGCGCCGTCTTCAACGAGTCTTGCAGCGCCGCTTCGCCGCAGGCCATCTGGTTGCCGGCCCCGCCGGGCACCGTCTGGTTCCCGGCCCCGCCGTCCGGAGCGTTTTGGTCAGACAAGCGCTTCTTCATTACCGGGGCTCCACGTAGACGCCTTCATCGGCCGGGAGGCGGCCGTCAACATAGTCGATGCCCTGGGCCGTGATTTTCACGAGCGGGATTTCACGCCGCGAGCGAGGCCCACGCACGAGCTCCACCGCCACCAGCCCCTTTTCTGTGAGGTAGGCGATGTGGAAATTCAATTCCTCTAAGGGTACGGGATAGCCAAAGATATCCAGTTCACCCTGAAGGAGCGGAAGAGTGGCTGCCTGGGGATAGATGAGGCCCAGGTAGTAGAGGATCTTGCCGCGGATGATTTCCTTAGATCGAACTGTGGCAGCCATAAGTGGTTAACTCCTCAGAACATATTATCTAGAATGGAATCAGGCCTGGGCGTTTTGAGAGACGGCGAGCCTTGGGAGGTCTCCGCCCTGCGGCCCGGAAAGTGCTCTCGCTCCGATTCCGATGCTGCGGCCTCGGCTGCCGCCGCTCCCAGCCGTGCGCACGACGCATCCATCTCCGGCGGGCGGGATTTCAGCACCTGGGTTAAGTCGGAAGAAGAGTTGCATCGCCCTGAGAATCCCGCCATGGCACGCAAGGCGCAGAAGTCCTCACCAGCGCGGCAACGCAGGCCGTTCATATCTCGATGCAGGGCTTTCAGGGCGATAAGGATTTCCTGGTGCTCGAAGCTCTCCTTGGTTTCACGCTGCTCGACCGAATTGGCGAGGCGCGAAAGCGCGTCCGCTTGCCCGCTCTGCGCCCCCAGGAACTGCTCGATGTATTGCCGCACCAGCCCGTAGGCGCTGTCCATCTGCTGGCGCTTTACTTCCATGGACTTCTCAATCCAGTAGTGCGCCAAACGGAGAAAACCGTAGCCGAAAACTATGAGGACCAGAACGCCCGGGCCCCACCAGAGCGCAACGCGTTGGATGTCCACAGGGTTCATCGGACAAGCACCCCTGCGATGAATCCGCCCGCGAAGATTTCAACGGCGTGGAAAAAGCGCGAGCGCCAGGTGCCGCGCGCGGCTTTGACTTCCGCCCGATGCGCCGCCTCGCGGCGGGCCAGAATCTGGTCTTTGTCTGCCAGCGCCGCATGGAGCTTGGCAATCGTCCCCGACTGTTGCTGCTGGAGAGCCGAGTCGAGCTTCGCCCGCTGCTCGCAATTCGCGACCTGTTGCCCCATAACCTGGGCCTGCTGCCGGCAGGAATCGAGCTCAATCAGGGCAGTTTCAACTTTCCGCGCGCCCTGGTCAGTGAGCACGAGCGCGGGGGTCGAGGCGCGCGAGGCGTTGGCCGCAGGCCCTGATCCCTGGTCCCTGACACCTGGCGTCGGGTTATTCCGCCCCTCTCCCCCTGAATTGTTCTTTCCCTCTCCCCCTTGGGGGAGAGGGTGGCCCGCGCCGGCGCTTTCATCAACCGGCGCGGGCCGGGTGAGGAGGTCGGGCTGCGGCCCTGTTCCCTGTTCCCTATTCCCTGACACCTGTTCTTGAAGACGAGAGGCCACCCGGCTCACCACATCCGATGTGGGAAGGGTGGCCACCTCGTTGATGTGCGCGAGCTCCTTTTGGCGGAGTGACTCGAGACTTTGACGCAGTCCTTCAGCCTCGCGCACAAGCTTTTGGCGCTGAGCTTCCAGCTCCCGGGCGGCCTGGGTGCTCTGCCTGGCATCCCGAAGCGCGCCGGCGGCCCTTTGTTGCAGTAGGAAGATTTCCTCGTCGGCCTGCTTCTTCACCTGCTTGGCCGCCTCGAGGTCGCGTTGGCGGGCTTGATGCTCGCAGGACCAGACAAAGAACATGATGACCAGACAAGCCAGCGCGGCGAGAGGCAGACCTGGAAAAATCCGCATGAGGCCCTGCACTGTGCTGAGGCTCGCCAGTTTGCGGCCTGCGGCGCGAATCTTACCCAAAAGCATGCTCAGCGACAGTGGGGGCGTGTTTCCCATTACTTGTTCCCCAAGAGGCGTTGCAGCGTTTCGTTGGCCTTGCCTAACCCATAAAGCGCTGCAATAAAGAAGGTGAGGCCCTCCAGACTAGGAAGGACGTGAGTGTGGAACACGATGTAGGTGATCCAACCACACGCAAAACCCAGGGCGATGAAGGCTCCAAGGCGACTGAAGCTGGCCTCGCCCGATTCGGAAAAGAGTTGCTGGAGAAACTTTTTCATGGCTCGTCTCTGTGGCCTTCCTTTGCTTCTATGATCAACGCTCCATAGATCTCCATCCGCCTCAGGCCGTTTCCAGCGTAAGCGCGATCTGCGGTCCTGCCGTCGGGCCGGCCGGTGTTCCAGCAGCGGAACATCTCCTCAAACTCACGCTTGAGGTCGAGTTGGTAGCTTGCGGCGAACTCCGCAAGCAGTTGGTTCGCTAAGTGATAGTGAAATCGCGGCTCGAGGAGATCACGGACCGTGCCGCGCCGCCCCAACATATGGAAACCCATGATCTGTACGAAACCCCACGAAGAAGCCAGTTCACGCAAGGCCTCGTCCGCCAGATGGCATAGCTCGCTGGCTTGGCCGCCCATGAAGAGCGAGTTGAGAAACGTGGCATGGAACTCGCCCGTTTTGGGATGGAGGACTTCCGCCAGTTCCTCGCAAAGCGTCTCGGCGTCAATCCCGCCGTAACGGGGTCGCTCGCCGACCGCTACCGACTTCAGGTGACGATACACGGAAGGCTCAAAACGGACCGCCGCGGGCTCTCCTCCGGATTCGTTGGCGGTCAACGCGCCCAGGAACTCGGCAGGGACTGATGACGAACGGCAGGCCTCCTGAATGAACCCGTCGCATCGCGCAAACACCCTCCGAACCAACCTGTGTTCCGCCTCCGTGGGAGCCGCGGCTCTTGGACGAATGCCGCCGCTCGGCGGAACGTCCGTGGGGGGAAGAGGAATTGGCGCCACCTTGTTCAACCCCGTGCTGGGAAACATCATCCTCGTGTTCATCGCTTCCTGCTGCGCCGCGCCCGTCACGGTTCGATTCATGAACGTAGCCTAGCACCTGGAAATGGAACAGTGGGAAAAGGTGGAGAGAATGTGAAAGTATTTTTTATTTCGTTAAGTCTAAAGGTGATACCGGCACGCGCGTATATCACATTGTGAAATAGAGTCCCATCACTGGCGCATTTTTGTACACCCATGGGAAAATCTCTATTTGAGAGTGAAAGGAGAACACTGCCATGCGGGCAGTCATCCAAAGAGTAAAAAGGGCGGAAGTGCGAGTCCATGGCTGCGCTGTGGGGGCCGTGGGCGCGGGGATGCTCCTACTGCTGGGCATCGGCAAAGAGGACAACCTGGAAGCAGCGGAATCACTGGCGGATAAGGTCGTCAACCTGCGCATTTTCGACGACCAGGAAGGCCGCATGAACCGGTCCATATCGGAAACGAAGGGAGGCCTGCTGTGCGTTTCCCAGTTCACACTTTACGGCGACTGCCGCAAAGGCCGTCGCCCCAGCTACGACCGGGCGGCTCGGCCGGATATGGCGTCCCGGCTTTACGAGGCTTTCGTGGGATCCGTGCGAGCCAGGGGAATCACGGTCGAGACGGGACAGTTTCAGGCCATGATGGAGGTGGAACTTGTTAACGACGGACCGGTTACTCTCTTGCTCGATTCCGAACGTGTCTTTTAGTAGCGCCGACCTTTGAGTCAGCGTTCTCGTGCTTTCCCGTCGTGCTGACCTGAAGGTCAGCGCTCCAGCGGAACAAATCAGGACAGCTTGGCGATTCTGCTGGAGACTTCCTTGGCAAAGCGACTGATGAAACCCTGGATGTATTCCCCCGCATCGAGTGGGGTGTTGTCCATCAGCGGGGTCAAGTCCGTGCCGAAAATCAGCGACGTGGACACATCTACGCCGTGCGAAGCGAGATAGGTGGCGTTGGCGCGCCGGCGGCCCATGGTCGCAAGATCGTAGCGCTTCCCCCCGCACACCTGTGAATCGAACACGCCCACCAGCGACATGGCAAGGTTTTCGTGCGCCTCGACGTTGAAGACCACCTTGTCATCGTCAATCAGCCAATCGAGATTGCGCCAGACTTCACAGCCGTAGAGATGCTGCGGTCTCGCCTCGCCTGGCAACTCCCGCAGGGCGCGTATGAGCCGCAGGGTTGTGGCGACGTGCGTGTCGTGCTTGTCGGCAAGGTTGTGGGCGTATATCACCTGGGGCTTGGACGCCACGATGATCTTCCTGAGATCCTCCACGACCGGAGTGTTGGCGGCATCCTTGACTGCGCTGCTCGAGTAATCAAGGAAGACGTGGGCGGCGTACTCGCCGATGACCGCAGCTTTCTTCTGCTCTTTCCGCCGCACAACTTGCATTTCCTCGTCCGTGTATTTTGCGTAGAGACCGTCGCGGGGGCTGCCGCTGCCGTTGGTGACCGTCACCCCAGTGAAACCCTTGCCCGACTTGCCGAAGCACTCGAGGATGCCGTGATAGGCCATGATCTCGATGTCATCTTGATGGGCCGAGACCGCGAGGTGGGTGGTTCGGGACAGCGCCGCATCCACAGCAGCCCCGTCAGGAACGTAAACTTCTGCTCCAGAATTGTGTAATTCCATCCTATGCCTCCGTATTCCTAGGGGACAGGGAATAGGGAACAGGGAAGAGCCTAGCCCCTACTCCCTATTCCCTGTTCCCTATTCCCTAACCGGCAGGGCGGGCAGGCTGGCCGCGGCCACGGCCTGGCCGACCCGCCGGGTTGCTTCGTCTGGAAGCCGTAGCCTGATTTTTTGCGCCAGTTGCGGGAACTCCTTCTGAAGCACATCCTGCGCTCGGTTCAAAATAATATTTCCACCTTCGCCTGACGTCACCCGGCCGAGAATCAGGACGTTGCGAAGCACGTAGAAGTCCGCGTAGTGCGCGATTCCATAGCCCACATAACAGCCAATGGTCTCGAAAATCTGCCGTGCCCGCGCCTCCCCGGATTGAGCCATTTCCTGAACGAGTTTGAGTTGCTGGGCGGGGCCGAGGCGCTCGTCCAACTTGATCCCAGCCTCGGCAGCCAGCCGAAACACCGCCTGCTGCGAGAAATAGAGCGCGCCGCAACCTCGGTCGCCCGACCATTCGTCGATGGGAGCCTCGGGGTCGTAGTCCACCGGGCAGAAGGCCAGTTCATTCAACCAGGTGGTCAGCTCGCCGCTTTCGGTGACGTAGCCTCCCGCTTCGCTCGAGCCAAGGGCAATCCCCAGCACGGCGTTATCCTGAAGCGACATCGAGCCGGCGAGCGCGGTTACTTCTCCGTCGTTGACCACCTCAAAGGGAATCCCCTGCCAGGCACGCTTCATGTCGATAAAGAGGTTTCCAATTCTGGTCTCGAAGAGATCCCGAGGTACCGCGCGAAACAGCGAAGCCACCCGCGGGCGATTGTTGATGTAAATTCCGGCCGAGCTGCCGCCGATGGCGTCGATGTGCGGAAGGTGACTGGCGGCGGATTTCAGCCCTGCCATGATCTCATTGTAATGATAGCTGGGGTCGGCGGCATTGCGGGGATCCCAAACCACTTCTTCCGTGAAAACAGGTTCCCCGTCGACCACGGCTGCCACTTTTCGGTCCGTAGCGCCCAGGTCGAATCCAATGCGGCAGCCCTCGAGGTGCCGCCCCAGCGCCATGGTACCCTCCGATGGCGCCGGGGCCTTTTCGGGGCTCGAAATCTCGACCGTGAACGGCCTTTGGTACACGCCGCCCATGAACTCGGCGTCGAAAGCGCGCGCGCCTTGAGATGAGTAAGTCTGGCGGATATGCTCGCCCACGCGGCGCGGCCCCCCTATTACGATCCTCCATCCGCCATGCATCCAGAGAAGAAACTTCGCCAGTCTCTCAGCGTAGGGGAGGTTGAATTGCCAGGCCTCGTGGCTGTCGTCGAAGCACATGGTCTTATAAACAGAAACGAAGCCCTCATGACGTTCGAGCGCGATGGTCAGTGGAACCCCTTTACCCGAATCCCGAACCGCTTTAAGGTAGGCATGATTGGCCAGCACTGCGGGAGAGAACCGCGCATGAAGCGGCGGGACAACGCGAGGCTTTACAAGTTCTGCGAACTCGTTCATGTTTCACCCGGGGCAATCACGACGGCGTGACACATCAACTCCGCCATTCGCGTGCAGGAGAGAGTATAGGGCGACTGCCCCCGCCAGTCAAGAAACGGGGAAAAGCCTGTTGCGCCTGTTCTTGCGGATGCATTGCGGTATAATCACAAAGGGTATGGCACAAGGCTACATCGAGCGGCGGGAGGGCGGCTTTTACGTCAGGGGGACTCGTATCCCGCTGGATTCGATCGTTCAAGAGTTTCGTAACGGGGTGTCAGCCGAAAGCATCCGTCAAGCGTTCCCGACCCTCACTCTCGAGCAGGTATACGGGGCCATCGCTTTCTATCTCGGCCACCCAGCGGAAGTCGATGCCTGCATCCAGGATGCCGAGCGAGCCTGGTCGAAGTTTGAAGCCACCCATCCGGTACCGGAGTCCCTCCGGGAGCGCTTGCGCGAAGCCCGCGGCGGAATGATCAGTCGGCGGGAGTGATGATTCGGTTCCTCGCGGACGCCTGCCCTGCACATTACATCGTATCCGGCTGCCTGCGCCGCGAGCCGGCGATGGATTTCAAGTCCGCCGCTTTCGCAAAGCTTCGAGGAAAAACTGATCTCGAAGTTCTCAGCCTCACGGCCCGGCAAGGCCGTATCCTTGTGACCCAAGACATTCGCACGATGCCTCGTCACTTCGCTGCCTTCCTGGAGCGAGGAGGTCACAGCCCGGGAGTTATTTTGATCCCACAAACCACTCCGGCGGCAGCCGCCATTGAAGGCCTTCTTCTGGTTTGGACCGCTACAGAGCCGGCTGAATGGGCCGACCGTATCGCGAAGATACCGCTCTGAGCCAGACAGGTCTGCGGTCCCTGAGGATACGGGCATAGATCAGCGATGACCGCTCGCTTCGCCGGTCGCCAAGTACCAGTCATGCACCTGGCTCACATCGTGGAGACCACTTCCGCGCTTCACCGGGGTAATCCGGAGCGGACCCGCTGCTCGGAGGTAGCCGCGTTCGGTGAGGTATTGACTTAAGGCTGCTTGAACTACTGCCGTGAGCGAGGGCCGCGCCTCTTGGGCCCGGACATAGCTCTCCACGGCCTTAGCAAGGTCATCGGAAATAGTCACGGTGGCACGTTTCATATGTGACAGTTATAGCACCAATCGGTGAAAGTGGTGAATGATGGAAACAGGACTTCGGGGAAAAGTGGTGATTGTGACCGGCGCGGCGGGTGGGATCGGCCGGGCTACGGCGCGCGGCTTTGCCGAAGAGGGTGCGCGCGTGGCGGCATGGGACATACAGGACTCCACGGCGGAGCAAATCACCCAAGAGCTTCGCTCCGCAGGAGGGGAAGGGCTTTTCCGAGACGTCAGCGTCACGGAGGCTGGTTCCATCCAGAGCGGGGTTGAGGAGGTGCTTTCCCGCTGGGGCCGCCTCGACGTTTTGGTCAATAATGCCGGGATCGTGCGTGACGCCCAATTGGTAAAGTGGAAGGACGGGGGTGTGGTCTCGACCATGTCCGATAGGGATTTCGACAACGTGGTTTCTGTGAACCTCAAAGGCGTCTTCCTCCCCACGCGGGCGGTCGTGCCGCACATGATTTCGGGAGGCGGAGGGGTTATCCTTAACGCGGCTTCGGTGGTGGGCCTCTATGGTAATTTCGGGCAGACCAATTATGTGGCCAGCAAAGCGGGAGTGATCGGAATGACGCGCACCTGGGCTCGCGAGTTGGGACGGTACAGGATTCGGGTGAACGCGGTCGCGCCCGGTCTCATCGCTACCGATATGCTAAAAACCATCCCGCCCAAGGTGCTCGAAACCATGTCGGCCCGCACGCCACTCGGCCGCCTGGGACGCCCTGAAGACGTTGCCGCCGCTTACGTCTGGCTGGCCTCGGATGCCGCCGCGTACGTTCACGGCGCGGTGCTCTGCGTGGACGGCGGGCTGGTTCCGGGCACCTAACGCGCCGGCCCTGCCGAGCCTCGAGGGTGCGCAGGCAGCATCCAAATGACCGGTCACGGAGGTATTCTAGCGTCCTGAGTCAGAAGTTCGTTGAAGAAACCGGCCCGTCAGCCGACGGGCGTAAGAATGTAGTCGCGATGTGTCGGGATCAGCGACCCCTCCCTCGCCCCCGTCCCCTCTCCCGCTCGGGCGGGAGAGCGGTCCCGGAGGCGGGGTGGGGGACCTCCACCCGAGGGCTTGCGCCCTGGGCTACAATATTTCGCCCCTGACCGGGCTGGGAAAAGGCCACCCGCTTGAGGAGGAGTCCGTCGGAGAACTCCTGGCTCAGGACACTATGTGAAGGAGAACCCTCGTCATGAAACGCATCTATATCGCCGCCTATCATCAATCGAAGTTCGGCAAACTCATGGCCATGCCGGTGCCGGAGATCGTGAAGAACGCGATCACAGGGGTCTGCCAGGAGATTCACGTGGAACCTACGGCGCTGGACGTGGGCTCCATCGGCGCCACCTGCCATTTTTCCCTGAACGAACAGAGTCTGCTCGCCGGCCTGATGGCCATGGTGCCCGGCCTCGAGGGCAAGCCGCTCGAGGCGGTGGAGAACGCCTGCGCCTCCGGCGGCCAGGCGGTGCTGTCCGTGATTCAGAAACTCCAGACCGGCTGGGGTGATGTGGGCGTGGCCGTTGGCTACGAGAAGATGCGCGACGCGGAAGGCAAAATGGACGGCAAGCTGATCGGCAAGGCGCTCGGCTGCTTCTCCCATCCGGACGAGCGCGCCGGCAAGGTGTACATCTTTCCGCACCTGTTCGCCGAAGTGATGGAATGCTACATGAAGGTGCACGGCGTCAGCGAACGCGACCTGGCACAGATTGCCGTAAGCGAATACGAGAATGCCCACCACAACCCCTACGCGCAGATGCGGAATGTCCAACTCACCTTGGATCAGGCAGTGAAGATTGAGGGCATCAACCGCTATATTGTCGAAGGGCTGCCGCTCAAGACCTACGACTGCTCCCAGATTTCAGACGGGTACGCGGCCCTGATTCTCGCTACGGAAGAAGGCTTGCACAAGCTGGGGGTCGCCAAAGCGGATTGTGTCGAGGTGGCGGGCTACGCTCAGGCCACCGACCCGCTGAAGAAGGAAGGCCGCGATGTGCTCCGGCCTGCCGGCGCCTACAAGGCCATGAAACGGGCCTACGACCTGGCGGGTGTGAAGCCGGAGGACGTGAACGTGGCGGAGATCCACGACTGCTTCACCGTCATGGGAGCCATCGGCACGGAGGTGCTGGGTAAGGCCCCATACTCGAAAGGCGCGCAATATTGGCGCGACGGGAAGGCGCGGGTGGATGGCGAATGCGGCATCAACACTTCCGGGGGACTCATTGCCAAGGGCCATCCCGTGGGCGCTACAGGCATCGCTATGCTGGGTTGGTCCGCTTGGCAATTGCTCGGCAAAGTGCCTCCCGAACTGCAAGTCAAGAATGCCAGGGTCGCCGCTACCTTTAACATCGGCGGCCCCATCTGCGCTTCCGTGTGCACCGTGCTGAAGCCGGCGTCATAAAGCCCTCAGAGGGAAGAGCCGCAGAGTCTCTGGAGAACGAGAGTCCGCGCTCAGGGCGCTTCCCACTCCAGGGCGTAGATTTCCTGCACGCTGGCGTCGCGCAGGACTAGCAGGTTGATGAAAAAGTCGAAAAGACGCCTGCTTTGCCGTACTGCAGCAATCGTAAGCTCCTTGTTTTCAGCCTAGGCTATATTCCTAGCAACCCGAAAAAGGGTTTTTCATCATCCTGCTAGAGGGGAATCGTCTGGGGCAAGACCCGACCCCGACCTGAACACGGTGCTTGACAAGCCCAACAGCGCGCGGCTACAGTTACCCGCTTCGGTTTGGCGGGGCTTTCGGTTTTGCAATCCTCGATGCCGCGGGATGGGATCACGACAAAACGGCTGGAGGCGTTTGTGGATTCCTCAAAACCAATTGCTCTCAATGCTTTCTAGAAAGAAGGGAAAAACATCATCATAAAACTTAAATCAGTTAGACCCCTGGGAACCTTCTCATGCGCGAGTCCGGAGCGCATACCTGTTACCCTGCCAAGGCAGCTTCTGTTATGCCTCGTCGTATTCTTCCTTGCCGCTATTCCTGCCCTCGCCCAAGCAGGGACGCCCGTTGACTCATATGTAAAGAGCGTCATGCAATTGGTGGAAAAGCATCGCCAGGAAACGCAGCGGCTATCCGCGCCGGCCGAGTTGACGTCCATGGCGATTATAAGTGGCGGTCGCTTATTTCTTGGCGGCCAGAATCGCGCCTGGATCGAAGAAGGGGACGGGAGAGCCGGAGGGCCGATGGGTACCCGTACGCTCGCCTCGGCGAAACTCGCCCGCAAGGGCGATGTTGTCTGGCTTAGTTACTCTTCGCGAGACTACGCTGAGCAACTGTCTATGGCCAAGACGCTGGAGAACCAGGGATGCCTGGTCTTTGCGTTTGGTCCCCGTCCGCCGGACAAGCCTGCCGGCTTCACGCATTGGATTGAGAGCTTTTCCCCTTGGCAGGATGATGAGAACCTTGCTTTGGTGGGTAACATTCTTTCTCTCTGGGGCCTTACGGCAGAGGTTGCGGCCTCAACTTCCCGTCAGGGCCGCACTCTGGCTTTTTGGCAAAGCGTTTCCATTGAGGGAGCCAGGGAACGTGATGATCTTTATAAAGGGATCATGTTTCACGGCGGAATACCCCGCATGGCGCCCGTCCCGGCCGGCGCCCTTTCTCGTTCATATCTTGATTATATTAATAACATGCTCGATGAAATTAGTACTAGCGAGATGAGCAAGCTCGTAAATACCGGCCGGGAAATGGCTCGCCGCGCGGCGGCAGGACAGCCGGCCGTTCTGATGGGAATTGGGCATATGCTATCCTATATGGCCGCAAGCAAGACTGTGCCCTTCCGCTATCTCGAGATCGAAACGCAACGCAAAACCCTCGAGAGCGCCCTGGGTCGAGACGGGTATTTTGTTTTCCTCGGCTATGTCGCGGTTCCGCTTGATCTATGGCGCGCTGCGAGGCGTGCGGGAGCAAAGGCGGTTTGGATTGTCGCCCCTCTGCCCAACGAAGTCGATTTCAAACAATTTGGGGATGTGGTTGTAGATCAGCATTGGAGCATCGGCGACTGCGCGGTTACCGTTCCCGGATACGATATACGCATTCTGCCTCCGTCCGGAATCGCACAGTTGTTCATCTATGAGTTAATGATGCGGGCCGCCGCGGCTCGATGAGCCCCAATTTTCCTCGGAGATAGGATCATGAAACCTTCGGACTTTCATCCGGATAATTTCGAACGCGGCGCGAAATACACTTTTTTCTTGGAATTGGGGCCGGCCGCCAGCAACACCGAGTTGCCGGTTCTGCTGGTGCGTGGAAGCCGGCCGGGGAAAAGGCTGGTGGTTTCGGGGGCCGTGCACGGTGACGAATACGAAGGGGTCCGGGCGATATTCGAAGTCTACCACTCCCTCGACCCCGCCAAAATGAGCGGAGACTTCCTTGCCGCGCCCGTGTCAAACCCACCCGCCTTCTGGAATGGCACCCGCACCAGCCCGCTCGACAACGGCAATCTGGCGCGGGTTTTTCCCGGCAGTTTGGATGCCGGCCCCACCTCGGCGATTGCCTATCATATGGCCCCCGCGATTATCGCCCATGCCGACCTGTTTCTGGATTTGCATAGCGCTGGAATTAAATGGCTGATGCCGACCCTGATCGGTTATGACGCCGGCGATGCGCGTTCTCGGGACGCGGCGCTCGCTTTCGGCGCGAAGGTCCTCTGGGGGCATCCCGGCATGGCGCCGGGCCGCACCATAACGTTTGCCGACCAACGAGGTATTCCTTGGCTGTACACTGAGGCGCATGGCGGAGGCCGCATCGACCCTGAGGATCTCGAGACCTTTGTGCAAGGCGTGTTTAATCTCCTGCGTCACTTGAAGATCTTATCCGGCCCGCTTCGAATTGTCCCGGTGGAGTGGCACCTGTACGGTAACGGGGACATTGATCGAGGTTTGGTGGCCGGCCACCGCGGCTTTCTGGTGACATCGGTGAAATTATTCCAAAGGGTCCGCGCCGGCGAAAAGCTGGGGCACCTTTGCGACTTGCTCGGGAATACGATTGAAACCTACCTGGCCCCGACCGACGGCGTGCTCGCCATGATCAGAGCGTTCCCGGTCGTCGAGCCCGGAGAGTCTCTGTTTTTGTTGACTGACCTGCTGGAGGAGAGTTCGCACGCCTCATGAAGGTTGGGTGGTACGTTCGTTGCCGTCGGCGGCGACCCGCGGCTCCGCCGCCTGACTTACGGAAAGGCTTTGCCTTTCCGAGAGGCGTCCGACCTGAGCAACCTCAGACTGGAAGGCTCAGCCTTCCAGTCTGCGCAGAGGAGAACGAGAGGTGCTGCATTGGCCGGAAAGCCGGAGGCTTTCCGCATGTCGGGGCGGCAGAGCCGCTCTCATCGACAGCGTGAGCCGGTAATCTGGACAAGGCCAGTCAGAGACCGCCGCTACGGAAATCAAACTGGTCCCTGCGGGAAGTCGGCAAGCCCACAGGAATATAACAATGTCTAAATCATTCTGGGTGGGAATGGGAATAATATTCTTGAGTGGGAGCGCTTATGGAGTCTTTGCCATTCCGCTCAAGTATTCACGGCGTTGGCGATGGGAGAACACCTGGTTGCTTTTTTCGCTTTTTTCGCTGGTGATTTTGCCCTGGATACTGGCAATCGGATTTGTCCCTCAACTCCCCGCGCTCTTCTCTGACACACCGAGCCGGTTCCTTCTGCTCCCCTTGGGGTTCGGTTTCATCTTAGGATTCGCGCAGGTGGCCTACGGTCTAGGCATCGTGTCGGTGGGGATTTCCATTGCGGTTTCTGTAGTCTCCGGCGTCAGTTGCGTTACGGGCGCTCTGGTCCCGCTGTTGGTCTTACAACCTTCCGATCTGCTTCGCCCTAAGGGCATTCTGCTTTTGGTGAGTATGCCCATCCTTCTGGCCGGGGTGGCTCTTTATGGCATGGCAGGGCGCCGAAGAGAAAACGAGCAGTCGGGGCTTGCTTCTGAAGCTCATGCCTATCCTCGGGGTTTGCGCAGCGGGCTCGCGATCTGCATCTTCACCGGCATTTTCGGTTCAAGCATCAATCTCGGTTTCGCTTTTAGCGGTGAATTTATTCGCAAGAGCCTCGAACTAGGCGGCAACTCCACGACTTCAACCTTCGCGGTTTGGACCCTCGTATTCGGCGCCAGTTTCATTCCAAATCTGGCTTATTGCTCCTTCCTGCTATTCCGCAATCGCGGCTGGTCACGATTTCTGGCACAGGGTTGGACAAAAGAAGCCGCGTTGGCGATCGGCATGGCGGTGCTTTCGCTCGGCGCCTTCATCGGCTACGGGAGGGGCGCGATAGTCATGGGCAGGTATGGGACATCCGTGGGCTGGGCGCTCTTCGTTGCTGCCACGGTCGTAGCATCCAATCTGGCAGGTCTCATCATGGGCGAGTGGGAAGGCACTTCCCAACACACACGCAGACTGCTGTTTGCAGCCGTGGCCGTACTGCTGGCGACCGTCGCGATCCTCGATCTCGGCGGAATATTCTAGTGTGCCATCCCGGCTAATTCTTCACAACAACCAGATTTGGTCCTTGCCCTCCGAACGTGTGAAAAAATAAAAACAGCTCATCCGTCGGCTGACGGACCAAGGCGCAAGGAAACGCAAAGTGGAAGTCCCTTCTTTGCTTTGCGACCTTTGCGTAGTTTGCGCCTTCGGGTGAGTGTCTTTGTCCGTCTAAAGGTTAAGGACCCAATTCCCTACTCGTACACCGCGTCTCGTTCGAAGGGAAACATGGGCTTCCGCCTATAGTGATAGCTAAAGCTGGCGGGATTCGCCGCCGTGATTCCCGGCGTGTCAACTGCGATAACCTGCGCCGAGACTTCTTCGTAGGCCGCGCGCGGGGCAACCGCTCCCTTGGCCACCAGCACGCGTTTTGATTCCGGCTTGATGCCAAGACTTCGGACTTGTTCAAGGCTAAAGGGCGCCATCCGCAACGAAGTAAGAACGATTGTGTCGCCTTCTGGGCTCTCCACGACGGCAGTCAAACCTTGATTATTCCAACGCTTGCCCCCGTGTCGCGTTTGGCGCTCCTCGAAAAAGCCGTCGTGCAGCAAACGCACGCGCCCGCTGATCGGAACAGTCGGGCCGTGCAAGCGGTCAGTCTTCCCGCCCACTTCCAGTGAGATGCTCTGCCCCACTCCGGCAGCGAGGCAAGCCTGCACAGCTTGCGGATCATACAGGACCACCAGGAAGTTGTGTATGCCTGCCTTTTGAAGGGCGTCAAGAATTACCGTGCCGTCGCCCGGGCTGCCTCCACCCACGTTATCGCCCACCTCGAGCAGAGTCGTCGGCGTCTGCTGCGTTCGCCTTATCTCTTCTACGGCTTCGGACACCGGCGTGCCTGTCATGTTCCATTCCTCACGCCGGCGCCAAGCGCTTAGGGCCAGCGCCTGCACTTCCCTGCGCGCCGGTTCCTCATCGCCGTCCGCCACCACCAAGAACGCCGGACCCATTTCTTCAACATCCGCGTAAGCAAACCCCAAAGCGATGCTGGCCGAGATTATGCCTGGCCGTTTGAGTAAGCTCTGCATTTCCCGATACAGCGATGCTATCGGTTCGGCCTGTGTTCTCTGCGCGAGAATGGTTATCAATACGGGAGGCTTGGCGAGGGCCTGGATGGGACGCATGTTCCCTGCCATTATATCTTGCAGCATCCTGGCGGCCTCTCGACCCCGCTCACGCTGGTCAATGTGCGGATTGGTCCGATAGATGGTTGTGGCCGTAACTCCCGCGATCATGCGGGGAGAGAGGTTGGCGTGGAGGTCAAGCGTCATGACAATGGGCAGGCGGGGACCGACGACCCCCCGGATCTTTTCCACGGTGTTTCCGTCGGCGTCTCGGATGTGTTGGGCCACCATGGCGCCGTGCAGAGAAAGGAGCAAACCGTCAAGCGACTCAGCGGCGAGGCGCGTGAGTATTTCCCCCAGGATCTCGTTGTAGGCCTCTTGCTCGACTGGTCCCGCGGGCATAGCCCAGGCGCTGACCAGGGGTACAATCTTCGCTCCCGAGCTTTCCAACTGCTCGATCATTCCCCCAATTTCATGCTGGGCTTGAGACCATTCATGAATTATGTCTTTCCCAAAGCGCAGGCCCCCCTCATGGAACATTTGGCGGGTGGTGGCATTGGGATTAAAGCTATTCGATTCGTGGGCGAACGAAACCAGACCTACCTTTTTCATAGGCAGACTCCGTAGGGGCGAGCGGCGCTCGCCCAGGGCCGAATCCGTCAGTTGACGGATTCGGCCCTACCGAATGCTTAATTCGATCGTTTCAGCGCGTCGCACGCCTTACGCACTGCTGCCAGAGTAAACTCAACGTCAGCATCAGTAAGCACGGCTGAGACATACCATCGGCCGTCGGGCAACAGATAAATTCCTTCGGCGAGCAATGCTTCGATGAATTGGTCTCGCACTCGATCGTCCCGGTTCAGGGTTTCGCGATAGTTGCTCATTTTTGTCGCGGCTGTGAAGCTGATATGAAACGCCGCCCCAACTCCGTTGATCAAAGCGGGAATGCCAGCTTCCGCCAGAGAATCTTGAATGCCCCTCTTGAGGTAATCGCCCCTTTGTTGAGTGCGTTTCAAAATGGCGCCGCCATCGGCAGACAGAACCTCCAGCGCAGCGTCAGCGGCGGCAAGGGCAAGCGGGTTGCCGTTGAAACTTCCTGCCTGCACCACGCGGCCTTTGGAAATCAGCTCCATAATCTCGCGTTTTCCTGCCACCACGCTTAACGGGTAACCGGCGGCGACGGCTTTTCCAAAGGTTGCAAGATCAGGCGTGATGTTGAAGAGTCCCTGGGCTCCTTTCGGATGCACGCGAAATCCTGTTATGACCTCGTCAAAAATTAAGACGATTCCGTACCGTGTGGCCAGCTCCCGCGCGTTTTCGAGAAAGCCGGGGGAAGGCATCAGGCAACTGCTATTACAAAGGATCGGCTCGGTAATAATTGCGGCAATTTCCTGATGATGTTCGCGAAGAGTATTTTCAAGTTCTCCAAGGTCATTCCACGGCAGGATGTAAACATCCTCGAGCACACGCTCGCTCTGCCCCTCAGTGCCCAACTGCTTTGCGTGGCTTCCGCCCTCTGAAACCTTGGGGTGATAATTTATGAGAATGTTATCGAACCAACCGTGATAATGCCCCTCGAACTTAATGATCTTCGGTCTCCCCGTATGCGCCTTTGCCAGGCGCAAGGCCAAGTGAACGGCTTCCGAGCCTGTGCTGTTGAAGGCCACCAGTTGCGCGCAAGGGACGATTTCGCATATCTTGCGCGCCACGCTTGTTTCCAGGCGATGTTGCGCGCCGATCAAGCAGAACTTCTCGAGTTGGCGACGGACGGCGGCGACCACGGCGGGATGACCGTGTCCAAGAATGAGCGGGCCCCAGGCAAGTCCATAATCCAAGTAGCTGTTGCCGTCCACATCGACGATTCGCGCCCCTGAAGCGGATTCAAAGAACAGTGGCAGCGGCTTACTGGCGGCTCGTAGCATGCTGCTGACCCCGCCGGCCAGGTAGCGCTTCGACTCCTCCAACATTTGAGCGGAGCAGGCGTATCTTGTCATATCAGTTTCTCCCTAGAGAGGCCGACCCTCTGATGACCATGCTTCTGTGAGATTCTCATGCCCGCGCGCCGCAGGGCATGCGCGATCGTCTGGATTTGGGCTTCACGAATGTGGCTACTGGGACCGCGGTTGAATCTCAAGAGACGGACGTTCCATCAACTAAGATGCGCGTGTCGTTTCATACTCCCCTGTGAACGTCACCGATGTCAAGCCCCCGCACGAAGAATATCTATTGGGACACGAAATTTCTTGCACGGGAAATCTGAGCTGACATTACCTATACCCAGGACTTTAACCATCCGGCGGACCACCCGATGGGCGGCTCGAATGAAATCTCTCGATCGGAAGAGGATTCCCGCTCGGCTCGCTAGCGCCTCCGTGTCCTCCCTGCCCTGAACATCCTCAACACAGAGGTCACGGCGCGGCAAAGCCGCAATGTAAAATTCCAGATTCAAAATTCAAGACCCTAGCTTCCAGAAATGTTTGCCAGAAAAACAACAAATTACACTCTTGTATTACAGAGATGCTCCGTGTGCTCTGTGTTTAAGCTCGAGAGGCACGGAGGACACAGAGATTCTCGCTGTGGTTGCGGCCAACAGGCGCGCTGTCACCCTCGAAAAATTGTTATTGATTTTGTCACTCCAGGTGCTCGATTCCATAAGCAACGATCTAGGAGCCTGTCGGAGATACGGTTTCCGAAATCTACCTTCTGAGGTACCCGTTGTTCTTGGAGAGTAGGACTCTGACCTTTTGACTCCTGCAAGGCTGCCCGGGAAGGGAGTTTTGGGGGTTG
>Ga0315282_10004108_pt1 | contig 25555 bp, 20 predicted proteins | sample YL17G07_20_MG_FD_203693 | JGI IMG/M metagenome (GOLD analysis project Ga0315282, IMG submission 203693) | Sediment microbial communities from Yellowstone Lake, YNP, Wyoming, USA - YL17G07_20 | ecosystem: Environmental > Aquatic > Freshwater > Lake > Sediment | place: USA: Wyoming | collected... | reverse complement strand
TGCTGTACAATCTGTTTATACCATTTATCGTCATAGCTGGCTTGTTTTCCATCCGGACAAAAGAAACTATGTCCTATCCGGTAACCTTTACCAAGATTTTTTTCATCTTTTGATATTTGACTATTGAGGTAATTCATTTTCTCAATGATTTTGTCAATAATGTTATTTTGCACATTATTGTGCATGAGAAACTCTCTGAATTTTGAATTTTCAAAACAGGGGACAAGTTCTACAAAAGAGAATCTTCTCCTTAGGGCGTAATCAACCATGGCGAGAGATCTATCTGCCGTGTTCATCGTGCCAATCAAATATAAGTTTGAAGGTATGTAGAATTTTTCATCTATACTTTGAGCATAGGTAAGAGGAACCGCATATTCTGCCCCTCTTTTGTCCGGCTCTATCAGCATCATAAGTTCTCCAAAAATCTTGCTTAAGTTCCCTCGGTTGATCTCATCGATTATAAACACATACTTGTTGTCTTGATCTCGCTGGGCTTTTTTACAAAACTCATAAAAGATACCGTTTTTCAAGTCAAATTTGCCATCATCATTAGGGCGGTATCCCTGAATAAAATCTTCATATGAATAGGATTGATGAAATTGTATCATTTGAACCCTTTGGTCGTCTTTTTGGCCCATGAATGTATATGCGAGATATTTGGCAATAAATGTTTTACCGACACCGGGCGGCCCTTGAAGAAGGACATTCTTCTTATACTTAAGAGCAGAAAGAATATTATCAAACTCGCCCTCGCTGATAAATAAATAAGATAGAGCGTCAGCCTTTGTAAACAACTCTGGCTTCCTCTTACCCTCAACCACATTCGACTCATCAATCAGGTCACGTATGACATCGTATTCATCCGGGGTCAGTTTAAATAAGCTTCCCTGATTGTTTATGAGAGGCTCACAATTTTTAAGACCTTCGATGGACTTTAATTGTTTCAGCGAGACCGGATTTTCCAATTGTTCCAGTTTGGCCAACTCAATACCCATACCTTCTGATGATTCATGCAATCCCTGTTTAATTTCACATACTGCGGTAATTTCACAGTTTGGGCTGGCCAAATACCCAATCACAATATCGCCTGGCTTTGCCTGTTCAAAGTATTTATAAATACGACGCTTGTTTCCTTTTTCATTGTGTGATGTATATATTATTGTGCCGCCAACTGGAATTTTTTCGTAATCCCATATTTTAGGATTAGCATTTAACCACCAGTAATTACAACCCGACCGGTTTATGTCCTCTATGTCTTCTAAGCCAACTATCTTCTTAATTCTTTTGAGATAATCTGGATACGGGGTAATTTCTGTTAAGGCTTTTATATGAGCTTTCGTATCCTCTGGAAGGTCCCAGTCGCCTACCTTTATCCACTGGACTCTTCGAACATGCTGATGTTCTTCACGCTGAGGAGAGTAAATATAGTCAGACACTACTTTACCATATCCAACTAATTTCCTTGTTCCTTTTTTTGCAAAAACAATGTCACCCTGCTGCATTGTTCTGAGGAATGCATATAACATAAATGCTGCTTTATCTTTGGATTCATCTCCTTCATAGACTTCTTGAAGTTCCTGTGCAATCTCATCTTGACTTTTATATTTGGCTAAATCACCTAACCTATCCCACCCAATTGAAATAATCTTCTCTTTTTGCCACTCGTCCCACAATCTTGCCTGTTCTCCTGGGGCAATCACCCAATACTTTACTTTACCAGTATCTTTCTTTGTTGGCTCAGTTGTGCGGTGGATATATGCTTCTTGGCTAATTTCGTAGAAAGATTTTGTACCAAAGTGCTTTCTTAATTCATTTAAGAATTCCTCATATCGTGAGTAAGGCGTAGCTGACCTCCGTATTTCACTACAAATCTTTAAAGCAGTTGCAATGTTCTGGCTCTTAAAAAAGTCTATATTCGTAGTATCTAATGATATGTATCTGTTGGGCTTGCAAATAAACATCAAGACGGTAAGCTTTGGAACTCCAATTTTTCTGATACTAAGGACTTTTTTTAATAGTTCGTCTCGGAGACTTAACTTATTTAGAGCCCTAGCAAAATCCCACAAATCATTTATATCACTCCCCCCACGTTTTTTTGAGTAAGTGAAGAACCAAGCATTCATATTGTTAAGTCTTGGAATGGCATCAAAATCAGCAGGCACAGAAGAAGCTAAATCCATTTTTTCTTTCACCAGTTCACAAAAATGAATCCTTGATTTATCTGAAATTTGCCTGTTGAAGTAGCCGATAAACGTGAGGGGATCAATTTCTTTTAAAGGGCCTCTGCTACCATCCGAGAACTCATCTTCCAACCCCCCAGACTCACCAAAAATTTCATGGCATAGTACAGACAAAGAAGATTTGTCATATTCCTTGCAGATTTTACCTAACATCTCTTCAAAAAACGACAACCAAGTAAATTGTGTCATTTACAATCCTCCTTACTCCATAGGCCAACTGCCAACTTCGGACTACCCAAAACCGCAAAAACTAACCACTAACCCTGCGATGCTTCCTCTCCGATGTTGCTCACCCAATTTTACCCTCGTAGCGAAGCGAAGATCCCCAACTCAAGCTACGATAGGACATCTATTGGGAACCCATATCCTAAATTCTTTTTCAACCTTCGTCAATACCAAAAAATCTGTGTTAATTTAGGCAACCTTTGGCTGATTTTTCTCGTAGCGTAGCGAAGATCCTCGACGGTTGCCTACTTGCTTTTCTGTCGGGGATCCACCGGCCGATTTTTCTATGTACTTTTTGCACTTTTTTGTGACCAAATATATCAGTGAAATCCGTGAAATCTGTGGCTAATTAAAAATCAATCAAATGCGCAGGCCGGAGCACAGCGCAGGTCCCGAGCCTTGTCGAGGGAGCTCACCAACCTTAGTCAATTTGTCCTCCTAAGGATACCCCAATGACTCGCGGATGAGATTTCAATCAAAAGCGCATATAGGTAAAAAATTGTCGAATATTTTCAACCGTTTCTATACATTTTTCGAACGTTTCCATACATTTTTCCAAATTTTTCGCAATTTTTCTCACTTTTTCAACCGTTTCTTACACGAACTTGCGCGTTTGGTGCTACCCCAAATTACTCATCTTGTCTATCTTAACAAAATTGAGCAATCTCAAATTCAAAGCCAAACACAAGTAATAACATTGACAATTAAGTCGTTTTTACATAGAATCTTCGGGATATTCTGCGTTTTCTAATATAGGGAGCTTGAAATTGAGAGTTCTATCGGGGATACAGCCGAGCGGCAGGTTGCATATAGGCAATTTCTTCGGCGCAATGCGTCAGCACCTCAAGCTCCAAGCGGAGCACGATTGCTTTTATTTCATCGCTGACTTCCACGCTCTTACCAGCAACCCTGCGCCGGCAGACGTCGCCCAGCATACTCTTGACGTTACAATGGATTATATCGCCTTAGGCCTTGATACCGAAAAAACCATCTTCTGGCGACAATCCGATGTGCCGGAGGTCTTAGAACTGGCGTGGCTGCTTTCCTGCATAACACCGATGGGCCTTTTGCAGCGATGCACAAGCTTCAAGGACAAAGTCGCACAGGGCATAAGTCCTAATCACGGCCTGTTCGCATACCCGGTGCTGCAGGCGGCGGATATCCTGATTTACAAAAGCGATTTGGTGCCGGTAGGGGCAGACCAGAAGCAGCATATCGAGGTAACCCGCGATATCGCAATGCGTTTCAATAACGCATACGGCGAAGTCTTCACTGTGCCGAAAGAATATATCATCGAATCGGTAGCTGTCGTCCCCGGCACCGACGGCCGAAAGATGAGCAAAAGCTATGGAAATGCGATTGAGATATTCGAGCCGGAAAAAAATGTCAGAAAAAAAATTATGAGCATCGTTACCGACTCCACGCCGGTCGAAGACCCCAAAGACCCTGACAAATGCAACGTCTTTGCGCTTCTAAAATTAGTTGCCTCGGCGGATGAGCTGGCGGAGTGGGAAAACAGATATCGCAGCGGCGGAATGGGCTACAGCGAAGCCAAAAAGCGTCTGGCTGAGCTGATAATAGAACATTTTGCGCCGTTCCGACAGAAAAGAACCGAACTCGAAAATAATATCGACTATGTCAAGGAAGTCCTTGCCGGCGGCGCCGAGCGGGCAAAGGCCGTAGCTGCCAAAACTCTCGAACAGGCCCGCCAAGCCGTTGGATTGGAAAGGTAACCGTGGCTGATTATCGCGTAAATCTCGACATATTCGCAGGCCCAATGGATTTGCTGCTGTATCTTGTCCGCAGGGAGGAAGTGGACATTTATGATATCCCGATTGCAGAAATAACCGACCAATACATCCGCTACATCGAGATGCTGAAAAGTCTTGATATTGATTTAGCGGGCGATTTTTTAGTAATGGCCTCAACATTATTGCAGATAAAATCGGCAATGCTGTTGCCAAAAGCAGAACCCGACTCTGCTCTTGGCGGAGACGATTTGGCCGACCCGCGAACAGAACTTATCCGCCAACTGCTCGAGTACAAAAAGTTCAAAGATGCCGCTAATTTACTCGGCGCCGCAGCCGATGAGACAAACAAACGATTCTCGCGGCCGGGGACCATTGTCGAGCAGCTAAGGCCCAGCAACGAGCCAGAGATTGACATCGAACAGTTGAGCATCTGGGACCTGCTCGAAGCCTTTGACTCAATTATTGAGGCCACCGGCGGGGCCAGTTTCGACGTAAGTCGTATCAAGGACGATACGCCGATTGATTTGTATCAGATAGAGATTTTGCACCGTTTGCAAACGGAAGGGGCGATGAGTTTTGAACGAATCTTCGAGTCCAGGACCAGCCGCGTAGTAATGATTGGATTATTCCTGGCAATTCTCGAATTAATCCGGGAGAAACTGGTTGGGGCTGAGCAAGAGGGGAGTTCTATACATTTGCGGGCGTTGACCGAGGAAAACGCCGAACAGGCAGTTCAAAAGGCGATTTTTACGCTCACGGAGGCCAATAACGAACAAGCCGTTCAGGCGAAAAAAGAAGAAAAACCGCCTATTCCAATTGCCGAATTGCCGCCCGAAAGCCAGCAGAGGGCTCCAGCAGCAGAATATGAAAAAATGGAGTCCGTCAAAAACCATAAACAGCAAATAGAAAATTAACATTTGACACTGTTTAACTTCATCACTAAAATAATCTTTGTTTATTGGTAAAAAGTTTAGACGACCCCCCGCCGTTTTGCCCCTAAGGGGCGAAGAAGCGGGGATTACCTCGGAAAGGATAAAGTAATGGCTGGTAACATAATTGAGCTAACTGACGCCGATTTTGACGAGGTTGTTCACAATTCTGAAGTGCCGGTGCTGGTTGACTTCTGGGCACCGTGGTGCGGACCCTGCAAGATGATGGCTCCTATCCTCAAAGAAATTGCAGACGAATATGCAGGCAAGGCCAAAATCTGCAAGCTTGATACCGACGATGCTCGTGACAGCGCTATGGAATTCGGTATAAATGCAATACCGACCATTATTTTATTCGAGGACGGCCAGGTTCAGAAGAAGTGGGTCGGCTTAACCAGTAAAAAAGTCCTTGCTGCCGCCATCGACGAGCTGCTCTGACCCGTGCTACGTAGCGAAGCGCTACTTCGCAGGGCAGCACAGGAGGCAAGACCCGGCCAACTGATTGACCTTCAATACCAAACCGTAATTATAATATTAGGCTCGGTCTTTTTGCCCTGAATCTCACCCGTAATCATATTGATTCGTTTTATAGAGATTCCCGGGTTATCTTTTAGCCATTTGGTGATTACCTCATCGAGGAACTCAATAGCGCCTGCGTGCAGTTTTGTAAAGAAAGTCCTAACACCTGTAATTCGTTCGGCGGAGTTTATTTTTTCAGCCGGCTTTTTTGCAGCCGCCCCTACCGGCTGAGTTGGTCTCTCAATCTTTGGCGCCTCCATCTTACCGCCACCGCCCAAATCCAACGGCGAATGTGAAACACTTGCGCCACTCGTATCATTGTCAAAAGGAATTGGCTCATTGAGGTCACGACCGGGAGGAGTTTTGTCAATACCAAAATTGTCCATATACAGTCCCTCAACTAAAAATTAAACGTTAACAACACTAATCCGCCGGAGGCGGATAAATTTTAGATACGATATCCCTAATCACTCCAGTATACATCTACTTTCTTTACCTGCAAATATATTCTTTGAAACCAGCTTTGCGTCCTGCTAAATTAAAACGTTAGACCCGTTTGCGTTTTTTTGCTACTTTTATCCGGCTATGAGAAAGAAAAAACACCAAAAACCTGCAATGGTTCGACAGGCTCACCATCCCGAGCAAAATCGAGAGACTGTCGGCTTTATAGCTCTGGGCTGTCCTAAAAACATAGTTGACAGCGAAAGGATGTTAGCCGAAATCGCCAAAGCAGGTTTCCTGATAACCACCGAGCCCGACCCGTCAAACGTATGGCGGGCCGATGTCGTTGTCGTCAATACCTGTGGCTTTATTGCACCTGCCAAGGCCGAAGCCCTCAAAGCAATAAAACACGCTATAGATTGCAAACACGAAGGCAGCGTAAAGAAAGTGATTGTCGCAGGCTGTCTCTCGCAAAGGTTGGGTACGGAGCTATTCAAGCAGGCAAACGGCATCGATGCCGTAGTCGGCCTCGGCCAGCGGGATGCAATAGCTCACATAATCAAAAAAACTATCCGCTCCAAACAACCAGCTTCTTTCCTGGGTCAATCGCCGCACGCAATCAATAACGATAGAGCCAGATTACTCATTACTCCGCGCCATTGGGCGTACCTGCGAATCAGTGAGGGCTGCAATCACCGCTGCTCTTTTTGTACAGTACCGGCAATAAGAGGCCCATTTAGAAGCAAACCCAAAAAACTTATCCTCGATGAAGCCGCAGAACTGGTTTCTGCAGGTGCGGTCGAATTAAACATCATAGCCCAGGATACCACCAACTACGGCCGTGATTTGAAAATAAAAAACGGTCTCAGCGAGCTGGTAAAAGAGCTTGAAAAAATCGCTGGTCTGGCGTGGATTAGATTGATGTATCTATACCCGGCAGGGATTACAGACCAGCTAATTGAAACCATCGCAAAAAGTGAAAAAATCGTCCACTATTTCGACATCCCCATTCAGCACATAAACGACAAAATCTTACAGGATATGCGCCGACCCGACACCAAGGAACGCATTTACTCTCTTATTGAAAACCTGCGGACAACTATCCCCGATGCTGTACTGCGAACCACTCTCATCGCTGGCTTTCCCGGCGAGACCGACCGGCAATTTAACGAGCTGCTGGAATTCGTCAAATCGGCTAATTTCGATGCGCTTGGTGCTTTTAAGTACTATCCCGAATCCGGCACGGGCGCCGCAGAGATGCCCGGCCAGGTCCCGGATAAGATAAAACAACAGCGCCTCAAAGAATTGATGCTGACCCAGCAGAAAATCGCCTTTTTCAAGAACAAAAACCGAATCGGCAGCAAACTTACCTGCATAGTCGATTCCGCTGAAACAAAAAGCCCTGCAAGGGGACGTTTTTATGGTCAGGCACCCGACGTCGACAGCATTTGCATCATAAAAAACTGCTCAGCAAAAGCCGGCCAATTTATTAACACAAAAGTCATCGACACAAAAGACTACGATTTGGTCGTTGAGCAAATTTAGTATTGTATCGTACCGGAAACAAAAGTAAACTTGTTGGTATGCTGAAACAGATTCCCAATATTCTGACTTTCGGACGACTTATTCTAACGGTTGTTTTTCTGCTTATGATTCTGCTCTCACCGCGATTCTACACCGAGGGCGGACGCTCCTTTCCGGGTTTTCTCGACCTGACGCTTGTGGTTTTTGTAATCGCCGGTCTGACCGACGTGATAGACGGCCTCATAGCTCGAAAGTTAAACATCTCCACTAAGTTTGGGCGACTGCTGGACCCCCTGGTCGATAAAGTCCTCGTATGCGGTGCTTTCATTTGTTTTGCGATAATCGGAGAGCCGAAACTATTCGATTTCAATCCGACTACAATGGCTATAATCCATTGGTCGGCGGCCGGGGTTATCATTTTAAGAGAAGTTTACGTTACCACACTGCGTCATATTGCCGAAGCTCGCTGCGTCAATTTTGCCGCCACGGTATCCGGAAAAATCAAAATGTTTTTACAGTCCTTTGCCATCGGAACGGTGGTAATAAAGATAGCCCACGTCCAGACCGCCGTCTGGGGATACTGGTTCACTACCATAACGTTCGCATTTATGCTGATAGTTACTATTATTTCCGGCTTAAGGGCCACCCAAAGAAGCTCCTGGAAAAAAGCGGCAAGTTAAAGTTAAAGGTGCTACATACCGACACGTAAAATCCCAGAACCCCACCCGCAAACTCGTCTCGGCGAAGCGCCAAGCCGTAGCCGGAAAAGTTTTACACTATCCAAATAAAAAAACCGCTCTGAGGAAATAAATCCTCATAGCGGTTTAATTCCCATTTTCGTCGTCAGGATATTTCTTTATGGTTTACTCAGTCTTGGGTGCTGGCTTGGGTGCCGGTGCTGCCTCGGGCGCTTTTGCTTTTTCGACCTCTTTATAACTCACTACCTTTATAGTTTCCCGGCCGGCTTCCTTTGAAACGGTTCCCTCGACCTCAACTTCCTTGTTGGCCATTACTTTGCCGAGTTCCCGCCCCTTTACATCCAGTTTTACATTATAAACGACTTTATCTTTTGTTACCACAGTCACTTTAGTGATTACATCATTTGCGTCCTTGGTAACATTTACAACACCCTGCACTTTGACCAACTTCGGCTGCTCCACCCCTGGGGTCGGCTCAGCAGCAAAGCATACTGCGCTCAGAAGTGCAGTCCCTGCGATTAACACAATCGCAAGCTTTACCAAATTCTTCTTCGTCAACATGTTTCTTTACCTCCAAATATATTTTATACATTTGCAGCTCCTTCAAGAAGAATACACATCCTCTATCGAGAACCGCTACGGTTTCATAACATCGGGGAATACCATAAGAGATGGTACTGGGGACAACAGGAAGGCACAATTCTGTGCGTGCGTCCCACTTTGCGTAAGTTACACAATATATAAAAAATCTCTCTCCATTCAAGAAAAAAAGAAATTTTTTTCACAATTTTTTCTGTTCTTCGAACATCAGAAAACAAAGACAGGCTCGTCGCCGGATGTGAAGATATGTTGTTGACAACAAAAAATGTAAATTCTATCATTGAAAACTCCGAAGGATAAGATAACCTACGGTAAACAAAGGGCTTACGCATCTTCACCTGCACAGCCAATGTTCGCTTCTCGTGCAATATCTCTCGATGACTTATTCAAATGCCGTAAAGAGTCACTGACCGACACCGTCGCCACAAACGTTTTCTACATCCCAAAAGCGATGTCTGGCTTGTCAAAAAAACCGCCACAGACAATTACCATCTTAACTGCGACGGCGTGATACCCTGAGCTTCTTCGGACTGATATCCTGTCCTGCTAAATTATCTTGGGTCTATTTCTCCTCTTCTTCAATTTCCTTAAACGCAGTAACTTTCAGCCACTTTTGGTCGTCTTTTTGGGAAACCATGCCTTCAACTTCAACTTTCTCACCCTCCGTATTCTCCCCAAGCTCTTTACCTTTCGCATCGAGCTCAACACTGTAGGTACCTGCATCTGTGACCAACTGCACTGATGTGATGACATCGTTAGCGTCTCTGGTGACGCTGACGACGCCTACCGCTCTGACAGCTTCGCCCTCTGCCGCAAAGCAGGTCGAAGCCAAAATCGCCGTTGTCAGCATCGCCAAAAGCACAATGCCCACTCTTTGTTTTTTCACAAACATTTCTATTTTCTCCTGTAAATATGGTTAATAATCCCCCGGCCACTAAGCCACGCGCTTCACAGCAGGGAATCATATAGGTTCAGCCGTATGATGCACTCGTTATATAAAACCCAAGAGCATAAGTAACGACATGTTAAATGTCAACTAAAAAATATGGCAGAGGCCCGATTTTTTAACCGCTCGGCTCCTTCACATTACTGCCCTTCTTTTCACAAACCGCTCCAAAATCTACACCCTTGACATAGATAAGCCCAGCCTCTATCATAAGTATGCAATCTTACTCTTAAGGAATTGCTTAACCTATGGTAAACAAAGGATTTACACATCTTCATCTGCACAGCCAATATTCGCTGCTCGATGGTGCAATATCTCTCGACGGATTGCTCAAGCGCTGCAAACAATTGGAAATGGATGCCGTAGCCGTTACCGACCACGGTAATATGTTTGGCGCCGTCGAATTCTATACAAAAGCCCTGGCCCTCCACATCAAGCCAATACTTGGTATTGAAGCATATATCGCCCCGCACAGCAGATTTGACAGAGGAAAATGCAGTATCACCGATGCCGCTTTTCATCTAATACTTTTGGCTGAAAACAACACCGGCTATCAAAATCTTTTGAAACTGGCAAGTGTCGGCTTCACTGAAGGATTTTACTATCGTCCCAGAATTGACAAGGAAATCCTCGCCGAGCTAAGCGCCGGGCTGATAGCCACATCAGCCTGTCTCAAAGGCGAGCTTGCAACCCTGCTGGCCAGGGGCGATGAAAGGGCGGCCGTTGCCGCTGCAGAAAGCTATATGAAGATATTCGGCTCCGACAGATTCTTCATCGAAATCCAAAACCACGAAAACGAGGACCCGCACATCTGCGAGGCGCTGATAAATCTTGCAAAAAAAATGGCTCTGCCGCTGGTTGCAACCAACGATGTGCATTTTTTACAAGAAGATGATTGGGAGGCACACAATTGTTTATGCTGTATAAGCACGGGCAAAAACGCTGACGACCCCAACAGGATGATTTATCCGAAAGATGTTTTCTTAAAAGATGCTGAACAAATGCGGTCACGCTTTGCCGAACTGGCCCCCCAGGCCTGCGACAATACCTTGGCCATTGCTGAGCGTTGTAATGTGGAGCTTGATTTAAAAACCCGCCATGCCCCCCGCTTTAAACCTCCCGACGGTACAACTGCCGAAGAGTTTCTCACTAAATTATGTTATGAACGGGCCGAGCAGATATACGGTCAACTTACAAACAAAATAAAAGAACGGTTAGACAGGGAACTGGACGTAATCGAATCGAAAGGCTTCGCCAGCTATTTTCTTATCGTCTGGGACTTCTGCAATTATGCCCACGAAAACAACATCCCCGCAGGCGCAAGAGGCAGCGGTGTGGGCACACTCGTGGGGCACTGCCTCGGATTGTGCGATGTTGACCCGATTCGATACGACCTGCTTTTCGAGCGATTTATGGACCCTCAGCGCAACGAACTGCCTGATATTGATATCGATATCTGTCAGGTCGGCCGGGCCAAAATCATCGATTATGTCCGCCGGAAATACGGCCATGTCGCACAAATCATAACTTTCGGAACAATGAAAGCACGGGCTGTTATCCGTGACATCTGCAGAGTGCTCGGCGTACCACTGAGCGAGGCCGACACATTAGCCAAGCTTGTCCCCGACTCTCTTGGTATGACACTCGATAAAGCATTAAACACCGAGCCGAAGTTAAAACAAGCTTACGAACAAAGCGAGCAAACCAGAAAAGTAATCGATATCTGCAAAAAGCTCGAAGGTCTTACCCGCCACGCATCCGTTCACGCCGCCGGCGTTGTCATTGCCGACGAGCCGTTGACCAACTTTATACCTCTTTATAAAGCACCTGACTCCAACGACATCATAACCCAATTCGAAGGGCCTGTAGTTGAAAAAGTCGGCCTGTTAAAGATGGACTTTTTGGGTCTGACGACCCTCAGTGTTCTGGAGCGTGCCCGCCAATTAGTCGCCAACCTCCACAATAAGAACATCGACCTGGAAAAAATCGATTTCAGCGACCAGAAGGTTTTTGAACTATTCTCCAGCGGCAAAACAAAAGGGGTCTTCCAATTTGAGTCCGGCGGTATGCAGGACTTGCTGATGAAAATGAAGCCTGATAGAATCGAAGACCTCATTGCCGCAAATGCACTATACCGCCCGGGCCCTATGATACTAATCCCGGATTACATCGACCGAAAGCACGGCGCAAAATGGCACCTGCCGCACCGGATTATGAAAGAAATCCTCGATGAGACCTACGGAATTATGGTCTATCAGGAACAAGTGATGCGGATTTGTAATCGCCTCGGCGATATACCTCTGCGGGAGGCTTATGGTCTAATCAAGGCGATAAGCAAAAAGAAAGCCAGAACCATCGCCAAGGAAAAAGAAAGATTCATAGCAGGCTGCACCGATAAAGGCCTGACCCAAAACCAGGCCCAGCAGATTTTCGAATTTATCGAACGCTTCGCCGGCTACGGCTTCAACAAGAGCCATTCAACCCGCTACGCCGTCATCGCATATCAGACGGCCTATATGAAGACCTATTGGCCTGTTGAATATATGGCGGCGCTATTGACTTATGAAATGGACAACACCGATAAGGTCGTCAGTTATATCGCCGAGTGTGGGAAAATGAATATCGAGGTCTTGGCGCCGGATATCAACGAAAGCGGCGTTGATTTTACGCCTCTTTACAAAGGCCACGGCCAGGACAGAAAGGGCGTAATACGCTTCGGCATGGCTGCGGTCAAAGGCATCGGCGAAAAGGCCGTTGAACAAATCATCGCCGCACGCGAAAAAGTAGGCCGATTCCAGAGTTTGTTTCATTTCTGCGAAAATGTCGATTTAAGAGCCGCCAACAAACAGGTAATCGAAGCCCTGATAAAAGCCGGCGCCTGCGACAAACTTGGAGGAAGTCGGGCACAAATGCTGGCCGGCATGGAAAAGGCAATGCAAATCGGCACCACGCTCCAGGCCGACAAACAAAACGGCCAGATGAGTTTTTTCGGCAAGACAGGCGCAGCCGACTATTCACAGGACTACGAACGCCTGCCTAATGTCACCCCCTGGCCGGAGCCACAAATGTTGGCTTATGAAAAAGAGGTCCTCGGCTTCTATGTGACCAGTAATCCCTTAAGCCATCACGCCGAGATAATAGACCTTTATTCCACGCTCGACACCTCGCAATTAGCCAATTACACCCAGGACAAGCAAGTCGTCATCGGCGGGGTGATAAGTAAAATCAGATACCACATCACACAAAAAGGGCGAAACGCCGGGGCGAAAATGGCCGTCTTTACACTTGAAGATTTGCAGGGCCAGGTCGAAGTTATTATGTTCTCGGATGTGCTCAATAAATTCGCAGAACTCCTGCTCAAAGATACTATTGTCTTTGTAAAAGGAAAACTCGATTACAGAAGGGAAAAACCCAACATCATCGCCGTGGAGCTGATAACTCTCGACCAGGTCAGAGAAAAATTGGCTGCGAAAGTAAAGATAAGACTGAACGCCAAAGACATCACCAAAGAAAAGGTGGCGGCAATAAAAAGCATTTGCCAGCATCACAGAGGGCAAAGCCCTGTTTATGTAGCGGTAAAAACCGACAAAGGCCGAGTTTACGCAACCGCCGACAGAGAGCTTTCCGTCAATCCCGACCTCGAATTCTGCAGAAAGATGCGACAGCTCATCGGCGAAGAAAACTTCCAACTGACAAAATAGAAATCTCCGGTGATTAAGTGAAGAATAGATTATCAGGTAAATTTATTGTTGTCGACGGGCCGGATGGCTGCGGAAAAACTACGCAAACAAAACTTTCAGTACAATGGCTGAAAGAACAAGGCGTTGCGGTCGAGACCTCCCGCGAGCCCGGCGGAACAGCCATCGGCGAGAAAATTCGGCAAATCCTGCTCAACCCCGAGCATATCGCAATGGGCACAGAAACAGAAGTGATGCTCTATATGGCCGCAAGAGTTCAGCTTTGGCGGGAGAAAATAGCACCGGCCTTAAAACAAAATAAATGTGTCATTCTCGACAGGTGGCTCTCGAGCACTTGTGCTTATCAGGGCTTTGCCGGCGGATTCGGCATCGACAAGGTCATAAAAATTGCAGAAGACTGCCTCGAAAGACCCTGGCCGGATTTGACAATAATCCTCGATGTTGACCTGGAAACAGCAGGTAAACGGCTCAAGAAAGACCTCGACCGAATGGAGCAAAAAGGCGACAGCTACCACAAAAAAGTCCGCGAAGGATTTCTCAAACTGACCAAAGGCCGTAAGAATTTTGCTGTCATCAATGCTGCTGACGATATTGAAACAGTTCATAAGCAAGTAATAAGCATAGTTGAAAAACTCTGAATTAGAATTATCTGTGTTCTCTGTGGCTTACTTTTATTATGTCACTCAAAGAAATTTTTTGTCAGGATAAAGCGATTTCGGTTTTGCAAATGGGTTTTGCCGCGGACAAGATGCCCCACGCATACATTTTTGCCGGCGCCGAAGGCGTCGGCAAATTCAAGACCGCCCGCGAATGGGCCAAGCTGCTGCTTTGCAAAAATCCGGTTATGGAAAACGACTTCGCCGACCCGTCCTCCGCAGCAGCGGCTTCGCCGTTGCCGCTGCGGAGAGTGGACAGCTGCGGCTTATGCCAATCCTGCCGATTGTTCGAGGCCGGCTCACATCCCGATTTCAACCTCATCTACAAAGAGCTGCTCGAATTCACAAAACCAGAGAATAAAGATAAAAAAACGCCGGTCGATTTGGCGATTGATGTTATTCGCGTGTTTCTGATCGACAAAGTATCGACCAGGCCGACCTTGTCGCAAAGGCGGGTTTTTATCGTCAGCGAAGCTGAAAGACTAAACGCCTCATCACAAAACGCAATGCTGAAGGTCCTCGAAGAGCCGCCTGCATACTGCACAATTGTCCTGCTCTGCACCCGAATGGAAAGACTTCTTCCCACTACCAAATCAAGATGCCGGATAATACGCTTCTCACACATAGACCAGGAGAGGATAATCGACCAGCTGAAAGCGATGGGCCTCAATGGGGAAAAGGCCCAATACTTTGCCCGCCTGGCCCAGGGCAGTTTAGGGCAGGGCTGCCAGTGGGCCCAGCTTGAACTGGCTGATGCAAATCTTTACCAAATCAAAAAAGAATTGCTCAACTCTCTTTCAACATATAAATTGGCCGATTGCTTAGACCTGGCTGAACGGCTTTTGGACAAAAGCAAAAGAATCGCTGCCGCCTGGGAGGACATCGAGAAGACCACCAGTAAAACAGATATAAATCGGAGGGCACAGAAAACTCTTATCCAAATAATCATATCGGCTTTGCACGATGCAATGAAACTAAACATTGCAGGGCCGCAAAGTTTCATCAATTCCGACCAGAAGGAGCAAATAAAAAGCATAGCCAATCGCTTCAGCCCCGAGCAGTCAGCAGAAAAAATCACCGATGCCTACAAAACGATGCACTGGATTGAGTCTAACGTCAACGAAAAGCTTATTTTCGAACAGTTGTTGTTAAATCTCGTAGTTTCTGATACAATAAAGGTTTAGAAATCCCGCACCTATTTTGAGAGATGACGAGCCGGCAGTGACTGTGCTTCGGTTTACAAACGGTGCTGGAAACCGTTCGGTGGTCGGTTCTCAAAATAGGTGCGGGACAAAAAGATAGGCGGTTGAAATGGCAGATGCCGCAGCAATAAAACTTAAACAGGCAAAAAATAAAAAATATATGCTGGTCAGCTACGGCCGAATGAACACGCTCGGCTGGTTTGAGCACCACGAAACCAACATACCCAAAATACCCAGCCGCGTCGTGGTAAAAACCGATAAAGGCCTCGAGTTAGGCCATATTGTAGGCCAATCCTGCCCTTATAGGGGGGGGCAATTCAGATTAAGTCAGGACCAAATTAAAAAATATTTCAACGACAGCGAAATCGACCTTGTTGTCGAGGAGGCCGGCAAATTCATTCGTTACGCAACCGCTGATGATATAAGCGAAGAAAAGCACCTGCGGAAAATCTCAGAAGAAGAACTCAAATGCTGCAGGCGTTTTGTTAAGGAATTGGGCCTGCCGATGAAAATAGTCGACGCAGAACACATATTCGGCGGAGAGCGCCTCATCTTCTACTTTATGTCTGACGGCCGAGTGGATTTCCGCGAGCTGGTAAAGAAAATCGCACGCGAACACCAGACAAGAATCGAAATGCGCCAAATCGGCTCGCGAGATGAAGCCAAGCTGCTCGGCGACATAGAAAGCTGCGGACAGGAATGCTGCTGCATAAGGTTCCTTAAAGCACTGAAACCAGTCAATATGCGAATGGCCAAAATGCAAAAGGCAACACTCGACCCTTCAAAAATCTCTGGATACTGCGGCAGGCTTAAATGCTGCCTGCGGTATGAAGACAAAACCTACATCGAACTTAAAAGGAGCCTGCCGAGAAAGAACGCCATTGTAAAAACCAAATATGGTCAGGGGAAAGTCATCGATATCCAGATACTGACTCAGCTTGTTATGATAGAACACGACGACGGCACAAAAATCGCCGTCCCCGTCGAGGAGCTTGAGGTAATTTCTTCACCGGCCATCGAAAAGGAAGAGCAAAGCGATGCTACAAACAACGAAGGTCAGGACGACAAGGAAGATAAAAAGCAGTAGTCGTTAAGGAAACGCTATGCCTCGCAAAATTGTTGTAACGTCAGCCCTGCCTTATGCAAACGGCCCAATACACATAGGACACCTCGTCGAATATCTCCAGACCGATATCTGGGTCCGCTTCCAGAAAATGTGCGGCAACGAGTGTCTCTACTTTTGCGCCGATGACACTCACGGCACCCCTATTATGATAAGCGCGCGCGCCGCCGGTGTAACTGCCGAACAGCTAATCGAACTCGTGCATACAGAGCATAGAGCAGATTTTGCGGGCTTTTTCGTGGAATTCGATAATTATTACACAACACATTCGCCGGAAAATAAACGCTTTAGCGAGCTTTTCTTCAATTCGCTCAACAAAGCCGGTTCAATCGTCAAGCGAAATGTCGAACAGGCCTATTGTGAAAACTGCAAAATGTCCCTGCCTGACAGATACATTCGAGGCACCTGCCCCAGGTGCGGCGCAGAAGACCAATACGGCGACTCCTGTGAGGTCTGTAGCGGAACTTATCAGTCCACCGACCTAATCAATCCCCGCTGTGCAACCTGCTCCAACAAACCGGTCCGCAAAGAAAGCGAACACTACTTTTTCAAACTCTCCGATTACGAACAAAAACTCAAAGACCTCATCGCCGAAGGCTACGCTCAGCAGTCGGTGGCAAACAAACTCGATGAGTGGTTCAAAACAGGCCTGAAAGACTGGGATATCTCCAGAGACGGCCCCTATTTCGGTTTCAAAATACCCGGCGAAGAAAATAAATTTTTCTATGTCTGGCTGGATGCTCCTATTGGATATATGGCCTCGGCAAAAAACTATTGCGACAGGAACGGTTTGGATTTCGACAAGCTCTGGAACGGTGATGAATACGAACTTTATCACTTTATCGGCAAAGACATTATGTATTTCCACGCTCTTTTCTGGCCCGCAATGCTCATCGGAGCCGGTTTCAAAACCGCCGACAAACTTTTCATACACGGCTTCTTGACCGTAAACGGCGAAAAGATGAGTAAATCTCGCGGGACATTTATTAAGGCAAGCACCTACCTGAAGCATCTTAATCCCGAATACCTGCGATACTATTATGCAAGCAAACTGACCGGCGGTATCGAAGATATCGATTTGAGCGCGGACGATTTTATAAACAAAATCAACTCCAACTTAGTCGGAAAGCTTGCAAACCTCGCCTCACGCTCCGGGCCGATGCTGACAAAAAAACTTGACGGCCAACTTGGCAGATTAGACAACCAAGGCAGGCAATTAACAAAAAAGCTCGCCGCCGCCAATGTGCAAATTATGGAAAACTACGAGAACCGAAACTTCTCCGCTGTAGTCCGAACAATTATCGCTCTGGCTGATGAGGCAAACCGATACGTCGAGCAGAATCAGCCCTGGGCGACTGTAAAAACTGATTTGGAAAAAACACGAACGACCCTTACGGCAATAATAAATGCCGTAAGAATCCTGACGATTTACTTAAAACCCATCCTGCCTAACTATGCCAAAAAGGTACAGGAATTTCTCAATGTCGACGAGCTAAAATTTGCAGATGTCGAAACGGTATTGGAAAACCACAAAATAAACGATTACCCGCGATTAGTTGAAAGAATTGACGAAGAAAAGGTGAAAGCGATGATAGAAGAAAGCAAAGAAACTAAAAGTTCGCAGCTGGCGGTTGCTCCAGCTGAGCCGATTAAACCGGAATGCACCATCGACGATTTTGCAAAGATTGATTTGCGAATCGCCAAAGTTGTAAAGGCTGAAACAGTTGAAGGCGCCGATAAACTGCTACGCTTACAATTGGATGTAGGCAGCCTGGAAAAAACCTGTTTAGCCGCCATAGCCCAGGCATATAAGCCCGATGACCTGGTCGGCAAAACTGTAATCTATCTGGCCAATCTAAAACCCAGAAAGATGAAGTTTGGCCTCTCAGAGGGTATGATTCTGGCAGCCGGGACAGGTGGAAAAGAGATTTTTATGCTCTCAGCCGATGTCGGAGCAAAACCCGGACAAAAAGTAACTTGATAAGAAATTAACCGCAGAGAACGCAAAGACCGCTGAGAAAAAGAGAAGATGGATTCCTGCTTTCGCAGGAATGACAATATTAAGCATCTCTGCGAACTCGGCGGCCTCTGCGGTAAAAAAAATAAAAATGAAGAAGAAGTTAGAAGAAATTGCCAAGGAAGACGGCCGATTCAGCACAGGAGCGCTGAAGTTCGTTTATGAGGGGCTCGGCTACACCGCAAAAAAAGCTGCCACCGAGCCTGCCCATGTTACCGGCCAAGCCCTTTGCGAGGGACTGAAAAAACTGGCGATTGAAAAATGGGGCAGACTGGCAATGCTCGTATTAAACAGATGGAACATAAAAACAACACACGATTTTGGCGAAATCGTCTATCTGATGATAAAACACGGGTGGCTGAGCGTCCAGCCGACCGACTCAATCGACGATTTCAACGATGTTTACGACTTCAAAACCGCCTTCAAAGACCAGTTCAAATTTTAAATATTGGTAATTGGTAACTGGTGATTGGTTTAGCGTGTCATTTGGGGGCGATAAAATAATACTGCAGGCCTGACATTATCATGTGAACACCAATCGCAGCAATAAACAGGCACATCACCTTTGAAAATACCGTGCAAACCATTTTGCCGAGAAATTTGTTTATAGGCTGGATGAACCGCATTATAAGCCACAGTGTCCCAAAGACCACCGCAATTGCAATTATTGCCTTTGCCGGGCCGGATTTTTCAAGAGTTGTCAGGCTCGTTACCATAGCGCCGGGCCCTGCAAGAAGCGGGCAGGCCAGCGGCACACAACCAATCTCATAAGGGCTGAATGTGCCCTCAACCATTACTGACCGGCGCAGGGAGCCGAATACCAGATGGTCCACAGCGATAATCAGCAACAATATTCCCCCCGCAAGCTGCAGGTCTGCTAACTGAATATGGAAAACACGATCCAACACCCAATTGCCGGCAAACGAAAACACTAAAAGGATAATCACGCCGACGGCCACCGCGGTATTGAAGGCCTTTTGACTTTGACCATTGGGTGTGTGCTCGGCAATATGGAGCAATATGGGGATGTTGCCTATCGGGTCAACAATCGCAAACAACGCTAAAATCGCCTCAGCATAAGACATTTTATAATAATCGACAAACTCAACGCTAAAGCTTAAGTGCATCGCCAGAACGCTTGAAGAAACTAACTTGGGAAACTTAGTTCGAGAGAGTATATTACGAATGTCATATTAAATTAAAAATGGGGCAGAGGTTATCTGGGCCGTAAGATTTGCCCTGTTTAGGCCCCAGCTATCTATCCGGCAATCTATTCCTGACCGCCCAAGCTCATCTGAAATTATCTCTGCCGCAGCCAATTCACCCTTTTGGGCCGTTGTTTCCGCCTGAACGAGTTTTCTCAAAAGCTCTTTCATCCTTCGACTCCTTTCAGTCGTCCTCCCGTTAGGGATGGCCAAGCCACTTAGGGACGAAGTCGAACCAGTCGAACGGGTCACAACTCTGTGATTATACACCTTGTCCTGCGAAAATAAAAAAAGAGAAAAATTTTTGTTGCAGATTAAAACATAATACTCGATACTGGATGCTCGATACTGGATACTCGTCCAGCCCTTCCAAAGGGCTGGGCTCGTAAAGAGAGAAAGTCGAGAATCGAGCATCGAGAGACGAGAAACGAGAATGGGACCTATATTGAATGCCCTTGTAAAACTTCAAAGCGTTGAAAATCAGCTGCGGGCAGCAAAAGCAAAACTTGCAAGATGCAGAAGAAATGTAATCATTCAGGAAAATCAAGTCAGAAGGCTCCAAAATGCATACGAGGCCAAAAAAGAAGAGATTCAACTAACCAGGCTCCAGTCCGACCGCCTCGAATTGGAACTGCGGACCAGAGATGAAGAAATAGCCAAGTTAAGGGCCCACCTTAACGCCGCAAAAACAAACAAAGAATACGCCTCAGTCCTCACCCAGCTTAATACAACCAAGGCTGACAATTCCAAAATCGAAACCCAAATTCTGGAGTTGCTGAAGGATATCGAAGCCGACGAAACCGAACGCCAAAACATCCAGAACCAGATAGACGAGCAAAAACAAAAGCTTGAGCAAACCCGAAAGGAATCTGAGCTGATGGCAGCTAAACACGAGGCCGAAATCGAGGAAATCCAGGCTGAATGGGACAGGAAAACACAAGATATACCCGCCGAACCGCTACGGGTTTTCAATCGCGTCGCAGAAACATACGACGGCGAAGCATTAGCAGTAGTTGAGAAACAGGAGAGCAAAACAGAGGCCTATAGCTGTGGCGGCTGCTTTATGGGCATCACCGCTGAGTCCGTCAACCTGCTCCTCTCTAAGGATGATATAATCCGCTGCCCAAGCTGCACGAGAATACTCGTACTTAGCGATTCATAATTGGTAACTGGTAACTGGAAAATGGTAAATGGTAACCGGTAATTACCAATTACGAATTACCAATTACCAGTCACCAGCTTTAAGGAGTTAATATATTGCCGAAGCAGACAGAGCAAATCACCGTTTACACAGATGGCGGCAGCAGAGGCAACCCCGGCCCAGCCGCTGCCGGCTTCATCTTAGCCGACCCCAATGGAAACCAATTACAGGCCAAAGCTTTATTTCTCGGCCAGACCACAAACAATATAGCCGAATATACCGCCGTTATAAAAGCTCTCGAAGCCGCAAAGCAGATTGGCGCCAAACGGCTAACGGTTTTCAGTGACAGCGAACTGCTCGTAAAACAGATTAACGGCCAATACAAGGTAAAAAGCGAACAAATCAGACCGCTTTTCCGGCAAGCCATCAATTTAATTAACGAATTCGAAGACTGCAAAGTTAAACGCATCACCAGAGATAAAAACAAACAGGCCGACGAGCTCGTTAACCAGGCATTAAATCTCGAACAGGACATCGAAGACAGGCCCCAGGCCAAACCGACGCCAGCTGCACAAAATAAAAAACCAATTCGACTCGGCATACTGATTAGCGGCGGCGGTACAACATTAATGAATATTCTCGAATATATAAATAAGGGCCAGCTAAATGCCGAAGTTGCTGTCGTAATAAGTTCGCTATCGACCGCAGCCGGCGCCGAAAGAGCAAAAGCCGCTGGACTGAACGTAAAAATCATCCGTAAAAAAGACCATCCGGACATCGACGAATTCAGCAAACGCATCGAAGAAGAACTCGTTGCTGCAAACGTTGACCTCGTCGTCCAGGGCGGTTGGCTCTGCCTCTGGAAAATACCACCTCGATACGAAAACAGCGTGATGAACATACACCCAGCTCTGCTGCCAAGCTTCGGCGGAGAAGGTATGTGGGGACATCACGTCCACGAGGCAGTTCTCGCAGCAGGGTGCAAAATAAGCGGTTGTACCGTGCATTTCTGCACGAATGAATATGATAAAGGACCAATAATCCTCCAGCGGAGCTGCCCGGTCAAAAATGACGACAGCCCCGAAACGCTTGCCGCGAGAGTCTTTGAGCAGGAATGTATTGCATATCCGCAAGCCATAAAACTGTTCGCAGAAGATAAATTACTCGTCCAAAACGGCACGGTAAAAATAAAATCGTGAAGCGTTAATCGTCAACCGCATCTCGACCAAGATGTGAAATGCAAACAACAAGATACCAGATATGAACAGACGACAAAAAACCATATTAAGAAATACCACAGCTGTAATAGTTATTACAGCTATTGCCGTCGCGGCAATGATTAACCTCAAAAACTGGGTCAACCGTTCAGAAGCAATGCGGGCAATGGAGCATCTCAGCCGAATAGTCCTACAGTACCGAGAAAAATATGGCTCTGTCCCTCCTGAATCCTATATCGATAGAATCAAAGAAGAATTGGAAGGGCACGCTCGGCTCGGCGAAGTGATTTACAGGGCTCAATGGATCAGTTTTGAATCAACGCCCGACGAAATTTTGGCTTATACTAAAAAACATCACAGTTCATGGCTATTCGGCAAAAGACACATTGTCCTTCGTCTTGATGGCCGCGTAGAGTGGATGGACAAGCGAGAGATCGAGACCCTGTTAGCCCAACAGCAAAGCTCTCAAGAACTCGAAATGCTGCGCAAAGAGTCGAAACAAGCTTCACCCCCATCTTCTAATTTTACCTTCAGTCCATAGATGTCTTTTTTTGTCGTAAAACGCAGCTCAAAAGTCAGCCTCAGTCCCCACTATTGTGATTGTGCGACCGGCTGTTTGCTTTCCTCAGCCTCCCTTACCTTCAAGCCCTCAAACTTCAAGTGCTCTTCGTCCTGCACGTCAATCTTTACCACCTTATCACCCTTGAATCGTCCTTGCAGCAAACTCTCCGAGAGCGGGTCCTCTATGTAGTGCTCAATTGCTCGACGCAGCGGCCTTGCACCAAATTCCGGATTGTAACCTTTGTCAATAAGAAATTCCTTTGCCTGCTCGGTGAGTTCCAGTTTCAAGCCGTGCTCAATTAGCCGCTTGAACACCTTTACAAGCTCATATTCAACGATAATCTGCAGATCCTCTCTGGTCAGTGCCTTTAGCACTATCACATCATCGAGTCGGTTCAGAAACTCAGGTCTAAAATGCCGCTCAACCTCTTTATGCAGCATCTCTTTCATCTTTTCGTAGTTAGCCTCAGGCGTCTTCTTTCCGAACCCGAATCCTGAGCTGTTTTTAATCAAGTCGGCACCGATGTTACTGGTCATAATTAGCACGATGTTCTTAAAGTCAACGTGCCGACCGAAGCTGTCGGTCAACCTTCCCTCATCCATAATCTGGAGCAGGATATTGTAAACATCAGCATGAGCTTTTTCGATTTCATCCAGCAGCAGCACGGCGTAAGGCCTTCTTCGAATTCTTTCGGTCAATTGTCCCCCTTCTTCGTAACCGACATAACCCGGAGGAGCACCGACCAATCTGCTTACATTATGCTTTTCCATAAATTCGCTCATATCAATCTGGACGAGCGAATTCTCGTCACCGAACATAAACTCAGCCAGCGATTTGGCAAGCAGGGTTTTGCCGACCCCGCTTGGTCCGAGGAATATAAAGCTTCCCATCGGTCGATTCGGGTCTTTTATTCCGCTTCTGGCACGTCTTACAGCTTTAGCAATAGCGTTAATGGCCTCGTCCTGCGAAACGACCCGCTTATGCAGCTCTGCCTCGAGTTCCAAAAGTCGCTGGGTTTCTTTCTTTTCCAGTCTCGTCAGCGGAACACCTGTCATCTTGCTGACGACCTCTGCAATAATCTCGGTGTCCACTACACCGGTTGTTTCTTTGTTCTCTTCGTACCATTTTTTATGCAGTTGTGTCTTCTCGCTCAAAAGCTGTTGGGCCTCATCCCTCAATGCTGCCGCCCGTTCATAGTCGGCACTTCTAACCGCTTCATCCTTTTCCCTCTGCAGCTTCACAATCTTTTCTTCTATCTCCGTCAAATCCGGCGGCACAGCCATATTCTTCAGTCTCACTCGAGCACCTGCCTCATCGACCACATCAATCGCCTTATCCGGCAGACACCTTCCGCTTATGTATCTGCTCGATAGCTCAACCGCCTGATACAGTGCCTCATCGCTAAAATTCACTCTATGGTGTGCCTCATATCTATCTTGCAGCCCCCGCAGTATCTCTAACGTCTCTTCTTTTGACGGTGGCTCGACAATTATCGTTTGGAATCGTCTCTCAAGAGCCCCGTCTTTTTCGATATGCTTTCTATACTCGTCCAGAGTAGTGGCCCCGATACATTGCACCTCACCGCGAGCCAATGCCGGTTTGAGTACATTAGCCGCATCGATCGCCCCCTCAGCACCGCCGGCCCCGACGAGGGTATGAAGCTCATCGATAAACAACACGACATTTTTAGCCCTGACGACCTCGTTAATGACGGCCTTTATTCTTTCCTCGAATTGCCCTCGGTATTTGGTACCTGCAACCATCATCGCCAAATCGAGGACAACAATGCGTTTGTCTTTGAGTATTTCCGGCACTTGCTTATTTACAATCTGCTGGCTGAGCCCCTCGACAATAGCGGTCTTTCCGACTCCCGCTTCACCCAACAGTACTGGATTATTTTTTGTTCTTCTGCATAGTATCTGGATTAAACGCTCAATCTCATTTTTTCTTCCGATAACCGGGTCGAGCTCTCCATTTGCAGCTAACTCAGTCAAGTCTCTGCCAAAACTATCGAGAGCCGGGGTTTTGCTCTTTGCCTTCCTGCCGATAACTGGCCCGAGCTTCATATCGAGCGCAGCGGGTCCACCTTCTACCCCGGCTCCAAGTAAATTTAATATCTCCTGGCGGACATCCTCAAGTTTCAAACCGAGACTGACCAGAACCTGAGCAGCAATTCCTTCGCTCTCTCGCAGCAGCCCCAACAAGATATGTTCTGTGCCAACATAATTATGGTTAAGTGCTCTGGCCTCTTCAATCGCATACTCAATAACCTTCTTGGCCCGCGGACTCTGGGGAAGTTTGCCCATCGTAACCATATCCGGCCCGCTTTTGACGTGTTTTTCCACCTCCAGCCGCAACTTCTTTATATCCACATCAAAGTTCTTTAGGACGGTAGCGCCCACTCCGCTGCCTTCTTTAACTAACCCCAGCAGAATATGTTCTGTCCCTATAACATCGTGGTTAAACCGCTGTGCTTCCTGGTTCGCCAGCGCCATAACCTTGCGTGCACGGTCTGTAAAACGCTCAAACATCTTTAGTTACCTCAAAAACTGGCAATTACCAATTACCATTCACCAATTACCATTCACTATTTACCAGATTATACTATACCATAACCCGCTTGTCAAACAACCAGAACGCACCAAATCTCGTCCTTACGGCTGCGAGCATCTATCTTTTATATGCCTCAAACCAAATTAATGTTCGTTTGCCGGACTACTGTTTTCCTTCCAGAGCTACGGCAAGGCCTCCGCCTTGACGAGCAGCGCCAGTTTTATCGACAAAAATGGCGACGGACTTTCCCTAAAAACCCCCTTTAGACACCAAAAAGACCTCCATTTATTCCAAAATTGCAAACCTGT
>Ga0315282_10004107_pt1 | contig 25557 bp, 26 predicted proteins | sample YL17G07_20_MG_FD_203693 | JGI IMG/M metagenome (GOLD analysis project Ga0315282, IMG submission 203693) | Sediment microbial communities from Yellowstone Lake, YNP, Wyoming, USA - YL17G07_20 | ecosystem: Environmental > Aquatic > Freshwater > Lake > Sediment | place: USA: Wyoming | collected... | reverse complement strand
GCCTGCTTTCTGCTTTAGTCGATTATGGCTACAGGCGCCAGGAAAAGACAAGCGAGGAGGGGGATTTTTCCCGGCGTGGAGGAATCATTGATATTTTCCCCAATTCCTTTGAATTGCCTATCCGCATTGAACTGGAGAATGACCGGATAATTTCCATAAATACCTTTAATCCCGATAGCGCGGAGCCGCTCTGGGCCCACAAGATGGTTATCGTGCTGCCCATAAGAAGGCTTGCCGCTTCCAGAAAAATTGCTTTCAGCGAAGAGTTCCCGCTTTCTAATTTCGTGGATTTAAATAGCGGGGATTATGTAGTGCATAACCAGTACGGCATAGGCAGGTCTCTGGGTATGCAAAAAATCCGGGTGCAGGATAAATACCGCGACCACCTGGTCATTGAATACGACAGGGGAGAGAAACTTTTTGTGCCTGTTGAGTCAATGCACCTGGTGCAAAAATATATTGCCTTTAGCGTAAGAAGGCCGAAATTATACCGCCTGGGCTCAGGTGAATGGTTAAGGACAAAGGAAAGGACGAGAAAAAGGATACAAAAATTGGCCTGGGAACTCCTTTCCCTGCAGGCTGCGCGCCTGAGCGTAAAAGGGTTTGCCTATTCCCGGGATACGGACTGGCAGAAGCAATTTGAGGAGGGTTTTTCTTACAAGGAAACCCCTGACCAGGTGAGGGCTACCTTAGAGGTAAAACAGGATATGGAATCGTCCAAGCCCATGGACCGGCTCCTTTGCGGAGATGTAGGTTATGGAAAAACAGAGGTAGCCATGCGGGCGATATTTAAGGCAGTAATGGATAATAAACAGGCAGCATACCTGGTGCCTACCACTATCTTGGCAGAGCAGCATTACCTGAATTTCAGCAGGAGGCTTGAGGATTTTCCCGTGAACATACAGATGCTTTCCCGTTTTAAGACAGATGCCCAGCAGAAAGAGATTATCCAGGGTATTGCCAGGGGCAATGTGGATATCGTCATCGGCACGCATAGGCTGCTTTCAGATGACGTGGCCTTCAAAGAGCTGGGCATAGTGGTCATAGACGAAGAGCAGCGTTTCGGGGTAAGGCATAAGGAGAAACTGAAAGTTCTGCGGCTATCCACTGATGTGCTTACCCTGACTGCTACACCCATCCCGCGCACACTTTACATGAGTTTAATGGGTGCTAAGGACCTTTCCGTGATAAATACTCCGCCTAAAAACAGGTTGCCTATCAAGACCATTGTGGTAGAATATGATGAAGACTTGATACGGCAGGCAGTCTTAAGGGAGATAGGCAGGAAAGGCCAGATTTTTTTCCTGCATAACCGCGTCCTGGATATAGAGAAGGTAGCACATAGGCTTAAGGGTATCCTGCCAGCCGGAACCAGGATAGCGGTTGCGCACGGACAGATGCACGCCAGGCTCCTTGAGGAGATAATGTCGAGGTTCTTGAGGGAAGAGATTGACTGCCTGGTGTGTACCATGATTATCGAGTCAGGCATAGATATCCCTAACGTCAACACCATTATTGTGAATAATGCGCACGCTTTCGGTTTGTCTGACCTGCATCAGCTGCGCGGCAGGGTAGGCAGGTTTGACCGGCCTGCCTACGCATATTTATTAGTCCCGCCTCATGCCCTGCTGGATGCGCCGGCAAAAAAAAGGCTGTTTGCTATCCAGGAATATGCCGGCTTAGGTTCCGGTTTTAATATAGCCATGGAAGACCTGGAATTAAGGGGCGCGGGCAACCTCTTAGGGATAGAGCAGCACGGTTTTATTGCTGCCGTGGGGTTTGACCTGTATTGCCGGATGCTTAAAGAAGCGGTGGTTAACTTTAATAAAACAGGGGCCTTGGGTCATGCGTAAATTTTTACTCGTAGCTGGCGGTTTTGCTTTTTGCGTTTTAAGTTTTCCCTTGAGTTCTTTTGCCCAGGATAAGATCGTCGCCATAGTCAACAATGACGTCATTACGCAGAAAGACCTGGAGGATTTTATTAACTTTATGCGCGTGCAGATGTTTAAAGAAGGGAAGGAAGGCCGGGCGCAGAAAAAAATAGAATCCATGAAGCCGGACCTCTTGGACAGGCTTATCGAAGACCGCCTTATCCTGCAGGAAGCCAAAAAAAATAATATCAGGGTTGACGAAAACAGGATTAAGGCAAGGATAGCCGAGATTAAAAAACGCTATCCCTCTGATATTGAATTCCAGCGTGACTTAGGCAGACAAGGCCTGGTGCAGGCGGATATAGAGCAGAAAATCCGGGAACAACTGCTCATGTATTACATTATCGAATACAAGATACGCAGCGGCATCCTGATCAGGCCCGAAGAAGTTACCGCCTTCTACAACGAAAATCAGAAGGAGTTCTTTATTCCCGAGGAAAGGGGGCTGGATGTCATCACTCTGGAAAACGCAGACCTTGCCGCCAGTTTATCCGATAATTTGCGCAGGGGCGAAAAGTTGGAGGCCTTAGCCGCAAGGTATCCTCTAACAGTAAACAAGCTCAGCGTAAGGCAAGGCGAGGATTTAAGAAAAGAAATACAGGAAGTGGTCTCCCGCTTAAACTTAGGCGAGGTTTCGCAGCCGCTTAAGTTAGACAATGACAATGCATATTATGTTTTTAAACTGGACTACGTAATCCCGCAGAAACAGCAAAGCCTCTTTGCAGCGCAGGAAAAAATCCACGCCTTTTTGTTTGACAGGAAGATGCAGGAAGGGCTCAACAAATGGCTGGGTGAGTTGAAGAAGCAATCCTATATTAAAATTATAAAAGATTAAAGAAGGTAGTTCTCATATGAATACAGAAAAAATCAGAGTCGGGATAACTATGGGCGACCCTTCCGGCATAGGCCCGGCCGTGATTGCCAAAGCGCTGCCAAAACTTGCGGGAATAGCGGATTTTGTGGTTATCGGCGATAAATGGGTATTTGATAAAATTAAAATTCCAAAATTAAAAATTGAGACCGTTGCAAAACCGCAACGCTGTCATTGCGAGGAGGACGAAGGCCGACGAAGCAATCTCAAAACGGGATTGCTTCGCCCCTTCGGGGCTCGCAATGACGCTCTGAGAGGACTTTTTCAACGCTCTCAAATTCAAAAATTTGAATTCATAGACCTAAATAATGTTAAACATAAGAACTTTTCTTTCGGGAAAATCCGGGCTGAGTACGGCAAGGCCTCAATAGAGTACCTCGATAAAGCAATAAGGCTGCTTAAAAAAGGCGCCCTTGATTGCCTGGTAACCTGCCCCATATCCAAGGAAGCGATTAATCTGGCCGGCTTCCATTATTCGGGGCACACCGAATATTTAGCCAAAAATACGCACACAGAAGAACCGGTTATGCTGCTCTTGAATAAAGACCTGAAGATAAGCCTGGTGACCCGGCACCTGCCTTTGCATAAAGTGGCTGCGCAGATTAATAAAGAGAGGATATGCAGGGTAGTTAACCTGACGCATAATTCCTTAAAAGTATTTTTCGGTATTCAGAACCCCGGCATTGTGGTTTGTGCTTTAAACCCCCACGCCTCTGATAACGGGACTATCGGGGACGAAGAAAACAGGGTTATCCGGCCGGCCATAGAAAAGTTAAAAAAAGATTTTAATATATCCGCTGCCGGGCCGTATCCTGCGGATACGGCAATTTATCTGGCAGGGAAGAAAAAATATGACTGCGTTATTGCCATGTACCACGACCAGGCGCTCATCCCCCTAAAAATATCCGGCAATAATACGGGGGTAAATATGACCCTCGGCCTGCCTTTTGTCAGGACCTCGCCCCTGCACGGGACTGCTTTTGATATTGCGGGTAACCCCGCCCTTGCCGACGCAGATTCCTTAATAGCAGCCAGCCGTTTAGCCGTAAAATGCGCCCAAAAGCGAAAAAATCCCTAGGCCAGAATTTTCTTATCGACCAAAATATCCGCAGGAAAATAATCAGCGCCTGTAGTTTTAAACCCACGGACTATGTGCTTGAAATAGGCGCGGGCTGCGGTGAATTAACCGGTTTCATCGCTGAAAAAGTAGCGGGTGTCTATGCGCTGGAAGTAGACGCAAATTTACTTACGCCTCTGCGCCGGAATTTAAAAGAATATGCCAATATAAAAATAATCCACCGGGATATACTAAAATTTAACCTGCCCCCCAGCTTTGCCGCAGGCAGGAGGATTAAGGTGCTCGGGAATATTCCCTATTATATTTCTACGCCCATCATAGAGCGCCTGTTCAGGCTGAGGCGCCGGATAGATACAATATTTATCACCGTGCAAAAAGAATTCGGCTGCCGGATGGCTGCCTCGCCCGGCTCAAAAGAATACGGGCGTTTCAGCTGTTTTGTACAATACCACGCTCAGCCCGAAGTTTTATTCCATATAAAAAAGGGCTCATTTTATCCCGTGCCGAAAGTAGACTCTTCTTTTATGAAAATGAAAATCAGGAAAAAACCGCTGCTTAAGCCGGCGCAGGAGGCGCTTCTGTTTAAAATCATAAGAACGGCATTTAACCAGCGCAGGAAGACCTTAAGGAACAGCCTTAAATCCTTGCTTACCCCGGATGAACTGGGCAGTTTCTTCTCTAAATCCCGCATAGATAAAAATATCCGGCCCGAAGACTTATCTCTGCTTGACTTTTCCCATCTGGCAACTCTGAAAACCAGGGGACGCTTCTGTGGCAACTCTGAAAACCAGAAAAACCAGGGGACGCTTCTGGGTTTTCAAAACCCAGAAGCAAAAACCCAGAAGCGTCCCCCAGTTTCCCAAAAAAAACTATTGACAAAAGCGCTTTTTTAATATAAACTTATAGATCTATTTACCCCTAAAACAACTTTATTTTAACTTTTCGGGCTAGGTTTAGCAAGCCCAACAAAGAATTTTTGTAAAAATTCTTAAAGGGTGGAGTTTTTTTACTTTGCGCTGCAATTTTTCTGTGACTGCGTCTTTACGCTGGAGTAGCTCAGTCGGTAGAGCACGTCCTTGGTAAGGACGGGGTCACGGGTTCAATTCCCGTCTCCAGCTTAAGTGAGCACATATGCGCGAAATCATCACCTTAGAGTGCACGGTTTGCAAAAATAGAAATTACACGACGACAAAAAACAAAAAGACGCACCAGGATAGGCTAGAAATCAGCAAATTCTGCAGGTCCTGTCGTAAGCATACCCCGCACAAGGAAACCAAATAACTCTAGGGGCGTCGGTTAATGGCAAACCAACGGTCTCCAAAACCGTGACTGCAGGTTCAAGTCCTGCCGCTCCTGTAGAACTTGGCTTGAACCTTAAAAAAGGGGAATTTTTGTGAATGTATTTAAAAAAGCGGCAAATTTTTTGAGCGAAGTAAAACAGGAGTTAGCAAAAGTAGCATGGTCGAGCCGGCGGGAATTAATAGATTCGACAATCGTGGTTATCGTGGTCACGGCCATAGCCAGCCTGTTTATCGGCCTGATAGATATCGCGCTTTCCAAATTTTTAAGCATTTTATTCAAGTAGAATGAAAAACTGGTACGTGGTGCACGCGCAAACCGGCTCTGAGGATAAGGTAAAGTCATACCTGGAAAATAAAATTTCCGCAGAAGGCCTTCAGGAAGCCATAACCAAGGTCATCATCCCTACTGAGCAGGTCTCGGAAGTCCGCTCGGGGAAGAAAAGGATTTCGCAAAGGAAGTTTTTTCCGGGATACCTTCTCGTAGAGATGGAACTAAACGAAAAGACATACCTGTTTGTGAAAGCTATTCCCGGGGTAACCGGTTTTATCGGTTTAGGCAGAAAACCTATGCCCCTGCCGCAGAAGGAAGTGGACGGCATATTAAAGAGGACGCAGGACACGCAGGTAAAACCCAGCCCAAAAATAGTTTTTGAAAAAGGGGAGCAGGTAAGGGTTACCGAAGGGCCATTCCTTAATTTTAACGGTACCATTGATGAAATGCACCCCGAAAAAGGAAAAATCAAAGTCAGTGTTTCTATTTTCGGCAGGTCCACGCCGGTAGAACTGGAATACTGGCAGGTGGAAAAGGTCTAATGGCAAAAAAAGCGATAAAAGCACAGATAAAGTTGCACGTGCCGGCAGCGCAGGCAAACCCCGCTCCGCCCGTAGGCCCGGCACTGGGCCAGCACGGCGTGAACATTATGCAGTTCTGCAAGCAGTTTAACGAACAGACTAAAGGCAGGGACGGCCTGATTTTACCGGTGGTCATCAGCGTTTATGAAGACAGGTCTTTTTCTTTTATCATCAAGAGCCCTCCTTCCTCAGTCCTGCTGAAGCGCGCGGCAAACCTGGCCAAGGCAAGCGGCACAAGCGGCAAGGAAATTATAGGCAAGGTCACTAAAAAACAGGTTGAGGAAATAGCCAAACAAAAAATGCAGGATTTAAACACTTCCGATATACATCAGGCGCAAAAGAGTATTGAAGGCACTGCCAGAAGCATGGGTATAACAGTAGAAGGGTAAAAATGAAGGGGCATAGCAAGAGATATAAGGAATCTGAAAAAAATTTAGAGGCTGATAGGCCCTTGCAGTTAAAAGAGGCACTCTCCTTGATCAAAAAAATGCAACCGCCAAAATTTGACGGCTCCGTAGATTTGCATTTTCATTTAAATATAGATACCAAGAAGAGCGACCAGATGGTCCGCGGGACAGTGGTCTTGCCCCATGGCACGGGAAAAAAAGTCAGGGTCGCGGTATTTTGTAAAGGGGAACAGGAGAAGGCCGCGCAAGAGGCGCAGGCAGATTACGTGGGCGGACAGGAGTTAATAGACAAGGTAGCCGCAGGCTTCCTGGATTTTGACTGTGCCATCGCCACACCCGATATGATGAAAGATTTAAGCAAGCTGGGCAAGGTCTTAGGCCCGCGCGGGCTTATGCCTAGCCCCAAGACAGGCACGGTTACCAACGATATTGCCAAAGCAATCGACGACGTAAAAAAGGGCAAAGTGGAATTTCGCGTGGATAAACAGGCAGGGATACACCTGGCAGTAGGCAAAGTTTCCTTCGGGGAGGATAAGCTATATGACAATGCCGCGCGCCTTATCGAGGCGTTGAATGAGGCCAGGCCCGCCTCTATCAAGGGAAAATTCATAAAGAGCCTTTCTATATCCTCTTCAATGAACCCGGGCTTGAGGCTGGCGATATGAAAAAATTAGGCTTAATATTTAAAGAGGCTTCACAGAACCGTATAAAAAATACGGCAAAGGAATGCAGCGCCATATTAGTCATTAAATATGCCGGGATTTCCAGCCCTGCGCTTAGCGCGTTGAGGCAGGCATTGAAGGGTTCCCGGGCCCGGCTTTTTGTCCCCAAGAACAACGTGGCCAGCCGCGCCTTTAAAGGCAACGAATTCAAGGCGCTGGCAGAATTGATTAGCGGCCCCTGCGGCCTGGTATTCATTCAAGATGAACCCGTAGCAGCCTGTAAGGTGCTGGCTGCCTTTTCCAAAGAACATGAGCAGTTCAAATTAGCAGGCGGCATATTAGAAGATAAGGTCCTTCAGAAAAAAGATATAGAGGCTATGGCCTCTTTGCCTTCTAAAGAAGTATTAAGGGCGCAGGTGGTCTGTACCTTGAATGCGCCTATAACGCAGTTAGTCCTGGTGCTTAAGGCAAACTTACGTAACTTTGTGTATTGCCTGGAACAGATAAAACAGAAAAAACCAAATTAAAAAGGAGGGTTTTAAATGGCAGCCGCAAAAATGGAAGAATTAATCAAGTCAATAGAAGGCATGTCAGTCCTGGAGCTTTCTGATTTAGTAAAGGCATTGGAGGAAAAATTCGGGGTGCAGGCGAATATGCCGATAGCGGCCGCCCCGGCCGCAGGCCAGGCAGCAGGCGCGGCAGCCGCAGCAGAAGAAAAGACCGCCTTTACCGTAGTTTTAACCAGCGCGGGAGCTAGTAAGATAGCGGTGATTAAAGAAGTCCGCTCTATGACCAGCCTGGGCCTTAAAGAAGCTAAGGACCTGGTAGATGCCGCTCCCAAGCCAATCAAAGAAGGCGCAACAAAGGAAGAGGCTGAGGAGATGAAAAAGAAACTGGAAGCAGCCGGTGCTACTGTTGAGTTAAAATAACGATAGTTCATTGAGTTCATTGAGTTCATTGAGTTTATTGAGTTCATTGAGTTGAGCAAAAAATATGATAAAACGCAAAAGCTTTGCCAAGCTTAAAGAGACTTACGACCTCCCTAACCTGTTAGATGTGCAGTTGGTAGCCTACCGGGAATTCCTGCAGGCGGATGCCCCTTCAGGTGAAAGAAAACACCAGGGCCTACAGGAGGTCTTTGCAGAGATATTCCCGATAGAGAACGCCAATCGTTCCATCAAACTGGAATTTATCAGTTATTCCCTGGGCAAACCCAAATACAATATTTCCGAATCTAAAACCCGGGCACTGACCTACGCTGCGCCTTTAAAAGTTAAATTCAGGCTGACTACGCCTAAGGAGACCAAAGAACAAGATGCCTATTTCGGCGATATGCCGCTTATGACAGACACAGGCACCTTTGTCATTAACGGCGATGAACGCGTGGTGGTCAGCCAACTGCAGCGTTCACCCGGAGTTTCTTTTGAAGAAGAAGACCATCCTACGGGCAAGAAGATTTTTTACGGCAGGATTATCCCCTATCGCGGGGCCTGGCTGGAATTCAAATACGACCTTACGGAAACGATAACCGCTTATGTGGATAGGCGCAGGAATTTCCCGGCGACACAGATCTTAAGGATTCTCGGGTTTTCCCAGGACTCGGAAATAATCGCAGCCTTCGGCAAAGAATACCCGGAAATCACCAATACCCTAAAGAAAGATTACACCAAGAATAAAGAAGAGGCCTACCTGGATTTTTACCGCAAGATACGCCCTACCGAGCCCATCACCAAAGAAAGCGCGGAAGCCCTTTTTTACAGATTATTCTTTGACCCCGGCCGTTATGACTTAGAAAGAGCGGGCAGGTTCATTTTAAACCGAAAATTAGGCATGGATGTATCCCTGGAAAAAAGGATCCTGGATTCTGCCACGGTACTTAAGGTAATAGAGTATCTGATTAAATTGCAGGCAGGGGAGGGCAAAATAGACGATATAGACCATCTGGGCAACCGCCGCATCAAGACAGTAGGCGAACTGGTGCAGAATCAGGTCAGGATAGGCCTAAGCAGGGTAGAGCGCTCCATAAGAGAAAGGTTGAGTATCTTAGGGGAAGTGGACAGCCTGAATGTCCATTACCTGATAAATTCCAAATTATTGTCCAACCAGATACGCGATTTCTTTGCCCGCAGCCAGTTGTCGCAGTTTATGGACCAGGTAAACCCCCTGGCTGAGATGACACACAAGAGAAGGTTAAGCGCCCTCGGCCCGGGAGGCCTTTCCCGGGAAAGGGCCGGTTTTGAAGTAAGGGATATCCACCCTTCGCACTACGGAAGGGTCTGCCCCATTGAAACGCCGGAAGGCCCGAATATAGGCCTGATTGCCTCTTTAAGCAGTTATGCCCGGGTTAATCCTCTGGGCCTGCTGGAAACCCCTTATAGAAAAGCAGAAGAAGGCAGGGTTACTAAAAAAATAGATTACCTCACTGCGGATATTGAAGAAGATAAAATAATTGCGCAGGCAAATGTGCCTGTGGATAGCGACGGCTATTTTCAGGAGCGGGAAGTCTCTTGCCGTTATAAAAACGATTTTCCGAAAGTGCCCGCAAAAAAGGTGGAGTATATGGATGTTTCTCCCAAGCAGCTTGTTTCTGTGGCTGCCTCCTTAATCCCCTTCCTGGAGCATGATGACGCCAACCGCGCGCTCATGGGTTCAAACATGCAGAGACAGGCAGTGCCGTTGATGATTACCGAGGCGCCTATTGTGGGAACCCAGATGGAGGAGAAGGTGGCGCGCGATTCCGGAATTATGCTGGTAGCCGAGGAATCGGGAAAAGTAACCAGCGTCGATGCCTCTTCCATTACCGTGGGCAAGAAAATTTACCACCTGAAAAAATTCCTGCGCACCAATGCCGATACCTGCCTGAACCAGAGGCCGCTGGTGGAGTTAGGCGGGCGCGTAGAAAAAGGCGATATTATTGCCGACGGTACAAGCACCAAGAATGGAGAACTGGCGCTGGGTAAAAACGTACTCTGCGCATTCCTGCCCTGGCGCGGTTATAATTTCGAGGACGCCATACTCATCAGCGAAAAACTGGTTAAGGAAGACACCTTTACCTCTATACACGTGGAGGAATTTGAAACCGAGGCCGCGGAGACCCGCCTGGGCAATGAAGAAATAACCCGCGACATACCCAATGCCAGTGAAGAGGCCTTGCGCAACCTTGATGAAACCGGTGTAATCGCTATCGGTTCGGAGATCGGCCCGGGCGATATCCTCGTAGGCAAAATCACTCCCAAGACAGACTCAGAGCCTTCTCCCGAAGAGAGGCTGCTGCGGGCGATATTCGGAGAAAAAGCCGGGGATGTGCGCGATACTTCGCTTATCGTGCCTCCGGGTGTTGAGGGAGTAGTCATTGACGTGCACGTATTCCAGCGCAAAGAGCGCGGAAGGAAATCCAAAGAAGAAAAAACCAAAGAACTGGCTAAAACCAGGGAACTCAAAGCATATTACAAACAGGAAATAGAGTTTGTGCAGACAGAAAAGATAACGCGCCTGGCGCAACTCTTGGGCATAGATAAAAAGAAAGTGGAGCATTCTGATTTTAGCGACAATGAAGAAGCCAAGATACTCTCCACTTCTTTTGACGAGCAGGTGCAGGAGTTAATCCTGGAAGAAGAACAGGAAATTGAAAAGGTCAGGCGCGGGGATGAACTGCCCGCAGGCGTATTAAAGAGGCTGGTGGTTTATGTTGCCACCAAGCGCAGGCTTTCCGAGGGGGACAAGTTAGCAGGCAGGCACGGCAATAAGGGTGTCGTGGCAAAGATCGTGCCTGAAGAAGATATGCCGTATCTGCCGGACGGCACCCCTATAGAAGTGGTGCTTAACCCGCTGGGCGTGCCTTCGCGTATGAATGTAGGGCAGATCCTGGAGGCGCACCTTGGCTGGGCGGCAAAGGCGCTCGGCATTAATGTCAGCTGCCCGGTATTTGACGGCGCAACAGAGGCAGAAATTAAGGAGATGCTCAAAAAAGCAAACCTGGCCGAAGACGGCAAGATTACCCTTTACGACGGATATACCGGAGAACCTTTTGACCAGAGGATAACCGTGGGCCAGCTTTACATCATGAAACTGATACACCTGGTAGATGAAAAAATCCATGCCCGCTCTATCGGGCCGTATTCCCTGGTTACGCAGCAGCCCTTGGGCGGCAAGGCGCAATTCGGCGGGCAGCGCCTGGGAGAAATGGAAGTCTGGGCACTGGAGGCATACGGGGCGGCATTCAGCCTGCAGGAGATGCTCACGGTAAAAAGCGATGATGTTTCGGGAAGGACGCGCATATACGAGGCAATCGTTAAAGGCGAACAGCGCTTAAGCCACGGGACCCCCGAGTCATTTAACGTGCTCATAAAAGAATTACAAGGCTTAGGATTAGATATACGGACAGAGAAGACAAAATGATAGAAGAAAAAGAGATAATTCTATTCGATAGTATATCCATAAAAATCGCTTCGCCCCAGATAATAAAATCCTGGTCAAAGGGAGAGGTGAAGAAAGCAGAGACGATTAACTACCGCACGCTTAAGCCGGAAAAAGACGGCTTGTTCTGCGAGAAGATATTCGGGCCGGTGCGCGACTGGGAGTGCAATTGCGGAAAATACAAGGGGATTAAATTTAAAGGCATTACCTGCGACCGCTGCGCGGTGACCATTGACCGCTCTTCTGTGCGGCGCGAACGTATGGGGCATATTGAACTGGCCACGCCGGTTACGCACATCTGGTTTTTTAAGGCAGTGCCCAGCAGGATGTCCGCGCTCCTGGATATTACCCTCAGGAACCTGGAAAAAATAATTTACTATGAAGAGTATGTCGTGGTTGACCCGGGCACAACCCTTTTAAAGAAAAAAGAACTCTTAAGCGAAGAGCAGTATCAGCAGGCCCTGGAGAAATACGGCGCAAACTTTAAGGCAAAAATCGGGGCGGAGGCAATCCGGGATTTGCTCAAAGAGTTAGACCTGGATGCGCTCTGCCGTAAATTGCGCCGGGACCTGGAAAAATCCAAAGATGCCTTAAATAACCGTAAGGCCTTAAAATCCCTTAAAATTGTGGAGGACTTTAAAAAATCCGGCAATAAACCGGAGTGGATGATTATGGAAACCCTCCCGGTTATCCCTCCGGACTTACGGCCCCTGGTGCCTTTAGACGGAGGCAGGTTTGCCACTTCTGACCTGAATGACCTCTACCGCCGGGTAATTAACCGCAATAACCGTTTAAGGAAACTCATGGATTTGAGCGCCCCGGAAATAATTATCCGCAACGAGAAACGCATGCTGCAGGAGGCAGTGGATGCGCTCCTGGATAACGGCAGGCACGGCAAGCCCGTCATCGGCGCCAATAACCGGCCGCTAAAATCTCTTTCTGATATGTTGAAAGGCAAGCAAGGCCGCTTCAGGCAGAATCTTTTAGGTAAACGCGTGGATTATTCCGGCCGTTCCGTTATCGTGGTCGGCCCCCGGCTCAAACTCCACGAATGCGGCCTGCCTAAACAGATGGCCCTGGAATTATTCCAGCCGTTTATCATCAAGAAACTGCGCGAAAAAGGCTTTGTGCACACCATAAAAGGCGCGCGCAGGATGGTTGAACGCGGCAAAATTGAGGTATGGGACATCCTTGACGAAGTGATCAAAGACCACCCTGTGCTGTTGAACCGCGCACCTACCCTGCACCGCTTAGGCATACAGGCATTCCAGCCGATATTGGTAGAGGGCAAGTCCATACAGATACACCCCTTAGTCTGTACTGCCTTTAATGCGGATTTTGACGGCGACCAGATAGCGGTGCACGTCCCCCTGTCTATGGAATCCCAACTGGAGGCAAAAATCCTCATGCTTTCCATAAACAATATATTTTCTCCTGCTGACGGCAGGCCTATTGTCAGCCCCACGCAGGATATTATTTTAGGCACTTCTTACCTTTCCAAGGAAAAACCCGGGGCCAGGGGTGAGGATAAGGTTTTTTCCAGCCCCGAAGAGGTTGTCGTCGCCTATGAGGATAAGGCAGTCCAACTGCATGCAAGGATAAAGGTAAGAGTGGGCTCTACCTTTGACCTGGAGGAGAAAAAACCCACCGAAGCTAAGCAGATAGTTACCACTACCGTCGGCAGGGTATTGTTCAACCAGGTGCTCCCGGAAGGTTTTGGTTTTGTGAACAAGGAGTTAAATAAGACTATGGTCCAGGAGATAGTCATCGAGTGCTATAAGAGGTTCGGCCACGCCGCTACCATCAAATTATTTGACGATATAAAAAACTTAGGGTTCGAAGCAGCGACTATCGGCGGAATCTCTATCGGCATAGACGACCTAAAGATCCCCAAGGAAAAACAGGAAGTGCTTAAAGAAGCCCGGGAGGAAGTAGCCAAAGTAGAGGACCAGTACCGCAAAGGTATTATTACCGACAGCGAGCGCAAGAGTAAAATTATAGATATCTGGACGCACACCACGGATAAGGTTTCCGACCTGCTCTTTAAAGGCATGGATTCTTTTAATCCTATATTTATGATGGCGGATTCAGGGGCAAGGGGCTCGCGCCTGCAGGTAAGACAGTTAGCCGGCATGCGCGGCCTGATGGCAAAGCCTTCAGGCGAAATTATTGAAAGCCCGATCACCGCTAATTTCCGGGAAGGCCTGAACGTCCTGGAATATTTTATTTCCACCCACGGCGCGCGCAAGGGCCTGGCAGACACGGCATTAAAAACCGCAGACGCCGGTTACTTAACCCGCAGGCTCGTGGATGTGGCCCAGGAAGTTATCGTCGTAGAAGACGACTGCGGCACGCTTAACGGCATAACCGTTTCTGCCATTATTGAAGGAGATGAAGAAGTAGTGCCTTTAAGGGACCGTATCGTAGGAAGAGTGGCGCTGGATAATATCGTGGATATCATCACCGACGAACTTATTGTCGAGGCAGGGACGGAAATTACGGAAGAAAAAGCAACGCTGATAGAGAAACTGGGCATAGAAAAAATCCGTATCCGCAGCGCCCTGACTTGCGAGTCCGGAAGGGGCGTCTGCACAAAATGCTACGGCAGGAACCTTGCCTACGGAAAACTCGTGGAAGTGGGAGAGGCAGTGGGTGTCATCGCCGCGCAGAGCATAGGCGAACCCGGAACCCAGCTTACCATGAGGACATTCCACATAGGAGGGACTGCCTCAAGAATAGTAGAGCAGTCTTTTATCAAATCCAAGAATAAAGGCATAGTTAAATACCATAACTTAAGGGTAACTGCTAAAAACAAGGAATTTATCGTCTTAAACAGGAACGGCTCTATCAGCATCAACGACAAGCAAGGCAGGGAATTTGAGCGTTACCCCCTGCCGCAGGGCGCATTTATCAGTATTGCCGACGCAGGAGAGGTAAACAAGGGAGTAATCTTTGTGCGCTGGGATCCTTATACCTATCCCGTCCTTACGGAAGTAGGCGGCATCGTGAAATACGAAGACCTGCGCGAAGATGTCACCGTCAAAGAGGAATTAAACCCGGTGACAAAATTAACCGAGCGCGTGGTCGTAGAGCATAAACAGGAATACCATCCGCAAATAATCATCCTGAATACCAATAAAGAAGTAATGGGGATATATCCCATTCCCACCGGAGCGCATATCCTGGTAAAGGACGGCCAGAAAATAGACGCAGGAGACCTCCTGGCCAAGATACCGCGCGTGGTGGTCAAAACCAGGGATATCACCGGCGGCCTGCCGCGCGTAGCAGAGTTGTTTGAAGCCAGGAAGCCCAAGGACCCGGCGGTAATCAGCGAGATTGACGGGTTTGTAGAGTTCGGCGAAACCAAAAAAGGCCAGCGCGTCATCATCATCAAATCCACTACCGGCATGCAGAGGGAATACGTTATCCCGCACGGCAAACACCCCAATGTCTACAAAGGCGACAAGGTTGCTGCCGGCCAGCAGCTTACCGACGGTCCGGTAGTCCTGCAGGATATCTTAAGGGTCTGCGGGGACAAAGTGCTGCAGGAATATTTAGTCAATGAAGTCCAGGAAGTCTACAGGCTGCAGGGCGTGCGCATAAACGACAAGCATATTGAACTTATCATCAGGCAGATGCTAAAAAAAGTAAAGATCGAGGACCCGGGCGATACCGAATTTCTGGCCACCCAGCAGGTGGATAAATGGAAATTCCAGAAAGAAAATGCCCGCGTGATTAAAAAAGGCCAAAAACCCGCGCAGGCAACGCCCCTTTTACTGGGTATTACCAAGGCCTCTCTTACTACAGAGAGTTTTATTTCAGCAGCCAGTTTCCAGGAGACTACGCGGGTGTTGACGGAAGCAGCTACTTCCGGCAAAAGGGATGAGTTATTCGGTCTGAAGGAAAACGTCATTGTCGGCCACCTCATCCCCGCAGGCACGGGCTTCCGTGACCACCGTAATATTGAAGTGGTAAAGTTTACCACGGGCAAGGCAGAAACTAAGAAAGAAGAAAAGAAAGAGTAACCAGAAACCAGTCCTTCGACAAGCTCAGGACTGGTGGTGAGCGTAGTCGAGGGACGGAGTCGAACCACCAGAAAATTCTGTTTCTGTAATCTGTGCTCTGTAATCTGGTTTCTCCCGAGCGAAGCGAGGGCAAATGCCGACTATCGCACAACTGATCAGGTTAGGAAGGGTATCCAAAAAGAAAAAGACAAAATCTCCGGCGTTAAAGGCCTGTCCGCAGAGACGGGGTGTCTGCCTTCAGGTGCGCACGATGACGCCTAAAAAACCCAACTCTGCCCTGCGTAAAATCGCCAGGGTCCGGTTGACCACGGGAATAGAAGTCACCGCTTATATACCGGGAGAAGGCCATAACCTTCAGGAACACTCCATAGTTTTAGTCAGGGGCGGCCGCGTCAAAGACCTGCCCGGGGTAAGGTACCATATAGTAAGAGGGACATTGGATGCCGCGGGAGTGAATCAAAGAAAAAAGTCTCGTTCTAAATATGGCGCAAAAAGACCTAAGTAACAAAGTAACCAGAAACCAGAGCAGTATGAAGATTACAGAGAACAGAGCACAGAGAACAGAAAAATGAAAAAATACCTTCTGTAATCTGTGCTCTGTAATCTGTTCTCTCCCGAGCGAAGCGAGGGAAAAATGAGAAGAAGAAAATCGCAGGAAAAAGAAATCTTGCCCGACCCCAAGTTAAACAGCAAGGTGGTGGCTAAATTCATAAATATGGTAATGCTGCAGGGAAAAAAGTCCCTGGCGGAAAAAATGGTTTACGGCGCCTTTGAAATAGTGCAGAAACAGGCCAATGAGCCGGATATCTTAAAAGTCTTTAACAAGGCGTTGGATAATGCCAGGCCGCGCCTGGAGGTAAAACCCCGGCGCGTAGGCGGCGCAACATACCAGGTGCCCATAGAAGTGCGCCAGGAGCGCGGCACTTCCATTGCCCTGCGCTGGATACGTGATTTTGCCAAAAATAAAAAAGGCAAATCCATGAAGGAAAAGCTGGCTGAAGAGATTATCGCGGCATACAAGGGAGAAGGCTCAACGATAAAGAAAAGGGATGATACGCATAAGATGGCCGAATCCAATAAGGCCTTTGCGCATTTCAGATGGTAAGTTTAATCAGGGATATTAAATACATGCTAAATTCCAAATCACAAATTCCAAATTACAAACAAATCACAATACCCAATGACCAAAATTCCAAACTAACAAGTTGATTTTGGTATTGTGATTTTGGTATTTGGTATTGTTTGTGATTTGTGTATTGTGATTTGTGATTTAACGGATTGATTGAGATGTCAAACAGAAAAATACCTTTAGATAAAGTCAGGAATATAGGGATAATCGCCCATATAGACGCCGGAAAGACCACTACTACCGAGCGCATACTTTATTACACCGGCAAGACCTATAAACTGGGCGAAGTCCATGAGGGTACCGCGACTATGGACTGGATGGTCCAGGAGCAGGAGAGGGGAATTACCATTACCGCAGCCTGCACTACCTGCATCTGGGGAGATTTCAGCATTAATATTATCGATACCCCGGGGCATGTGGATTTTACCGTAGAGGTAGAGAGGTCTTTAAAGGTGCTGGACGGTGCAGTGGTAATTTTCTGCGGGGTAGGGGGAGTGGAACCGCAGTCAGAGACGGTCTGGCGCCAGGCTGACCGTTATAACGTTCCAAGGCTAGCCTTGGTGAATAAGATGGACAGGGTGGGCAGCAATTTTTTTGATACGATACAGCAGATGCATAAAAAATTAGGCGCCAATGCCGCCGCAGTGCAGGTACCTTACCACCTGCAGGATAATTTTTCCGGAATAATAGACTTAATAGAGAAGAAACTGATCGTATACACGGACGAACTGGGGTTAGAATTTGAAATAAAGGATGTGCCTGCGGAATTAACCGCCGAAGTGAATAAACAGCGCGAGCTCCTGCTGGAAAGAATAGCAGAGGCAGATGAAAAAATGATGGATAGTTTTGTCCACGGCAGGAAGGTGAGTATTGCCGAAATAAAAGAGGCTATACGCCGGGCAACCATACAGAATAAGCTTGTCCCGGTATTCTGCGGCGCGGCTTTTAAGAACAGGGGGATACAGCCCCTGCTGGATGCCATCTGCGATTACCTGCCCTCTCCGCAGGACCTGCCTCCCATAAAAGGGACGCAGCCGGATAGCGGAGATTTTGAGGAAATTAAAAGCGATGATAAGGCGCCTTTTTGCGCGCTGTGTTTTAAAGTCGCCACTGACCCCTACGTGGGTAAACTCAATTATATCCGGGTGTATGCCGGAACCTTAAAAGGCGGCGGGTATGTTTACAATGCCTCCAAGAGGGTGCGGGAGCGCGTAACAAAATTAGTCAGGATGCACGCCAACCGCCAGGAGGTAATTGAGGAAGTGCATACCGGCGACATTGTGGCTGCCGTAGGCCTTAAGGAAACCAAGACCGGCGATTCCCTTTGCGAGGAGAAGAACCCCATACTTATTGAAGCCATGCGTTTTCCGGAACCTGTCCTGCAGCAGGCAATAGAACCCAAGACTAAACAGGACCAGGAAAAGTTAGGCATGGCTTTGCATAAATTAGCGGAAGAGGACCCCTCTTTCCGCGTTACTTATAACCAGGAAACAGGGGAAACCATTATTTCCGGGATGGGCCAGCTGCATTTAGAAATAGTAATCGACAGGATAATGCGCGAATTTAACGTGGAGGCGCAGGTGGGCTCTCCGCAGGTTGCCTACAGGGAAACAGTTACCAAAAAAGTCCGCTCTACCGGAAAATTCATCCAGCAGTCAGGCGGACACGGCCAATACGGCCATGTAGTGATAGAGATGGGGCCCCAGGATATGCCGGGTGAGGGAATTACTTTCGAGGATAAAATTAAAAGCGGGGCCATTCCGCGCGAATTTATACCTTCTATCAAGGAGGGCCTGTTCGGCGCGGCAAAGAGCGGAGCGTTGTCCGGTTACCCGGTTACCGACGTAAAAATTACCCTTGTAGACGGCTCTTTTCATGAAGTCGACTCTTCGGAAATGGCCTTTAAAATGGCTGCGGCGCTGGCCTTCGGCGAGGGGTTAAAGAAAGCAAACCCGATTTTGCTTGAGCCGATTATGGACATGGAGGTAGTTGTCCCCGAAGAATATATGGGTGCCGTAATCGGTGACCTGAATTCCCGCAGGGCAAAGATAGTCGCGCTTACCCCCCGGGTAAATGTGCGCGCTATACGCACCTATGTGCCGCTTGCTGAGATTTTTAATTATGCGACAGCGTTGAGGTCTTTAACACAAGGCCGAGCTTCCTATACAATGGAGCCCTCATTTTATGCTGAGGTGCCTGCACATATAGCGGAGAAGATAATCACGGGCTTCACCAACAGCGGTCCATTAAGAAAAAGTTTTTAAAAACAGGAGGTTAGAATGGCTAAAGAAAAATTTGTCAGGAGTAAACCGCATGTAAATATCGGCACTATCGGCCACATAGACCATGGCAAAACTATGCTGACTTCGGCAATCACGCACGTCCTTGCCAAACTGGGCAAAGCCCAAGCCAGGGCATATGCGGATATTGCCAAAGGCGGGACCGTAAGAGACGAAACAAAGGTAGTCACCATTTCAGTTGCGCACGTGGAATACGAATCGGATGCGCGCCATTACGCGCATATCGACTGCCCCGGGCACGCAGACTACATCAAGAATATGATTACCGGCGCCGCGCAGATGGACGGAGCAATACTGGTTGTCTCTGCGTCTGACGGCCCCATGCCTCAGACAAGGGAACATATACTTCTGGCGCGGCAGGTCAATGTTCCGGCAATGGTCGTGTTTTTGAACAAAGTGGACGTGGTTTCCGATAAGGAACTCATCGACCTGGTAGAAATGGAAGTCAGGGACCTCTTGACCAAATACGGTTACCCCGGAGACAAAACCCCGATTATCAAGGGAAGCGCCTTAAAGGCAATACAGGCCGCAGGAGACCCCAACAGCCCGGATTGCAAGCCTATCCTTGACCTGATTAAGGCCTGCGACGAATTTATACCGTTGCCGGTCAGGGATATGGACAAGCCTTTGCTTATGGCAGTAGAAGATGTTTTCAGCATTGAAGGCAGGGGTACGGTAGGGACCGGAAGGATTGAACGCGGCAAAGTAAAATTAAATGATGAAGTGGAACTGGTAGGTTTACGTCCCGAAGTAAAGAAGACCGTGGTTACGGGTATAGAAATGTTCAGGAAACTCCTGGAGGAAGGCCAGGCAGGTGATAACGTAGGCCTGCTTTTGCGAGGTGTAGAGAAAAATGATATTGAGCGCGGTATGGTTATCGCCGCTCCCAAATCCATTACCCCGCATACCAAGTTTAAGGCGCAGGTGTATATCCTCACCAAAGAGGAAGGCGGAAGGCATACGCCCTTCTTCAAAGGTTACAGGCCGCAGTTCTATTTCCGCACGACGGACGTTACCGGAAGCGTGCAGCTGCCGCAGGGAGTGGAAATGGTTATGCCCGGCGATAACGTCAACCTGGAAGTGGAATTAATCATTCCTATCGCCTTGGAAAAAGAATCCCGTTTTGCCATACGCGAGGGAGGCCACACCGTCGGGGCAGGGGTAGTAACGGAGATTATTGCCTAATTAAACGAAAATGCAGAAGATACGCATAAAACTAAAAGCATATGACCACCGCCTGCTGGACCAGGCGGTGGTAGAAATCGTCGAGACCGCAAAACGCACCGGCGCCAAAATATCCGGACCGGTGCCGCTTCCCACAAAACGGGAAATTTATACGGTCCTGCGCTCGCCGGTTATTGATAAGAAGTCGCGCGAGCAGTTTGACCTGAGCACGCATAAGCGGCTTATCGATATATTTGAGCCGACTTCTAAGACCATAGACTCCCTGCGCAAGCTCAATCTGCCGGCGGGAGTAGATGTTGAAATTAAATGAGGCCACGACAAAATGGCAAGTTTATTAGGCAAGAAAATTGGAATGACGCAGGTCTTTACCGAAGACGGCCGCTTAGTAGGCGTAACCGCTATTGAAGCAGGGCCTTGCCCGGTCTTGTCAATCAGAGAGAAAAAAATACAGGTGGCCTTTGACCCGACAAAAGAAAAGCGGGTTAAAAAACCCATACTGGGTATTTTTAAGAAAGCCAATGTCCCTGTATCCAAACTTATTAAGGAACTCCCCAGGGAGCCGGCAAAGGAGTATAAAGTCGGGGAAGAATTAAAGGTGGATTCCTTCAAGGCAGGGGATTTCGTGGATATCAGCGGGACTTCCCTGGGCAAGGGTTTTCAGGGCGGGATGAAACGCTGGAATTGGCAAGGCGGCCCGCAGACCCACGGCTCAACGTCCCACCGCCGCGTAGGTTCTATCGGTTCAACCACAACCCCCGGCAGGGTATGGAAAGGGCATCACCTTCCCGGGCATATGGGCGCCTGCCGGGTAACTGTGCAAAATTTGCAGGTCATAAGGGCTGACCCGCAAAATAATCTGCTCCTGGTTAAAGGCGCGGTACCCGGTTATAAAAACAGCTATGTAGTAATCAGGACAGCAAAGAAACGCAAACCCAAAACGAAATAATGGAAGCAATTACCTTACCTATATATAATACCGAAGGTAAAGAAACCGGCAATATCAAACTCAATCCTGCTGTTTTTGACGGCACGGTCAATACCGCTGTCATTTATCAGGCGGTTTGCGCTTGGCGGGCTAACCAGAGAAAAGGCTTCGCCGCTACTAAAACTAGGGGCGAAGTATCCGGCGGCGGGAAAAAACCCTGGAAACAGAAAGGCACCGGCCGCGCCAGAGTAGGCTCTACGCGTTCGCCTTTATGGCGGCACGGCGGGGTTATCTTTGGGCCGCACCCCAGAGATTTTTCTTATAACCTGCCGCAGAAGATTAGGGCCCTGGCTTTAAAGTCCAGCCTCAATACAAAAGTAAAAGAAAATAGCCTGATGGTGCTGGAGGAGTTAAAGATAGTTGCGCCGAAGACCAAGGAGGCAGCTAAAATATTCTCTAATTTAAAAATAAAGGAAAACAGCCTCTTGCTCCTGGATAAGATAGACCGTAATACAAAAATGGCCCTGCGCAATATCGGCTTTTTAAATGTGGGCCTGGCCAAAGATACGCATGCCTATGAAGTAATCAGCCATAAAAGATTAATTATTACCAAAGAGGGGCTTGCGGGTTTAGTGGACAGGCTAAAAGAAAATAAGGAATCATAATGTTAAGCGCGCAGGAGATAATTAAAGCTTTAATACATACGGAAAAAACAACCCTGTATGAGCCTGGCGCAAAATACCTTTTTCTGGTAAGAAATGATGCCAATAAAATCCAGATAAAGCGTGCGGTCGAGCAGCTCTATAAGGTAAAGGTAAAGGCCGTAAATACCTTTATCGCAAGCGGTAAATTAAAGAAAGTAAGGTACCAGTTAGGCAGGACACCCGACATTAAAAAAGCGGTAGTTTCGTTAAAAGAGGGGCAAAGGATAGAAACAACTTAAAAACGCTATGGGGCTAAAGAAATTTAAACCTACAACACCTTCCAGGCGCGGGATGAGCGGCTCGGACTTTTCCGAAATCACCAAAGATAAGCCGGAAAAGCGACTGCTTCTGCCGCTTAAAAAGACAGGCGGCAGGAATGTCTACGGACGTATTACCGTGCGGCACCAGGGCGGCGGGCATAAGCGGTGCCTACGCATCATTGATTTTAAAAGAGACTTATTAGAGAGCCCGGCCGAAGTCATTGCTATTGAGTATGACCCGAACCGTTCGGCAAGGCTTGCCCTGTTAGAGTACCCTGAGCCTAAAAAGGAAAGAAGGTATATCCTGGCTCCACTGGGGTTAAAGGTAGGCAACAGCATTATTTCTTCGAATGAAAAGGACGCAGGGATAAAGACAGGCAATTGCCTGCTCTTAAGATACATACCCTCCGGCACCCCTATTCATAATATAGAAATGCACAAAGGCCAGGGCGGCCAAATCGTAAGAAGTGCCGGCGCCAGCGCCCAGATTATGGCTAAGGAAAATAATTTTGCCCATATAAGGCTCCCTTCCGGAGAAGTAAGGTTGGTCAGCCTTGACTGCCACGCTACTATCGGACAGGTCGGTAACATCGACCACGGAGCAATTCTGGTAGGCAAGGCCGGCAGGAAGAGGTGGATGGGGATACGGCCGACGGTAAGAGGGTTGGCCATGAATCCGGTTGATCATCCGCACGGCGGAGGGGAAGGAAAATCCGGACAGGGTAACCCGCATCCCGTAACTCCCTGGGGTAAACCCACCAAGGGTTATAAGACAAGGAAAAAAGTCCGCTATTCCAACAAGTTTATTATTAAGAGAAGGAAGTAACTATGCCGCGCTCATTAAAGAAAGGCCCGTTTGTAGACGAAAAATTACTCAAGAAGGCTCAAAACATACGCCGTTTAGGGGTTCGCCAGGCAATCAAGACCTGGTCCCGGCGTTCGACTGTAATACCGGAATTTGTAGGGCTTACCTTTGCGGTTTACGACGGCAGAAGACATATACCGGTTTTTGTCACGGAAAATATGGTGGGGCATAAGTTAGGGGAATTCGCACCCAGCCGCATATTCAGGAAGCACGGCGGGGTAAAAGCAAAGAAAGCCCCTGAGAAAACTTAAAATATGATAGCGAAAGCTGAAGCGAAATTTTTAAGGATTTCACCGCCGAAGGTGCGGCAGGTAATGGATTTAATCCGCCGCAAGGATGCGCGGGAAGCGCAGGGCATACTCCTGCATTTAAACAAGCGGCCCTGCGAGTATTTAAGAAAGATACTGCAGTCTGCGATTGCCAATGCCAAAACTAAAGGCTTTAACCCGGAACAACTCTATATTTCAAAAATAATCTGTAACGTCGGGCCGTCATGGAAAAGGTTTAAAGCAGCGGCCTTTGGCCGCGCTGCACCCATAAGGAAAAGGACAGCGCATATCAGGATAGAGCTGGATATTAAAAAGTAACCAGAAACCAGAGTACAGAAAAATCTGTAATCTGTGCTCTGTAATCTGGTTTCTACCGAACGAAGTGAGGTAATATGGGACAGAAGGTTCACCCTTTAGCGCTGAGAATAGGTTTTATCAGGACATGGCATAGCCGCTGGTTTGCCAAACCCAAAGATTATGCCCGGTTTATCCACCAGGATTACCGCATCAGGAATTTTATCAAGAAAAGGTTTAAACAGGCGGCTGTTTCCAAGATTATCATTGAGAGGCTGGCGGACAGGATTAAAATCCGTATTTTCACCGCCCGGCCGGGCATTATTATCGGCAGGCACGGCGCGGATATAGAGCGGCTGCGCGAAGACTTGAACAATATGGTGCAAAATGAAATTTCCATAGATATAGAGGAGATCAAGAACCCCGGGATAGACGCGCAATTAGTCGCGGAAAACATTGCTTTGCAGATGGAGAAAAGAGTGGCTTTCCGCAGGGCAGTCAAACGTGCCATGGAACAGACTATGAATTCCGGGGCAAAAGGTGTCAGGGTATGCTGCGCCGGCCGCTTAAACGGCGCCGAGATGTCACGCACAGAAACTTATAAGCAGGGAAAAGTCCCTTTGCAGACGCTGCGCGCAGACATAGATTACGGATTTGCGGAAAGCTTAACTACCTACGGCCTTATAGGTGTCAAGGTCTGGATCTATAAAGGCGACATACTTGTCACTAAAGGGAGTATTAAACAGGGAACCAATCTTGAGGCAAGGGCCTCCGGAGTCGTCTCGTAAAATAATAACGGAGTTATTCTAAATGGTAATGATGCCCAAGAGGGTAAAATACCGGAAGTTACAAAAAGGAAACCGCAGGGGGATAGCTACCCGGGGCTCGGAATTGGCCTTCGGGGAATTCGGCTTGAAATCCCTGGAAAACGGCTGGCTTAAAAACACCCAGATTGAAGCAGTGCGCGTGATCCTGGCACGGCAATTACACAAAGGCGGTAAACTCTGGATACGCGTTTTTCCGGATAAATCCATAACCAAGAAACCGGCGGAAGTGCGTATGGGTAAAGGCAAAGGCGAGCTTGACCACTGGGTAGCGGTGATAAAAAGAGGCCGCGTGCTTTTTGAATTAGGCAGCGTGCCGGAAGAATACGCCCGGCAGTGTTTTAGATTAGCCGCCTATAAACTACCCATGCGCGCGAAGTTTATCACCCGTACACGCAGATAAAATGAAACCACAGGAATTAAAACTACTCTCAAGAGAAGACCTGCTGCAGAAGGAGACTGGCTTAAGAGAGGAACTTTTCAAACTGAACATGCAGCGTTATTCCGGGAGGGTAGAAAAACCGCACCTGTTTTCCCTGATCAAAAGGGACCTGGCGCGCATACGCACTATCCTTAACCAAAAGAAAGAGAAATAAAATGGGTAAAAGAAAAGAATACACCGGCACGGTTATAAGCGACAAGATGCAGAAAACCGTTATCGTCAGGGTAATGCGTTTAGCCAAACATCCAAAATACGGAAAGATTATCAAAAAATATGTTAAATTCAAGGCCCACGACGAAAATAATACGGCCAAATTTGGCGATACCGTGCGCATAATCGAAACAAGGCCGCTTTCCAAAGATAAGTATTTCAGGGTTGCCGCTGTTATTCAGAAGGCCAAGAGCGCACACATAAAAGAGGCAGTTACATGATCCAATTACGCAGCATATTAGACGTAGCGGATAACACAGGCGCAAAACGCACCTCCCTTATCGGCGTACTGGGGAAAAAAAACAAGAAATTTGCCGAGATAGGCGACATCATCAATGTCAATGTTAAAGAATCGGCGCCCGAGGCAACAATCAAAAAAGGCGAAGTGGCCAAGGCAGTGCTGGTCAGGAGCAAAGACCCCATAAGGCGGCCGGACGGCTCCCTCTTAAGGTTTGACCGCAATGCCATAGTCTTTATTGACGCGCAGAATAACCCCCGCGGCACCCGCGTTTTCGGGCCGGTAGCGCGCGAATTAAGGGAAAAGAATTTTACCAAAATAATCTCTTTGGCCCCAGAGGTCATCTAAATGCTTAAAATCAGAAAAGGG
>Ga0315282_10004106_pt1 | contig 25566 bp, 29 predicted proteins | sample YL17G07_20_MG_FD_203693 | JGI IMG/M metagenome (GOLD analysis project Ga0315282, IMG submission 203693) | Sediment microbial communities from Yellowstone Lake, YNP, Wyoming, USA - YL17G07_20 | ecosystem: Environmental > Aquatic > Freshwater > Lake > Sediment | place: USA: Wyoming | collected... | reverse complement strand
ATGTCTAATGCCAAAATGGGGTGCAAAAAATGTCGTCTGAAGAGAAAATAATTGAATTCATTAAAGCAAATGGTGGAATGGTGACCAACTCTTTGATGCAAGAGAGGCATTTTGGAGATGCCGGAATCGGAAATAAGACGACTTCAGTAATGCGGGGGATGGCGAACGAAGGAAAACTGAAGATGAAAATAACTCATGCCAGTTATACCACGACAATCGAATGGCTCCTTCCATAGGTTGAAAACAAAAAATAAAAAAAGTGTCGGAAAGGTGTTCATTCACCCTTTCCGAGCGCTATTTCCATGGTGGACACGTTAATCGTGCCACTTTCGGCTTGTAGTTGCTCTGTTCCAATACTAATGCTTTTCACCTTCAAACCCTGCAAAAAGCGATTCCTGGTGATTTCCGCCACATCGACGGCCGTGCTGATGGCTTTGCCTCGTGCCTTGAGGGTGACATCACCGGTCCCCATGTTGAACTGCGTTATCACTGCCAACACGTAGTTCATCACTGGTTTTATTCCGATAAAAACGGTATTTTCTGCTCCTGCCCTTTTTTCCGCAACTACTTCTTTCTCTGCTGCTTTTTCTTCCGCCATTGTTTCCTGCCTCCTCTTGTTTGGTCGGACACTTAATTTGGCTGGCGACATAAAGACCTTTGCACGCCGCCCAAGGTTGACCTGCTTCAGCCCATCGGAAAATGTGTCTGAATAAAAGATTATGAAGGCTGGATATTATTTTTACTTAAAGTAATCTTATTTGCCGTAGTATTACTTGTGTCTGAGAGATAAAGATGTTCCATGTCTATATACTAAAATTACGAGATGGGAGTCTCTACACAGGACATACTAACGATTTACAAAGAAGATTAAAAGAACATCACTACGGTAAAGGTAGTGTTTACGTAAAAGGTAGAAGACCATTTACGCTCATCTATACAGAAGCTTTCGAAACAAGATCAAAAGCAGCAAAACGAGAAGCACAGATAAAAAAGATGTCTCATGAAAGGAAGATAGCATTAGCCCAAAATTATGCCATCTGAGCAATCTGGCACCATGTTGGGTCAGGTAGATTCCTTGAACTACCAACAACTCAAAGCGCTCGCGGGGCGGGCCGATCGCGCTAGGGGCAAGAAGCGCGAGCGGTTGGCCGAGTCCCTCTCTCGGCGCTGCCAGGGTTAGACCCGTTCGAGGGCTTCAGCGAGCGGGCGATCTGGCTGGTAAAGCTAATCGCAAGGCTGAAGTGGTCCAATGAGGATATATTTTGTTAGTTGAGGTGAATGATGTGGGTCGATGGCACGAGGATATGGTACAAAAAATTGAGAACGTCATTAAAGAGAAATACAAGGACGAATACGAAATTTTGGCTTATTACAGAGGAAAGATACAACTGCCGGACTTGGGGGAAAAATTAACAGGGGCCAAAATCCTGTATAACCCGGACTTGGTTGTGAAAGATAGAAATGGAAACGTATGTCTAATTGTTGAAGTAGAGGAAGGAACGGACCCAACGGTAGAAATCAAGGTGAAACCAATTCTAGCTGATTTTTGCATCGGCTTAATGGTTGATAGAGGCACGCAGAAAGGGGTTAAACCGAAAATACGATTTGTGGTTAGGGGTGACATTTCTTCTGGGAAATTAAATGCGATACTTGAACGGGCGAAATTTATTCAACAATATGCAAAACACGTAGAGGGCCCCGTTGTAATTCGTCCAAGCGAAATTAGTGAATCGTATGATCCTTTCAAATGATTCTAGAGACTATCTCCAAACGAGGATTGGATGAGGAAATTACTCGTGCTTTTCACACCCGGCGAGTATATTGCGAGGAGAATCGACAAGGGGTACGCCAAGTTCGTGGAGAGAATCAAAAGGGAGACCCGCAAGGGCGACCGCAAGCTGAGGGTTTTCTCTTACCTAGCGATTATGGAGCACTTCCTGGCGGTGACGGTCGGATTAGCTGCGGGGTACCTCGGATTCTTCTTCCTGATCCCCGTCGCTTTCGCGCCCGCGGATTGCCATGTTTACTCATCATGTGGGTTGTAAAGCCCTTTGCGCGCCGCCTTGGGTCAAAGCTGCAGCTTGCTTGCCCAAATCTTGCTCATTTTAAAGTTGAGTGATGGGCCCGCCGAGATTCGAACTCGGGACCTTCGCCATGTCAAGGCGACATCATAACCGCTAGACTACGGGCCCAAGGTGGACCGGGCGGGATTCGAATTCGCGCGATGCAGATCTCTCTGACATCGTCCCGCGGCCCCTCCCATGCCAAGGGAGTGCGATTCCAGGCTTCGCCACCGGCCCACCGAAAAAATAGTTGTTCTCAAGCCTTAAGTCCCTAACGCAACCGCAGGCCGTGTATCTTCTTGACCTTCCAATTATAGCTAGTTATTCGCCGCGACCTGCCGTAGCCGCATGCAGCGCAGACGCCCCTTTGGACGTGAAAAGCTCGCCTGCCACAGCGTCGACATTTGATATGCACTACCTTGTGGCGTTTGCCCCTCGCTGCCGTTCCCTTAACCATGGGATCACTCGGCTGGGGAGATGAAAACCACGTTGTCCCCGCGGATTATCATCGTGCCGTATCTCTTTACCGCTTCGCTGCCCTGAAGTTCCTCGGCATCATCGAGCACGAGGTTCACGTGGATGTCGAAACCGCTCAGCTTGCCTCGAAACTCTCTGCTGCCCTTGAGGCTAACTAGAACAGATGAACCAAGTGCGCGATTCAAGACATCGAGTGGTCGCTGCGTAGGCATGAAAATCACCACTCTTTCGGTGCCGCGATATTTAAGCGTTTCTTAAGTAATTCCTCAGACTTAAACTCACCTTTGTAAAAACATGCATAAATGTCGCCCATTTCAGATTTGAAAAGAGAGAAATTAATGCATGTAAAATTGCCTCTAATAGCTAAAGATAGCAGAAACGATTGTGCTTTTATGCTAGGCCCGTGCTTTTCGAGTTGATTTTTGGAACCAAGTTGAATGATTTCCCTCTATTGAACCAGGCCTGGACAATAGGATCTCCCACCCCTCCATCATCGCCCCACTGTAGATTACTAAACGGGCCCCAGTCTCAACTATTTTTTTTCTCTTGATTTCCAATTTTGTTATGTGTAGAATATTCACTCCTCGAATTTTCTTCATTTAAACATCCGGAGATTTGAGACTATAAATTTTGTCGTGCTTTCGTGTTCTTTTCTTGAACAGTTCCTCTTGTTAAACTTGAAACCAGCGAGAGATCTTTGTGGTTTAAAGCAGTAGGATAAAAACCCGCTTAGATGAAGGGAGGATAGGAATCGCCTCGTCAAATACTAATATTAGGGTTTCTCGAGATTGTGTAAAGGGAAGACCATGGTTTTGCTTAAGATCATGCCTTCGAATCTAGAGGGCGACGTGACCGCACCACCTTCCAAGAGTTACACGCATCGAGCATTCGCAGTGGGGTTGCTCGCGAAGGGTGAAAGTAAGATTGCCAACCCACTTCTAAGTTTGGACACCCAAGCAACGATAGATGCAATCAAGATCCTCGGCGCGCAGGCCACCCAGCGGAATAATTTCTGGCATGTCATCGGCACCATGGGAAAACTAAGCCCGAGCTCGAACCTCATCGATGTAAAAAATTCTGGGACAACGCTCCGCTTTATGACTGCAATCGCTTCTCTTTCACCCAAGTCGATTGGCTTAACGGGCGACGAGTCAATACGCGCTCGCCCCATGGGCCCTCTTATCGATGCGCTCGTGAAGTTGGGCGCCAGGGCGAGGTGTGAGGGACTGCACGGGAGGCCGCCAGTAGTCGTTGGGGGCGGTTTGAAAGGGGGGAATGTCGAGATAAGCGGGGCCATCAGCTCGCAGTTCATCTCAGCCCTTCTGCTCGCCTGTCCGTACGCGAAAGAGGATGTCGAGCTTCATGTAACCGAGTTGCGCTCGAAGCCCTACACCGAGATGACGCTGGAGGTGCTGGAGCTTGTAGGCGCTGACATAAAGCATAGTTCGGACCTAATGGAATTCACGATCCCTGGAAGACAAATCTTTCGACCCTTGGAGTTCGATGTTCCCGGAGATTTCTCATCGGCTGCGTTCATGCTCGGAGCCGCGGCCCTAGCTGGAGTAAATGTCAGGATAAAAAATTTGGACGTGCGGGGAGTCCAAGGAGATAAGCGCATAGTCGACCTGCTTCGGGAGTTCGGGGCAGAAGTAAAAGTGAAGGGGAAAGAGGTAGAGGTGTCGAGTTCCGACCTCATGGGAATAGAGGCCGATTGCGGGGACAACCCAGATTTGGTACCGATCCTAGCAGTGTTGGGGGCCGTGGCCGAAGGTACGACTAAACTCATGAATATTCCTCACCTTAGACACAAGGAAACCGACCGCCTCCGAGCTCTGGGGACCGAGCTGCGCAAGCTTGGGGCGAGGATTGAAGAGTTACCGGATGAGCTCAGAATTCGGGGGGTAAAACAATTGAAAGGGGCTAGATTGAACTCCTACGGCGACCATCGAATGGCCATGGCGCTCGCGGTGGCTGGCCTCGCCGCGCGTGGTGAAAGCATCGTGGAAGGCGCAGAAAACATTCCTGTTTCCTATCCAAATTTTATCGATGATATAAGGAAGCTTGGTGCGAAAGTAGAGCTGATTTTATAACTCCAACATTTTCCTATAAAACAATATTGAACACTTTCGATTCAATCAGAGGCTTTTAGTAGAAGTTCCATGATTCTAAAACATTGTAACGGATAGGTTTAAGGTTTATAGACGCAAGTTGACGAGTTTAAGGCGGTGTAGAAGTGAGTGGAAACACCTTCGGAAAAATTTTTCGAGTCACGACTTACGGCGAGTCTCACGGCCAAGTCATCGGCGTAGTCGTTGATGGTATTCCAGCTGGCATGCCGTTGAGCGAAGAGGATATACAGCGGGAACTCGACAGGCGCCGTCCCGGACAGTCGCTTGTAACCACTCAGCGGGCTGAGCGAGATCGCGTTGAAATACTCTCAGGGGTTTTCGATGGTAAAACCACGGGAGCCCCGATCAACATGGTAATAAAAAATATCGACGTTGACTCCAGATCTTATGAGGCTATCAAGACAAAGCCGAGGCCAGGCCATGCTGATTTAGCTTATTGGTTCAAGTTCGGTCACGTCGATCACCGTGGAGGCGGCCGGGCCGCTGCCAGGGAGACGATCGGTCGTGTTGCGGCGGGTGCTATTGCCAAGAAACTGCTTTCAGAGAAAGGAATTGAAATCTTGGGTCACACCAAAGAGGCCGCTGGAATCGCAGTCGGGCGGGAAATTTCACATGGTAAGATTCGTGAAAACATTGAAAAGAATCCAATGAGATGTGCAGACCTTAAAGTTGCAAAGGAGATGGAAAAGCGCGTGCTGGAGGCGAGCGCTAAGGGCGATAGCACCGGAGGCATAGTTGAGGTGATTGCACTAAACGTGCCGGCTGGACTAGGTGAGCCCGTGTTCGACAAGCTCGATGCCGAAATCGCCCATGCCCTGATGTCGATAGGTTCGGTCAAGGGTGTCGAAATAGGCGTCGGATTTGAAGCTGCTCGCATGCGTGGTTCAAAGATGAATGATCCCTTGGTGATCAGAAAGGGCAAAATAATGAGCACAACTAACAACTCGGGTGGAATTCTTGGGGGGATAAGCACCGGAATGCCGATCATCGCAAGAATAGCTGTAAAACCGACACCATCGATAATGAAGGCCCAACGCACAATCGATGTCGCGCGGATGGAGGAAGTCGAGCTCAAGCTAGAAGGGCGTTTCGATCCAAACATCTGCCCCCGCATCGTCCCCATAGCTGAATCTATGTTGGCGATTGTGCTAGTGGACCACATGTTTCGCGCGGGCAAAATCAACCCCAATCGATTCGAGGGAAAAAAGTGAGGAGTATCGCCTCCGCCTGCGGCTCCGCCACTGTCGTCAACGCGATAGCCAGCGGTAAGGGGGCCGCTTTTGCAGTCGACCTACGCGTTCGTGCAGATGTCGAGTTAACCGATGACGCAGGTGAGATAGTGGGTCGTGTAGTCGACGATCCTTCGGAGTCCGCAAACCTCATCGAAATATGTGCGCGGAAGGTCCTGCAGAGGTTCAAACTTTTGAGAACCTACGGTGTCAGGATAAGGACGACATCTGATTTCCCCATAGCAGTCGGACTTTCTAGCAGCAGCGCGGCCGCAAATGCCACAGTTTTGGCGACATTTGCCGCGCTCGGGAAGAAGCCGGACCCCATGACGATCCTGAATCTGGGCATCGATGCCGCATTCGAGGCTGGTGTGACAATCACTGGCGCATTCGATGACGCCTCTGCATCCTTTATGGGTGGGGGAGTCGTGACGGACAACCTCAACCGGCGGATATTGAAGCGTTTCAGGGTAGATTCAGAGCTTGACGTTCTAATCTACGTGCCGCACTCCAAGTTGCACACCTCTCTAGTCGACGTCTCGCGGACAAAGCCGCTTGCGAAATTAGTCAACATAGCCCATCAGTACGCCTTGGATGGTAATATCTTTGGTGCACTTACCCTCAACGGCCTGTTTTACACCAGTGCATTCGGCCACGATGTGACCGTAGCGTTCGATGCCATGAAGGCGGGCGCGATGGCGGCCGGGCTGACAGGTACCGGACCGGCTGTAGTCGCCATAGCCAAACCAGATAATGTCGAAAACATTAAAGATGCATGGAGCAGTAGAACTGGCAGGGTAATATTTACTAAGCCCACAAAACACGGGGCACGCGTCGAGGCTCGAATATGAGGAGATTGCAGTCGTTGAGGCGAGATGTTGACCGCATTGACGAACAGCTCATCACCCTAGTGGCTGAGCGGTTTAAACTTGGCAAGGAAATTGTGGCGTTGAAGAAAAAGCTCGGCAAGGGTATCCGCGACGAGACAAGGGAGCGGGCAGTGATCGACCTTGCAAGGGAGCGTGCAAAGAAGAACGGCATAGACCCGGTGTTCGCCGAAGACCTGATGAGGTTTTTAATCGCACAGATGGCAGGGGCCCAGCTCGAGCGAGTTGGCGGGGTTAAGATGTGGGCTCAAATTCAGAAGGCTTTTGAGGGACACCCCGCGCAGTTGAGCGTCGCCCGGGTTTTCTTCGGGTACGGCCTTCGCGTCCGCGAGAACGGCGAGATAGCTTGCGGCGACATCCGTATCCCAGCCGTCCAGATAGCCAAGGAAGCAGGCGTCGATAGGAGGGCCGTGGACGCTACCGCTAGGGTTATACTTGATAGAAAGGAACTGCGGAATATTTTCATTAACCTGAGGCCAATAGCTTACCTCAAGGGAGTAGCCCAGCAGCTCGGACTCGGTGTAATTGAGATTATACCCAAGGACGCGTCGAAAACTGGCATAATAAGCGATGTCACGAGCGTAGTTTCGAAGTTCGGAATAAGAATCCGCCAAGCGATTGCAGACGATCCATATTTTGTTGCGCAGCCGAAACTTACCATCATAACAGATGAACCAGTTGGTGGCAAAATTATCGATGTCTTGAGAAAGTTGCCAAGCGTTCAGAGCGTCATAGTTTACTGAAAATTGACTTTTTATTCATTTGAACAATTTTGTACAATAAAGCTTTAAATAGTACATTAAGGCAAAAAGGTAATCAATCAAGATATTGGAAGCGAAATTTATGGATGCCATTATAAACATTGAAAAAATTAGAGAAATCGCCGATAAATACGGCAGGCCATGTTTAATCCCGGTTGTAAAAACTGTGGAGGGATGTGCTGATCCAACTAGAGTTTACCTGGGTATACGGCGCCCCTACCGCCCCTCCTACCTGCTTGAATCGGCAGAGGGCCCCGGGGAAGCCGCGCGCTACTCAATCATTGGCTTCGACGCACTGCTGTATGTTGCGGTCCGGGACGGCGTGCTTGAGGTTGGAGGAAGACTAGATATCGCGGACCTCGCCATGAAGCGTGCCGAACCAGTTAGGCACGTTACCGATCCTATTGAAGTTTTAAAGGAGGCAATGTTTTTGAAGTCAGCTAAAACACCCGCAGTGAGTTCCCGTTATATGCTGGGCGCGGTTGGGTACTTAAGCTATGACTTCATCCGCTCGTTAGTCGATATCGGCAATCATACCATAGACGACCTTCGCCACCCCGAAATTGAATTTATGTTGCCGGAGCGAATGATAATCTTCGATCATCTTGAACGCCAAACCCACTATAGTTCCCTTCTGTTTTTGACCGACAGTTCAGATGTGGATCTAGCATATGAGCGAGCTGCTGTAAACATCAGGAAGCTTGCGGGAATCGAACCAATTTTTAAAACTGAAGTTCAGCCAAAAATAACAATTCACTCCAACATCCAAAGGGCTGAATTCGAAAAAAACGTCGAAGCAGCAAAAAAATACATCCGAGCTGGAGATGTAATACAAGTGGTGCTCTCCAGAAGGATAGAGCTTGACCCGGCACCTAACCTCGATCGATTTTACGTCAACCTCAAGCGGATAAACCCATCACCCTATATGTTCTTTTTAGATTTTCCAAAGCGCAGCGTCGTGGGCTCAAGTCCTGAAATTTTAGTAAAAGTTGATGGCAGGGATGTGATGACGCGTCCAATCGCTGGCACTAGGCGTCGCGGAAAAGATAGCGATGAGGATAAAGCGCTTGAGAAAGACCTGCTTGAGGATGAGAAGGAGCGTGCAGAACACTTAATGCTAGTTGACTTGGCTAGGAATGATATCGGCCGCGTTTCGGAGTTCAACAGCGTTAGTATGAAGGATTTTATGAAAGTTGAAAAATATGGCCACGTTCAGCACCTCGTAACGACGGTAGAGGGGCGGTTGAGAAAGGATAGAGATGAATTTGACGCGCTGCGCGCGACATTTCCAGCCGGTACGGTTACGGGGGCGCCAAAGGTTCGGGCAATGGAAATAATCGAAGAACTTGAGCCAACTAGGCGGGGGATTTACGCCGGCGGGATTGGATCGATCAGCTACACCGGACAAGCCGATATTGCCATCACGATCAGAACCTTGGTGGTTGAAGGAGGGAAGGCCCACATCCAAGTCGGCGCTGGGATAGTCTCTGATTCAGTCCCCTGGAAAGAGTATTACGAAACCGAGAACAAGGCCCGGGCTTTGCTCTCCGCGTCTGGTGTTTGAATGCGCGTGGTCTTGATAGACAATATTGACTCATTCGTCTACAACCTCGTGCAGTACTTTGGCGAGCTCGGCGCGGAGCCGATAGCGTTCATGAACAACGCGCCGATTCAGGAAATCGAAAATGTGAAGCCAGACAAAATCGTGATATCGCCTGGCCCGAAAACGCCGAGGGAGGCGGGTATCTCAGTTGAGTTGATCAGAAAAATGGGGAACAAGGTGCCGATACTTGGGGTTTGTCTGGGACATCAGGCAATCGCTTACGCATTCGGTGGAAATATCGTGCCAGCAAAACGCTTGATGCACGGTAAAATTTCGCCCATAAAGCATACGGGCGATAAACTTTTCGATGGTGTGCCGAACCCATTTGAGGCGACGCGATATCATTCGCTTGCCGTTGACCGTGCGACATTACCAAATTGTTTACAGATTATCGCGGAAACGGATGATGTAGATCGAGAAATAATGGGTATCAAACATGAGAGATATCCAATTTTGGGTGTCCAATTTCATCCGGAGTCCGTGATGACGCCGTACGGAAAGCTGATCCTGAAGAACTTTCTGGAGATGTGAACAACATGAATTCCATACAGATCGCAATCGAGAAATTAGTCGAGCGAAAAGATCTGACCGAGGACGAAGCAGAGAACACCATGAAATGTATCATGAAAGGCGAAGCAACGCCGGCCCAAATAGGATCGTTTCTAACTGCCTTGCGGTTGAAGGGTGAATCCGTCGAGGAGATAACATCTTTTGCTAGGGTCATGCGGGAGTTCGCGGCCCGGATAAATCCGAGAGTGAAGGGCGTCCTCGTAGATACTTGTGGCACAGGGGGCGACAAGATCAAGACGTTTAACATCAGCACCGCGGCTGCACTCGTGACAGCGGGCGCCGGGATACCAATCGCTAAGCATGGCAATCGTTCGGTGACGAGCAAGGCTGGGAGCGCAGATGTCCTCGAAGCCTTGGATGTAAAAATAGATCTAGCTCCCCCCGATGTCGAGCGATGTATTGAAAAAATAGGATTTGGATTCATGTTCGCCCCAGTATTTCACGGAGCGATGAAGTACGCCACTCCGGTGAGGCGAGAAATATGCATCCGAACTGTTTTTAATATCCTGGGCCCCCTGACCAATCCGGCGAACGCTCAAGCTCAAGTTTTGGGGGTTTATGATCTCGGCCTAACTGAGGTACTAGCGAATGTCCTCGTTGGGCTCGGTATCGAACGTGCAATGGTAGTTCATGGTCTAGACGGGCTCGATGAGATCTCGAACACAGGTAGGACCCGAATCTCAGAGGTGAAGGAGGGCGAGGTTAGGACTTATGAAGTTGAACCCGAGGACTTTGGGCTCAAACCAGCAAAACCTGAGGACATTAGAGGATACGACAAGGAGGGCAACGCGGCTCTCATGATTAAACTTCTTAAGGGGGAGGGTGGCCCGCGCAGAGATGTGGTCCTAATGAACTCAGCCGCTGCGGTGATTGTAGGGGGAAAAGCGTCCGATTTTAAGGAGGGTGTGGAGGTCGCGAGGGAGGCGATAGACAGCGGCAAGGCCTATGAGAAGCTTCAAAAGCTGATAAAGGAAACCGGTGGCGACGTGTCTAAACTCGAGGATTTGGAGGGGCGACTTTGACGCTCTTGGAAGAAATAATCACTAAGACTCGAAATAGGGTTGAAGCTAGGAAGAAAGAAATTCCCATCGACAAACTACCAGTTCGGCAAACAGAGTTTCGAAGTTTGATCGACGCAATAGAGGGATGTCACGGCCCCCCTGTAATCGCTGAGGTAAAGCCCAAATCGCCCTCCGGGGGTGTCCTCAGGCAGAATCTTGATGTTAGCACGCAGGCCAAGGCGTATGAAGCTGGCGGGGCGGTTGGTATATCGGTTCTTACAGAGCCTGAATACTTCGGCGGAAATCTGGAGAACCTCACAAATGTCAGACAAAACGTTACACTGCCTGTGCTTCGGAAGGATTTCATTATAGATGATTACCAAATTCTTGAGAGTTCATCGTATGGCGCGGATGCGGTGCTTCTAATTGTCTCCTGCTTAGGGGATGGGTTGCCGGATTTCGTTAATTTAGTCGAAGACATTGGCATTGAAGCCGTGGTTGAATGCCACTCGAAAACAGAAGTCGAAAAAGCTGTCGCCGCAGGTGCAACTTTGATAGGAGTCAACAATCGAAACCTAGATACCATGAAAATCGACCTCAACCTCACAAAGGAATTGGCAAAGTATGTGCCAAGGGACCGAATCCTCGTGAGCGAATCGGGAATCAATACACCGGATGATGTCAGATTTTTGCTCGACTCCGGGGCAAAAGCGGTTCTTATTGGGACGGTTCTCATGAAAGCCGAGAATGTAGAGCGAAAACTCATGGAACTGCGAGGGGTGTAATAATGGTAAAAGTGAAAATCTGCGGGTTGATGGAGCCGGAAGATGTGGAGGGGACGTGCAAAGCTGGAGCTGACATGATTGGTGTGATCGTCGATGCCCCCGGTCGCAGAAGCGTACCGTCCAAGCGAGCAATAGATCTTTTTTCACTTGTACCAAAAACAATCTTCAAAGTTGCTGTAATTGTTAATAAAAGCGTTGACGATACGGTTCGAATTGTGCATGAACTGAGCCCGGACTACCTGCAAACTCATTCTTCAATGTCAGCAGCCGAACTAAAGAAGATAAAAGATGCAACGGGAGTGAAAATTATGGCAGTTGTTGGTGTGCCCCAAAAGGTAGAAGAACCCCGGGAGATAATGGCCCGAGCTCTTGAGATATCTAAAGTTGCAGATTTAGTCTTGGTCGACACCGATCATAAAGGAGCTGGAGGTGGGACAGGTTTGGTGCATGATTGGAAAGTGAGCCGCGCGATTTGTGAGACCATCGACAGGCCTTTGATCCTCGCGGGCGGCCTAAACCCAAATAATGTGCTAGCGGCCATCAAATTCGTAAAACCCTACGGTGTGGATGTGGCGAGCGGCGTTGAGTCCAGGGTAGGAAAAAAGGATCAGAATCTTGTTAAGAACTTTATCCAAGCTGCGAAGGGGAAGTAGATGTACACATCGAAGTTTCCGGTCAAGGGCAAGTTCGACAGATACGGAGGCCAGTTCGTCCCTGAGACTTTGATGCCAGCACTAAAGGAGCTCGAGGAAGCCTACAATAAATTAAAAGACGATCCAAAGTTCAAGCGTGAGCTCGAGCACTACTTGCACGAATTCGTGGGCCGCCCGACGCCCCTATACCTTGCCGAACAGCTCTCGAGAAAATTCGGGATTAAGGTTTACCTCAAGCGCGAGGATTTGGCTCACACTGGCGCACACAAGATAAACAACACTGTGGGTCAGGCCCTTCTGGCAAAGTACATGGGGAAGACCCGCGTGATAGCCGAAACCGGGGCAGGGCAGCATGGGGTCGCCACTGCCACGGCCGCAGCTATGCTAGGGCTGAAATGCGATGTCTACATGGGCACCAAAGATATGGAACGCCAGCGCCTCAACGTGTTTCGGATGCGGCTGCTCGGCGCGAACTTGATCCCGGTCAAAAGCGGGTCATGCACGCTAAAGGACGCAATCAATGAGGCCCTCAGGGATTGGACGACCAATGTTAGGGCTACTCATTATCTTTTGGGCTCAGTGGTTGGGCCCCATCCATATCCTATGATTGTGCGAAATTTCCAGCAGGTGATCGGGAGGGAGGCCAAGAAACAAATCTTGGAAGCAGAGGGGCGCTTGCCGGATGCAATCGTTGCCTGCGTTGGAGGTGGAAGCAATTCTATCGGAATTTTTTATGATTTTCTGGATGACCCAGTCGAGTTATACGGTGTAGAAGCGGGGGGCAAAGGTCTCAAAACTGGTAAGCATGCGGCACCACTGTCCGCGGGGTCTGAGGGCATATTTCATGGATTCCACAGCTATGTGATGCAGGATGATTTCGGTCAGATCTTGCCCACTCACAGCATCTCCGCTGGGCTTGATTACCCAGGGGTAGGCCCAGAGCATGCGCTTATGAAGCTTCGCCGACGCGTCATCTACGATAGCGTGACAGACGATGATGCAATAAAGGCCTTCAAGCTGCTCTCCGAAACTGAGGGTATCCTACCAGCACTCGAGCCGGCCCACGCCATTGCTTACCTCAAAAAAATGTCCTCCAAGTTTAAGAACAAGGTTGTGATAATCAACCTTTCCGGACGGGGGGACAAGGATGTCGAGGTTGCCGCAAGAGCACTGGGGGTAAAAATTTGAGCCGAATATCAGCGAAGTTCAAAAACCTCAGTAAAAAAGGCGAAGGTGCTTTGATAGCTTTCGTGACGGCAGGAGATCCAAAACCTGAATTGACTCCAAAGATAGTCGAGACGCTCGCTAAACACACGGACATCATCGAGCTTGGAATCCCTTTTTCTGACCCGATAGCCGATGGGCCGACGATCCAAATGGCTAGCGATCGGGCACTAAAATCTGGCACAACTCCTGAGACAGTCCGAGAGATCATCAAAAATGTTAGGAAGATAAACGACGTCCCCCTGGTCGTGATGACTTATTACAATATTGTGTTCAAGCGTGGCGTCGATGAATTCGTGAAGAGTTACGCTGCCGCTGGGATGGATGGTATAATAGTTCCCGACCTGCCGGTGGAGGAGGCCGACGAGCTACTGAAAGCTACAAGGAGGCAAGGCGTCGATTTAATCCTGATGGTCGCACCAACAACCACCACCGAGCGCCTCAAACTTATTTGTAGAACATCGAGCGGCTTCTTGTACCTGGTTTCGCTGTTGGGGGTGACTGGTGCCAGAGAAAAATTGTCTGACTCGGTCGGACCTCTTATATCGAATGTCAGGAAGGTCTCTCGGGTGCCAATAGCGGTTGGGTTCGGTATCTCCAGCCCCGAACATGTCGCCAAAGTCATAAAGTCAGGGGCGAGCGGAGCAATTGTCGGTAGCGCATTCGTTAATTTGATTGCCAAACATCAAAAAAATGAGCGACGTATGCTGAATGAGTTGGATGAATTTGGTAAATCCCTGAAGGCTGCCACTCGACTTTGAGGTTTTCGTCCACAATTTTCTAACATCTTAATCAAAGGTTATAGCACCGGTTGGGCACGATGCCTCACACGCCCTGCACTCGATGCACACATCCGCTTTCACGACGCCCGCTTTTTTGTTCTTACTTTCTAGCACTGACACCGGACATACCTTGACGCAGGCGCTGCAACCGTTGCAGAGCCTTGCACTCACCGAAGGCGGCAATTTATACCTCCTCGGATTTTTGTTTTAATAAGGTTGCAATATAACCTGCAATCTTGTTCTTGAGCGGCTTGCTCCCTACACTAGCGACTCCATCGAGCGCGTTGCAATTTTGTTCATAATCGCCAGTGAATTTGTCTGGATATCGCTCGAGCAGCAGCCTTGCAGATCTTTTAATATACTTTTGACGTATCCTGCCCATGCACTATCTCCGCTCGCTGGGCTTTTGCAGGACAGCCTATAAGGTTATCGTGTGCCCGTAAAACCATGTTTAAACTGTCTGGCTATGTGCAGCGCAAGCTCAGCTACTTCAGTCGCCGATGGGCCTAGCAGCCTCACCATTGCCTCTTTTCCAACTGCACCGCGGTCGAAGATCACGTCAGGTACCCTACCTACCTTTTTTATCACCTGCTCTGTTCCCCAAACCATCGTCTTAACCCCACGTGGCTCAATCGAACGATCGAAACCCACCACGGAAAGCTTCAACTTGCGACATGCGCGCAGGATTTCTTCGGAAAATTTGACGTTTAAAGCAGCTCGAATTCTAGAATCGTGGCGCATCGCGGTCAGAACGATGTTCGCCACGTGTTCGGACCCTCCGAGTTCTGGGTAACCCGTTAAACAAGGCCACCCTTCAACTCGCACGATTCTACCCGAAAGGCCCACGACATCGGATGTCCGCATTGCTCCGGGTAATGCCATCGCGATGTTTGATCCCACCTCCGGCAAGAGCTCAGAAAACTTCGAGTTGGACACGAGCAACTTCGCCGCCGCCCATACATTCTCGATAACTCTTCCTTTTTCAGCGTCCAAAAACAGGGCCGCCATCGGGTTTACTGGGCTAGTGCCCTTTCCCACTTTCAACCTTCCCTCGATCGCCGAGACTATGAACCTCCTGGCGCGGTCGATCGCCATCTGAATGCTAGCCCCCTTCGCAAGTTCGGCGGTTAAGGCGGCGGAGAAGGAGCAGCCCGTGCCGTGCGTCTGTTCACCTTTCACTCTCGGACCCTTGAACTCCGAAAATTTTCCGTCCATGTAAACTAAGTCAACAACTTCTTGGCTCAGTAGGTGCCCTCCCTTAATAAGCACAACCTTTGGGCCGAGCTTCGAGATCTTGCGCGCTGCCCTCTTTACGTCAATCAGTGTTTTGATTTCGATGCCCGAAAGTCTCTCTGCCTCCGGCACGTTGGGCGTGACCAGCTCCGCTCGAGAGAGCAACTTGAGAAGCGACTCGAACGCTCCTTCTCGCAGCAGGGGCGCACCAGTAGTGGAGGTCATGACTGGGTCGACCACCAAGCGAATGCCATATCGTTTAGCACCTACCCCAACCGCTTTAATGATATCAGAGTTGCTCAACATGCCAGTTTTGGCCCACTCGACTTTGAAATCTCTCATGACCGCATCGAGCTGTTTGGCCACAAATTTAGGCGGGATATCGAAGACAGCCTCAACGCCTCGCGTATTTTGAGCAGTGACAGCTGTTATGACGCAGAGCCCGTGGACACCGAGTGCTGCAAAGGTCTTAAGATCAGCTTGTACTCCAGCCCCTCCTCCCGAGTCTGATCCAGCGATCGTCAGAGCACAGGGTAACTTCATTGCGCACCGGGATGTTTCGCAGCTAAGCTCCATTTAACCACCAAAATTTATTTATGCTTCACATCAATAAAACAGGCGAAAGTTGGTAAAAATGAAGAAGATTCAACTAACCCTCATCCAGATAGACAACTATGGCCCATGGACGGTAACTCCAGAGCCGCGCCGCGAGGCCGATTTGCAGACGGTGCAGGCCGAGTTATTCGCGGACGTCGAGAGAGCATTCGCAGCTCACGGTGGCCTTGTCTTTCAGACGCGCTCCGACAACATGCTCGCCATTTCAAATGGGATAGGCATGCGAGCACACCGAATGATCCAAAACAGCATCAACGACCGATATCCGTTCACGATTAGCATGGGTGTAGGAGCGTCGGGCAAGCCCCAGGAAGCACAACAGCTGGCCACCAGAGCGCTTCAGAAGGCTGGAAGCAGCAGGGCGCCAGAAAGACGAGGGGTGCTTGTGGGAACGGTCGTGGAAGCACCCGACGAGGATTGGGTACAGATAGCGCACATCGACGTGGATAGGATGACATCGATGACGGACACCGAGCCGATCTACGACACTTACGTATTGCTCCAGCGCACCTACCTTTCTCTGATCTCGGCAATGCTCAAGCATGGAGGCTTAGTTTTCTACTGTGGGGGCGATAATTTCATGGCCCTTTCGAACGGCATGGGTGAAAAGGAGCTTCAAGCCGTTATTGAGGAAGGGCAGCGAGCTAATGGGGTTGGTCTTAAGGCGAGCATCGGTGGCGGGCCAACAGCCTATGCCGCGGCGAAACTGGCCGCCCAGGGTCTGCTCGAAGTTAGGGAAAACAGAGAGACTAAGCGTATCGTTTTCAAAGGTTAGCGCCGACTATCAACGAGTCTCCAACATTGTTCCTAGTCCTTTCAAAATATTTTTTTCTTATGATAATGCCACTTTAGGATTGAGGAATGCTTCGGAAGATAAACTTCTTTATCAATGCAACCAGAAATAATTCCATCAAATTAGGAACCAGTCTTAAAGTCCATTTTCCTCTGAGGTTGGGGCGTTAGAACAACTTTATGAAGTTAGAAATCTTATAACATTTGGTTAAATAAGGAGGTGGGATAAGTGGCTAGATTTTTGGTGTTGTGGCGTAGGAATCCGGTAGCGCCTTGGCCTACAGACCCTGCAGAATCCTCAAAACTCGTAGAGAAGTTATGGATGGGTATAGACAGCCTAATGAAGAAGGGAACAATGAAGGAATTTGGCTATTTCCTGGACGGAATGTCAGGATACGCAATCGGTGAAGGAGATTCCGCAGACACGTTCAGAAACGTGAGTATGTTCAGTCCCTACATAGAGACAGAGGTACAAGAGATAATACCGTACGAGAAAGCAAAAGGAACTCTTAGGGCACTTTGGAAAACCCTAGAAGAAGCAGCAAAGAGGTAATTTCTCTTCGGACATTGTTACACACTCGCAGTAATCTTCTTGGTTTGGCCGTAACCATCTTGGATAGAAAAAAGGGATGGGTGCTAGAGAAGGACGATCAGGATAGCCTATTTTATATTTTCTTCAATCACTGCCCTGTCTCTTACAAAAAGATTCATCTTGACGGCGCGCAAAGACTATAAACCGCCAAGCCGGGCCTAATTAATAATTAGTCAGTAAAATTTTACCCCCTGAATATTTTGATGGCCGGTGATTCACCAATATTTTTTTCGAATACATTCAGCTAGGTCAAAAACGCTTAAATAGCAGTAAAATTGCATTAAGACTGCAGTTAAACTGCGCTAAATGGAGGCAGAAAAAATGAGTCAAAAGAAAGCTGAGGTTCGAGTCTTTCTCGACGGCGTTCACCTCAAGATAATAGACGATCTAATCCCTAGCCACGGCAACACGAGAAGCGAGGTAATCCGCACTCTGATTCACGAGTGGCTTGGCACAAACGTGGATAAACTTAAGGAGTGGCAGAGGCTAAGCGCGGAAGCCGCCTCCAAGGGCTACGTGCCCAAGAAAAGAGGCTAGGGGGCAGATATAAAGTTCATCCTGAATCACGGTCACCCCACCTCCTCGGTCCAGCCTCCAATGGGGTGTCAGTTGAGGGGGAGACAACTATTGAGAAATGATCCCCCTCAACATTTTTTTCACAAACTCCTGCGTAGGAACTTGTGGAGGGCCCTTCGCAGGAAAAGTAATATGGGGAGGGGCCGCCCGAAGATCGACGCCTCTCCCCGCTTTATCGTCTTCAAAACTGTTTCCAGCTCGAGTTCGCAGTTCACCTCAACTCCAGCAAAACCTATCTCGTCAGGGCAATGGGCATCCGAGCCGGCCGCCATTGGCAGGCCATTTCGTTCAGCAAACCTTCTTGCCAGTCCATTGCTGATAAAATAAGCGCGGGAATTGTAGACCTCAACCGCATCGAACTTCGCCTTACGCACCGACCCGATTTTTCGTGCTATTCCAAATGGGTGAGCAGCAACCGCGATTCCGCCCTGCTCTCTTACCAGCTCGACTGTTTCTGTTGCAGAGAGATTTTTCGGGACGAGTTTGTTCACACCCAACCCAAGGATGTGCCCATCTTTACTGGATATTTCAATTCCAGGAATCACCAAAAATTCCTTGGTGGAAAGCTTGGTCCCCTCTGCATTTCCGCCGATTGTGTTGTGATCCGTAATCGCGATACCTTTTAAGCCAGCGGCCTTAGCGGCCTCCACAGCCTCTGCGACCGAGGATAAACAATCTTTTGAGTATTTGGTATGAACGTGCAAGTCGATGCGAAACAATCATCTCACCTTAGCGCCAGGCTTCACTGATTTTTCGATTGTCAGGATTGAAACAATCTTCCCGTCCTCGGCCGCCAACAACATCCCCTCGGATTTTACTCCCATGAGCTGCACCGGCTCCATGTTCAAGACAACAGCCACATGCTTGCCAACAAGTTCTTCTGCGGAATAATGCTCAGCTAGCCCAGCGACGATTGTGCGACGCTCGCCCCCCAAGTCGACTGATAGCTTCAAGAGCTTCTTTGACTTTGGGATCTGTTCGACATTTTCTATTTTTCCAATTCGAATGTCGAGCTTTTCGAAATCTCCACCCTTGACTGTGTTGAGCGTCTGGTTTTTCTGAGATTTCTCCCCATTTTTGGCGATTGCTTTATCAGGCATTTTTTCGAACAAGGGCTCTGGCTTTTCTATTTTGTGCCCGTGTTTCAGGCCAAGCTCGGCAGCCGATTCCCACTTGCGTTCGTGGACGCTGCCGGACAAGTTCAGGGATTTCCAAATTTTTTCGCTGGTCGATGGTAGGTATGGGATAAGCATTATCGCTAGCGACCTCATGAGCTGCGCGCAGACGTAGAGAGTTGTTGCGCATCTCTCCGGATCGTCCTTTATGGTCCGCCAGGGTTCTGAATCGTTGAAGTACTTGTTTCCAAATTTCGCCAGTTTTATGATCTCGCGCAGTCCGGCGCCGAGGTTAAGCTCCTCGATGTGTTTGCCGACCGATGAGGGAGTGTTTTCGATCAGGTTGATTACTTCTTGATCTTGTTGATTAAGCTCGCCTGACTTGGGTACCTCGCCATTGAATTTGCTGTAAATGAATGTGAGAACTCGATGGACAAGATTACCCAAGATATCCGCCAGCTCGTCGTTGAGCCTCGTTATCAGAACTCCCTCAGAAAAATCGCCGTCTTCGCCAAGCGGTATATCCCTAATTAAAAAGTACCTCACGGCATCTGAGGAGTATTTTTCCGCCAAGTACACTGGGTCTATCACGTTGCCCAAGCTCTTGCTTATCTTCTGCCCATTGACCGTCAGGAACCCATGGACAAAAATTTTCTTTGAAAGTTGAAGACCAAGAGAAAACAATAATGAACTCCATATGACACAATGATGCCAGGCTATATCCTTGCCTATAAATTGCACATCTGCGGGCCAAAATTTCTTGAATTCACCATCGGGATAGCCTATTGTGCTCAAATAGTTGCTCAATGCGTCCACCCACACATAAAGGACATGTCTTTTATCCATCGGTAACGGGATTCCCCAGCTAAAACTAGTTCTCGATATGCAGAGATCCTTTAAGGGCCCTTTTAGCCTATTTAAAATTTCGTTTCTCCTGCTTTCTGGTCGGATAAAATTTTGATTGTTTTTGATAAATTTTAAAATTTCATCTCTGTACTTGCTCATCCGAAAGAAATAGCATTCTTCCTCTACTCTCTCCGGTTCTTTCTTATGGATTGGACACTTTCCGTCTATTAATTCCTCTTTGGAATAAAACGTTTCACACTCGGTACAGTACAACCCCTCATAAACCCCTTTGTAAATGTCGCCAACTTGATAAAGTTTGTTGAAGATAGTTTGGACAGTTTTTATGTGCCGCTCCTCTGTGGTTCTGATAAAATCGTCATAAGAAATATGTAATTCATCGCAAAACTTTTTAAATTTATTCGACATGCGATCTACGAATTCTCTCGGTCGCTCTCCCGCCCTTTCAGCGTATCTTTGTATTTTTAAACCGTGCTCATCCGTGCCTGTGCTGAAGTGTACCTCAAATCCTTGGAGCCTTTTGAATCTAGCGATAACGTCCGCGCAAATCTTTTCATACGCGTGGCCCAAGTGAGGGTCCGTTGAAGGATAGTCAATTGCAGTTGAAATGAAAAATGCTCTTTTCACGCGGTCCCCCCCCATCTAACTATTGAACATCCTATTCCTCACTCGCACGTTTTCCCTCGCCTTTTTCATGTCTGATACCCTTCCTTCATGTTTGAGGTAAGGGCATATCAGTTCAAAAAGCTGTATTAAAGATGATTTTCTACAGACACGAAGGGAACAATAGTTTTGGTTGTGAACATATCCCTGTTTGGTTACATACCCTTTGGTGTTGTCTTCATAGGACTCTGGGCAATTGATCTCGAGCTCCATCAGTTTTCGGTGAATCAAAAATAGAAGTTCCTTATCGTAATTTCCCAACTGATAAACCGCTCTTCCGTTATGAATTTTAATGCTCCCTTCAGCATCAGTGAATCCTGCCAAGAAAGCAGCAAAGTAATCATCGGAGTTTAAAATCCATGATATTTCCCGTTTTGGATTCAGTAAGAAATCAAATGAACGATTGAGGAACGCTTCGATCTGTACTTTCCCCTTTCTACTCGGTCTGCTTATCCAAGTTCGCCCGTATGTTTCAAATAATTTTTTGATTAGGTTAATTTGTTCGAACTTTGTGCTTCCACAATCTACATGAATTGTTTCGCTATTTTTGTGGACTTTTCTCGCCCTGAGGTCTCCTATCGCGAAACCGATTAGATAGGCTTTTTCTATTGGGTCACCTGAGAAATTTTTTCTTGGGTAAAGGATGTGTGACTCTGCACGAGTTCTCGGTTTAATTTCATATTCCAATAGTTTTCTGTGTACAGTGGACCTGTTGTACCCATATCGCATCTCTATCTCCCATGTAGATAGCTTTCTGCCGATGTACAGCTCCATCAATTTTGTTTTTGATAGATCAACACGGGGAAACCCTGACGGTCGAGTTTTGATGTTGAATGCATGTAATTTTTTCCAGATAGTTGCCTGGCAGCAATTGTAGTTTTCAGCTATTTGATAAGTTGTCAGCTTGTTTATTTCATATAGCTCTTTCAATTCTCCCTTTGGAATATCGATTTTTTTAATCATAGATACCATGCTAAGTACTTTTTTCTAAATACATGGTTTTCGGGGAGAGAGGTAGCCGAAAGTGATTATAAGAAAACAGGTAAGGAAGTGACTAATGACTAATTAGATTCTGGCCTCTCCTTTTCAGTTTTACCGATATCTCGTGATATAGGCGTGGCCTATGTGGGGCACGTCGTTGATGTAGTAGGTTGGTGTAGTCAAATAGAATTTTGACATTTTATCACAGATGTTATTTCCATCAAATTTATTTAAGATGTTCGAATGGCCAAAAGATAGTCCACGTTGATTTTTCCAAGTCGCCAAGCAACATACACGTGAATAATGGTTTTCGGCACACAGTTCTGCTACTAATCCGCCAGAGCCCCTTAGCAATACGCAAAGTTAAGCTATTCATTTCACAATATTGTCTTTATCCTCTGCTCGATTTGCTGCCTTGGGATCGCGCCAATTATTTGGCCTACAAGTTTCCCGTCCTTAAAAAATAATAATGTTGGAATGCTCGTTATGCAATATTTTGTCGCGGTTTCACTATTTTCGTCAACATGTAATTTTCCGAAAACTACCTTGCCGGCATACTCATTAGCCATCGTTTCTATCGTCGGTGCAATCATACGGCATGGGCCACACCATTCGGCCCAACAGTCGATCACCACAACTTTGTGTTCTTTAATAGTGCAATCGAAGGTTTTATCCGTGACCTCAATCGGTTTGTTAGTTGCTCCTTTTTTTGATTTCTTTGATAGCTTTTCCTTCAATTTCTTCCCTTTCCTTTCCCGAATATCTTCAAGCTTCGCCAACGTTGTCCCCCCTAAACTTCTGGGCTCTGGTTCTCAATATAATCCTCGCGGTCTATTTAAACGCGCTTTTTTCGAGGGTTAAAAAGCCAAGGGGCGCGCAAAGCGTAAAAATTGAATACAATCGAAGATAAATCTGGATCCTGTAGATATTGAGTGTTTTAAATAGAAAGAAGTGAACTACATTTTCATTTGAAGAGCGAGATTATGCGCCGCATTGTGACACGGTGGATTATGTCGAAAAAGGTGATTTAGATGGCTAAGGAAAAAATGAATGTAACCATAGATCGTGACGGATGCATAAGCTGTGGTGTGTGTTGGTCTACCTGCCCAGATGTCTTCGAACAGAATCAGGATGACGGGCACAGCCAGATTGTCAAAAAGTACAGGGCTGGTGCTAAATTGGGCGAAGGCGAGATCCCCAAAGAGCTTGAGGGGTGCGCGAGGAACGCAGCAGATGGATGCCCCGTCCAAGTTATTCGTGTAGAGTAATAATCGCAAAGGTAAAGATTACCCGCTATTAGATTTTGCCATCATATTCATAGAGCCTATAAATTTCTAGGACCCGATAATGATTTTTATGAACTATAAACCCGAGCTTGAAATGAAGGACGGAAACAAAATACCTGTTTTAGGTTTAGGCACTTGGCAGCTTACCGGCGAAAATTGTAGGGACATCGTAAAGAAAGCACTAGAATTGGATTATCGGCACATCGACACCGCAGAAGTCTATGGAAATCAATCAGAGATTGGCAAAGGTATAAAAAATTTCGAACGATCAAAAATATTCCTAACATCGAAGGTCTGGATGAACCACCTACATTACGACGATGTGATTAACGCGTGCAACAGAATTTTGAAAGAACTCAACACGGGCTACTTAGACCTCTACCTCATCCACTGGCCCGACCCAGAGGTACCGCTTGAAGAGACCTTCGGGGCGCTGGAGGAATTGGTTGATGATGGCAAGACCAAAAGTGTCGGGGTAAGCAACTTCTCGATAAATCTTTTGAAGGAAGCTTTGGAGGTTGCAGAGATCCCGATTACGGTTAACCAGGTTGAGTTTCACCCGTATTTGTACAGAAACGATTTGTTGGAATTTTGCAATAAAAATAGAATTGTCCTCACCGCGTACTCCCCGTTGGGTAGGAGAGTTTTATTTCAAGATGAAACAATAAGGGAGATCGCTGACAAATACAGAAAAACTCCGGCACAGATCTGCTTAAGATGGGGTTTGCAGAAGGGGGCAGTAGTGATACCTAAATCTGGTTCAGAAAAACACTTGAAAGAAAATTTTGCTATTTTAGATTGGAATATTTCGCAAGGCGACATGAAAAGAATAGATTTACTCGATAGAGGCGAGAGCGTCCTAATTTTATGATGTGCTGACCTTCACACCGCGAAAGAAAACAATCTACTTTAAAATATCCCACGAATTAGAGTGGAATAAACCTGAAGGATAGTTTCACAAGGGATATGCTACAATTATTCTTAACTTCTATTTGGTAGAAATGAGGAAAAAATTAACGAGTGCCGAAGACCAGATTTTGAATGGTCTTAAAAGGCTTGAGGGGGTAGACCGAGAGTTGATCGACATTCTTAAAAAGATAAAGACACTCGACGAAACTCGGCAACTATTGCTAAAGAAAAATCTGATATAGGAAGTAATTAGCAGTTGCCCCCTTTTAAAGCTCGAACTTAGATCGCCATAACATTCTTCAGTACTCTTTTACCTTTTTCCGTAAGGCTATAATTCAAAAAATTGCCATCTCTCTTCGACTTTATAAGGCCAGATCACGGTTGCAAAGGCTTCTGCCATCTAAGTTAGCCAAGGGCATTCATCTTGAATTTTACAAACTTTTGTGATGCAATATTAAACGGCAAGATTTGAAGATTACCCCCGAGTAGCCCCAAACTTGCGTATTAAGTATACCTTGATTGGATCGTTGATCAGGAAGGTCGCTAACAGTGTATAGCCGAGGATTGCAAGCACAGGCATATAGCCAAGTGGAGCAAGCTCTAAGACACCTAAGATGGAGATAGCAATCACTAACAAGACTTCCGCTAAAACTGTAATGCTCAATATCTTACTAGGCCGCGACTTCCAGAAATGATTCCGCTCACGAACAATCATAAGAGTGAATACGCCTGCAAGATTCAGATAAGCAAACCCGAAAGTATAGATCTTCTCCACATTCCCGATTAGCCCAAAATATGATAAACCAGCCACAGCAAAGATCGCACTTTCAATCGTCATCAGTACGCCTAGTGATCCGCTGACTTCGAACAGCCGTGAGACATCGAAGGAATCAGGCTTCAGAGAAGATCGCACGTTGTCTGTTGATATAGACATTGAGACAAAGTCGCCGAGGAAAAGCAGCAGTACCGTGCCAGTTATTGATAACATGAATGAGTGAGTAAGAAATAGCATCACAACGACGAACCCGACGATATGCAGCTTTCGGGCAACCATCATCAACGCCCAACTATAGATTCTCTGGTAAATCGTCCTGGATGTCTTGATCATAGCTATTATTCCTCCGAGTCCCTCAACAGTGAGCACGGCACTTGCAGAATCTTTAGCGATGTCTGTCGCGTTCTTCACCGCGATTCCCACTTCCGCCTGTCCCAAAGCTGGGGCGTCGTTTACGCCGTCTCCGGTCATTCCGATAACATGTCCTATGCGTTGAAGGGTCTTGACTATTGTGAACTTGTCTTCAGGGTAAATCTGGGCGATGCCGTTACTGTCTTCGATTGTTGAGTCAAGAGGCTTCCCTTGGGTCTGCGCCGCCTCAATCTCTGACATTGTGCTTATCTTGTCACCTAGGCCTATCTGCTGGGCGATGTTTCTTGCAATCGGAAGCGAATCACCCGTAAGCATCTTCACAGCTACGCCTAATTCACGAATCTGGTCTAATATCTCACGCGAATCTTCCCTTATCCTGTCGGCTATTCCTGCAAGACCAACAAATTGCAGTCTGCTCCGATCAGTTCCCTTGGCGACGGCGATTACTCTTAGACCTTTCGCAGATAGTGCTTCAGTAAGCTTGCGCAGAGTTTTTGTGTTCTCTTCCGAAATGCTGCAGGCAGTGCATATTGTGTCGAATGAGCCTTTTCCTACAAAGAATTTTTCACCAGCTTTATCAATTGTGGCTTCTGTCATTCTAGTTTTTGGGTCAAAGGGCACGAATTCCA
>Ga0315282_10004105_pt1 | contig 25566 bp, 20 predicted proteins | sample YL17G07_20_MG_FD_203693 | JGI IMG/M metagenome (GOLD analysis project Ga0315282, IMG submission 203693) | Sediment microbial communities from Yellowstone Lake, YNP, Wyoming, USA - YL17G07_20 | ecosystem: Environmental > Aquatic > Freshwater > Lake > Sediment | place: USA: Wyoming | collected... | reverse complement strand
AGAGCCCTCCAAGCAACTTGAAGCAATTTCGTTGCGAAGACATATGCTGGGCTGTTAATGCCGAAATCACGGACGAAGTTTTCCGATGTAGGGTGAAGCAGCGTATGGCGAAAGAAGTATCTATCGAGCCAGAGAAACGCTTCATTTGCTTCGATGGTTGAAAAGTCTGCACGGTCGATTTCACGAAGCTCTATCTCTTCCGGATCTGCCGGGAGATCTTCGATTTTTTTCCAATGAGGAGTAAATACATAGAACTGCACCCCATCGGAAGCGATGCAGAGATAATTCACATGTCGCTCCCTCTGATCTGAGAGAATGCAATACACGTAACTCTGCAGCTGCTTCTTTGCTTCATTCAATTTCTTCTTTAGATCGCCCTCAAATTCAATGATTGCATTACCGTAGAATGCATCGATGTGTCCTCGGATGATGAAGTCCTTCTGTTTGATCTTCACATATTTCTCGACACCTTTGAGGTAATCTTCGACGAAGGCGGGCTGTGCGTCGGCAAACCAGTCACGCAACAGCATAGAGAATCGCAGTGCTCGAGCGGTCTCGATGTTTGAAGAGGTGATCTCGGCCTGATATATCTTAAGATCGTCTTTTCGTTTCTCTTCGCTCGGCAATGTAAACCGAGCAGGTTTTTCCGTGAGCTTAGACTTTTTTCGCATGCTCGGAAAGAATTTCTTCTGTGGTTCTTCGTGCTAATTCAAGCGCAGCCGCAATCCGGAGAATCTTTACATCACCAAGTCCCTTAATCTCAAGCAGCTTAGAAAGTGGGACGTTCGAGAGTGATTCCAATGTGCCATATTTTGACAGTATTTCCTCTGCAATATCCTCTGCCGACCTACCCTTGTAACCGGTGGAGATGAGCACGGCGAGCAGCTCCTTTGTGTCCAATGCTTTGGGTCCCAGCTCTCTGAGTTTCCCACCCGGATGTGTCCAGCGTCTGAAATCTGCTATTTCCTCACCTACTCTTCCCCTATCTGCCCTGTGTTTCATAGTCGGTCCTTGATCTCTCACGGATTCTTTCTTGAGTGATCACCAGTGACTGCCATCGGGGTGGCCAAAATCACTGCACGGCTGTGCGTCACCGTCCCTCGCTGCGGACTTCGGATGTTGAGTGACCGCCCTTGCGCCGCTGCCAGAAGTTAGATTGGATGCTCCGAGCTGCAGTGCTCGAGAGATCATCAGCGATGAATATACCCGATATTCTGCGAAAATCAAGGAAGATTCGCAGGAGTTCTAGGCGGACTGAGACCTAATGCACAGAGATGCGAAGGCAGAGCTGACCGATGAGACCACACAAAGCAGGAGACCTCGCCGTTGAAATTCAATCAATGTCTCACTAGGTTTGAGTCAAGAGTGATCGATCATGGCAAAGTGATGTCATCCCTCCGAACCGCATACATCCGATTCAAGTCCTACCTGCCGGAGCTGCTGCGCGAAGCGCTGAGCGCTGTGAACCAACGCCTCTTTGCACGTCAGACCCTTCAGAGGAAATACGGGGGCTGGTTTGAAGTCGATTGGCGGAAGAAGTTCCGGACGCTCACGAACGAAGAGTGGAAGAGGGCGTATGATGAAGCGTGGAAGCATCGCGGAAATGACTGCGTCGAAGAAACCGACGCGAAGCTGATCATTACTGCCCTCGGCGAACGAGGATCGGTCCTCGAAGTCGGGGCGGGCGCCGGAACGCTGGCAATCCGTCTGGCGAAAGAAGGATTTCAGGTGACCGGGCTTGACGTAAGTTCTGAGGCGCTGGGGCAAGCAAGTGCCCGAGCCCGAAAGGAAGGCATTGCGATCGAATGGAAGCAAGGATTCGCGGAAGAGCTTCCGTTCCCTGACAAATCGTTCGACTATGTCACTTGCTGTCACACGCTTGAGCACGTCAAGGATCTGGCCAAAGCGACGTCCGAGCTGAAACGAGTTGCGCGCAGAAAAGTCATCATCCTGACACCAAAGCAGGAGTTTCGCCTCTACGCTGAAAACTACCACACACAGTTCTTCGAGAGGGCGGAACAACTGACTTCTGCCTTCGGTCTGAAGTATTGTGAATGCACGGAGATCGATTGCCTTGATCACCGGAATGAATTCCAGGGCAAGGCCTTCCTCTATGTGGGATTTTTCTCCTGACCGAAGCACCGAATGAAAGGTCTTCTCCCGCTCGAGCACCCGAAGACGGACGCGAAGGAATTCATCGAGATCCTCACGGGGCGGAAACGCCAGGTCCGCACGCCGCTGGTGGAATATGTCGTGGAGCGGCTTCTCGGCAGGCGATGGGTCGAGTACGGTCACAATCGCAAAACGCAGGAGGCTTACCTCGACAACGTTGTCGAGTTCTGGTATCGGATGGGATATGATTTTGTCCGATTCGAGCAAAGCCTGAGCTTCCTCGAGCCAAAGCTCGTCATCCAAGATGCCACCCCGGGATCACCGAAGGCACGTGAATGGGCAGACGAACATCAGGGAGTCATCGGGAGTTGGCAGGATTTCGAGCGGTTCCGCTGGCCGAAGGTTGAGGAGTTCGACTTCTCTCACCGTCGAGAGCCTGAGGAGCGATCGGGTTAACGGTTCAGTCCGCCGTCGTGCCCACCTGGCGCGAAAATGCCCTCATTTCTTATGAAAAGTGGCAAGAGCACGGTCTTCGACCGAACCTGGCGTCCTCCCGGCTAAGCTCGCCTGGATTCGGGAGGATCCGTCAGAATTGACTTTGCAGGTGCATTAGGGTACTTTGGTGATCGTCCGGCCAGTGCGCTTACCCATCGGAGGTTGTGTCGATGCCCACCAGCGACCGTCAACGGGATTTGGCTGAATCACCCCAGGAAGAGATTGCCCGCCTCAGACGCGCCGTCGAAGAACTCTCCGTGCTCAACGATCTAGCTCGGAGCATCGGCGCTTCCCTCGATTCCCAACAGGTGATGCAGACGATCATTCAGCGATCGCTGCATGCGATCAACGCCGAACAGGGTGTCATCACGCTCGTTGAAAAGGGTCCCGGCGCAGAGACGACAACGCTCGTCCGTACCCAGGTGAGCACCAGCCAGCAGCCGCAGTTTCATCTTGACCAGGCCCTCGTCGGCTGGATGTATCTCAACAAGAAACCGCTTCTCCTCAACGACCCCCGACAGGATGAGCGCTTCCGCGGGACCCGCTTCGATGATTCCGTTCGCTGCCTCCTCTGCGTACCGATGATGGTCAAGAGCGAGCTGATCGGCATCCTGACTGTGTACAACAAGAAGCTGAGCAGAGGCTTCACGGAGGAAGACCAGCGATTGCTCGCAATCATCGCGGCGCAATCCGCGCAGGTCGTTGAGAATGCCCGTCTTTCTGAGGAAGAACGAGTGCTTCAGAAAATGAAGGCGGAGCTCCGGTTGGCTGCCCAGATTCAGTTGGACCTTCTTCCGAAAGACTGCCCGAAACTCTCAGGCTATGATATTGCGGCGAAGACAATTCCTGCCGAGCAGGTCGGCGGCGACTACTTTGATTTCGTTTGCAGCCATCAGAATCAGCTTGCCCTCTGTCTCGGCGATGTTTCAGGAAAAGGACTGCCGGCTGCACTGCTGATGGCAAACCTGCAGGCAACGCTTCGAGGGCAAGCCATGCTTACCCCTGTTCCGAGGGAATGCCTGCTCCGCGCAAACAAGCTTCTGTTCAACAGCACGAGCCCGGAGAAATTTGCGACACTCTTCTATGCTGTTCTGGATCCGGGAAGCGGGAGTTTCTGCTATTCCAACGCCGGCCACGAACGTCCGGTCCTTCTGAAGAGAAACCAGGAGGTGCGGTTCCTCGGCATCGGAGGACTCCCACTCGGCATGCTCGAGGACAGGACCTATGAAGACGAATGTGAACATCTCCATCCCGGGGACGTGCTCGTAGTGTATTCCGACGGCATCGGGGAAACAGTCGGTACGAGCGGAGAACAGTTCGGCGCTGAACGCGCTCTGGAGGTCATCAAGGCGGGCGCTCACCTGTCCGCGGGCGAGCTGGTGGAAAGCATGCTCTCGGCCGTCCGCAGGCATGCGGCAAACCCCACACAGTCTGACGACATGACGATGGTTGTAGTGAAAAGATTGGAATGATGATGAATCCTTCGGCCTCCAACCATGTCCTTCAATTTCCTCACGAGAATTCTTACAAGCGTCCTCTCTGCCTTGTTCCTTGCCTCGATTCCCGCCTTCACATCAGCATCGGGGCCTGAGCCGGGCACGGTGGAAGAATCCTACTGGCACATTCGGCCCAGTTGGTCTCCCGATGGTCAGTGGCTTGCGTTCTCGCGCGCTGGAATTCTCTACAAGATCAAAGTGGACGGCGACAGCTTGACACAGCTTCCCACGCTGTTCGGCGCCATCCGGCCAACGTGGTCGCCAGATGGTCGGCGGCTCGCGTTCGTGCTTGATCAACTCGACATGAGAGGCATCTGGCTCTATGATTTTGCCACCAGCACTGCCTGGCAGCTCGTCGGCTTCGGGGATTATCCGTCGTGGAACCCGCTCACAGGTGAACTCGTCGTGCTGGATGTCCAGTACGGCCTCGGAGTGTGCGTTCGTTTCGATCAGCCCTGATGGCAGTGCGATCCTGTACGGCCTGAAGCCTCCGGATGATTACGCGCAGGTTTGGAAATACGAGTCGGCAGGAGATCGACACATCCGATTGACCGATGATGGCGGAGATAATCCAGCCTGGAGTCCCGATGGTACCAGAATCGTCTATACTCGCACGGCGAAAGGGGATGGGGGGGTTGTGGATCACGAATGCCGACGGCAGCGGCAAGCGGAGGCTGACGAAGCCGTAGACATTGTTGCGTATCTGCAAATCAATTTCACATTATTCCGCTCTTTGCCTGCCCGCCATTTCAGATTCCGATGGGCAGGCGGGGAATCCCGCTAGTGAGCGGAATCCGGGAAAGCGGGACAAGATCATCGAAAAGCCTCCGACTGCCTCCCAAAGAGACTAAGGAAGGAGTCAGAACTCCCAATGTCGGAAGTGATGTGTGCAAAGCGAGAGTTACTCTGAAGAGAGTTCTGGAAGCTCGGCCGCAATCCGTGAAACGGGTATTGCACTAATGTCCTTGGTTAGCGGGAAGAAGCGATCCCCGGCGTGGATCACGTACAGTCTATGAAGCTTCAAGTTGTCGAGCGCGCTGCGCATGGAGGCGGTGACCTTCGGTGCGACGGTCCGTTTGATCTCAAAGCCGAGGCGGCGCTGGCCTCTCACGATCAGGAGATCAAGCTCCGTGCCGGCGTGGGTTGCCCAGAAGAAGCATTCGTCCGGCTGGGCATCGAGTTGTCGCGTCACTTGGCCAATGATGAATCCCTCCCACGATGCACCGGCCTTCGGGTGACCCTCAATATCTACACGTGATGGGAGGTTCAGGAGCGCGTGAAGAATCCCGCTGTCAAGAACATATACTTTTGGAGATTTCACTTGCCGCTTGCTGATATTTTCGTGCCAAGGTTGAAGCTGGCGGACAACGAGTGTGTGCGTCAGCACGTCGAGGTAGTTACGAACGGTCGTGTCAGCGACACCGAATGAACGAGCGAAGTCGGAGGAATTCCAGACCTGACCGTGATAGTGCGCCAGCATCGACCAGAAGCGATGAAGTGTGGTGGATCGGATGTTCGATCCAAGCTGCGGGAGGTCCCGCTCCAGGAAGGTCCGGATGAAATCCTTGCGCCACTCGGCGCTTACGGCATTGGAGCGGGCAAGGAAAGACCGGGGGAAGCCGCCGCGAACCCAAAGCTTCTCGTGCTGCTCCGTCCCCACCTCGTCCAGCGAGAACCCGCCGAGCTCGTGATAGTGGACACGGCCGGCGAGCGATTCCGAGGCGCTTTGGATAAATGCAGAGGAGGCGCTTCCAAGAATAAGAAAGCGCGCGCTGCTGCCAGGTCTATCCGCAAGCACGCGGAGCACAGGGAAGATCCCGGGGAGACGCTGTATCTCGTCGATGACAACGAGACCACGAAGTCCCTCCAGAGCCAGCATCGGATCATGGAGCCGGGCGAGGTCTGAAGGGTTTTCGAGATCGAAGTACTCGTGGCGGCCGGGCTGCTGGGCCATCAGCTGACGAGCCAGGGTGGTCTTGCCGACCTGCCGTGCGCCGATGATCCCCACCACGGGGTATCGATTCAGCAAGGCAGCAAGCATTGTGAGATGTCGGGAGCGTTCGAGCACAAGAAAAGATACCTTGAAAATTCGGCAATGTCAACCGAGATTTCAATACAGCGTCAAGTTGGGCGGGGGTCTCTTTTGTGATCAGCCGGAACCCAAGGTTTCCCTCTGTCCCAATGTTCTTCGTCCGGAACTGAAGGAGTAGTCTATGATCGGCCAAATCCCAAAATTCCCCGCGAACGTTTTTCGTGAGCGAATGGAATTTTGCCCGAAGGGCCCCTTCGGGGAGGATCCGCGGTATGGTATTGCCTCGGCGCAGTCTCAATAGGTCAGTCGGGAGGTCGACGTTGAACATTTCTGGCAGGACCACCTCTGTCGTTTCGTTACTTTGTGTGTTCATCCTGTGCTCCTGTCTTCGATCTCGTTCACCACAGGAAATTGTGTCTGACCGGATACGCGATCGAATCCTCTCTCAAGAGACGCGCTCGGGACTAGCCATCAACCAGGACTTGATCCATGCCTCGGGAGTGCTCCCGGCAGCCTACAAGGACCGAGACTATCGAGCATTCTGGAGCGCAGATCAAGACCTCCTGCCGAAGGCGGACTCTCTCGTAGAGGCGATCAAGGAGGCTGACCGTGAGGGACTGAGGCCTGAGGACTATCATCTTGCCTCCCTTGAGGCGATGATGGGGGATTTCCGGCAGCATCGACAAGACAGGGGGTTCCCTTTCGCTCCGCGTCTCGCTGATCTTGATCTTGTGCTCTCCGACGCGTTTCTCGTCTACGCTTCTCATCTCGCAGAAGGGAAAGTCAACGGGGAGACGCTGCAGCCGGAATGGCACGTAAAGCTCGATAGCCTGGACTACGCGAACATCATCGAGGACGCCCTTCGATCGAACCGGATCGGGGAGAGCCTGAGAGGTCTCCTTCCGCAGCACGCGTTCTATTCTGATCTGCGGCGGATGCTCTCCTCTTTTGAGGCACTGGCCAGAAAGGGGGGATGGGAGGCGGTCCCGGGCGGGCCGGCGATGAAGATCGGTGAGCTGGGCAAACGCGTTGCGGCTTTGAGGCACCGGCTTGCCGCATCGGGCGATCTCATTCGACGACACCAGAAGGCAGGAGATGCGTTCGATTCGACTCTCGCCGATGCAGTTCGCCGATTCCAGAAGAGGCACGGCCTGGAGGCGAGCGGCATCGTGGATAGTACCACACGAGCAGCGATGAACGTTCCCGTCGAGGAGCGACTCGGGCAGATCAGGGCGAACCTGGAGCGATGGCGCTGGCTGCCGCGCACGCTCAGCAGGAAGTATGTCGCCGTCAATGTCGCAGCTTTCAGGCTCACGGCCGTGGAGAAGGGCAGGACGGTTCTCAGCATGAAGGTTGTCGTCGGCAATCCGGACTGGCAGACCCCTGTGTTCAGTTCGACCTTGACGCAGGTGTTGTTCAATGACTCCTGGCTTGCTCCGCAGAACATCCTCGAGACGGAGCTCATCAACTATATGAAAGCGGACTCAGACTATCTCAGAAGGAACAAGATGGTGCTTCTGCGCGGAGCGGGCGATGGTCTAAGGGAAATCGATCCACGCTCGATCGACCTCGTGACGTTGAATCCAAAGGATATCGACTTCAGGCTTCGCCAGGATCCCGGCCCCGACAACATCATGGGGCAAGTGAAGTTTCTCCTCCCCAACAAATATGAAGTGTTTCTCCATGATACTCCGTACCGAGAGGATTTCGCCAAAACCATCCGGATGTACAGCCACGGTTGCATACGGCTCGAGAGGCCTTATGATTTCGCGGAATATCTTCTCAATGACTATCCGGGATGGACGAGGGATACGATCCTCAGGGTGGTGCAAAAGGTCGAGCGACGAACAATCACGCTGAAGGAGCCCGTCCCGATTTACATTCTCTATTGTACTGCGTGGAGGGAGGGGGACGGGATGATCGAATTCCGCGAGGATTACTATGGAAGGGACAAACGGCTGAACGCTGCCCTGCTGGAGGGGCCGCGGGCACTGAGCGGTCGGTCCAGGTTGGAAGAACAAAGGGAGCGAGAACCCTGAGAGAGACCATAGGGAGGTGACTCCAGGCCTCGGCCGTCAGAAACGACGAATGCGCGGCGAACTCAGAATGGGCTTGATTCTAACACTAATTATCGCGAACAAGGGCGCTAAGGCACGAAACGGTTTGCTGACGGATGGGGAAGACGTTCAAACGAGACATAAGATCCCTCGAGAAGGTCTTTGGCTTCATCGATGAGTTTGCGGCCAGGGAGAACATCGGTGATTCGGTCAGACGGTCGCTGTACCTCGCGGTCGATGAGCTCTTCACGAACATGATCAAGTACCATCCCGCGAACGCCAACGACATCACGATTGTGCTTGAGAGAGTGGCGGACGAGATGACGGTCAAGCTTGTTGATCGCGATGTCGAGCCGTTTGACATCATGGAAGCGAAGGACCCGAACCTGCTGGCTTCCCTGGACGAGAGAAAGCCGGGGGGCTTGGGCATCTATCTGACGAAGAACGTCGTCGACAACATCAAGTACGAGTATCGCGACAGAACCAGTATCATCACGCTCACGAAGAGACTGAGGAGGAACGATGTTTCACATCCGCATGAGTGATCGCGGCGAGGTTCTGCTTTCGGGGAGGTTCGACGCGGCGCAGGTTGAAAACGCCAAAGCCGTGTTCGACAAGCTGGTTACCACGACGGCCGTCGATTTCAAGGATCTCAACTACATCTCCAGCGCTGGTCTGGGGGTCCTCATGGCAACGCAGAAGCGGCTGAAGGACTCCGGCCACGAGCTCAAGCTCAGAAACGTTTCCGGCCATATTCGCGATGTCTTCACCATCGCCCGGTTTGATCTCATTTTTGACATCAAATAGGCACCAACTTTATGCCCGGTCGCTTGTATATAGGAGAGCAGGAGGATAAGGAGCTGGTCAGGCGCTGTCTGAAGGGGGAAAAAGAGGCCTTCGGCATGATCCTCGACCGCTACGAGAGACCGATCTACAACCTTGTATTCCGGATGGTCAACGATCAGGACGATGCTGCGGACCTGACGCAATCGATCTTCGTCAAGGCGTACGAGAAACTGGACACATACAACGAGCGGTTCAAGTTCTTCAGTTGGCTGTACAAGATTGCCGTCAACACTTCGCTCAATTTTATCAGTCACAGGCGGCATCAGGAAAGGCTTCGCGACGAGATCGTTCCCAACGGCAACCAACTGGAGGAAGAATTTGACGAATCAGAGAGGTATCAGAAACTGGAGGATGCCATGCTGGCGTTACGGGTTGACTATCGGATCGTAATCGTCCTGCGGCACTTTCAGAATCTCTCGTACGATGAAATGAGCAAGATCCTTGACATACCGACGAAGAGAGTGAAATCGAGGCTCTTTACCGCACGGCAGATCCTCAAGAACAAGCTTGTGAAGTCAGGACTCCAAGGATGAACCAACCGCAACTCATCGAGCTCATCAACAAGGAAATCGACGGGGTAAACTCGAAAGCGGAGAGTTCTAAACTCAAAGCGTACCTTACAAGGCATCCCGAAGCGCGGCAGCTCTACGAGGAACTCCTGAAGACGGCCCTCGCCCTGAGGAAGGTCGAAGAGTTGGCTCCGCCGCGGCATCTTAGACAGCACATCCTGAACTCGCTCGAAAAGAACCGAAAAGCGGTTGATCGAGACTCAGGTGCCTTCGGGAAGGTGCTCGAGGCTCTCCGACATCGTTCGATGCCGAGGTTCGCACTGGTGTTCGCGTCGGGTCTCTCTGTCGGTATTCTCCTCTTTGTGATATTGACCCTGCCTGGAGAGCTCGGTGTTCGCGACACCTCTCAGCTTACGGGCACGATGGCGCTCGTGCCTGAACTGGCGATATTTCAACCCGCAGACTCGGTTGCTTTCAACCTTCAGGGAGCTTCCGGCACGATCAAGACGTACTTCGGCACTGATCTTGTCATAGCAGAAGTACGTATCCAGTCGGCCACGCCGGTCAAGACGGAGATCGCGTTTCGACCTGAGAAAATGACCTTTTCTGGGTTCAAGAGACTTCAGGGTGATGAGTCGAGTCTCGATATTGGCCAAAACACAATTGCTCTCACCCAGTCGGGTGCCAGCCGCGGTTTTGTCTCTTTTGTGAGCGGTGGAGGTTTCCAGGGACCTTTGGAGGTCAAAATTTCTGCAGGCGGCAGAACGCTCCACCATTCGACTCTTCAAACAAGAGGAGCCAACAGCGTCCGGTGAAACTTTTCCCAACCCTCGTAGAAACGGCTTGTATTTAGGACAGATGCGTAATCCAATCCATCCCCCCAACTCACAGTTATCAGGAGGTCCCAATGGAAGACAACAAAAAACCAGAGCTTCGATCGAAGCGGTCGCGGTGGTTGATCGGCACTGTGGTTGTAGCAGTTGTGCTCGTGGGCTATTTCGCTTTGTTCTACCCCTGGCCGGCGGCGGAGCAGGTCTCGGGTACGATCGGCGGCGTCCAGAAGGCCGAGAAATACAAGGCAGACCAGATGACCGACAAAGACCTCGCGCTGAAGAACCCCGAGGTCCAGAAGTTCTTGCAGAGCGACAGGTACGACAAGCTGAGCAAGAACGCGGAATTCAAGTCTGCTTTGAATAAGGCCGAGGTGCAGGCGGCTTTGAGCAATGCCAGCGTTCAAGCCATGCTTTCCAATGCCAGCATGCAGGCTGCTCTTTCCAAGGCCGATGTGCGTGCAATGCTCGCGAAGGCGGATGTGCAGGCAATGTTGGCGAGGGCAGACCTCCAGGCGGCGCTCTCTCAGGCCGACCTACAGGCTTTCCTGAACAATGCGAATCTTCAGGCTGCCTTGGCGAGTGCGAATGTCCGCGCCGCGCTTGCGAAATCTGAGTTGTGTGCTGCATTGGCGAGCGCTCAAGTTCAGGCGGCCTTGGCGGACGCCAGCCTCATGGCGAAACTGCAGAATGCAAATGTACGTGCCGCGTTGAAGAGTGCAGACCTGCGAGCCGCGTTGAAAAACGCTGACTTGAGGGCTCTTCTGACGCAAGCCGATTTGCAGGCTGCACTGAGTTCCTCCGCGCTGCAGGCTGCGCTGGCCAGTGCTGACCTGCGCGCCCTTCTGAGCAATGCTGATCTGCGTGCGGCTGTGGCAAATGCAGACCTGCAGGCTGCGCTCTCGAATGCGGGGCTCCAGGCTGCGTTGCAGAACGCTGGCATGCAGGCCCTTCTCTCCAACGCAGATGTCCAGGCGATGCTCGCCAGTGCTGATCTTCGTGCGCTGTTATACAACGCCGACCTCCGGGCGATGCTTGCGAGCGGTGAATTGCAGGCGGGCATGCAGAAGGTCGAATAGAGACAAGATCCGCAGGGGTTCGTGAGCCGGATACGTGAGTAGGGAGATGCTGCCTGAATCAAGGCAGCATCTCCTCTTTCTGTACCTGTCAAGGCGCATCAGCGCCGTTTCCCCATCGGCAGGTACTGTCCTGATTCGTGCGGTCAGGACTTACGTCCTGACCGAAACATTGTCTGTGTCAGGAGGCCCGCCAGAAGATGAAGCATGGCGGGCAGGCAACTCCTGACACCACCGATCCGAACACTTAAATTCGCACACTACTCACCGGCAAGGGGTCTTGCTTTTCATCCTTTTAAGCAGCATCCTCTCAAATCATTCCAGTCGCTCTCAGTCCCATCGGCCCACATGCGGGAGAGTCATCCATGAATTCCAGAGTGCGGAGGATCGTTCTCTTCGGTTTTCTCTTTGTGCCTGCGGTACTCCACGCGCAATTCTACTCGCTTGAAACAAAACACCTGAGGCTGATCTACCTCTCGAAGGAGCACGAATACGTCACCCCCCTCCTTGCACGATGCTTTGAAAACGCCTTCCAGTTCCATTCCAATCTGTTCCACTACACGCCATCTGGACAGGTGACGGTTCTCTTGCAGGACTTCGGCGATTATGCGTCGGGGGGAGCCAATACAGTACCGTTTAACCTCATCGGCATCGGCATTGCACCGTTCAACTATGCTTATGAGACGATGCCGCCTCTCGAGAGAATGACGATGATGATGAACCACGAGCTGGTTCACATCTTTACGATGGACAAGCCCTCTCCAAGCAACAAGTTCTTCCGGTCGCTCTTCTTCGGCAAGGTTGCTCCCATACCCGAATCGCCGCCGTCAATGCTGTACGGATACCTCACGAGCCCGCGCTGGGAGTCCCCCCGCTGGTTCATCGAGGGCATCGCCGTGTTCCTGGAAACCTGGATGGGAGGCGGACTCGGACGTGCGCAGAGTGCGTATGACGAGATGGTGTTCAGGACGATGGTGCGGGATAGCGCCTACTTTTACGATGTTGTCGGATTGGAGTCTGAAGCCACGAAGGTCGATTTCCAGGTCGGTGCGACCTCCTATCTGTACGGCACTCGCTTCGTCAGCTACCTTGCGCTCCTCTATGGACCGGAGAAGCTCATAGAGTGGTACAGTCAAACGGACGGCAGCAAGGGCAACTTCTCTTCAGACTTCGAGCGGGTGTACGGGTCCTGGCTCGACACGGAGTGGTCGAAATGGATCGATTGGGAACATCAGTGGCAGCGGGCGAATCTCGATTCGGTCGAGCTCAACCCGATAACCCGGTTCCGTCCTCTGGCTCACGAGGGTCTCGGCTCCGTCTCTCGTGCCTTCTGCGACTCGTCGAGCGGAGACCTGTATGTGGCGATCAACTACCCCGGGCAAACAGCCCACATCGCTGCCATCAATGTCAAAACCGGAGCGTTCAAGAAAATCCACGATGTCCGCGGCGCCGCTCTGTTCTACGTTACCTCCCTCGCCTATGATCCGGCCTCGCGGACGTTGTTCTACACTACTGACAACAATAACTGGCGGAGCCTGTATGCGCTCGACCTCGCGACCGGACGAGCGAGGATGCTCCTGGAAGATGTCCGGACGGGGGACCTGGCGTTCAATCAGAAAGATAAGTCGATTTGGGGAGTTCGGCACAAGAACGGCGTTTCGACGCTGGTGAGGATCCCGTATCCTTACAACGACTGGAATTCCATCTACACGCTCGACTATGGGCAAGATCTGTTCGACATCGACGTGTCGCCCGATGGCTCAATGCTGACCGGGGCACTTTCGCTGATAAACGCGCAGCAGCTTCTGATCAAGATGGATATTGAGAAGCTCCTCAGCGGCGATACCTCGCACGAGGTTCTCTTTGATTTTGAGGACTTCAGTCCGGAGAGTTTCGTTTTCTCACCCGACGGCAACTTCCTCTACGGCAATTCGTACTATACCGGTGTGTCGAATATTGTGCGGTATGACTTCGCGAGGAAAGAGATGGAGTGGCTCACGAACACGGAGTCGGGCTTCTTCCGGCCGGTGCCCGTTTCACAGGACTCCCTGATCGCCTTCCATTTCAGCGGAAAGGGATTCGTTCCCGCAATGATCGCCAACCAGTCAATCGAGGACGTGAGCAAGATCCGCTTCCTCGGAGCGACGATCGAAAAACGGTATCCGGTGTTGGATTCGTGGCACCTGAAGCCGCCGTCGCCTGAGACGATCAATCTCGATTCTATCATGACATACTCAGGAGACTACAGCCCCTCCAAGGCCTTCAGGCTCGCCTCTATCTATCCGGTCGTTGAAGGGTACAAGGACTTCCCCGCATACGGTCTGAGGTTCAATATTGCGGAGCCGACCACACTGCATCGGATGGACTTCACCATTTCGTATTCGCCGAATCAACTGCTCGCAGAGAAGGAGCGGCTCCACGCCGCCTTCAACTACCAGTTCTGGCAGTGGCGGATCGGCGCGACGTATAACGGTGCCGATTTCTACGATCTGTTCGGGCCGACGAAGTTGAGCAGGAAGGGGAACTCGTTGACGGTTGAACACAAGGACTACCTGATCTTTCACGAGCCCGAGACGATGGACTACCGGATCAGCCTGGGCGGCTATTGGGGGCTGGAGCGGCTGCCGGAGTTCCAGAACGTCCCCACGTCGTTCGACAGGTTCCTTTCGCTCGACGCGCGGCTGAGCTACAAGAACACGGTGAAATCCCTCGGGGCCGTGGAGGACGAAGGGGGAACTCAGTGGCAAGCTGCCTCTCACGCCAACTACGTCAGCGGCCAGTTCATCCCGCGGGTCTACGCCGACTTTGACTATGGCACGCTTCTGCCGATCAATCACTCGTCCCTCTGGTTTCGCAGCTCGACCGGATATTCATTCGGCAAATCCGCCGAGCCCTTCGCCAATTTCTACTTCGGTGGTTTCGGCAACAACTGGATCGATCACGGAGCAATCTGGCGCTACCGGGAGGATTACAGTTTTCCGGGGATGGAGTTGAACGGGATCGGCGGCATAAACTACGCAAAGGCGATGCTGGAGTGGGACCTTCCTCCGCTTCGATTCCGACGGTTCGGCCTGCCGAAGTTCTACTGCAACTGGTCGCGGCTCGCTCTTTTCTCCTCGGCCATTGTGACCAACCTCGACCGTGAGCCGAACCGGCGCTCGTTCGCGAATGCCGGCGGGCAAGTCGACTTCAGACTGGTGATCTTCTCCTCTCTCGAATCGACATTCTCCCTCGGCTACGCCGTCGCCGTCGAACGTGACCAGCGGCTTTCGAAGGAATTCATGATCTCCTTGAAGATCCTGCAGTAGAATCTCAGCCACCAGCCCGATCATTTGCCTTGACCCCCCCTGCTCTCATCCCCTTCGTAGATCTCGCGGTCAGCATCCTTCCCGTCTTCGTCTTTCTTGCCTCTCTCGTCTTTCTCGACAGTTACAAACTGGTCAAGCTCCAGTCCGTCATCATCACGATCATCCTTGGGTGCATCGCTGGCATCATCTGTTACTTCCTCAATACCTGGGCAGTTGCGTTGTCGGGGGTGGATGTTGCGATCTATCGCCGCTACGGCTCACCGATCGTTGAGGAGTTGGTCAAGGCGCTCTATGTCCTGTACCTTCTCCGATCCAGGAAAGTCGGTTTCATGGTGGACGCTGCGATCTACGGATTTGCCATCGGCGCAGGGTTTGCACTTGTCGAGAATGTCTATTATGTGCAGCAATTCCCGACGGCGAGTGTCGCCGTGTGGATCATTCGCGGCTTCGGCACGGCCCTGATGCACGGAGGAACGACCGCGATCCTCGGCATCGCCTCAAAGAGCATCTCCGATCGCAAATCCTCTGAAAACCTGCAGGTCTTCCTCCCTGGATTCCTGATCGCTATCGTCATTCATTCCTTCTACAACCATTTCTTCTTCCATCCGATGGCTTCGACGCTGCTGATCCTCCTCATCCTGCCGGTTGTGATGAAGGTCGTTTTCCAGCAGAGCGAGCAGGGATTACGGGCATGGTTGAACGTCGGTTTCGACTCGGATCAAGAGTTGTTGCGGACCATGACCTCCGGCAACCTCTCGAAGACTCCGGTCGGCGTCTACCTTCAATCGCTTCAAGCCAAATTTTCCGCGGATGTCGTTGTCGACATGCTGTGCTATCTCCGACTTCACGTTGAACTCACCATCCAAGCCAAGGGCATCCTGCTCATGCGACAAGCCGGATTCGAGGTTCCGCCTGATCCTTCCGTCCGTGAGAAGTTCACCGAGCTCCATACGCTCGCGAGGAACATCGGGCAAACAGGAAGACTCGCGCTCCTCCCATTCCTTCACACGAGCGGACGAGAGCTCTGGCAGCTCCACATGCTCAATCAGAAGTGATGCTCATTCGTCCCGACCCCTTCGAGTTTATCCTCCTCGTACAGTCCGGTAACACGTTGCCTCACCATGTGACCATTCCCACCGTCGGGATACATTCGCAGGGGTAAGAATTATGTTCGTTTCCTGAGGGTGTTACCAATATTTTCTGAAGCATTTTTAATTCCAGGGGTTGGTACATAAGTTGTTTCGCTAAAAGCAAATACTTAACTTTCTGCTGGAGCTCTTCGTATGAAAGGGGTGTGTCATGCCTCTCATCGACTCGCGGACAGGAACTGTCCGAAAACCGTATTCGATTCCAGAGCTTGAAGAAGCTGCAAGTCTCATGCGCGGCTACGATCTGATCAGCCTGGCAGCCTCGGGATCGGGCCACGCCGGGGGAACGCTGTCGATCATGGACATTACTGCAGCACTCTATTTGCACGTCGCCCGGCTCGATCCGTCGGATCCTCAGTGGAAGGACCGGGACCGAATTGTCTGGTCGGCCGGCCACAAAGCGCCGAGTCTCTACCTGGGTCTGGGGATGGCGGGATTCTACGACGTGAAGGACGTGGTGAAGTTGAGGAAGCTCGGGAGCCCGTATCAGGGTCATCCCCACTGGCTCAAGCTCCCGGGAGTCGAGGTCTCCACAGGCTCGCTCGGGCAAGGATTGAGCATTGCCGTGGGTATGGCGATAGGGCTCCGACTCAACAAGTCGGAGTCTCGCGTCTACTGCATCAACGGCGACGGCGAGCAGCAGGAAGGTCAAATATGGGAAGCGGTGATGGAGGCAGGCCACTACAAGCTTGACAATCTCGTCAGCATCATCGACAAGAACCGCCTTCAAATCGACGGATGGGTGAAGGATGTGATGAATATCGACCCGCTCGACGAGAAGTACCGGAGCTTCGGCTGGGACGTCATCCACATCAACGGACATAGGATGGACGAGATCGTTCAGGCGTTCGATCAAGCGAAGAAGATGAAGGGGAAGCCGGTGGTCATCATCGCGGAGACGGTGAAGGGCAAGGGCGTGGACTTTATGGAAAACGTTGCAGGGTGGCATGGCAAAACTCCCAGCGTCGAGGAGATGCGAAAGGGACTGACGCAGCTCGGCCTCGCGGACAAGCTTCCGGTTGATCAAATGCTCAACACCGCAACGGCCTATCAGAAACACATGGATGTCGAGCTCAACAACAAGATGCCGCGGTTTGGCCGTGACTACTGGTGGAACACCGACGAGCTGATGCGTGTCGAAATGCAGCCGACCAGGAAGGGATTCGGGGCTGCGCTGAAAGAGCTTGGCGGCGACGAGCGCGTGGTGTGTCTCGGTCTGGACATCTCTGGTTCGATCACCATTAGCGAATTCTATGACGGCCACCCGGACCGGAAGCCACGATGGGTCAGCGTTGGCATTGCCGAGCAGAGCGCGGTCTGCGTCGCTGCCGGGCTCGCCCGGGAGGGGAAAATCCCTGTCCTCGGCACCTATGGAACCTTCGCGCCGAGCCGATGTTTAGATCAGATCCGGACGACCGTATGCTACGGGGACCTCAATGTGTTGATCGCTGGAGCTCACGGCGGGGTTTCCGTCGGGCCGGACGGCGCAACGCACCAGGCTCTCGAGGATTTGTTCCAGGTCTGCGGGCTCCCGAACATGAACGTCTCAGTACCATGCGACGTGGTCGAGACTCGCAAAGCCACAGCACATCTGTTGTTTGGCTTGCGAGGTCCGAAATTCATTCGATTCGCGCGCGAGGCGACGCCGATTGTGACAACCGAACAAACCCCGTTCAAGTTTGGTGAGGCGAACGTCATCCGCTTGCGGAAGGTGCTGCCGCGATTCATCGATGCGTTTGAGACGGTTCTGGCGTCGCGGTTTGAAGGGGAAGGGGAGGAGCTCTCGATCATCGCCTGCGGACCGATGGTCCCTGAGGCGATGCGCGCGGCATACATCCTCAAGCAGGAGTACGACATCGAAACCCGCGTAATCAACATGCACACCCTCAAACCGCTGGACGCAAAGGCGATCATCAGCGCGGCGAAGGATACGGGCATCGTCGTGACGGCGGAGGAGCATCAGATCGGCGGACTGGCAGATCGGGTCTGCCGCATCATCACCGAGTCACCGCAGCTTTACCGGCTCCCCGTCATTACCGGCTCCATCGGCATCAAAGACCGGTTCGGCGAGTCAGGGGCGCCGTGGGAGTTAATCAAGGAGTTCGAGGTCAGCGCCGAGCATATTGCGAGGAAGGCCTTCGAGCTCTTCGAGCTGAAAAAGCGAGCGGTCGCGATTCACTAAGAGAGCATCAGAACTCAACCTAGAAACCAACATCAGTTTCTCGATAGGTGACTTATGAAACTTGCAGAACGAATGTCAAGACTAGGCACCGAGACGGCGTTTGACGTCCTGGCGGAAATCAATGAACTGAGGGCGAAAGGCCGGAGCATCATCGCACTCTCCATCGGAGAGCCGGCGTGCAATACGGCCGAGTTCATCAAAGACGCGGGGAAGAGAGCGTTAGATGACAACCAGACCCATTACGGTCCGTCGGCGGGTCTTCCGGATTTTCGCCGCGTCATAGCGGACTACGTTTCGAGAACGAGGGGGCTGCGGTTTGAGCCCGACGAGATCGTCGTTGTGCCGGGAGGGAAACCGGTGATCTTCTTCAGCGTCCTGGCGACGGTCGAAGAGGGAGATGAGGTCATCTACCCGCTGCCGGGATACCCGATCTATGAGTCGATGGCGAATTTCGTTGGAGCGAAGGCGGTGCCGCTTCGGCTTCGCGAAGAGAGGGGCTTCAGCTTCGATATCAAGGAGCTTCGCTCAAGGATCACCGATCGTACGAAAATGGTGATCGTTAACTCTCCTCAGAATCCGACGGGTGGAATCATACCGAAGAAGGACCTCCACGAGATTGCGGAGTTGGCACTGAAGCACGACTTCTGGGTGCTCTCGGACGAAATCTACACACGCATCGTCTATGAAGGAAAAGCCGAGAGCATCGTCCAGTTCCCTGGAATGAAGGAGCGGACGATCATTCTCGACGGTCACTCGAAGACGTACGCGATGACCGGCTGGCGCCTGGGCTATGGCGTCATGCCGAAACATCTGGCTGCGCAGGTGACGCGCTTGATGACCAATTCGGCTTCCTGCACGGCAACCTTCACGCAGTATGCCGGTATGGCTGCTCTGCTCGGTCCGCAAGATTCCGTTGACGAGATGGTGCGAGACTTCCGAGCGAACCGCGATCTGATCGTCGATGGGCTCAATCGGATCGATGGATTCTCCTGCAAGAAGCCGGCCGGTGCGTTCTACGTGTATCCGAATGTGACCACGGCTTGCCGGAAGCACGGTTTCAAGGACTCCAAACAGCTCCAGCAGTTCCTGTTGCACAAAGCCGGCGTCGCTGTCCTGGGACAGCATTGCTTCGGGACGAGGACGAAGGATGAGGATCAGGAATACATCCGATTGTCGTACGTTTCTGCTGCCGCGGACATCAAGGAAGCTCTCCGCCGCATTGCAACCTCGCTCAAGGATCGCAGCCTCGTCGAGGAATTCCTGGGAGAGCAGAAGGCAAAAGTGCTGGTGAAGTGACAAGAGCTCCTTTTGAGAACTGAGTCCGGTCGTCGACCGGACTTTTTTTTGTACGTCGGTGCGCCCCCCTCGGCTGATAGTGCGTCTCACAGCGGTCGTCTGGAACGAGGGAGCCTCTCCGGAGAGTGCGAAGGGTCCAGAGCGGAAAGGTTGAGAATAGCACGGAAAACCCTTAGATTGCTTTCACGTCAATCCAAACCTGAGATCACCGCCGCATTTTCTCCGCATGGATCACACGTACCGACGAATCAAGGATTGGTTGTCTCGCGAAGGGCGCCCGCAGCCACCCTTCAGCCCTGAGGAGTTTCTCCGTTCCCTCAGCCTCATCGTCGGCCTCGACCAGCTCCTGGAGAACTTCTCCGCCAAGCTGACGGAGATGTCGGGTGCCAGCGCACTGTATCTTACCCTGTTCGAACCCATCACGGACCGGTATGTCGGCAAGATGGCAAAGGGAAACAAGCCTGAGCTGCTGGCAGAGTTTAGTTTCTCCCGCTCGGATAACCTGATCAAATGGCTCACGGTGAACCGAAGTGCGCTCGACGTGCTGCAACAGACAGAGGTTCTACCGTTTCTTTCTCACCGGGAGCAGGAGCTCCTGAGCAAGACCTTCACCCGGCTGGTCGTTCCGTTGATCATCGTCAATCGCCTGACGGGCGCGTTGTTCCTGGGGCAGAAGCTCGATGGCTCCGCATACTCGCAGGCCGAAATCGGCACCATCTCGATGCTGGCGAGCCAGACCGCGCTCGCCATCGAGCACGCCTTGATCTATCAGTTCCAGGAAGACCGGCTGAAAAAACTCTTCCACTCAGACAGGCTTGCCACGATCGGTGAACTTGCTGCGGGAGCCGCTCACGAGATTCGAAATCCTCTCACTTCGATCCGCAGCACGATTCAGTTCCTTCAGAAGGACCTTCCCGGTGAGAAGAGACCCTTGGTCGATGGAATCATTGAAGAAGTGGATCGCATCGACCAGATCATCAAAGGACTTCTTTCGTTCAGCAAGTCCTCCGAGCTTCATTTCAGTACCGTCGATCTTGGAGATGTCCTGGACCAAACCCTCCTGTTACTTGAGCCCAAACTGCGGGAACAGGGCATTGAGGTCCAGAAGCGCTTCCATCTGCCGGTTCCGCCAATTCCAGGCGACGCGTCGCAGCTGAAGCAGGTGTTCCTGAACATCCTTCTCAACAGCGTTGAAGCCCTCCCAGCCGGGGGAAGGATCACCATTGAACTCGGCGACAGCGTCGGGCACACGGGTCTTTCCCAAGGGTCCGATTACGCCTCTGTGGCGATCAGTGACACTGGCCCCGGCATTCCTGAGGCGGACCTGACAAGAGTCTTTGACCCATTTTACACAACAAAGGAGGCAGGAACCGGCCTCGGCTTGTCGATATCGTATGGGATTGTGAGCAAGCATGGAGGTGAAATTCAAATCCAGAGTCCAGCGGAAGGAACGGAGGGAGGGACCGCGGTTCTCGTGCGGCTCCCGCGTCAAAGCAGAGTCCACAAGGTCCCCCAGGGATGAACGCGCCCGCGAACAAAGGGAAGATTCTTGTCGTTGACGATGAGGAGAAGATCCGTACGATCCTTGCCGTCGTGCTGAGGGATGAGGGGTACGAGGTGGAGACAGCTGCGGACGGATTCGAGGCTCTTGAGAAATGCAGATCGTTCAATCCGCATCTCGCAATCGTCGATCTCCAGATGCCGCGAATGGATGGCATCGAGACGATGAAGCGGATGAGAGAACAATTGGCGGGAGTTGTGTCCGTCATCCTTACCGCCCATGGGAGTATTCCGACGGCCGTTCAGGCAATCAAAGAGGGGGCGTATGACTACCTGACGAAGCCCTACGATAACGAACAGTTGCTGCTTCTTGTTCGGCGGGGAATCGAGCTGTACCAGCTTTCAGATCAAGTGAATCGGCTCAAGAGAGAGGTCCAGGGGAAATGGGGCATCGAGAACATCCTCGGTGAGAGTCCGGTCTTACAGGAGGTGCGGCGACAAATTCGGAAGACAGCGGAGACCGATGCAAGCGTGCTGATTGAAGGTGAGAGCGGCACAGGCAAGGAGCTGGCAGCGAGGGCGATTCATTACGAGAGCAAGCGCAAAGGATACCCGCTCGTGATCGTCGACTGTGCAGCCATTCCTTCGAGCCTGCTGGAAAGCGAGTTCTTCGGGCACGAGCGAGGGGCTTTCACCGACGCGAGGGAGCAGAGGATCGGGAGGTTTGAGGAAGCGAACTCAGGCTCCATTTTTCTGGATGAGATCGGAGAGCATCCACTCGAGGCTCAGACAAAACTCTTGAGGGTCCTTCAGGAGAAGGAGTTTACGCGTGTTGGGGGGAGCGTTCCTGTGAAGGTCGATGTGCGAGTTATCGCAGCAACGAACAAAGACCTGGAAGCGCAGGTACGAGACGGAAAGTTTCGAGAGGATCTTTACTATCGTCTTAACGTCTTAAAGCTTCGTATGCCATCGCTCCGCGAGCACGGAGAAGACATCCCGCTGTACGTCCGGCATTTCCTCGCAAAGCATCGAGAAACGTTCGGGAGGCGGGTGGAGAGAGTATCGCCTAACGTGCTTGATTTCCTCAAGAGCTACGAGTGGAAGGGGAATATCCGCGAGCTTGAGAATGCTGTGCAGCGGGCGATGATGAATACAACCGGGGTCTCGATGGAGCTGAAGGATTTCGATTTCCTCGCCGGGAAGACGCCGGACAGAATTCTTCGGTACGACGAGAAGAAGGGGCTGGAACGCTATGTTCGCTCCTTGAGCCAAGAGGCTGAACGCCAGGTCATCCTTGAGACCCTCCGTCAAGTTGGCTGGAACCGAACGGAAGCAGCGCAGCGATTGAAGATCTCCCGAAAAACGCTCTTCAACAAGATGCATCAGTATGGGATAGAGGAGAGGAATGAGTAGGTGACCGTCACCTCACAGAGGGTCAATCTCAAGTAAGGATGACGGTCGCCTCTGCTGTGTAATTCCTTACCCACAGTTGTGTAAGATCCTACCCGCCGATCTTCAGGGACCCTTCAAAGAATATCCGCTTCAGACGTTCAGGCCATCGGCACAGAGATTGTTGAAGTAGAGTGAATTCAAGCCGTACGCACCGGCGTCGGTTTACCGTAACCTGCGTGCCAAACCGCTCAAGCGATCATACCAACGGGAGGCTTCTGACATGCTCTCCTCCATCATGAAGAAAGAGATTCTCGAGAACATTCTGAGCTATCGATTTCCTCTCTTTCTCCTCATTTGTGCGGTCCTTATCGTTTCGTCACTGTACGTGCACTATCTTGACTATTCGAAAAGGGTGAGCGATTACAATGAGCAAATTCGTCTGGCGGGCGATGCCCTCGCTTCCTCCAGGATGGCGGATATCCACTTTGGGGCAATTCCCCTGAAAGGCTTTCGTCCTCCTGCGCCTCTCTCCATCTTCGCCGCGGGCTTCGAGAGTTCGCTCCCACGCTTTTACGACTTCCAGGCAGACGGATTCAAAGAGGGTGAGACCTCCGTCGGGGATGAGTCGGTCCTTTCCATCTTCGGCCAGTTCGATTTCCTCTTCATCGTCCAGATGGTCATCAGCCTGATTGTCCTATTGTTTGCCTCGGACCTGATCGCAGGAGAGAAAGAACTTGGGACGCTGCGCGGAATCCTGTCGAACAGCGTTCCCCGCAACAGCTTGCTCATGGGGAAGCTCCTGGGCGGCTACGTGTCGGTCTGGATGCCGTTTGTCATCACGTTCTTGCTCGGGGTCATTCTCCTGAGCGTTACCTCGTTCCCCCTTTCCGACTCCGGAATCATTGCACGCGTGATCCTTGTCTTCGTGTCGGCGTCCCTCTTCATTCTGGCGTACTTCACGCTAGGACTCACAGTCTCCACCAGCTCCTCTCGCGCACGCACGGCGCTCGTGGCAATCCTTCTCGTCTGGATCTTCTTCCAGCTTGTCGTCCCGAAGCTGAGCGACATGGTTGCCTCCGTCGCTTATCCGATCAGAACGGAGACCGTGGTTTCCATGCAGAAATTCTTCATTGTCAAGGCGCTCGATGAAGAGAAAGGAAAGCTGCTCGGAAGGCAGTTTGAGGCGATCTTCGGAAAGGGGTATCCTCTGTCCAACAATCTGGAGCCCGCAGCAAAGCGAGACGAATGGAATTCCTACAAGACGCAACTGGAGCAGCAATATCGTGAGAGAAAGGCGGAACAACTGCGGAACCTCGAAGACTCGCACAGCAGAGAGAAGCAGGACCAGCAAGCGATCGCGAGCAACCTGTCGCTCATCTCCCCTAGCGCCGCGTTCACGCGCTTCCTCACCGACGTGTGCGGGACCGGCGAAATCGACAAGCAGAAGTATCTCGATGCGGTCAAAGTCCATCAACAGACGCTGGACGCAGCGCTATACAGCCATGTCAGTAAGACGACGATCATCTTCCCTGGTGGGGGCACCGCAAGCTCCTCTTCCATCAATGAATTCGTCGACATCAAGACCTTGCCGAGCTTCTCCGTGGGCCGAGCCAGTCTCTCCGAAGTCTTTGCAGGAAACATGGGGAGTCTGATCTCGCTCGTATTTTGGCTGATCGCACCGTTTGCGGTGGCCTACGTCCGGTTCTTGAACTATGATGTGCGGTGAACCAATGCAAAAGGGAAAATGAAAAATCAAAGATTCCGTGCACGACTTCGCAATTGACAATTCAAAATCCGCAATCATTGAGGAGTAATCCCCGCCATGATCCAAGCCATCGATCTCACCAAGCGGTATGAGGACAATCTCCTCGCTCTCGATCATCTCAATCTCAATATCCAGTCGAGTCAGATTTACTGCCTGCTGGGTGCCAACGGTGCAGGGAAGACGACGACGATCAACCTCTTCTTCAACTTTATCGAGCCGACGAGTGGAACAGCCACGATTAACGGGCGCGATTGCACGAAGGAGCCGCTCGAGGCAAAGAAGTACGCTGCCTATGTCTCGGAAAACGTGATGCTCTATGGGAACTTCACGGCGAGCCAGAACCTCGACTTCTTCACGAAGCTCGCGGGAAGAAAGGACCTGAAGAAAGAGGACTACCATATGGTCATGCGGCAGGTGGGGCTGCCGGAACGGGCCTTCGAGCAGCGGGTGAAGACCTTCTCGAAGGGGATGCGGCAGAAGCTTGGCATCGCGATCGCCATCTTGAAGCAAGCACCGACGCTCCTCCTCGATGAGCCGACGGCAGGACTCGATCCGAAGGCAGCAGCTGACTTCATCGAGCTGTTGTTCAAACTCAGAAACGAGGGGAAGGCGATTCTGATGTCGACGCACGACGTGTTCCGAGCGAAGGAGGTGGCGGATAAGGTTGGCATCATGAAGGAAGGAGTGTTGATTATGGAACGGTCCAGAGAAGAACTCCTCCACGAAGACTTGGAAAAGCTGTATTTGAAGTACATGGAAGTGAGCTGAGGATATTGTCGATTTTCAACTTCCAATCGGAAATCAGAAATTGGCAATTGGAAATTAACACCTAACCTCACGGAGCAACAATGGTCTGGTCGATTGCAAAGAAGGAAATTCTCGAGAACATCGTCTCGTACCGATTCTTCATCCTGACTGCCCTTCTCACACTCTTGATGGCAGTGGCGGTCATCGTGGGATACGGTGATTTTCTCTTGCGGTTGGAAAACTGCGCAGTCCTGCGCCCGGCGCCCAACAGCCCGAACATCATCATCGAGCCGACGCCGATGTCGATTTTCGCCAAGGGTCTGGAGGCGAACCTGACTCGGCTCTACGAGGTGACAATCCATCAGAACCAGCAATCGGTCAATCGCATCTTCGCGCTCTTCGCTGTGCCCGATATGTTGTTCATCATCAAAGTAGTCCTCGCGCTCATTGCCGTCCTGTTTTCCTTTGACGCCATTACCCACGAAAAGGAGCAAGGGACCTTGAAGCTCACGCTCTCGAATGGGATCCGACGGCCCTCGCTCATCTTGGGAAAGCTCAGCGGGAGATTCATTCTGGTCTTCGTGCCGTTTGCAGCTCTGTTCTTGCTCGCTCTCCTCACCATCTCCCTCTTGCCGAGCATCGCAGTGACAGGAAGCTTCTTGTTGAAGACCCTCATCATTCTGGTGGTTGCTTCTGTCTACACTCTTCTCTTCACGGGAGCCGGGATGTTTGTCTCATCGATCGTTCACCGGAGTTCAACGTCGATGGTGGCTAG
>Ga0315282_10004104_pt1 | contig 25573 bp, 24 predicted proteins | sample YL17G07_20_MG_FD_203693 | JGI IMG/M metagenome (GOLD analysis project Ga0315282, IMG submission 203693) | Sediment microbial communities from Yellowstone Lake, YNP, Wyoming, USA - YL17G07_20 | ecosystem: Environmental > Aquatic > Freshwater > Lake > Sediment | place: USA: Wyoming | collected... | reverse complement strand
GTTAGTCATAGACAGGAGTTTTATACAGCTTATACTCCATACCAACCAGAGTTGAGTCAAGGAACATTACAGGCATTATTTGAATATCAAACTATGGTTTGCAATCTATTACAGATGGAAGTCACCAATGATTCTATGTATGATGGAGCTACAGCAACAGCTGAAGCTATGTTTATGGTGTGTGATATCACTAAGGGAAAGAAAGTATTGGTTGCTCGTTCTTTACATCCTGAATATAGGACCATATTAAATACATATGCAAGGTCAAGAGATATAACTATAGAGGAGATTCCTTTCGACTCTAGAACAGGAAGAGTAGATACTGTTCCTTTAGAAAGGGCATTAATAGATTCTAGTTGTTTTATCTTTCAAACTCCAAACTTCTTCGGTGTTATTGAAGATTCTGAATTATTAGAGGATTTAGTCCATAAAAGAGATTCTTTTCTCATACCTGTGATTTTAGAACCTTTATCTCTGGCTATCTTGAAACCTCCAGGAGAATATAATGCTGATATAACTTGTGGGGATTTACAATCTTTTGGTTTAGGGATGAGATTTGGTGGACCCACTTCTGGTTTTCTTGCTACAAAGATGAAATATATTAGGAGACTTCCAGGAAGAATTGTTGGTCTTACTAATGATTTAGGTGGAAATACTGCCTATGCATTTGTACTGCAGACGAGAGAACAGCATATAAAACGTGCCTCCGCTACTTCAAATATATGTTCTAATGAGACACTCTGTGCTATAAAGGTGGCTATATATCTTTCTCTTATGGGAGAGGATAATTTAAAGTCTCTGGCTTGGACAAATTATAACTTAGCATTAATGACCTATAATGAATTTGGTAGTTATTTTGACGCCCCACTCTTTAATGAATTCTTGGTTCCAGTAAAGACTTCAGTTTCAGAGGTAAAGAACTTACTGAAGAAAGAAGGATTTATCGTACTGACCCATCTAGGTGGTATCCAGAGTTAGAGAATGTTCTTCTTTTAGCTTTTACTGAAATGAATACTGAGATTGAAATTATGTCTCTTATTGAGGTATTGAAGCCCTATGTTAGAAGCGTCTCTTTTTGAGAAAAAATCAGGTAAATCTACAGAGTATATAAAAGAAGTAGAACCTAATTCCTCTTTCCCTGAACCATTAAAGAGGAAAACACCTCTTAGTAATTTCCCTAAGTTAGGAGAATCTGAAGTAGTAAGACACTTTATAAATCTTTCTCGTCTAAATTATTGTATAGATAACGACTTTTATCCTTTAGGTTCTTGCACTATGAAATATAATCCAAAGATAAATGAGTTTCTAGCAGAGAAAGATTCATTCGTAGATATACATCCTTATATGGATGAGAAAGATGTTCAGGGTGTCTTAAGAATTCTCTATGAACTGGAGCTTGGACTTAACGAAATTACGGGGATGGATGCTTTTACCCTTCAGCCTGCTGCTGGAGCTCATGGTGAACTTACTGGACTACTTATAGCTAAGGCTTATTTTAAAGAGAAAGAAGAAGAGAGAAAGGTAGTCATAATTCCAGACTCTGCCCATGGGACAAATCCTGCAAGTGCTGTAATGGCTGGATTCGATGTAGCAGAAATAAAATCTGATGAAAGAGGTTTGGTCTCTCCTAGTCAAATTAAACCTTTTCTTAATGAGAATCTTGCCATCATTATGCTTACTAATCCAAATACTCTAGGACTTTTTGAAGAGGATATACTAGAAATATCCCGTCTGATACATAGAGCTGGGGGGCTCCTCTATTATGATGGTGCAAATCTAAATGGAATAATGGGAATCGCTAAACCTGGGGATATGGGATTTGATATTGTCCATCTGAATCTGCATAAGACATTTTCTACCCCTCATGGAGGAGGTGGTCCTGGCTCAGGTCCTGTTGGTGTAAAAAGAGAACTTGTACCATTCTTGCCTATACCAAGGGTAGTCTTTAAAGATGGAAGATATCTATTTGATTATGATTATCCAAAGTCTATAGGTAAGGTAAAGTGTTTTTATGGAAATTTTTCTGTACTAATCAAGGCATATTGTTATATTAGGCTTCTTGGAAAAGAAGGATTAAAACGAGTAGGAGAGATTGCTACTTTAAATGCAAATTATCTTCAGAAAAGTTTAGCTGAATTTATGGATATACCGTATAAAAGATTATGTAAACATGAGTTTGTTGCTTCAGTTAAATTTCTAAAGTCTCAAGGGATAAAGGCTTTAGATGTTGCTAAAAGAATTATAGACAAAGGATTCCATCCTCCAACTGTATACTTCCCTCTGATAGTAGAAGAGGCTCTTATGATAGAACCTACAGAAACTGAGTCTTTAGAGACATTGGATAGATTTGTAGAGGTCATTAGAGAAGTAATTGAAGAATCAAAAGTAAATCCAAAGTCTCTAAAAGAAGCCCCAAGAAACTCCCCCGTAAGACGAGTAGATGAAGCAAAAGCATCTAGAATACTAAAGGTTATATGGTAAAAGATGCGAGCTCTTAAAACCATCTTTTACACATTAATTGTTATTATTTTATCTCTTATAATTATTGGAAGTATCCTTACAATAGTAGTTATATTCCATTATCTTCCTAACCTTCCTGATCCCTCTACTCTTCTACACTATGCCCCACCTGTAAAAACTACTATCTATGATACTAAAGGGGTTCCTCTTGCAGAGTTGTATGCAGAAAAGAGGATTATAGTGTCAATCTCTAATATTCCACAGGACTTAAAAGATGCAGTTGTAGCCATAGAAGATGAGAGATTTTATTCTCATACAGGAATAGACTTGAGAGGTATCTTACGTGCACTTTATAGAGATATAATTTCTGGGGAACTAAAAGAAGGAGCGAGTACTATTACCCAGCAACTTGCCAGAAATGTCTTCCTTACTCAGGAAAAGACTCTATCTAGAAAAATAATGGAGATGCTACTGGCTCTTCGTATAGAAACTACTCTTTCTAAAGAGGAGATACTATATCTATATTTAAACCTAATATACCTTGGTGAAGGATGTTATGGTGTAGAGTCAGCTGCAAGAACATATTTTGGTAAGCATGTGAAAGACTTAAACCTAGCAGAGTGTGCTCTTATAGCTGGCTTGATAAGGGGTCCAGAAATTTATTCTCCTTTCAAAGATAAAGAGTTGGCTTTTAAGAGACAGAAGATTGTACTCAATAAGATGCTTGAACTAGGGTTTATAACTGAAAAAGAATATGAAAAGGCGATAAAGACTAAAATTGTCTTTTCTGAAAATAAAGGTACCCTATGGAGGGCTCCATATTTTGTAGATTATGTGTTAGGAATAGTAAAGAATGATTTAGGATTTAGTAATATAGAAAGAGATGGACTTAATATTTATACTACTTTAGATTTGAAATTGCAGTCTTTAGGAGAAGAAGTCTTAAAAGGAATATTAGGACAGACTGAATCTTATAGGGTTTCTCAAGGCGCATTAGTAATGATAGAAAATAAGATTGGATATATAAGAGCTATGGTTGGAGGAAAGTCTTATAAAGAGAGTCAATTTAATAGGGCAGTTCAAGCGTTTAGACAGCCAGGGTCTGCTTTCAAGCCTTTTGTTTATACAGTAGCTATTCAAAAGGGTTGGAAACCAGAAGATACTATTGTAGATGAGAAGATAAGTTATAAGATAGGACAAAAATGGTGGACTCCGCAAAATTATGATAAAATCTTTAGAGGGAATATAGCATTAAAGGATGCTTTGGCTTACTCAATAAATATCCCTGCGATAAAGTTATTAGAACAAGTTGGAATAGAAGATGTAATAACACAGTCTATAAAGATGGGGCTACCTTTAGACAAGACTTTGGATAGAAACCTGGCAATAGCCTTAGGGGGAATTACAAAGGGTGTAACCCCTTTACAGTTAGCAACTGCCTTTTCTGTTTGGGCAAATGGAGGAGTTCTGGCTAACCCAATTGTTATAAAACTGATAAAGGACAGGGAGGGGAATATAGTATATACGTCAGAAGTTAAGTTTAATAGGATAATGGATAAAGATGTGGCAGATACTATCACAGAGATGCTAGAGAACGTAATAAAGTATGGCACTGGTAAGAGAGCGGACTTTGGCTATCCTGCTGCCGGTAAGACTGGTACTACAAGTGATTATAGAGATGCGTGGTTTGTAGGTTTTGCTAAGCAATTTACTACATGTGTTTGGTTAGGAAACGATGATAATACTCCTATGAATGGAGTAACGGGGGGGATGTTTCCTGCTATGGCTTGGAGTAGATTTATGAAGAAGGCTTTGATGGGACTACCATCAGTACCTTTATTAGAAGATTCAAAAAAGGAGATGATAAACAATGTTAAGTAAACTGAGCCGAGTTATTATTTTCTCTGTAGTTTTTCTAATTGTCTCATTCACTTTAGTAAACGCTGAAACTTTAGAGAGTCAGAAGATTACTGTTACTGGTGTTGCTAAGAGGACTGTTACCCCAGATATTGCTTATATGAGATTTACTATTTCTGAAACTAAACCAGAAGCGAATGTAGCTATGGAAAATCTATCTTCTAAAGTTATGAAAGTAGTAGATGCATTAGAAAGAATCATTCCAGAAAAAGACATCAAGACAAGTAGTATCTCTGTTTATGCAGATTATACTTGGGAGGATAATAAGCGTATATTCAACGGATACAAAGCTACTGTTGGTATATCTATTAGGTCTTCTATTGATAATGTGGGAAAGGTTATTGATGCAGCCTTTAGTAGCGGTGTTACAGAAATGGGAGGTTTAGAGTATCAGTATTCTAAGGCGACGGACTCGTATTTAGAACTCCTAAAAGAAGCGATGCTTAATGCCCATAAACAAGCTGAAACTCTATTAAGTACAGAAGGGGCAAAGGTTGGAAAACTTCTCTCTGTCTCTGTACAGCAGGAACCTTTAACCACCCCTATATTTAAGGCTCTTACCGAGATTACTGGAAGTACCCAGATGCCTGTCCTCTCTGGGACTGAAGAGATAAGTGTAATGGTAAATGTAACCTACGCAATCGAGCAGTAAAAGAGGACTGTATGATATAATGAGAGGATGAATAAAGCTAGGAGTTATACGTGGAGGAAGGTTAAAGAAAATATAGTGAGTGAAATTAAGACTTATTTTTTAAAAAATAATTGGACAGAAGAAGATATAAAGAATAGTAATGAGTTATGGAGGATTAAATTAAAGGGTATTCATCTTATATTTTATAAGAGTAGGACACTATTTATACTTTACTCTGAGAGAGCCTCTTCAGAATTTATTGAGGTTTGGAAACTTATAAATAATAAGTTAGGAGGTAGGTATTCTTTACCGAATAGAGATATTTTAATAGGCTATGATGAAACAGGTAAGGGGGAAGTATTAGGAAGTATAATCTTGGCTGGAGTAATGTTTCCAAAGGAGATATTTAATGATTTAGATTTATCTATAGATAATGCTGACACTAAATGCTCTCATAGTTTTGAGTATTGGGAGAGAGTTGCTAAGGGTATAATGGATTTCCAATCGCGAGGGTTTTCTTTTGTAGTAGAGAAAATCCTTCCATCGGATATAGATAACAAAAATACGAATAAGGTTATGGATGAAAGATATAAGAAAATTTTATTTAAGCTTACAAGAGATATTCCATTAGATAAGTGTAGGATGGTAATTGATGATTACAGAGTAGGAAGAAGTCTTTTAAACTTTGTAGAGGACTTAAGGGAAAGAGGGACAGAAGTAATTATTACTACAAAATCTGAAGATAACTTTCTAGAAACTAAAATTGCATCTATAATAGCTAAGTGGGAGCGTATGAAAGAACTTAAAGATATTGGTATATCGTTTGGAACTGGTAATGTGGGAGATAAGAATACCATTAGGTGGTTAGAAGATTGGTATGGGACATATGGGTATTGGCCTTGGTTTGTTAAAAAATCTTTTCAAACAGCGAAAGATATAGAAAAGTCTTTTATGGATGGAGGTAAAAGGATATGAATGCTCAGGTTTTTTATGGTCCCCAAGATATGAGACTAGAAAAAGTTCCAACTCCATCTCCTAAAGAAGGAGAATTGTTATTAAAGGTAGAGGCTTGTGCAGTATGTGGGACAGATGTTAGAATCTACTACTCTGGACATCATAATGTAAAACCTCCCCAGATTATAGGGCATGAAATTTCAGCTTTAGTAGCAGAAGTAGGAAGTGGGGTTGAAGGTTACAAAATTGGAGATAGGGTTACAGTAGTGACAGAGGTTGGTTGTGGAAACTGTAAGTACTGCCTATCAGGGAGAGTAAACCTGTGCACTAATTTCAGGGCTATAGGGTATAATTTTGCCGGTGGATATGCAGAATATATGGTACTTCCTCAAGAAGCTGTAAGGCAAGGAAATGCCATAAAGGTTCCTTCTAATGCAAGTTTAGATGAAGTAACTCTTATAGAGCCTCTCTCCTGTGTTTTGAATGGACAGAAGTATCTTAATATAGGATTTACTGACACGATAGTAGTGATAGGTTCTGGTCCTATAGGTTGTATGCATACTGCAGTAGCTAGAGCTAAAGGGGCAAGTAAGATTATATTGGCTGATATTCAAGCAAAGAGGTTAGAGATGGCAAAACCTTTCGGGGCAGACTTGTTTATAGATTCCTCTAAAGAAGACCTGGTAAAGATTGTAAAAGAAGAGACTGATGGTTTAGGTGCAGATGTAATAATTATAGCTGCTCCTTCTGGACAGGCTCAAGAACAGGCTTTACAAATGGTAGCAAAGGGAGGAAGGATTAGCTTTTTTGGTGGGCTTCCTGGAGATCGTCCAAATATTACTTTGAATAGTAATATCGTCCATTATAATGAAGTATCTATATATGGAGCCTATGCATCAAGTCATTTTCAGTATTATGAGGCGGCAAAATTTTTAGCCAGTAAGAGAGTTAATCTAGAAAAGCTTATTACTCATACCCTCCCGTTAGAAAACCTTGTAAAAGGGATAGAGTTGGTAAGGCAGGGAGAGGCATTAAAAGTAGTAATAAAACCATAACAAGGAGGTTTATATGAGATTTAAGGATAAAATAGCTCTTATAACTGGTGCTGGACAGGGATTGGGCGAAGGAATTGCTCTAAAACTTGCAAGTGAAGGGGCAGATGTAGTAATAAACGATGTAAATGAAACAAAAGGGAAAGAAGTAGTGAAGAAAATTGAAGATTTAGGTCGAAAAGCGATATTTGTAAAGGCAGATATATCAAATGGGCAAGAAGTGAAAGTTATGGCTAGAGAAGCTTTAAATACTTTTGGAAGAGTAGATATCTTGGTAAATAATGCAGGGATTGTAAGAGCTTATCCTACATGGGAATTTCCTGAAGAAGAATGGGATCTAGTAATAAATATAAACCTTAAAGGGACATTTCTCGTGTGTAAAGCTCTAGTACCTCAGATGATAGAGAGAAGGCAGGGTAAGATTATAAATATATCTTCTAAGTCTGGTAAGAAGGGTGGAATTTGGATGAGTGCCTACGCATCATCCAAATCTGGCGTTATAGGTTTTACTCAGAGTTTAGCATTAGAGCTTGCTCCTTTTGGAATAAATGTAAATGCTGTATGTCCTGGAGTTATATTTACACCTCTATGGGATCAATTAGATGAAGTATACTCAAAGAAACTAGGGATTCCAAAAGAGAAAGTGAGAAGTCACTATGTAGAGAAGATTCCATTAGGAAGACCGCAGACTGTAGAAGATATTGCAAATGTAGTAGTTTTTCTTGCCTCTGATGAGGCAAGTTTTATGACTGGACAGGCTATCAATGTGACTGGTGGGCAGGAGATGCACTAGAATCTCATAATGAAAGGAGAAAGATAGATGAATGATATAGTAGATATAAGAGCCCAGCTGGTAAAGTGGGGTAAGAGATTGACAGATAAAGGACTAGTAGTAGCTGCTGGAGGGAATATAAGTGCTAGGGTAGGTGATACAATGTTCATCTCTCCTAGTGGATACTCTATAGGAGAGGCAACTGAGGATGATTATGTACCAGTTGAAATAAGTACAGGCAAGGTATTGGATGAATTTCCTCTTAGACCTTCTTCTGAAGTCCTTATGCACTTAAGATGCTATAGGGTAAGGTCTGATATAAGGGCTATTGTCCATGTGCATCCCCCCTTACTCACTGGTATTATCAGTGCTGGAGAAGTAGTTGTTCCGTTTACTCCTGATGCGGTAGGGCTTCTTGGTAAACCAGCTATACTAGAGTATATACTTCCTACTACTGATGAGTTGGCAAAAGTAGTTGAAGAGAAGATAAGGACGACTGATGTTGTATTTTTAAGAAATCATGGAGTAGTGACTGTAGGGGCAAATTTGAGAGAGGCCTGTTATAAAGCTGAGGTAGCTGAGGATACGGCAAAATCCTTCCTCGCAAGTAGGATAGTGGGTAAACTCAGATTATTCAGTGAAGAGGAAATAGATGCTATCAAAAATTTGGGTTCTGAAAAGTATAGATTAGAAATATTGAAGAAGATGCAGGAGACGTAGTACTTCTTCCATATACCCATTGAAAATTTGATGGTATTATAGTAATATTTAAGACATCCATAGAAAAGGAGGAAGAATGATAAGAACTGAGCATCTCTATAAAAGTTATGAGAATGTAGAGGCTATAAAAGATTTGAATCTTTTTGTAGAGCCAGGTGAAATTTATGGTTTTCTTGGCCCTAATGGAGCTGGAAAGACTACTACTATTATGATGATTTTAGGTATCATTAAATCTACTAGAGGGAAGGTACTGATATTTGATAAAGACCTTTACAGTGACTATTTTAGAATAAAACGTAAGATAGGAGTTGTCTCTGAAATCCAATATCTATATGAAGATATGACTGCTTATGAGTATCTATCTTTTTTCTGTGACCTTTATGGGGTAAAGAATAAAGAGAAAAAAATAGAGGAGTTACTCCACAGAGTAAACCTATATGAGAGAAAAGATGACCTACTAGGTCACTACTCTAGAGGTATGCAGCAAAAGATAGGGTTTGTAAGGGCATTATTAATGGACCCTGAATTACTCATCTTAGATGAGCCTGTCTCAGGATTAGACCCAACTGGTATAAGGGAGCTACGGGACCTTATACTAGAGGAGAATAAACTAGGAAAGACCATCTTTATGTCATCTCATATACTTTCAGAAGTAGAACGTATCTCTCATAGAGTCGGTATTCTTAACAAAGGTAGGTTAGTAGCTGAAGATACTATGGAAAACATTAAAAAGAAACTATCCAGCGAAGTAGAGATTGAGCTAGAAGTTGAGGATTTTGACGTTGAGAGCCAGAAAAAGTTAGAAAGTTTACCTTTCGTGAATAGTTTAGTTAGAGAAGATGGAAAATTCATAGTTAGGGTCAAAGCAGATAAGGATTACCGTAATGAACTAGTAAACTTTATAGCTTCAAGTGGAGGTCATCTTAATGAGATAAGGAGAAGAGAAATGAGCCTAGAGGATGCATTTTTAACTATTACTGAGAAGAATATCTCCCTATTCTCTTCAGAGGAGGTCGTAGAATGAATAGCTTAGCTTACAGGTGGCATGCGATAAGAGCTATAATAAAGAGAGAAGCTAGGTCTAGTTTTTTTGGATTAGGGTTATACATTGCAGCTACTATAGCTTGCTTTGTTGCCTCTTTTATATTTAATAGCTATATTAATACAGTACAGGGGAATAATATTATGGTGATGACTTCTCCTCTAAATAATCCTCTCTTTTATGCTGTTATTGTAGCAGCACTTTATACAGCTATCTCTTCATCTACAGCCCTCTCTAGAGAAAAAGATAAAGGTACATTAGAAATTTTATTCTATGGACCAGTGGATTATACCTCAATTATACTTGCAGAATTTTTGGAAGACCTTGTAAGTTTTCTAATTATAATGACTCTTGTAACTCTTTACTTTGTATACACTGCTATTACTACTAACTTGGGGTTTTCTATAACTTACCTTTATACTATAATTTTAGCTGTATTTCTAGCCGCTTCTATGTCTTCTTTTGGATTATGGCTTTCGTCTCTTACCACAAGAATAAGGACTTCAGTATTACTTTTTATATTAATTATGGGTGGATTTTTAGGGATTCAATTCTTAGAGGGGTACATCCTCACTTTGAAGCCAGAAAATCTCTCTCTGTCTATGATATATATAATGGGGATAGTATCTAACGTCCTTAGGATTATCAAATGGGCTTCTCCTTTTAATTACCTAACTAATGGAATAAATGCTGTGGCATTGGGAAGTACTAGTCTATATTTAGAAAATATGATAGGTTCATTAATATATACAGTTGTCATTCTTACTCTCACTGTATATACTCTAAAATGGAAAGGAGTAAAGAAACCATGAGAAAGAGATTCCTTATTCTGCTGATATTTACATTTATAAGTTTATTATGCTCTTCTACAATATCATTTGGAGCATTACCGCCTAAACAGAGAGAGATTGTGTATAGTCTAAACGTCTGGGATGGAAAAGATTATGCATCTCCTTTTTATCCTGCAAATTATGATACTATTTATGTAATGGCTGATTATCAGAATGTCTATTCTGTAAAGGAAACTTTAGTATATTACTGGCCCATATCTCGTGAATATATGGCAGACTGGGATAGCCTTAACAAAGATATAGGTGAAACTTTGGAAGTACTGAAAGGTAACGAGGTTATAGGTACCTACAAGAAAGTGGACTATGTCTTTTACTACCCAAAGGGATATTGGGGTGGAGATACTCGACTTTATACAGGAGAAGTCGCAAAGGCTAAGAAAAAGGAATATGATAATGCACTTAATAAATATTGGAAAGAGGTTGATGCCTATTATAAAGCTTATAATGAGTATAACAAGGCAGTAGAGAAATTCTATAAAAATATTCAAGAGGGAAAACCAGCAGGTAAGATCCCTAAAGAACCACAACAGCCTAAAGCTCCCACATTTTATGTTACAGATATCAATAAGGCTTATGTCTTCAGCCTGCCTGCATGGACCTATACTATAAGGCTAAAAGATAAGAATGGTAATATAGTTCCAGGTACAGTCAAGTCACTCGTCGCTTTCTCTCATAGAAGAGAAGGGATTGGATATAACATTATTCCAGAGAGTAAATGGACCTATCCAGAGGTTGCTGATGATGCTACTCAGATTGTCTATCAGTATAAGGAAGGAGTACTTTATTTCCAGCCATTTACAGAGTGGGAATTCAATGAGTTACAGTACAATAAGCTTTCAAATCCTCAATCTACAGGAAGACCTGACAGGTGGATATGGGTTCATATGAAGCCTGTTTCTAAAGTTAAACTTAATATTTCTATGGGGGAGAACTTAATTGCTAGTATTAGAGAAAGACCATATTATGTAGAACAATTGTCTGGTTCTGCCTTAGGATATACTATAAAGCTTCTTGATAGAAAGGAAAATCCTTATGGAATGGCTGATTTTACTGGATTTAAGTTTAGTGTTCCACCCACAGGGGATTATAAGTTGGGGGGAGTAGATAAAGATGGTAAGATAATAGAGAATAGTGAAAGATATATAAGACCTATTACAACTGGAGATGCAAAGAATATATTTATTGCTAGTTTTGGTGCGTTAGTAGTTGGTTTAATAATCTATATACTTAGAAGAGTAGGAAGGTGATATAAGAATTGATAGGAAATTACTATTGGGGCATAGGAAGGCGTAAAGAAGCAGTAGCAAGAGTAAAAATTACAGATGGTAGTGGAAGAATTCTCATTAATGATAGAGAATTGGAAGCTTATTTTCCCTTAGAGAAATGGCAGACCATAGCCCTTTCTTCTTTTAGGATTACTGGGATGGAAGGGAAGTTTGACTGTTTGGTAAATGTAAAGGGTGGTGGAGTGAACGGGCAGGTTGAAGCCACTAGACTTGGAATAGCTAGAGCTTTGGTTAAATATAGTCCTGAGTTTCGTCCAGTGTTAAAAGAACATGGACTTCTTACTCGTGACCCAAGAATGAAAGAACGGAAGAAGTATGGACTTAAAAGAGCAAGAAAAGCTCCGCAATTCTCCAAGAGATAATATTAAGATTCTAATTATAAATGGCCCTAATCTAAACAGATTAGGGCTTAGGGAGCCTGAAATTTATGGGGAAAACACATTAGAAGATATAGGAAATGTCTTAAAGGAAGAACGGGATAAGCTAGGGATAGAGTTGAGTTTTTTCCAATCAAATAGCGAGGGGAGCATAATAGATGCTATTCAGCAGGCTACTGGAGGATATGATGGTATAATAATAAATCCTGGGGCTTATACGCATTACAGTATTGCTATAAGAGATGCTATTGCTGGAGAGAGTATCCCTGCAGTTGAGGTTCATATTTCTAATATCTATAAAAGGGAAGAGTTCAGAAAGAATTCAGTGATAGCTCCAGTAGTTCTGGGTCAAATTTCTGGATTTGGTATGTATAGTTATGTCTTAGCTTTATATGGGATTGTTAACTACTTGAGGTGTAGGTATGAATCAGATGGAAAGGATTAATAAGTTAAGAGAGAGTTTTTTGAAAGGTTACGATGGATTCATTACTATGAATCCAGTTAATCTAAGGTATCTGATAGATTTTAAGGGGGATTTTTCTGTCCTCTTTATTACAGAGAATAATATCCAACTTTTTGTGAATGAGATGTACTATGAACAGGCTAAAAAGGATTGTAAAGGGGTAGAGATAATTCTAACTGAGAAAAATTGGATAGAAGTTATTGCTAAGAGTCTAAAGAAAGAAAAGGTAAAGAGACTAGCATTTGAATCTGACATAAGTTTTGCTACCTATAAAAGACTAAATTCATCTTTAAATGGGGTAGATTTAATACCGGTTGAAGATATTGTAGCTTCTCTTAGAGCTAAAAAAGACGAGGACGAAATTGCTAGTATAAAAAAAGCTGCAGAGATTGCTGACCTGGCTTTTATGCATCTTAAAACTGTAATAAAGCCTGGGGTTAAAGAGCAGGATTTAGTTGCTGAATTTGAGTATTTTGTAAGAAAACGGGGTGGTAAAAATAGTTTTGAACCTATTGTCCTTTTTGGAGAGGCTTCAAGTCTGCCCCATGGTGTGTCAGGTAGTAGAGAAATAAAGAGTAAGGGGATCCTTCTTATAGACTATGGAGTTATGTGCAATGGTTATTGTTCAGATGCTACCAGAACCATATATCTAGGAAAGCCTTCTAAAGAAGATATAAAATTGTATAATATAGTGTTAAAGGCCCAGGAAGAAGCAGAAGCCATTATAAAACCAGGAATCACTGCTGGAGAAATAGATAAGGTTGCTCGAGATGTTATTACCAAAGAGGATTTTGGAGATAAGTTTATTCATACTACTGGACATGGAGTAGGATTAGAGATACATGAGTTCCCAAGGATAAGTGCAGATAATAATACTACTATCGAGAAAGGAATGGTAATAACAGTAGAACCAGGGATATACTTAGAAGGACATGGTGGAATAAGAATCGAAGACCTTGTAGTAGTTACAGATGCAGGAATAGAAATCTTAACAAAGGTAGGTAAGGATTTTGAGTTTAGAGGAGGAAGTTTATGATATCGACAAATGATTTTCGACCTGGGATGACTGTGGAGATAGATGGAGAGATATATGCGGTGATAGAGTTTTTACATGTAAAGCCAGGGAAGGGTTCTGCATTTGTAAGAACCAAATTAAAGAACATAAAGACTCTGGCAGTAATTGAACGAACCTTTAGAGCTGGTGAGAAATTCCTTAGGGCTATATTAGAAAGAAGAGAGATGCAATATCTGTATAATCAAGACAATATATACTTCTTTATGGATACTACTTCATACGAACAGGTGAGCCTACCTAAAGAAACTGTAGGGGGAGGAGTAAAATTCTTAAAAGAAAATATTACTGTTTACGTTGTCTTTCACAACAATAACCCTATAGGGGTAGAACTCCCTATAACTGTAGAGCTTGAAGTTGTAAGTACAGAACCTGGTTTCAAGGGAGATACTGTTACAGGAGGGAATAAGCCAGCTACTCTTGAAACAGGGGCTGTTATTCAGGTCCCTTTATTTGTTAATATAGGTGATATAATAAAGATAGATACACGTACTGGTGAATACCTAGAACGGGTAAATAAATAGGAGGAACTAAAACAATTATGAGTAGTCTAATGGATAAGATTGACGTTCTTAAATCTTTAGGAGAAGACGCAACTTTTTCAGATATGATTCGCGCTTTTGAGGCTGTAGAAGAAGAGATTAACGTACTCAAACTTACTTTAAATAATATAAAAGAAAGGCTTGATGCTATTGATGCTGATTTATCAGCCTTAGAGAATGCTGTCTATGGGGAGATAGAGGTAGAGTGTCCAGAGTGTCATGTACCTTTTACCCTATCTCTTGAAGAGATTCCTGAGGACAATACTATGGAGGTTGAATGTCCTAACTGCCATAGTGTCTTTACAATAGATTTGGGAAATTGGGATATTGATAGTACCGATGATTGATGTTGAGTTAATTAAAAGACTTGTAGATATAGTAAGTCATTCTAACATAGACGAGCTTAAGGTTGGAGATAAAGATATAAGGGTTACTATTAAGAAGTCTAATCTTACCAAGGGGTATATTATTTATGAAACGCCAAAAGAAATCAAAGAAGTCTCAGGGAGTGAGACCCAGGAATATGAAAAATCAAAAGAGGACATTTTTATTACGTCTCCTATAGTAGGAACATTTTATAGGTCTCCTAGTACTGGAGCCCCACCATTTGTTGATATAGATGACGAAGTAAAGATAGGGCAGACTGTATGTATAATAGAGGCAATGAAACTTATGAATGAAGTGAAATCTGATTACAATGGTATAATAAAGCAGGTCCTTGTAGAGAATGGTGAACCTGTGGAGTATGGACAACCCCTCTTTCTTATTGAACCTATAGGTGAAGACAGATAGATGTTTCGTAAGGTGCTTATAGCTAATAGGGGAGAAATAGCCCTCAGAATTTTAAGAGCCTGCAAGTCTCTGGATATAAAGACTGTTTTGGTTTTCTCTGAAGCTGACAGGTATTCTTTGGGCATAAAGTATGCAGATGAAGCTTTTTGTATAGGTCCTTCTCAAGCAAGCAGGAGTTATTTAAATGTTCCTAATATTATAGCTGCTGCCGAGATATCAGGGGCAGATGCTATACATCCTGGCTACGGATTTCTTGCAGAAAATGCTGATTTTGCTGAAGTATGTGAAAGCTGTGGAATAAAATTTATTGGACCTTCCTCTGCTATGATATCTCTAATGGGAGATAAAATATCTGCTCGTAAGGTGATGTATGAAGCTGGAGTTCCTGTAGTCCCTGGTACATTTGTTCCTATAAAAGAGGAAAAAGAGGCATTTTCTGTAGCTAAAGATATTGGTTATCCCCTTATTATAAAGGCTGCAGGAGGTGGTGGTGGAAGAGGAATGAGGATAGTGAGGAGTGAAGATAACCTCAAGGGAGCATTGATGGTAGCTAGAAGTGAAGCAGAAGCTGCCTTTAATAATGGGGCTGTATATGTAGAAAGGTACATAGAAGGAGCAAGGCATATAGAGGTCCAGATACTTGGAGATGGGAAAGGAAATGTAGTTCATTTCTTTGAAAGAGATTGTTCTATTCAACGTAGACATCAGAAGTTAATAGAAGAGAGTCCTGCTATAGGTTTACCCTTTGAGGTAAAGGATAAACTTTTGGAATCTGCAGTTAAAGGTGCAAAGGCTATAAATTATGAAGGGGCAGGGACTTTAGAATTTTTAGTTGATAAGAATAATAATTTCTACTTTATGGAGATGAATACTCGTATCCAGGTGGAACATCCTGTAACAGAGATGGTTACAGGTCATGATTTAGTAAAATACCAGATTTTAATAGCTAGTGAAGAAGGTTTATCTATAAAGCAAGAAAACATCATCCAGAGGGGACATGCTATTGAATGCCGTATAAATTCGGAAGACCCATTTAATAATTTCTTACCAAGTACAGGCACCTTAAGATTGTTTTCTCTTCCTGGTGGACCAGGAATAAGGATAGATACTGCTCTTTACAATAATATGGAGATTTTACCTTACTATGATTCATTACTTGCCAAGCTTATCTCTTGGGGATTAACAAGAGAAGAGGCTATTGCGCGTATGAAGAATGCTTTAGAAGAGTTTTTGATAGAAGGGGTAAACACTACTATACCGTTGTATCTTCAAATTATGAACGATGAAGATTATATAGCAGGGAATCTCTCAATTAATTTTCTTGAGGAAAGGAGATTTCCAAAATGATGAGAGAGGTAAAGTTAGAAATATCTCCAGGTGTCATTATCTCTATTGCTAGCAAAGCAGCGATGGAGGTTAGAGGAGTGTATAGTCTTGAGGGGGCAGGTAATGTATCTCTATGGCGTAGGACACAACCCCATGGTGTAAAAGTAGAGATTTCAGGGAATAAGGTGAAGTTAGAACTCTATATAATAGCAGAAGAAAGCTATTACTTGCCAGAAGTTGGTTTAAATCTTCAAGAATATATAAAGGAAGAAGTTGAAAGAGTTACAGGGATGAGAGTAGAAAAGATAGATGTATATATACAAGGGATACAATTCTCTAAATCTATAGAGTCTAAAGGAGCAGAATAGGATGGATCAGTATAAGATAAGAAAGGCTAAGATATACGATGTTCCAGAGATTCAGCAATTGATAAATATATATGCAAAAGAAGGGAAGATGCTTCCGAGGTCTCTAAATGAACTCTACGAAAATATAAGAGATTACTGGGTTGTCACCCTTGGAGAAGCAGAGGTTGTTGGCTGTTGTGCACTACATCCAGTATGGGAAGATATTGGAGAGGTGCGCTCCCTTGCTATAAAAGAAGAGCATACAGGTAAAGGATTAGCAAAGTTTTTAGTAGGACTCTGTCTTAAAGATGCAAGTGAACTTTCTCTGAAGAGAGTCTTTGCGCTTACTTTTATTCCTGAATTCTTTGTCAAACTTGGTTTTATTCAGGTCCCTAAAGAAGAACTTCCTCATAAGGTATGGAATGACTGTATAAGATGTATATATTTCCCAAATTGTAATGAAGTAGCTGTAATTCATGAAATAAAATAGGAGGGTATAGTATGGAAATTCCAAAGGCAGAAATAGGCGTATTTGGTGGTTCTGGCTTTTATTCTTTTCTTGATAACCTTAAGCCTTATACAGTAGAGACACCCTATGGGGCTCCTAGTTCTCAAGTAATGATAGGTGAAATTGAAGGTAGAAGGGTTGCCTTCATCCCAAGGCATGGAGAGCAACATCAATATCCTCCTCATATAGTAAATTATAGAGCGAACCTTTATGCTTTTAAACAGCTTGGTGTAAAAAGAGTTATAGGTCCTTGTGCTGCTGGAAGTTTAAAAGCCGAGATAAGACCAGGGGATTTTGTCATTTGTGACCAGTTTGTAAATCTCACCAATGGACGTAGAGATACATTTTATGATGGTCCTATTACAACCCACATAAGTACCGCAGACCCTTACTGCCCTCAGTTAAGAGAAATTGCTATTGAATCCTGTAAAAAACTAGGGCTTTCCTACCACCCTAATAGTACAGTAGTTGTTATTCAAGGACCAAGGTTTAGTACTAGAGCTGAGAGTAAGTGGTTTAGGAGTCTTGGCTGGGATGTAATAAATATGACTCAGTATCCTGAGGTTGTATTGGCTAGAGAACTAGAAATGTGTTATGTCAATATATCTCTTATTACGGACTATGATACTGGGCTTGAGGGAGAACCTAATATAATGCCAGTTCATCATGATGAAGTTTTAAAAACTTTTGAAAAGAATATAAGAAAGTTAAAGGACCTGATAGTTGAAATTATTAGGGCTACTCCTGAAGAGAGGACTTGTCCCTGTCCTCACATATTAGAAGGTGCAAGATGAAGCCAGTATGGTGGGAGGATGGCTTCTTATATTATATAGACCAGAGGAAGCTCCCTGGCGAGTTAGTAATTGAAAAGACAAGAGATTATAACGTAATAGCTGAGGCTATAAAAGAGTTAGCCATAAGAGGGGCTCCTGTAATTGGTATATCCGCAGCCTATGGTATTGTCTTAGCCAGCCTTGAGAATAAAGATATAGAAGAGGCTGCTAAAGTCATTAAGATTACTCGTCCTACCGCTATAAATCTCTTTTGGGCTATAGACAGAATGATGAGTCTTCAAGATAGGTCGTTTCGTTCACTTCTTGAAGAAGCCATTAAGATTGAGAAGGAAGACGAAGAGATAAATTATGATATAGCTATGTTAGGAGTTCAGTTAATACCAGAGGATAGTATTGTCTTAACTCACTGTAATGCTGGTGGCTTGGCTACTAGTGGTTATGGTACTGCTCTAGGGATAATTAAGAAGGGATGGGAAGATGGCAAGATAAGAGAGGTCCTTGTAGACGAGACTAGACCTCTCCTTCAGGGAGCCAGATTAACTGCCTGGGAATTACAAGAAGCAGGTATACCCTATAAGGTTATTACCGACAATACTGCAGGCTTTATGATGGCACTAGACAGAGTATCTGCTATAGTAGTAGGGGCAGACAGGATAGCAGGTAATGGAGATGTAGCTAATAAGATAGGGACATGTAGTTTAGCTATTATAGCTAAGAGGTTTAATATACCTTTTATAGTAGCTGCTCCAACTAGTAGTTTTGACTGGAACATATATAAAGGGAAGGATATCCCAATTGAGCAGAGGAAAGAAGAAGAAGTTCTCTATTTTGCAGGTTCTAAGGTTACCCCCTCTGGTGCAAGAGCTATAAATTTTGCCTTTGATATAACTCCAGCAGAACTAATTACAGCTATTGTCTGTGAAGCAGGTATTCTCAGACCTCCATTTATTATTCAAAGTGTTTAGAATTTATTCTTTGGGGATTACCCTATTTAGTATTTCTACTGCTTCTTTTGCTAATTTTTCTGCCTGAGTAATTTTATCCCCTTCTGCATATATATGAAATTCAGGACGAACAGGATCTGACAAAACTAAATACCATCCTTCATCTGCAAGGACCCTTATTCCTTCAGTATAATCTACTTCCTGTTCGTATTTTCTCTCTAATAACTCTCTCATTACCTTACCTTTATGTTCCCAAGGACAACTTATTTCAAATTTTATTAGAGAATAGGGTGGAACTAGAGCTCTTAGCTGAGAGAGTGGTATATTTTCTATAGATAGAAATTCGAGAAGTTTTGCAAAACCAAACATTCCATCATATGTAAATTGGAACTGAGGGAATATCGCACCACCTCTACCATCACCGGCAAATACTATGTGATTCCTTGCCGAAGCTTCCATTATAGCCCTATCTGAAGATTTCGTCCATACTACATTCCCTCCATAAGGTTTTAGCCCTTTTTCAAATGCTCTGGGGAGATACACAGGTAAGGCTACATCTTTTCTAGGTTGTGACCTTATAGCTAGGAGAGATAGTATATAAGCTAAATCTTCATCAGGTATGAATTCTCCTCTTTCATCAATAATAAAAATCTTTTCTCCTTGACTATCAAGGAGTATACCCATATCAGCCTTTAAACTTGTTACTATCTGAGAAAGTTGTCTTATACCTGCTAAGAATTCATCCCTAGTCTTAGCGAGTCTTCTCTCATCTATAAAGGCATTTAGGGAGATTACCTCACATCCTAATCTCCCTAAGATGGAAGGTAGGACAATACTTGTTACTCCGAAATTATAGTCTATTATTATCTTTTTATTGGAGTTTCTTATTGAGTCTATGTTTATCTTAGAGAGGAAACCTTGGATATACTCTTCCGTAGCTCTTGGTGCATAACTAATCTCTCCAAGTTCGTATAGATACGTTCTTCTTGCATCTTCTCTGGCAAATAAATTTTCCATCTTTCTCTCTATATCTCTACTTATTGCAATACCCATTCCATCAAAGAATTTTATATCTACACTCCTTTGGTCAAAAGGAGACGTCTGTACCTGAACCCCTCCTGATAGACCCCCAGCCCTTACAAAATATCTAGCTGCTGGAGGTGGCATTGTCTGGAGGTCTATTACATTTACTCCAGCACTGGCAATCCCAGATACTAGTGCTCTCTTGATCATCCTGGAAGCCCTATTTGCATCTCTACTAGCAGCTACTCTTGAACCCTTTTCTGATATTCCTCCTAGAATAGCTCCTAATTTAGCGGCGTATTCTGGTCCAATCTCTATATTTGCCAATCCAAATATTGCCCCATTAGAAAAATGTAACCTTCTCCAACCTGTACCCCAAATTAGGCTTGTAGATAATACAGTCCCTTTTTCTAAACTCTTAGATGGCCATATCTTTACACCTGGCTTTATGAAGCTTCCTTCATCTATAAAACACTCATCTGACACTACTGCGTTATCTCCTATTCTTACCCGGTTCTTAACTATCGCTTTTTTCCCTATAATAGCACTGCTTGTAGTAGTAGATTCTCCAATATAAGCATTTGACCAAACAATACTCCTTATAAGCAAAGCATTTGCATCTATAAGAGAATTATCCCCTATAATTGTAAACTCTCTTATTTTGGCAAAATCTTTTATCTGACAGTTATCTCCTATAAGCACTGGTCCTTTTATGCTTGCTTTGGAAGAGATTGTAGTTCCTTTTCCTACCCATATCCCAGGAGAAATTTCTTGTCCAGGGATGTTTAATTTTATCTTCCCTGAAAGGGCATCATACTGAGCTTTCATATAACTTTCTATACTTCCTACATCACACCAGTAGCCCGTGGCAGTAAAGCCATATAAGGGTTGATTCTCTTCTAATAATAGAGGGAATAAATCTTTACTGAAATCAAACTCTTTCCCTTTAGGTATAAAGTCAAAAACCTTGGGTTCTAGGATGTATATCCCAGTATTAACAGTATCACTGAAGACTTCACTCCACCCTGGTTTCTCAAGAAATCTAGTTATCCGTCCTTCCTCATCTGTAATAACCACTCCAAACTCTAAGGGATTTTCTACATGGGTAAGGATAATAGTAACCATAGCATTTCTCTCCTTATGAAATCTTACTGCCTCAGTGAGGTTTATATCTGTTATTGCATCTCCACTTATAACGATAAAGGTATCATCAAAGTTCTCTTCTAGATTTTTTACACCTCCAGCCGTACCAGGGAGTTTTTCTTCCACTTTAAAAGAGATATGTACTCCCCAGTTAGAACCATCTTCGAAATAATTCTGAATCTGGTCAGGGAGATAATAAAGATTACACCATAATTCCGTTATATTGTGAAGTTTCAATAGATTTATAATATGTTCCATTATGGGTCTATTTACAATAGGCACCATAGGCTTAGGATGGGTAACTGTGAGAGGTCTCAATCTTGTGCCCTCTCCTGCACCAAGAATCATCCCTTTAATCATATCGATCCCCTCTTTTCTTAATTTAAATTGAATCAGCTGTTTCTACTGTTGCTTTTTCTGTACCCTTCTTTCTTACTAGATTGATCTCACTAAAGTCTTGAGCTATATTCATACAGTGGTCACTGATTCTTTCTAAGTCCGTAAGGATATCTGTATAGACCAACCCTGCCATTGGAAGGCATATCCCCTGTTTCATCCTTTCTATATGGTTATTCTTAGATTCTTTTACCTTCTGGTCAATCTCATCTTCCCTATTTTCGATTGAGTTTAGGTTCGAGACATCGCTCTCCTTAATCATCTCAAATGATTCTTCCATATTCTTGGATATAAGCTCTTTAAGTTCTTTTAAATCTCTTTTTGCATACTCCGTAAATTCAACATTATCTGATATCTTTACCTCTGTCTTTTCTATTATATTAGTTAGATGATCTGCTATCCTCTCTACATCATCTACTGTCCTTAAGATAGTATTCAGTTCTTTGGCTTCACTATCAGAAAGGGGGGTAGAAGAGAGTCTTGTCAAAAACTTAATAAGAGAAGCCTTTAATTCATCAGTTATATCCTCCATAGTTAAGATATCCTTATATGCATCTAGAGAGTTCTTTTCTAGAGAATCAAACGCTAGATTATACATATCTTTTACAATATCTGTCATTCTTATCAACTCTTTTATAGCACTTTCAAGGGCGGTAGAAGGGGCATTTAAAAGTAGAGGGTTAAGGAAGAATGGCTTTCTCTGATATATCCTCTCTTCTCCAGGTACTATCTTTCTTATAAAAGAAGCATACTGTTTAGTGAACCATATCCATACGAATGTCCATATTACATTAAATAAGGTATGTGCATTTGCTACCTGCCTTCCAACATCTACAGCTGACTTGGAGACTAAGTTTGTAAATGGACTTAAAAATGGAAAGATTAAGACTACACCTATTACATTAAAGAATAGGTGAGCTACAACCGTCCTTTTAGCTGATAGGTTTGTATTTATGGAAGCTAAAAGAGCTGTAACACAAGTACCTATATTTGCCCCAAGGATAAGAGGGATCGCAGATTGCAAAGATATAAGTCCCTTTGATGCCAGGGCAACTACTGCACTTGTAGTAACACTACTACTCTGAATAATACCAGTTATCACAGCGCCAGTAAGTATCCCTAAGATAGGATATTTACTCATTGATATCATTGCTCTAGAGAATCCATCCCATCTTCTAAGGAGGACCAGGGATGAGTCCATTAGATTAAGTCCAAGAAATATTAAACCAAAGCCAAAAACCGCTTCTCCTATATACTTTATGTGTCTTCTCTTACCTGCAAAAAGGAGAAGAAAACCAACTATAAGAAAGTAAGGAGCTATAGCAGTAAGCTTAAATGCAACAATTTGGGCAGTAATTGTCGTGCCTATATTTGCACCAAAGATGATTCCTAGAGAGCCCTCTAATGTAAGAAGTCCTGCATTTACAAAGCCTACTACGAGTACTGTCATAGCGCTACTACTCTGAATGATTGAAGTTACTATTGTTCCGATTGCAAGTCCTCTCCAGGGAGAAGCACTAATTTTCTCAAAGATAGACCTAAGTCTAGAACCAGCAGCCTTTTCTAAGCCAGAGCTCATCTGAAGGATACCATAGAGAAACAGGCTTAATCCTCCCAGCAAGATGCCTATGTCTTTGTAAGAAAGAGGGAAATTACTCATATATCAACTCCTTTTTTATTTAAATTCTGCTGGATGATTTCGGTCTGATTTTATACTCCTATTATAACATAGGTCGATTGACATTGAAGTAAAATACGTAGTAGTCCAAAAATAGAAGTGCCTTTCTTGTAATAAGATATTTCCACATGTACTTGACATAGAAATTTGTTAGTGTATAATATTATTAGTTTTTGTTAACACTAACCTAAAGTTTATTGTAAAATAAGTGTATGATCTATCTTTAGAAGTAAGAATAGGAGATAATGTTAACAGATGGCTACTATAAAAGAGGTTGCCGAAAGAGCTGGAGTATCAATAATGACTGTCTCCAGAGTGGTAAATAATAGTAAATATGTAAGCCCAGAGACTAGAGAAAAAGTAGAAAGGACAATGAAAGAACTTGGCTATGTCCCTAATGCTCTGGCTCATGGATTAATTACTAAGAAAACTCATACCTTAGGACTCATAGTCTCTGACATTACTAACCCTTTCTTTACCACTATAGCAAGAGGAGTAGAGGATACTGCAATAAAGAATGACTTCAATATTATTCTCTGTAATACAGATGAGGATGTCCAAAAAGAAAAGATGTATATAGAGCTCCTTTTAAGGAAAAGAGTAGATGGCATTATCCTCAGTTCTGCAGATTGTAAAAAGAGTAGCGTAGAACATATAATTTCAAGGAATGTTCCACTAGTATTGATTGATAGATGTATTAAGGGTTTACAGGTCGACTGTGTATATAGTGATAGCGTAAGTGGAGCTTATAATCTGACAAAATATCTAATCAGTCTTGGGCATAGAAGGATAGGAATCATAGTTGGTCCTAAAAGAATCTCCACTGCAGTAGACAGAGTAGACGGTTATAAAAAGGCTCTTCAAGAAGAAAATATCACCATAGACGACTCACTAATTAAGTGGGGAGAAAAATACAGTCGTGAAGACGGATACAAAAGTGCTATAGAACTGTTAAATATGAAGAATTCTCCTACAGCGATATTGGGAGGAAATAGACTAATAACTGTAGGAGTACTTAAGGCAATTAGAGAATTAAATTTAAAGGTTCCTGAGGATATCTCTGTAGTCTCTTTCGATGAGGTAGAAGATATATCTACAACAAATCCATTTCTCACTGTAGTAAGCCAAAATTCATATGCTATGGGAGTCATTGCAACTGAATGGCTTTTAAAGAGGATAAAGGGGGAGAGTAAATTTTTAGAAGACCCACAGGAGATTCTATTACAGCCTAAATTGATTATAAGAGAGTCCTGTGGAGGACCAAAAGGAGGCGATAAATAAAAGATTGATAACTAGAAACAATTTGATTTTAGAAATTCGGTCTAGATGCCCAAAAAGGGAAGAAGATAAAATAAATTTATGAGGAGGCGAAAAAGTGAGAAAGTATTTTATCAATCTGGTTTCAATAGCAGTAGTTTGTATTCTAGTTCTTAGTAGTATCCCTGTTTCTTTTGCTCAGAAGGTTCCCTCTCCTAACTTCTATAATACCCCAGCAGATTATCAAAGAGCAACTGGAAAGAGGATAACTAAATTTAATGAATCACCTATGTTAACTGAACTAGTAAAACAAGGTAAACTTCTCCCAGTAGAGAAAAGATTATCTAAGGACCCTCTTGTTGTTGTCCCAGTTGAAGAGATAGGACAGTATGGAGGAACAGCAAATCTCTTTACTAATTCTCCTAATAGTCCTGGAGAAGCAGATTACTTTATAGGTTATGAATTTCTGCTCGGAATAGCTACAGATGGGACTTCAGTTACACCTCATATGGCAAAGAGCTGGAAATTTACAGATGGTGGAAAAACATTAACTTTATATCTACGTAAAGGAATAAGATGGTCGGATGGAGAGCCATTTACAGCTGATGACATTATGTTCTGGTATGAAGATATGATATTAAATGATGAACTTTATCCAGTAAAACCTATTGAGTGGTCTCCTGGTGGAAAGTTGATGAAGGTAGAAAAGATTGATGACTATACAGTCAGACTGAGTTTTGCAGTGCCTTATCCACTTGCAGTCTATAGATTAGCTCATGAGACAGGAGGAATCTTTGCCCCTAAACATTACTTGAAAAATTTCCATCCTAAATACACTCCTATAGAAGAACTGAATAAGAGAGCTAAAAGTGAAGGACTTAATACATGGGTACAACTTTTCGGAAAGTATAACGATTGGTTACAAGGAGCTCCTACCCTTAGACCCTTTATGCTTACTAAAAAGGGACTAGACTACCTTACTTTTGAAAGGAATCCATACTATTGTGAAGTAGATACAGCTGGGAATCAACTTCCCTATATAGATAAGATCTTTGTGAGAGTCGTCCAAGATATTAATATGATGGACCTAAAGGCTATAGCTGGAGAAGCAGATTTTGCAGGAAGACGTACTGCACTAGAAAACTATACCCTCTACAAAGAGAACGAGAAGAAAGGGAACTATAGAGTACTTCTATGGCCAGGGGTATGGGGTTCCCAGATGAACA
>Ga0315282_10004103_pt1 | contig 25575 bp, 19 predicted proteins | sample YL17G07_20_MG_FD_203693 | JGI IMG/M metagenome (GOLD analysis project Ga0315282, IMG submission 203693) | Sediment microbial communities from Yellowstone Lake, YNP, Wyoming, USA - YL17G07_20 | ecosystem: Environmental > Aquatic > Freshwater > Lake > Sediment | place: USA: Wyoming | collected... | reverse complement strand
CGCGCTCTCGTTCTCGACCTGACGCGCGAAGGAAACTATCCAACCTAGGTAGAGCGGGGTGAGTGATTTGACCAAGTGCTCGCGGTCGATTACGCGTCGGTGGTAGGCCAGAGCAAAATCGTAGATGACGGCCACCCAAAGTTCGTCCGGCAGCGCAAGTTCATTGTCCGGAAGCGCCGCAGCCGCATCCAGAGCCTTCAGTTGAGGAGATGCGATAAAGCGCTGGTACACAGGACGCAGATCCCGGATACCCTGCCGGTAAGAAGCCAGCATCCGCCCGAGGTTGATCGCTACCGGCTCCGGACCCGCCTCGAAGGGGATGCCCAACAGGGGGGCCGGGAGTGAACCGAGAACATTGCACCACACGGAGTCGTACGTTTCCATGAGCTCAAACACCGAGCCGACGACCTGGTTGAGCATGCTGCTCAAGTCGGAGCCGGGATCCTTGGCGTCATGGATCTTGGCGCCGAGGTACGCCTGGCAGACCTGGAAATTTTCGGCGATGGCCGTGGTCGTCATCCAAATGTCGATGCCGTAGCGAGCGACGTCTGTATTCCAAACGTTGCGAGTGAGAAAGCGGCTGACCAAGCGGCGGGAAATTCCAAACTCGCCCCCGATGGGCTGGCGAACCCGGCGGCCGTAAAGGGCGCGTGTCAGCGGATAGACAATACCATTAGTGATCGTTCCGTCATATTTGTCCCGCCGGTAGTAGGGCGCCACATAGTCGTACCCCAGGGCCAGAATCGGCTGTAACAGAAGACTGAACCATTCCGGCGTAATGCTGCGCAGATCAGCATCTACAACCGCCAGGGCACGTGCTTGCGCCAGTTCCGCGATGCGGAAGAGCGTCCGGAAAGCGCTCCCTTTGCCGGGCACACCATGGTAAGGCGTGGTGAGACGGTGCACCGGGTAGAGCGGGTGCTCCACGACCATGAGCGAGTCCGGGTCAATGCGCGCTTCGAGTACGGCTGCCGGCGTCCCATCTTTCGAACCTCCATCGGAATTGACGATTAAAGTCTTCCGATGTGGGAAGGCACGGAGCAGGCCAGCTTGTGCTGTTTTCACCACGTGGCCAATGGTGCGCGCGTTGTTGTAACTGGGGATCCCCACCACGATTTCGACCTCCCCCACCGCCCGCAACTTTTCTTTGACCTGGCCTTGTAGAGTCTCCTCGTCCACGTCTCAATCCTTAGGCATTATCGATCTCGACGGCCTCCTCCAATTGCTTGAACACGTCCGGTATGGCCGCCACAACTCGGTTCCAGTTAGGAATTAAAGGAGCACCCAGCGGGTCAGCGAGGAACCCGTCCGCTGCCGAGCGCAGGGCGCGCGCAAACGCGTGAACGGCCTCTTCTTCGGCGTGCCGGTCGAACTGTAAACCGTTAATTCGGGCATCAGCGTAATAGCGGGTAATCGTGTCCTCGGCGGATCGAATGTATTGGGCCTGGAGAGTCCGCAGTATGCCCTCGGAAAGCACCACACCCTCGGCGGCGAGGGTCCTGAATAGCGTTTTCGCGATGTCCCCGGTCATCCGCATCAGACCCTTTTGGGGATCATCAGCGGAGAGACTCTGGTGCTTGTGCTCGTAATTGTCGGCGATATCAACCTGGCAGATCCGCTTCACCGAGAAGTTCCGGTAGACCTCCGCCAGAACACCCACTTCTAATCCCCAGTCACCCGGAATCCGGTTGATCCGTGCCATGTCCGCGTACATGCAGAACTCGCCCGCCAGGGGATAACGGAAGCTGTCCAGGTAGACCAAGAAAGGGTGATAGCCGACGAGGCGCTCGAGGGACCGCACCAACGGCGAAATCAGCAGCCGGGTCACTCGCCCATGCATGCGGTCGGTAACGCGCGCGTAGTAGCCCTTCGCAAAGACATAGTCGATGCTGAGATCGGCTACAGGGTAGCATAGTCGCGCCAGAATCTCCCGTGAATAGTTCACGATGTCACAGTCATGGAGAGCAATAATAGTTGCATGACCACTTGCCAGCACGTATCCATAGGCCATCCAACAGGATCGCCCTTTGCCGTCGTCACCTACGGGAAGTCCCGCATCCCGCAAGCCGCTGTAGATTTTTTGAATACGTGGCCCGTCGTTCCAAATCACGCGCACACGAGGGTGGATTCCGGCCACGCGACGCCGAGCGTCTCGAAATTGTTGCGCATCAGCCCGGCCGAGGGTGACGACTACTTGCCCCAGGTAAGAGGCGCGTGAGACCTCCTCGAGAATACGAGCCATGGCCTCCCCCTCGAACTCCGAGTAGAGGGCCGGTAATACCAGAGCAATCGGCTGAACCCTCACGAAATCGCGAAGGCCCGCTTCCAACGAATCCAGCAATTGGGCACCCAGCCGGTGCAGCGTCGCCACGGGACCTGTTTGGTAGAAGTCTGACATGGATAAACTTCCTTTCCTTTGAACATCGTCAAGGCCTTTGGAAATGCCCCCACCCGACCGTCCGGTCTACATCGCATGCTCTCCGACGACCTCCAGCACCATTTCGTTCCAACCACGCGGCCCCGGCGCGCTGCTGATGCGGGCCGTTGGAATCTTGCGAAGCAGTCTAGTTGCAGCCCCTACCGCAGGATTGCGCACCACGATAGGGATATCCACCTCTTGGAGAAGAGGAAGGTCATTGGGGCTGTCGCCCAATCCGACCGTCAGGACGTTGCCCCACGCTTGCGCGTAAAGCGACTTTAGCTTTCTGATGGCCAGGCCCTTATCCGTTACTCCTGTCACGTGGTAGTAGCGGCCCCCTCTGGTGCAACGCAACCCAGCCTCGTGCAATGCATCGAGCAGCCTGCTTCGCGCCGCCGGGCTGGAACCCAGGATCCGAAAGGGTTCGTCGTACTCACGCAGCTTTGCCAGCCGGGCTTCCATCGCGGAGAGCTTGCAGTCTTGAGCTACTTCTTCGACTGACATGTCGCTAAAGCCCACAACTCTAATCCCGAGTTCGGCGGAAATGCGGTGAAGGGCTTCGACCAATTGCCAGTAGGGTGCGCCAAACTCAATCAATTCGTACCCCTCGACACTCCGCGTGCCCTCTAGTGTAAAGGGGAAATACGCCCTGTGCATGAAAATCGCGCCACCGTTCTCGCTGATGAACGGATGGCGGAGCCGAAGATCAACCTGGATAAGTTCTATTTCCGCCCGTGTCTTGCTGGAGCAAAGTATTAAGGGGATTCGCTTCCGTTCGAGGAGATCCAGTGCTTCGTGGGCCGGACTGTACGAGTAGGTCTCATGGTCCAGCAGCGTTCCGTCCAGATCAGTAAAAACCACTAGGCCTGCATCCGGCCTCACTTGAGATAGCTGGGTCATATCCCACCTCCTTCTCCCCCTGCGGTGAGCCGGGACCGCACACGCACTCGGCCCTGGAGGGCTATGTTCGTGGTTCTTTGCAGTACTGCACAAATACCTTCTCCAACTCTTCCAGGCGCGCCCGTTCGCTATTTCGCAGGCGCCGGGAGAACGATTCGGGAACGCAGCGTTGAACGTGATAGTGCAGGATCTCATCACCCACGCTCTTGAGCGCCGATTGCACCGCCGCGATCTGGGTGAGCAATTCAACGCAAAGCCGAGGTTCGGCAACCATCCGTTCCAGCCCTCGCACCTGGCCCTCGATCCGGCGCAGGCGAAGCGTCAAGCGTTCTTGGGTGTCAGCCTTCAACATGGTGCATCCTCCAACAGCAGGGGCACGGGACGTATTCCTATACCCGGTATGGGTATGATACAATCGCACTTGGTGGCTGTCAAGCTAGGCCGATACGGGCGTCTAAGAAAGCGGGCAAAATATCCACGCGGGTTGCTGCGCTTGGCCGGATGAGTGCTCCGGCCTCCGTGTTCATGGGACGTTGCGAAGCGCGCAGCCGGCGCGCACGAAGGCTACCCCTGTGCTGGCCTGGGTGCTCTCTCTGGGAGGCTTCGTGTGCATTCACACGCTTTTTTCGAGCCGGAGAGAAGACTCGATTTTGATTTTGTGTGTCGCCGAGAGGTCGTATAGTTAAGTTTCGGGGGGACCGCCGATCGCGGAGGGGGTCACGGTCATGACGGATTCTGGAAAACTGTTGTTGGAACTCTTCCTGATGTTTTCCTCCGGAAAACTCCTGGCGGAGGTTTGTGAGCGCCTTCGTCAACCCGCCGTTCTTGGAGAGATCCTGGCAGGGGTTCTGCTGGGCCCTTCGGCACTCGCCCTGATTCACCCCAATGTGATGACTCGAGGTCTGGCAGAGATCGGAGCCATATTCCTCCTCTTCACGGTCGGACTCGAGACGAGGCCGCATGAGCTGCTTGAGGTGGGTGGAACCGCAGTGCTGGTGGCTGTGCTCGGAGTCATCGTTCCCTTCGTCTTGGGTTTTGTCTATATGAAAATATCCCACGGACTGGTGGAGTCCATTTTTGTGGGTGCGGCGATGGTCGCGACCAGCGTCGGGATCACCGCACGGGTGCTGGCTGACAACGGCGTGCTGGCCACGAGAATGGCGCGGGTGATTTTGGGTGCGGCAGTTCTCGATGACATCCTCGGTCTGATTGTTTTGGCAGTGGTCAGCAGCTTGTCCACCGGTCAGGTGGTCTACCTGCAGCTTGGGATTGTGACGGTGGAGGCCATTGGGTTCACCCTCTTGATAGCTTTCTTGGGGCCGCGGATGGTGCGAAAGGTCCGCCCGACCGTCGAGAGGCTTCGCACGCGCAATTCCGCGTTCATACTCTCGGTCATTTTATGCCTGGGCCTCTCACTGGCATCCGTTTACATCGGCATGGCCGCCATCATCGGCGCTTTCCTTGCGGGGTTGGCGATGGCCGAACACAGCGAGGAATGGCGCTTGCGCGAGAACGCGCACCCCATCATGGAATTCATGACACCTTTCTTTTTTGTGCTCCTGGGAGCCGAAATGAACCTGCGAACGGTGGCCCACCCTGGGGTCGTTCTTACCGCAGCCGTCGTTTGCCTGTTGGCAATCGTGAGCAAGCTGATCGGTTGTGGACTGGGTTCCCTCCGCCTCGGCTGGAAGCCCGCGCTTCAAATTGGCGTGGGGATGGTGCCGCGCGGCGAAGTGGGATTGATTGTCGCCGCCGTGGGATTGGGGCTCCATACAATCTCCGACGCCATCTACAGTGTCGTTGTGCTAATGAGTATCGTCACGACACTGTTCGCCCCTCCCGTTCTCCGGCTCCTGCTCAGGCGTCCATGAAACTGGCAGATTTGGAGAGAAAGGTTACAAGAGAAGAGGAAACGGCCCGAGACAGCATCGGTTACTTGCAGGGAAGAAGGTCAATATCTCGCTTCATACCACCGTTGCCAAAATCCCACCCAGGCCAGGAATGTTGCGGAGTCGAGCGATCTCCGTCGTGTGCGCTCAGTGCGCGCGCAGGGGGGCGGGCTGTCGATAGCCGCTCATCCCGCTGGCGCGCTGAAATTCTCCCGGCAGGTTGAACAGCCTCAGAATGCCCAGGAGGGCCGCCTCGGTGGCGAAAAACTCCTGCAGGCAGAAATCATCCGCCGCCAAGTGGGTTAGCACGCTGTCGCCGCGGCGACACTGTTGCTCCCTGCGCGGTGAGAAACCCACGCCAATTCGGCGGGTTCATTCCGGATATCGCGCGGGCGTGAAACATTTCACGGCGCTCGGAGGGCGCTCGCAAGGTAGCTCAGGGACGCGGGGGCGATGAGTCGATAGGGAACGACGCCGCGATGCTTGACCTCTCGCACGGCGATGGAATCGGCAAAGACCACGTCCACAGCCGCCAGCGATTTGGGATCGGGGAGGGGAAGCAGATACTCTTGCAGCACGTGGCGGCGTCCGGCGGCAGTGGCGAGCACGCTGCGGGCGGTGTGCAGGAAGCCCTCGCTGACGGAAACCACCGCCACCACGGAGGGCTCGCGCCGCTTGCGGATCAATTCCACGTGCTCGTCCGCTGCGCCGAACGCCAGAGGAATGGCGGGACGGTCCTTGGGCAGCAGGGGATTGACGTCGGGGATCGCGTAATGTGCGGCCACAGCCAGCGCACCGATGCCCAGGCCGGGGTTCGCCGCCAATTCCACCCGCGAGCAGACCTCCACCGGCCAGCCGATCGCCGCGCGGATTTCTTCCCGCAGCAGGCGGCGCAGGCCCGCATCGGCTTCCACCACCAAAATGTGATCGGGGGGTTCGGCCAGCAAGCGCTCGCGCACCCGTTCGCGCAGGGACTGGAGCGAATAGCCTTGCTCGCGCGCCACACGAATCAGCGTGTTGATGAAGTCGTCAAGGCCGCCCGCCGCGCGGGGATGAACCCCTTCGTCCAGCGCTCGAACCGTGACGCGGCTGCCCCTCCTCCCCACCAGCCACCGGCGCCGGATCAAATCCTGGTAAGCTTCACTCACCGTGTTGTGATGAATCTTCAGACGGCGCGCCAGCTCGCGCACGCTGGGCAGCGCCTGCCCCGATTCCAGCTTCCCCGTGGCGACATGCAAGACAATCTGCTCCGCCAACTGCTGACGGATAGGGATTTCACTCTCTTTGCTGATGCGAATGTCCATGATGGCGGCTCACTGCCTCGCCCGCAATATGGCGGATGGTTGAGGTCATGCGTAATATATGCCGAGACGGTTAGGGGATGCAGTGGGAACTTACTTATTTCGGTCGTTCCTCCTTGCTATTTCCCGCCTTTGTTGATTTCTTTGATGGCTTCGTCAAGGTCGAAATGGCATGTGCCGGAATCCGTTAGTAGAAGATCCAAGTCGACTCGCAGCAGCACGGGCCGGCGCTTTCGGTACTCCACAAGGTACGGAAGTTCTCGCGGGCCACGAGCGATGACATTCTCCATCATTTCCTCCTCGGTGTGTGCTCCAAGGTAATAACAAAGTAGAGTGGCAGAGGCCTCGTCAGACGCTGGGGTCTTGTCGTGAGACAAGTCCCCGAGGAGGTTGTCGGCCTTGTCCCAGGCTGTTTCATACTCAGCATGTGACGCCCCAAACGCCGCCCGGTACGCCTCAATAATCGGTATCATCCGCTGGGCGACTTCACCGTGCACCACGGTAAAAGCATTTTCTGTAAGGATGATTACCAACAGGATGAAAGCCGCCAGCAAGGATTTTACTGCCCACCGGCCGTATTGGACCCTGGCGTAAACCATATCGCATATTCTACTTCAGTTGAGCCGGGAGTGCGCGGTGCCAAACTAGCGCCCAAGCCAGGGTAGTGGCAACATCAGAAGTCCATTCAGTCCGTCGCCATGATGTTGCCCCTGCCGAGGCTTAAGAAGTGATCCCAAGATTCCTCTTTCCCCACGGCTTGCGCCGGGCGCCACATGATGCCGCCGCTCCGCGGCTGGACCCCCCATGTGACACTTCAGAAACTGTAACGCCCATGGTCGCGGAGGTCCCCTGCTCTCGCTTATTCTCCGGCGCGAGGGTGGAAAACATGGGAACCGAATTGATTCTGGGGGTCGTGATTGTGAGCCCGTTGGTCTTCAGCGCGGGGGCATTGCTCTGGGGTTCTGAGGAATGGCTGCGAGCCTTTGTGATCTTGGCACGCTCGCTGGGGAGGTCGATATGAGCTGGGCGGTGAAACGGGCTTTTGTCGCGTCACCAATTGCTCTAGAATGGGCGCGGGCGAATGCCCATACCTCCTGGCCTTCCCGTGTTTTTCGTACTTGGCGTGACCCGATGCGTGCAAACCGAGCCTCAAGCGTCGGCCGGCATGAATCAAGCCGGAGGAGAAAAATATGACAACTTCGCGCGGCTACTCGGGCGTTCTGAAAGACCGGGGCTTTGTCTTTCTGTTGGCGGCGCAGGCGCTGGCGGTGTTTGATGACAACACCTTCAAGCAGCTCCTGATGCTCTTCGTCACCGCTAGTGTCGCGTCCCTGGCCACACGGAGCCTTTACATTTCCCTGGGTACCGCTCTTTACGTGCTCCCCTACGTCATCTTCTCTTCCTATGCGGGCCAGGTAGCCGACCACTTCTCCAAACGCCGCGTGATCATTTTCATGAAAATGGTTGAGGCCACGCTCCTCGTCCTCGCCACCTTTGCCATGTTCGCCGGGCATGTCATGGCGATGCTGGCGGTGCTCTTCCTCCTGGGGATTCACGCCTGCTTCCTCGATCCCGCAAAAGAGGGAATTCTGCCGCAGATCTTTCCTGACGAGGCCCTTTCACGCGCCAATGGGCTGATGCAGCTTACTGTTTACACCATGATTGTGTCGGGACCGGTGGCCGCCGGGGTGCTGCTCGACGCATTTCTTTCCAGACCTTACATTCCCGTGGCGATGCTCGTGGGCATGGCTTTGTTGGGACTGTTGGTGGCCACCGGCATCAGCCGCGTCCCGGCCATCGCCGTAGGAGAGAAATTCCGTTGGAACGCCTTCCGGGAGTTCTGGCAGGACTTCGGGGAAATTCGCAGCTCGCGCGCGCTTTTTCGAACGGTTCTGGCCATCGCCTATTTCTGGTTTCTGGGGGCGGTCTATTTGCAAAACGTTATCGGTTACGGCCGTGACCTTTTGCATTTGAGCAATACAGGAATCAGTTACCTCACCGCTTCGGTATCGATCGGCGTGGGGCTGGGCGCGTTTGTGGCGGGCAAACTTTCCGGCGACCAGGTGGAACTGGGCCTGGTGCCCATCGGTTCGGTGGGCCTGGGCGTTTTCGGCGTGTTTCTCTTTTTCGGGCATCACTCCTTTGCCCAGGTGTTCATTGGGCATTTCCTGCTGGGCTTTTCGGGTGGAACATTTATCATCCCGCTGCAATCCTACTTGCAGGCGCACGCGGGCGAGCACTCCAAGGGGCGGATCATCGCCACCTCAAACGTCTTGACCTTCACCGGAGTGTTTCTCGGCGCGGGCCTTTTCGAGTTCCTCTCCGGCCCCTGCCGAATGCAAGCGAACCAAATTCTGCTGGTCATGGCGGTAATTTCGTTTGGCGCTACGTGGCATATCTTGACGGTCCTGCCCGACTTCATGATCCGTCTGTGCCTCTTCCTCCTGACCCACACGTTCTATCGCATTGAAGTGCGCGGCGCAGAAAACCTGCCCCGGCGCGGGCCGGCGCTGCTGGTGTGCAATCATATCTCCTTTGCCGATCCATTCCTGATTGGCGCGTGCACGCCGCGCTTCATTCGCTTTCTGATGTACCGGCGCTTTTACGAGACGGCGGGAATTCACTGGCTGGCGAAGCTGATGGGCGCGATCCCGATTTCGGAAGCCGACAAGCCGCGGGAATTGGTGGAGTCGCTGCGTACAGCGCAGGACCGCTTGCGCGAAGGCGACCTGGTTTGCATTTTCGCGGAAGGCGCCATTACGCGCACGGGAAACCTGTTGCGCTTCCGGCGCGGCTTTGAGCGCATCACGCGCGGCCTTACGGTTCCCATCATTCCCGTCCACCTCGACCGCGTGTGGGGCAGCATCTTCAGCTTCGAGCGCGGGCGCTTTTTCTTCAAGTGGCCGCGCCGTATCCCCTATCGCGTCACGGTGAGTTTCGGCGCGCCGCTCTCGGGCGAAGCGGACGCATTCCAGGTGCGGCAAGCGGTGATGGCGCTGAGCGCGGAGGCCTTCGCGCGGCGCGGGGCGGCGCAGCGGCCGCTGCCGGAGCTGTTCCTGGATAGCGCGCGCCGCAATTGGCGGCGGTTCGCCATGGCGGATTCCACCGCCCGTCAGGTGAACTTTGGGCAGGCATTGATCGGCGCGCTGCTGTTTCGGCGCCATGTGGTGAAGCAATGCCGAGGCGAGAAAATGATCGGCGTCCTGCTGCCGCCCTCGGTGCCGGCAGCGCTGTTGAATTTTGGCATCAGCCTGGCGGGCCGCGTGCCGGTGAATCTGAATTACACCGCGTCAAAGCAGGCGATGAAAGTGGCCATGGAGTGCTCCGGGCTCAAGACGCTTTTCACCACGGAAAAACTGTTGAGCCGATTGGAAATCGAAAAGCAGCCCGGTATGGTGATGACGGAAGATGTGGCGAAGAGCTTCACCCGGCGCGACAAACTGGTTTGGGCCGTCCTCGCCCGCCTGGTTCCCACTGCGGTGCTGCGGCGCTGGCTGATTCCGCACGAGGTGAAACTCGATTCGCTGGCCACAGTGATTTTTTCTAGCGGCAGCACCGGGACGCCCAAGGGCGTGATGTTGAGCCACCGCAACATCGTTTCCAACCTGGAGGGTGTGCAGCAGACGATCAACGTGAACCGGAGCGATTGCCTGCTGGGGATTCTGCCTTTCTTCCACTCCTTCGGTTTCACGATTGGACTCTGGCTGCCGGCCATTTCCGGATTCGGCGTGGCCTACCATTCGAACCCCCTGGAGGCGCGCAAAATCGGCGATCTCTGCCGGAAGTATCACGTCACCATCATGATTTCCACGCCCACCTTCGTGTGGGAATACCAGCGGCGCTGTGAGGCGGAGGATTTTGCTTCCTTGCGTGTGGCGATTGTGGGCGCGGAAAGGATGAAGCCTGAACTCTCGGACGCTTTCCGCGAGAAATTCCATCTCGACCTCCTGCAAGGCTACGGGTGCACGGAGCTTTCGCCGGTGGTGTCGGTGGAGACCTCCGGCTATACCGGCAGAGACCAGAAGCAGATTGGCGCCAAGCGCGGCACCGTCGGACATCCGATTCCCGGCGTCGCGGTGCGCATCGTGAATCCGGAAACCTTTGCGACGCTCGGCTCCGGCCAGGAGGGTATGCTGCTGGTGAAAGGCCCCAGCGTAATGGTGGGCTACCTCGGCGAGCCGGAAAAGACGCGCCAGGTCTTGTGGGAGGATGGCTGGTACATTACCGGCGACGTGGCGCAACTTGATGAAGACGGCTTTATCCAGATTACCGACCGGCTCTCGCGCTTTTCCAAGATCGGCGGCGAGATGGTCTCGCACGTCCAGGTGGAGGAAGCGCTGCACCGGGCGCTCGGCTGCTTTGAGCCCCGCATGGTGGTGACCTCGATATCCGACGAGCAGAAAGGCGAGCGCTTTGCAGTGCTCCACACGGAGTTAGGATTGAGCGTGGACGAATTGCTGAAACGCCTGCGCGATTCCGGGCTTCCTAAATTGTGGGTGCCGCGCAAAGAAAACTTTTTCCCGGTGCCCGCGTTGCCCTTCCTCGGCAGCGGAAAACTGGATTTGAAACAGGCGAAGGAAACCGCCAAGAGGCTCGCCACGGAGCAACCCGCCACCGCGGCGGAGGCGGCGCCACGGGAGTAAGCATAGCGCAGACCTCCGCCTTTGAGGTCTGCGGTTCTTCCTGAGACTCGCGCTCCCGAACCCGCGGGCAGGCGTCCGTCTTTGAGATTTTCGGTATTTGCAAAGGAAGAACCGCGGACCCCAAAAACGGGGGTTCGCGCTACCCAGTCTCGTGAATACAGTCGGATGGCTTTGCGAGATGTGGAACCTCTTGCCTAAAAGCGGTATACTCGTTTGCGGCGCCCCGCTCAAACCTCTTGCCGGCGCTCGCGGGTTTTGGCCTGGCTGGCTCCCCCTGCGGGCCGCTGCCTTAAATCTCAACGGTTGCTCAAGATTCAATGCTCCTCTCTCGCTTAATCGTTCGCCTCGGCCTTTGGCTGCTGGCCCACACATTCTATCGGGTTGAAGTACGCGGTAGGGAAAACCTGCCGAAGAGGGGGCCGGCGTTGCTGGTGTGCAACCACATCTCGTTCATCGATCCTTTCCTGCTGGGCGCGGGCGTACGCCGTCCCATTTGCTTCCTGATGCCGCGGCGCTTTTATCAGGCGCCCGCCATTCATTGGCTGGCGAAGCGGATGGGAGCGATTCCAGTCTCTGCCACCGACCCGCCGCTGGAAATGGTGCGGGCGGACCAGGCGGCGCAAGATCGCCTGCGCGCCGGCGAACTGGTTTGCCTGTTTGCGGAATGCGCGCTGATGCGCGCGGGTGATTTGCCGCGCTTCGCGCCCACCCTGGAGGCCCTTACGCGCGGCCTCAGCGTGCCGGTGGTTCCCGTGCACATCGACCGCGAGTGGGGAAACATTTTCGGCTTTAAGCAGGGACGATTCTATTTCAAGTGGCCGCGGCGAATCCCCTGTCGCGTCACGGTAAATTTCAGCGCGGCGCTTCCGGCAAATTCCAGCGCTTTTCAGATCCGGCAGGTTCTGGCGCTGCGGGCCGCGGAGACCGCTGGCCGGCGCGACGCGGTACAACAACCGTTGCCGGCAACGTTCCTGGACACCGCGCGGCGCAATTGGCGCCGCTTCGCCATGGCGGATTCAGCCGGGCGCGAGCTCACCTTTGGAAAGGCGTTGATTGGCGCGCTACTTTTCCGGCGCTTCGTGGTAGAGCGTTGCCCCGGGGAAAAGATGGTCGGTGTGCTCCTGCCGCCCTCGGCGCCGACGGCGGTGGTAAATCTCGGCATCACCCTGGCCGGCCGGGTGGCCGTGAACCTGAATTACACCGCGCCCCTTCAGGCCGTGGACTCGGCCATTGAGCGCTGCGGAATCAAAACCATTTTCACCTCGGAAAAACTGCTGGAACGTTTCGGAATCCCCAAGCGGCCGGGCATGATCCTGCTGGAAGATGCGGCACAGACTTTTTCCAAAATTGACAAGCTGCTGTGGGCGGCCATTGCTCGCCTGACGCCCACCGCGCTTCTACGCCGAAGATTAATTCCGCGGGATGTGACGCTGGATTCCCTCGCCACGGTGGTCTTCTCCAGCGGCTCCACCGGGACGCCCAAGGGCGTGATGCTGACTCACCGCAACATCATCTCCAACGTGGAAGGTATGCTCCAGACCATCAACGTAGACCGGAACGATTGTCTCCTGGGAGTTCTGCCTTTCTTCCACTCGTTCGGCTTTACGGTGGGATTGTGGCTGCCCGCCGTCGCCCGGTTCGGCGTGGTTTTTCACACCAACCCACTCGAGGCGCGCACGATTGGCGAACTCTGCCGGAAGTATCGCGTCACGCTGATTATCGGCACGCCAACTTTTGTGTGGGAATACGTCCGGCGCTGCGAGCGGGAAGACTTAGCCTCCGTGCGCGTGGCCATTGTGGGTGCGGAAAAAATGCGGCTGGAACTCGCCGACGCCTTCTGGGAGAAATTCCATCTCGATCTCGTGCAGGGTTACGGCTGCACGGAAACTTCGCCGGTGGTATCCGTGGAGACCGCCGGGCGCAGGATGCAAAGCCAGATGGGCTGCGTGGAGCGCGGAAGCGTGGGCCGGCCGATGCCCGGGACGGCGGTGCGCGTGGTGAATCCCGAAACGTTTGAGACCCTGGGGCCAGGCCAGGAGGGGATGCTGCTGGTGAAAGGGCCGGGCGTGATGGCGGGTTACCTCGACGAGCCGGAAAAGACGCGCCAAGCCATCTGGGAAGACGGCTGGTACATCACCGGCGACGTGGCGCAACTCGACGAAGACGGCTTCATCGCCATTACCGACCGGCTTTCGCGCTTTTCGAAGGTTGCCGGCGAAATGGTCTCCCATGTCCACTTGGAGGAGGCGCTGCAACAAGCGCTCGGCTGCCTGGAGCAGCGGCTAGTGGTGACGTCTGTCTCCGACGATCAGAAGGGTGAGCGCTTCGTGGTGCTGCACCTCGATTTGGGACTGGCAGTGGACGAATTGCTGAAGCGCGTGCGCGATTCCGGATTGCCCCCCTTGTGGCTACCACGCCGCGAGCACTTTTATCAGGTCGAGTCGCTCCCGCTGATGGGTAGCGGGAAATTGGACCTGAAATTAGTGAAGCAAACCGCACAGAGGCTTACTGCCAGAGTGGCGGCGGCGTGAGAGCTCCCCCTCTTGCCAAACCTTCGTAAGCTGGGCGTAGGGACAGCACCGTGCTCCCCGAAGGGGAGCAATATGAGTAGCCGTGGGTGAAACCCACGGTTAGCGTTGCCTTTACTTTACGAACCTCTCGGCCCTGAAGGGGCCGGACATTCGACCCCTCCAGGGTCGGTAAGATTTAGGAGGGCGTCCACCGTGGGCGGCGGGCACAAAAACCGTGCCCTTGCCCACGGCTACTCAATTTCAACCCTTTCAGGGTTGAAGCCACCAACCACGCCTGAGAGGCCATCGAGTTGCACCTTGCGAACCTCGCGGCACACGGCCAGCCGAATTCGGAGGGGAACGGTACAGCTCTAAACCTTTAGACCGCAACTCCTAGAGTCCGCAGGTCGTTTTCCAGTTGCCCCGCATTCAGAAACTGAATCGTGTGCAAGCCTTGCCACCGCGCGCATTCCAGGTTAAGCGAGCGGTCGTCGATGAAGACGCACTCTTCCGGCTGCCGCTGCGAGATATCGAGCGCCAGCCGGTAAATCTGTGGATGAGGTTTGGATACGCCCGGGTAGCAGGAACTGAAGAATACGGAAAAGTAATGTCGCAATCCGAATTTCTCAATGCCGTGGAGATTCAACTCGCGCGATTCGTTGTTGAGCGTCGCCAGAAAAACCTTCCGCGCTTGCGCGGGTCGAGCCATGAGGGCGAGCGAATCGGGCAGCGCTTCCGACTGGGCGTACATGAAATCGCGCACCGCTTGTTGGCGAAAGCCGCGGGGGCGGTAGAAGACGGTGCGAGCGAGATACTGATCGAGGTCGAGTTGAGTCACCCCAGCCAACTGGGGTTGTGATAGGTGCCATCGAACATGTGGGAAGTCTTGAAGGGTTCGAATTGGCCGTCGCGGCCGGCCGCGGCGGTGCGGGCGGAGAGCGAGTCGAGTTCCTTCGGACTCAGCGGGCGGAAGGTGCGCGCAGCCTGCAATCCCTGCTCGAGCCGCTCGAGTGATTCGCAACCGTTGATGACCACCGAGGTTGGCAGATTCATGGCGTAATGCAGGCACTCAATGGGCGTCACGGTATTGCTCTTCAGGACCTGGCCATCGCCCATCGACTTCATTCCCAACACACCGATGCCGTGCTCCACCAGCACCGGCACCACTTTCTTGGCGAAGCTCTTAAAGTGCATGTCCATCACGTTGAGCGGCATCTGCACGGCGTCAAATGTGAAGCCGTGCTGGAATCCCGTGTTGAGCATCTTCAGATGGATGTCGGGGTCCTTGTGGCCGGTAAAGCCGATGAAGCGAATCTTGCCGGCTTTCTTGGCGGCCAGCGCGGCTTCAATGCTGCCGCCGGGGCCGAAGATGCGGTCGGGGTCCTCGGGGCGAATGACTTCGTGAAACTGCAGCAGATCGATGATATCGGTTTGCAAGTGCTGGAGTGATTCGTCGATTTGCCGGGCGGCGACGTCTTTCACCTGGCCATCGATTTTGGTCATCAGGAAAACTTTCTGGCGGTAACCGTCGCGGAGCGCCTTGCCCATGCGGATTTCGCTGGCGCCGCCGTGGTAGTCCCAGCAGTTGTCCATAAAATTTACGCCATTGTCGATGGCGGTGCGGACAATGCGGATGCTTTCCTGCTCGTCGTTCTGGCCGCCGATGTGATAGCCCCCCAGGCCCAGCAGCGAAACCTTTTCGCCGCTGCGGCCGAGGGTGCGATAGGGCATTTCACCATTGGCAGCAGATGCGGGCAGGGCAGTTAAGGCGCTTCCAGAAACGGCAACGCTGGCGCCCGCGACGCCCAGGGTCACCTTCTCCAGGAACTCGCGGCGATTCTGCTTCGCATGACTCATCGAAGTGCCTCCCCTTCAAAATTAATTTTTGGCCGATCAGAGCCCTGCCCCGTCAGGATCAAAAACCCATGATACCACGAAGAATAGAGGCGAAGGGATGGATGCGCTTTCTGCGGTCGGTGCGCCCCAGGCTACCATCTTGCGTCCCCGCCGGGGCTGTGGAACGTCGCCCCGCAGCGCAACATTGCTCGCCAATCCCCAATTTTTGAGGTTGCGCCGCGACACCCACCTGCATAAGATGGGGTGCTTTTTGATTTGATTCTATAGGAGGCCGTAATGCGTCTTTTTCGAGGAATGGCATTGCTCGTAGTTCTGTCCATCGTGCCCTCCGTGTGGGCCGCTGAAATCGCCCGGTGGGAGGCAGGCAAGGGAGGCCAGGCAGGAGGAATAACTCTTGTCAACGCGGCTGGCAGCAAATGGACCCTTACGCAACACCACAAGTTTGAAGTTGCGGCCATTGAACCCACCCACGATTATTACCGTCGCGCAGAGTTCGTCGCGAAAGTCAGCAAGCCCACGGGTTTCCCGGTTTGGCTGGCATTGGAATACCTCGATGAGGGATACGGATTGATTTCCGTGGGGCCGGCCGGGAGGCGGGGTTTGCGCTACATACCCTGGACGCATCAGTGGGGCGTGGCGAGGCTTAATACGGGCCGGCTTCGACGCGCCACTTTTCGCCTCGATGGGCCTGCTTCCCATTCCCCGGCTGGGCCTAATACCGAAGGGACCCTCGATTTCCATATCAACGGGGTGGAGTATCTGCACGCGATCTTTCTGGAGGATTCCGAGCCCGCCATTGAACCTGTCCCGGATGTCAAACCGGCGATTCAGTTTCAGGACGCCTTTCAGCGCGACATCAACATCGGCGCAGATTCTCCTCTGGGCGAAGAGGCGGAGGCGCTCGGCGCGATCCGAAACATGGCTCCCCTGGCACACGCTTTGGGCTTTAACGGTGTTGAGAGCTACGTGCAATGGAATTATGTCGAGCACGAGCGCGGCGTTTATGACTGGAGCCATTATGATGCGATCGTAAACGAGATTCAGAAATATGGCTTGAAGTGGTTCCCCTCGCTGATCGTGGGCTCCGCTTATTCCTTGCCGGACTGGTACTACAAGTCCAAGGAGAATGTGGGATTTGAATGCCTGGAGCACCACCTGGGGATCGACGTGCAATCGACTTTCTGCCACTTTCAGGACAGTCATGTTCAGCAATTCCTGAGCGAGTTCGCGAAGCATTACGGCGAGAGCAAGGCGCTGCTGGGTTTGCGACTGGGACCCAGCGGAAATTACGGCGAAGCCCAATACCCGGCCACAGGGAATTTGGGATACCGTAGGGGGGCAATCCATACGCACATCGGGTATTGGGCTGCCGACCCTTACGCCAGTCCAGCGTTCCAGAAATGGCTGGAAGCCAAGTACCACACCATTGATCGGCTCAACCAGGCTTGGGAAGATCATTTCACCTCGTTCAGCCAAATCCAAACGTTCCTTCCCACCAGCACCCCAGTACCCAGAAAGCAGCTTGATTTCGTCAACTGGTACATGGGGGCGATGAGCGACTGGTGCGGGCAATGGGCGGAGTGGGCGAGAGCCGACATGCCCAATGCTTCCATCTATCAATCCTCGGGTGGGTGGGGACCGACGCAAATTGGCACCGATTACACCGCGCAAGCGAAAACCATGGCGCAGCTTCACGGCGGAATCCGGTTGACCAATGAGAGTGACAACTACGCGCTGAATTTTGCCATCACACGCATGGCGTCGTCCGCGGCTCGATTCTATGGCGCGAACCTCGGGTACGAGCCGGGGGGCTTCGCCAGCATGCGGGGAGTGGTAGCGCGACTCTACAACGTTATTACCAACGGAGGTGATCACCTCTTTTATTATTCCAGCAATCTCTTTGGGAATGACCAGGCGACAGAAGCCTGGCGCCAGTATGCTCCCTTGATCAACCAGCGCGCCAAGCCGATCATCGACGTGGCCGCTTTCTACCCAGATACGTCGATTGCCCTCAACGACGAAGTGATTCGCTACCTCTATGCTTCCGCTTATCTGACTCACGTCGAAGCAATGCGGTCGGTTACCGACTTCGATTACGCCAGCGAGCAGATGATTTTGGATGGAGCCTTGGATCGTTACAAGGTTCTTATGTATTTCTGGGGATCCATCACGGAAAAGCCCGTGCTGGAACGGATTGACGCCTGGGTGAAGGCGGGGGGGACGGTGATCTGTGTCACCCATCCCCGCGGGCTTCCGCAAACGGTGGAGGGTGATACATCTGTGGCGCAGGCTTGGCAGCGGGGCGACACCGGGAAAGGCCACGCGATCTTTTTCCCCGGCGAGGCGGAGCCCCCCGACGAGTACGTGGAGTTTATGCGCCAGCAACTCCTCGGGTTGAAGCAGCTTCGGCCCGAGATTCATCGCGCGCTGGAAATCGAAAAGCCCAAGAACGTGTATTGGAGCGTACTCGAAGGCGGCAAACTGGCCCTGTTGAACTTTTCCGACCACGAAGCGCGGCTTCACATCCCTGGGGGGAGCACGCTTCTCCTGCGGCCCTACAGCATCGTGATGCCACCGTCTTGGTGATCACCACGGTACGCAGGGTTTCTATTGCCCCGCATCCGGAAACGGGAGGGGGTGCAGGCCGAGCGCGGATTTCTCACCACGCTGGGATGTTCTTTGGGGGCAGCCCCCCAAGCGTCGATGCGTGGTGAGAAATGCGGCCTAGCCGCCGCGCCGCGCGACTTTGTTTGCCCCTCCCCCCTCCTGGAGTTGCGCCGCGATAGCCGCTTGCATAAGATGGGGTGCTTTTTGATTGGATCATATAGGAGGCCGTAATGCGTCTTTTTCGAGGATGGGCATTGCTCGCAGTTCTATTCATCGGGCCCTCCGTGTGGGCTGCTGAAATTGCCCGGTGGGAGGCCGGCAAGGGAGGCCCAGCCGGAGGAGTAACCCTGGTCAACGCCGCCGGCAACAAATGGACCCTTCGGCAACAGCACAACTTTGAAGTTGCGGCCATTGAACCCACCCACGATTATTACCGCCGCGCCGAGTTCGTCGCCAAAGTCAGCAAACCGATGGGTTTTCCGGCTTGGCTGGTGTTGGAATACCTCGATGAAGGATACGGATTGATTTCCGTGGTCCCAGGGGGGCGGGAAGGTTTGCCTGACATATCCTGGACTCATCAATGGGGTGTGGCAAGGCTCAATACGGGCCGGATTCGGCGCGCTACTTTTCGTATCGATGGGCCTCCTTCCCCTTCCCCGGCAAGCCCTGATTCCGAAAAGACCCTCGACCTGCATATCACCGGGGTTGAGTATCTGCACGCCATCTCCCTGGAAGATTCCCAGCCTGCGATTGAGCCGGTTCCGGATGTTAAACCGGTGATTGAGTTTCGGGGGGATTTGCAGCGCGTCATCGGCAACATCGGCGCGGAATTTCCCCTGGAGGAGGAGGCGGAAGGCCTCGCCGCGGTGCGCGACATGGCTCCCCTGGTCCGCGCCCTGGGCTTTAACGGGGTTGAAAGCTACGTACGATGGGACTACGTCGAACCCGAGCGCGGCGTCTATGACTGGAGCCACTACGATGCGATCGTAAACGAAATTCAGAAATATGGCCTGAAGTGGTTTCCCTTGCTGATTGTGGGCTCCGCCTACGCCCTGCCGGAGTGGTACCACGATTCCAAGGAGAATGTGGGGTTTGAATGTTTGGAACACCACCTGGGGGTCGAGGTTCAATCGATTTTCTGCCATTTCCAGGACAGCCACGTGCAGCAATTCCTCAAAGAATTCGCCAAGCACTACGGCGATAGCCCCGCGCTCCTGGGTCTGAAATTGGGTCCCAGTGGTAACTACGGTGAAGCTCAATATCCCGCCACCGGAAACATGGGATATCGCAAGGGAGCGGTCCATACTCATATCGGATACTGGGCGGCGGACCCTTACGCCAGCCCGGCCTTCCAGCAATGGCTGGAAGCCAAGTACCACACCATCGATCAGCTCAATAAAGCGTGGGACGATCATCTCACCTCCTTCAGTCAAATCCAAACGTTCCTTCCCACCAGCACTCCGGTGCCCCGGAAGCAGCTTGATTTCGTCAACTGGTACATGGGGGCGATGAGCGATTGGTGCGGACAGTGGGCGGAGTGGGCGAGGGCCGACATGCCCAACGCTTCCCTCTACCAGTCCTCCGGGGGGATGGGAGCGCCGCAAATCGGCGTCGATTACACCGCGCAAGCAAAAGCCATGGCGCACCTCCATGGCGGAGTCCGCTTGACCAATGAGGGTGACAACTACGCGATGAATTTTGCCATCACCCGCATGGCTTCGTCGGCGGCACGATTTTATGGGGCGCAACGCGGGTACGAAACGGGGGGCTTCGCCAGCATGCGGGGAGTTGTGGCGCGAATCTACAACGTCCTTACCAACGGAGGAGATCACCTGTTCTTCTACTCGGGCAATCTGTTCGGGAATGACCAAGCGACCGACGCTTGGCGTCGGTATGCTCCCTTGATCAATCAGCGGGCCAAGCCGGAAATTGATGTGGCGGCTTTCTACCCGGATACGCTCATTGCCCTTAATGACGAGGTTATTCGCAATGAGTACGCATCACCCTACCTGACGCGCGCCGAAGCAATGCGCTCCATCACTGATTTCGATTACGCCAGCGAGCAGATGATTCTGGACGGAGCCTTGGATCGCTACAAGGTTCTTATGTACCTCTGGGGATCCATCACGGAAAAGCCCGTGCTGGAAAGGATTGACGCCTGGGTGAAGGCGGGGGGAACGGTAATTTGCGCCGCCCATCCTCGCGGCCTTCCGCAGACGGTAGAACGCGATGGATCGGTGGCGCAACGCTGGCAGAGGGGCGAAGTGGGGAAGGGCCGGGCGATCTTCTTCGCCGGTGACGCGGAGCCCCCCGACGAGTACGTAGAGTTTGTGCGCCAGCAACTCCTCGGGTTGAAGCAACTTCGGCCCGAGATTCATCGCGCGCTTCAGATCGACAAGCCCAGGAACGTGTATTGGAGCGTACTCGAAGGCGGCAAGCTGGCCCTGTTGAACTTCACCGACCATCAAGCACTTGTCCGTCTCCCCGGAGGGAAAACGCTCTCTATGCAGCCTTACGGGATTTTGATGACCATTTCCTGACGGTAGGGACTCAGCAGACCGGTCGGAGGTGTACGATAGTCTGCGAGGAACTATCATGCCTCTTGAATTGCACCAATTGAAGAAGCTCGATGATTACCGCTGGCTTGTACCGCGCGGGACGAAGCCGGGAATGTTGACGGACGCGCTCATCTTCACAGATGAACGGCTGCTGAAAGACCTGATGAAGGACCTTTCGCTGGAACAGGCCATCAACGTGGCGATGTTGCCTGGCATCGTGGGGCGGTCGCTCGCCATGCCGGACATTCATCAGGGTTACGGCTTCCCCATCGGCGGCGTGGCAGCTACGGACCCGCACCGCGACGGCGTGGTCTCACCGGGTGGCGTGGGATTTGACATCAACTGCGGCGTGCGTCTGCTCGGCAGTTCGCTGACCCGCGAGGAAGTGCGGCCCAAGATTCGCGAGTTGGTGAACCAAATGTTTCGCGACATCCCTTCGGGCGCGGGGCATAGTGGGAACATCCGGATTTCCTATCCCGAACTCGACAAGCTGCTCCAGGAGGGCGCCACGTGGATGGCAGAGCACGGCTACGGCCGCGCAGAGGACTTGACCCACTGCGAGGAGAGCGGGGCCATTGAGGGCGCGGACCCGGGGGCGGTGAGCGATCATGCGAAAAAGCGCGGCTTGCCGCAGGTCGGTACGCTGGGATCAGGCAATCACTTTCTCGAGGTTCAGTATGTGGAGCAGGTGTTTGATCCGGGCCGTGCCGAGGCCCTTGGGCTTTATGAAAACGAGGTGGTGGTGCTCATCCATTCCGGCTCACGGGGGCTGGGCCACCAGGTGTGCACCGATTACCTGCGCGAAATGGGGCCGGCTATGCATCGCTATGGCATTGACCTGCCGGATCGCCAACTGGCCTGTGTGCCGGTGAAGTCCCCCGAAGGGCAAGCTTATCTTGCTGCCATGCGCGCCGCGGCGAATTATGCGTGGGCCAATCGCCAGGGGATTACGCACTTTACCCGCCAGGCGTTCAAGCGGATATTCGGCGAGCAGGAGGAACTGCGCGTCATTTACGACGTGTGCCACAACATCGCCAAACTCGAACGCCACCAGGTCGAAGGCCGTGAGCGCGAAGTGATGGTGCACCGCAAGGGCGCCACACGCGCTTTTCCCCCGGGCCATCGCGACGTGCCCGAGGTCTACCAGCACGTGGGCCAGCCGGTGCTGATTCCCGGATCGATGGGGACTTCGTCCTATGTGCTGGTGGGCGCCGAGGGCGCCATGCAGGAAAGCTTCGGCACTACCTGCCACGGCGCGGGCCGCGTGATGAGCCGCACGGCGGCCAAGAAATCACGCTTCGCCCAGGACGCCAAGCAGCGCCTCGAGGACCTTGGAATCATCGTGCGCGCTGAAACGCGCGATGGAATTACGGAAGAGATTCCGGAAGCTTATAAAGATGTGGATGCGGTCATTGACGTGGTCCACAATGCCGGCTTGGCCCGCCGCGTGGCGCGGCTGAAGCCCATGGGCGTGATTAAGGGATGAAGAATCGAGGCCCCCACGTTCTGATGAATCCTGAGGAGTAGCGACGGCTTCGGGACCTGGCAAGACGGAGGAAGATTTCCATAGGTGAACTGATTCGGACCGCTGTTTCGACAATAGCTGCGCCGGAGGCGCCTTGGAGTGCGGTAGCGCCAGCTACCGCCTTGCCTTTACCGATTCGATGGCGGCAGCTTCGCTGCTGCACTCCAAGGCGCTTCGCACATTTTTATTCTTCGGGGCGGACGCGTTCATGACGAACTGTGCACACAACTTATCTTGAACCGCAGCAGGCCGACAAAAAACCCATTGTGAAAGCTATCCTGGAAATGAAGCTCCCGGCAATAAGCTGGAATCGGGCTCGGAAGGAAATCGAGGCGAGCTATGCGCGCATTCCTTAGCGTCGATCCGGACTTCGATCAGATTCCTGGAATCCGGCGCGTCGCGCCTGGCCCAGCCTGAAAGACTACTCGGTGTAAGAGCACGAATCCGCCAGATGAAACTCCAAAATCCATTACACCTGCTGCGCCAGATAATTCTGAATGCCGATGCTATCGATGAGTCCAAGTTGCTCTTCCAGAAAATCGACGTGCTCTTCTTCATCCGCCAGGATCGCCTGGAGCAGGTCGGCCGAGGCATTGTCACCCGCTTTGCGGCAGGTGGCGACTGCTCCGTTGTATTCGGCCACGGCATTCTTTTCCAGCGCCAAGTCGTTCTGGAATTGCGATTTCACGTCCTTGCCCACGACCAGTTTGGGCATATCATTCAGATTGGGCGTACCCTCCAGGAAGAGAATGCGCTCGATGAGTTTTTCCGCGTGCTTCATCTCGTTGATGGATTCTTTCTTGGTGTGCTCGCTGAGCTTCTTATAACCCCAATTCTCGCACATTTCAGCGTGGATGAAATACTGGCTGATGGCCCCGAGTTCCTCCTTCAGCATTTTGGCCAGAACATCGATGACTTCCGATTTACCTTTCATGTTAGCTCCTTTTGCCTGCGGACTTCCTTCCCTTGAGCGCACTACCAGAATTAAATGGAAAAGAGGCATTCGTCAAGGGGATTGCGCGCAGCGGGTAATGGGGAATGGAGTGTTTGCGCGATTTGGCGCCTCGCGCCGGATGCCTGGATCGCTCCCTCACCCGGTCACCAATTTCCTGATGCCTTATCCGTTCGTGCCGTTGTGTTTTTCGCGAGCGTGGGCGATTAGTTTGCGCACGCTGTCGGCCAGCGCGACGACTTCGGCGTCACCCTTCACGTCAAACTCGATTTCGTAATTCCCCGCGGCGGCGTGGTCCACAGCTTCTTTCAGATCGGTTAAGGGCTTCACCACCTGGCGCGGCAGCACGAAGCTGACCCAAATGCTCACCAGGATGGTAATGGCGGAGACAATCCCGCCAATCACCTCAGCGCGAATCAGCAAGCCGCGGGCATGTTCGTGGTCCCTCTGCACGCGCTGCCAACTACGGCTTTCCAGTTCGGTGGAGAGGTTGATGATTCTCTGACTGGCGGTCGCTAAATCCCGGGAGGTTTGGCGAATCTCCGGATCGTTCTCTTCCACTTTCGCGGCTACTTCCGCGTCAAAGGACTCAATGCGGGCGCGCAGCATTTCTACCAGGCGTGCGCGGCTTTCGCGCGATGAATTCGTCAACACGTCATCCAGGTCCCTCTGATAAGTCCGCACCACCTGCCGCAGGCTTTGAATGGGAGGCAAATTGTTTTCCCCCAGTCGCCCCACCGCATGGTTGAAGCTCGATCGGTAGAGCCTGATCTGCGCCTCAATAGCGTCGAAGGCGGGCTTTTCCTCCGGTTGCAAGGCGCGGCAGGACTGGATGGTGTTCTCGAGTTGCTGCAAAGATTGCCGGTTGCGGACAATGTCGTCGGGGTCGCGCAAGAGGAAATAATTGGCCTCCGCCCGCCGGGCGTCCAGCATCTCAATGGAAGCGCGCTCGGCGCCTGTGGCCACAGGCGCATCGACGCTGACGATGCGGTCCACGATCGAAGCCATGGCAAACAGGTAATACACTGCTAGGAAGATAACCGGGACCAGAATCAAGCGCACCAACGCCAGGCTTAGAGCCACTCGGCGGCGCAGGGAAAATCCCTGAAGGAGGACGATGAATGATCGCGGCGAACGCCAAACCATAGGTCAGCTTCCCCGGCAGTGAGCAGGAGGGTATGCCTTTACACTATTTGTGACGGCGGAATCTTACCCCAAAACCCTCCGGGCGCGGTACGAATTCCACCGGCGCAGCCAAAACTGCGGTCAACCTTGCCTCGCCCCGTAGGCGGCCAGGTCTCCGTACCGCCCGCTGCCAGTTGGGACTTTAGATCATAAACGCGCTCAGTGAGCCACCGGCGGGGACAGAGGTTCGCTCTTATTGATGTTGAAAACAACCGGTACCCAGTGCGGAGGGAACTTTTGGGTCTCGCAAACCGTATCCTGGTATAGCAGTGGTCGTTCCATTGGAGGATGAAACATGTTCTGCCCTCAGTGTGGAAAGGAATATTCCCAGCGAGTGAATTTCTGCTGTCACTGCGGTACGGCGCTCTCTATACCCGTGTCCACTGTGCACAAGAAGCTTACGCGCTCGCGCACGGACAAGAAAATTGCGGGTGTCTGCGGCGGGTTTGCAGATTACCTCGATCTGGACGTGACTCTGGTACGAATTATCTGGCTGATGCTAGCCGTCTTTGGAGGTTGGGGAATCCTCGGCTATTTCATCGCTTGGATCGTCATGCCGGAAGAACCCCTGCCGCAGGCCTCGGCCGCTACGGCAGGGTCGGCAATTCCCCAGGCGGCGGGGAATCGCTGAGCTCCCGAGCCGTCACGGCGCCGCTTTCACCTCCAACCGGAACGGCGCAAGTTGGTCTTTGATAACCTTCTCGACTCCCACCGCGACGATGGCTTGGCGTGCGGCGGGAAAATACTTCGATGTGGCTTCGTCCACATCTTTGATGGTCACCTTGCCGATTCGCTCGCTTTCCCGCCCCAATTCTTCCGGCGGCAGGCCGAAAATCCACAGGCGGGCCAGCGATCGCCCCACGGAATCCTGCGCTTGGAGTTCGATGGCGTGGTTACCCACCAAGTATCTTTGCGCGTGGACGAGTTCTTCTTCCGAGGGGCTGGTGGTGGCCATGCGGTTCAGTTCGTAGTCAATCTCGTTGAGCGTCGCTCCCGTGACCTCGTTGCGCACGGCCGCCCAGGTTTGGAAGATGCCTGCCGTTCGTCGCGACACCACATAGGAACCCGGCGAGTACGTGTAGCCCTTGTCTTCGCGGATGTTCAGCGTCAAGCGGGAGCCAAACATTCCTCCAAACAGGGCGTTGGCCACTTGGGCGGCGGCATAGTCCGGGCTGCCCTCCGCGGGGCCGAGGGAGCCGAGGGCGATAGTGGTTTGGACGGAGTCGGGG
>Ga0315282_10004102_pt1 | contig 25575 bp, 22 predicted proteins | sample YL17G07_20_MG_FD_203693 | JGI IMG/M metagenome (GOLD analysis project Ga0315282, IMG submission 203693) | Sediment microbial communities from Yellowstone Lake, YNP, Wyoming, USA - YL17G07_20 | ecosystem: Environmental > Aquatic > Freshwater > Lake > Sediment | place: USA: Wyoming | collected... | reverse complement strand
CGTTCCTTTTTTCACAAATTCCTCCAAAAATTCACGATCTTCTTTGGTGAGTGAAATATTGATCATGAAGGAATATATTATTTTCAGGTTTAAATATGTAACTAAATTAAATTGTCATTATACTAGTGAAGGAAAAAAGTAATGTACATTATCGAAAAACCATGTCGAGTTAATAAAATACCACCTGCTTGAACGCTTACCTGTAAACTCATAATACGAGGAACGGCTCTCCAATAAGTAAACATCAAAAATGGTTTGATTGTAATATTTGCTCCTTGATCTGTTAATGTCCTATTTGTAAAAAGGCCATCTGCAGTATAGTTAAAACTCGCAATTACCGTATCATTTGAATGATTATTAATAAGAATATTACAGCCAAAACCGCCCTTGATAGAAATATCAATATCTCCTTGAGCGAATGCAAATGAAAAAAAAGGGAAAATGAATAGCGTAATGATTACCGCTACTATTAAGACATTAGTTGTTCTAGCCATAGGCACTAGCTCCGATCAACATATCGAATATGTTGGTTATCTTCAGTGTAATCTGCAAACAGGTGGAAGTATCCAATTTTATTTTCCCTTTCATTTTCCTTTCGACCTCCTCATAATAGAAAGAGGAGTCCAGTCTGGAAGGAAAGATAGAAAAAAAGAAGAAAAGAAAAATTTATTTCTTTTTTAGATATGGTAATTTAGTTCGTTTGTTGACACCAGTTGTATACCCATCGGGCATATCACAGGGTTTGCCACTTTTTGGTTTGTTTCCTGTTTTGCAAAAATAGTATATTTTCTGGTTTCTTCCGCCTTTCAGCTGGACTTCACGTGTGTGTAGGACATATCCATCTTTTTCAAATGCCATATTATTTCCTCGGAGTAGCGTAAGGAAGGAATATTATATAAAGGTTCCCTGACCGAAGGTAACTCAGCGACTACCTGCACAAAAACATGTGGTTAAGTTTTAGATGTATAGGTTTTTAAAGAAAGAATCAACAGGGTAAAAACTCTTAGAGGAATATGGAAAAAAAGTCCGGATTACTACCTTTTAATTAAAAAAGAGGGATGTGCCGTTCCTCATTATATATAGTATTTACAAAATACAAAAAACTCAAAAAAATATATTCCTTGGAACTTGCTCCATTATAGAATATATTGGTGGAAGAGCTTAGGAATATATTTCTCAACAGGAAGAGAAAATCATTTATTTATCGAAAAGAATCCTTTTTTTTACAATTGCATCAATGTCTAACTGGTTTTCTTTATATTTTTCGAAATGAAAACTGTCAATCAGCTCTTCAATCAATTCAGGAGAATATCTTTCCATAACCTTGAATGTTTCCTTACCCATAATACTTTGAATCCATGTTAAAGCTTCTATGTAAGTCCCTAATAAGCTATCCTCGGGATTTTGTTTATGCGCTTCCTCTTTTGGAGTAAGTTTTTTTTTAGTGTTTCATCTATAACACTTTACGGAGGGATTTGTTATTAACTTCTTATCTTGACAGGCTCTTGATTTACGTGGTTAATTATATATAATATGAATATATGTATAACAGTGTAAATTGGGGGTATGAGACATCCACAAGTCATCAGTGGTAAGAATGATAGCCTTGGTCATCTTTGTACTTTTTTTGGTGCCATCTCTCGCGCCTGCTCAGAGGTTTTCCAGGCAACAACAAACTGGAATACGTACAGTGCTAAACAAAACAAACTCGCTTGCGTATATTGAACCAGGGCCGACACAACAAAGCACGTTATATGCAGATGGATCAGTGATCGATCTTCAGACGGAATCCATCACCTGGCCGATCCTACAAAACGAAAAAACAGACATGACTCAGGACCAATTCAAAGATATGATGAAATCAGCGAAAAATAACTTTGACAACGACCCTCATAAAATCATCATCAGCAAAGGAGGCTCGCGCGGACTTAACATACAGTTCGTTGTGACTGCACCGCCAAGCGGTGCTCAGGCAGCTATAGATGCCGTGGCAGCATATATCGAAAGTTTGTTTTCTGATTCTGTCACTGTGGTTATCACCTTAGGTTTTGAATCAATGAGTCCCGGAATACTTGGAAGTACAACGTGTTATTACGCTTCATCTGTCACTTGGACCGCTTCTCGAGCTGGTCTCGTCGCTGGCATGGATCCTGATGATACCATCCAGAACTATCTACCCTCAGGAAGCTCCATCCCGGTTCGCTACAATGGCAATAGCGGTACAGTCACGAATGAAAACCGATGTTTCTTTACAAAAGCTAACTATCGTGCAACAATCGGTAGTGTCACAGGTGATGCAGCTGATATGACGATTAATTCTGATTTTACCTGGGATTATGACCCTAGCAATGGGATCACTTCCGGATACTATTGTTTCCAAACAGTACTTGCCCACGAGGTAGGACATGTGTTAGGTTTCACCTCGGGAGCTGATTTCCGCATTAATGATATCGAGACGTTAGATGTCTATCGTTTCCAGCGTTCCGACGGCGCAGGAAACTACAACCCTGATACACTAGCAGAGTTTCAGACTACCGCGCGTATGGTCGATCAGAATGCACCTGGAACAAATGATGATGTAAATTCAGATATTATTAGCGTGGAATATCAGATGTCTGACGGAGACCCTTATCAATGCTCGCATTTCAGCCAGGGGAACGTCAATGGAATCATGCAACCAGCAGTAAGTTCAGGTACAACGTTTTATCCTGATTTCTACAAAACCCCAGATAAGACCATGTTGGATGCGATTGGATGGGACTATCCTATACTATACACCCTTACCATCAGCATCAGTCCAGTAGGAATGGGGACAGTCACAAAAGACCCGAATATGACTGCTTATCCGTCTGGTCAAGTGGTTCAACTCACTGCAAACCCAATCACTGGCTGGCAGTTCGACCATTGGAGTGGAGACCTGAATGGGAGTACCAACCCCACATTCATTATGATGAATGGGAACAAAACGGTCACCGCACATTTCACCCAAGATACGACACCACCGGTGACCACGTCTGCGCTTGCGGGAATCATGGGACAGAACGACTGGTACGTGAGTAACGTGACCGTCACCCTGAGGGCAACCGATCCACCCGCGGCATTCCGTATTGGTGGAGGCGGTGGTAAATCGCCATCCAGTGTCAACCACACCTACTACAAGATAGACAGCGGCCCATGGAACGAATACACCACACCGTTCGTCATCTCAGCAGATGGTCAACACACCGTGTCGTACTACTCTAATGACCTCGCAGGGAACGTCGAAACAGAGAAATCCGTGAGCTTCAAGATAGATCAGGTCGCACCAACAATCACCCTCACCAAGGAACAAATCAGCTTCCTTGAAGTCAAGTTTATCGCACAGGTTAACGATGAGACAAGTGGTATCGACCGTGTGGAGTTCTCCCTCGATGGAGTAATACAATATAATGATACGCAATCACCTTATGAGTGGACATGGACCGGACTCGGGGACCATACCGTTACAGCAACAGCATACGACCTAGCGGGTAATTCCCAGAGCCAGTCGATGAGCACACCAGTAGAACAAATCCAAACAATCAAATCCCTTCAGTTACAAATGATAAAACAGTCGATGAAACTTGGTCTTCACAAACAGCTACTAACTTAATCTCTCTATTTTTTTTTATATGTCATCGATTCGCACAACAACATGAGTTCTCCAAGAGAGGGCTTGTTTTTAGTATATTCCTCGGTAAAAACATAAATATATAGAGTATTCACCAAACACTCAATTCAAAAAATATATTCCTAAGTTTTTACTCCAATATATTATTTATTGGCGAAGGGACTTATTATAAGGATGTTTGGGCATTTTTGCAGCTCCTGGATGTTTCAGATTCCTTTTTTACTTGTAAGATTAGGAATCACATTTTTTGTTTGTACGATTATTGTGTTTTCATTTGCTATCTGTTTCCTCGCAATTACCTTAAATGCGTCCATTATCAAAGCTTTGTAACAAAAATTTTTAATACATAAACTTAGATATGTCATTCCCTAGGGGGAAAAGAAATGAAACTCCTAGGAATAGTAATTTTGTTTTTCGTAATAGGTGGAGCGATATACGAAGGTGTGTCAATAATATCTGATACAATTCGAGTTAATAGTATAGAACAAAAAGCCATAAAAGGTGACGTTCCCAATGCAACTAATGAAGCAGGACAGTTTGTCGCGGATAAAACTACGGATTACGCTTATGGTGTTGCAGCTGGGGCTATTATCGCCGCGGTATTAGAGATAGTAGGAGTGGTCGTTGGTATTTTCTTTGGAATTATCGCTTTTTTAAAGGGATTTGGCTTTTAATTAATCTTGATTTATTTAAGGAATATCTTCTCCTTAATTTTAAAAACGCGATATACCTTGTTTTTCTACAAAAAGAACAAATAACACATTCTCCTTTACGTCATCCGATGAACATATCAGGAGAACTGACTGATCAATCGATACTCATTAAAAAATCAAATGATGTCGGCCGGTTGTACAATAAAAGTCATTTTGGTAAACCATTGAGTGGGAATCTGCTCCAGCTTGATCTTCTTGAAGGCGTGTTTTTGCTTGATGAAAAGAAAATGAGGTTGTATCTGAACAAAAAAGAGGTTGGTTTTCAGACCCTTGTCATGCGTGCCTCGCAGCAGATCCCAGAGTTTGATACAAAATACCTTATCTTCAAAGACCTTCGAAATCGGGGTCATGCCATTAAACTGTGCGAAGAAGAACCACCAACGTTTTATCAGTTTAAACAAAAAAATGAGGCTGCTTCCTCCTGTTTCATCTGTGCTTTTTCTGAGCGGGATACCCTTGATATTGAAAGCACAACTCGTTTGGTTCAACGGCTCTCAAAAAAGGGAGCGGCGCTTTGGTTTGCCTTGGTTGATGAAGAAGGAGATCTTACCTACTATGATATCACAGCAGTGGATCTCAAGGGAGATATTCCTGAGCAGCATTACGCGAAAGGCACCGGTCTTCTTCTTAAAAATCGTGTTGTTATTTTCGACACATCTCTTGCTGAACAATTACTCAGCAAAGAATTCTTCGGGAAGCCATTCGGCCATGGCCTGCAATTGTCATTTGTTGAGGCGCTGTATCTTGCAGAGCGCGGTGTTCTTGAGATTCAAACAGCGACTGGGGCGAAACTCTCCGTTGCGAAATCTCTCTCACTAATGAAAAAACTCCAACCTGATATCGTTTGCCGCCTCTCTGTCTTTACTGATTTGAAGCAGCGGGGGCTGCTCGTGAAAACAGGGTTTAAATTCGGTGCTCATTTTCGTGCATACACAAAACAACCCGATAGAACCCATGCGGAGTACTTAATCCATGTCGTTGAGAAAGGCTTTACCAGTATCTGGGCTGAAATCAGTCGAGCGGTACGGCTCGCACATTCTGTGAACAAAGAATTCGTGTTCGCCCGCGTCGATGATAAACGAATTGATTACATTAAACTTGGTCGTCTTCGTCCGTAAATTTTCATAATGTATAAATAGGTCCTTGACCATTCGAAAAATCCTTTTATTTGAGGGGGAGACATGTATGCTTCAGATCCGGTGGCACGGTCATTCGTGCTTCGAAATAACGAACGATGTCACGATTGTTACTGATCCACATGATGGGCGTTCCATTGGGATCCCGGCCCCAAACGTTATCGGTGACATTATTCTGGTGACACATAATCACTATGATCACAACAGCGTGAAATCTGTGGAAAAAGAAGGCTCCAAGGTAATTACTGATGAACGGAAACGAACTATAGGGAACGTTCAGATCAATGGTATCGTGGCTTACCACGATGCAACACATGGAGAAAAACGAGGGAAAGTAATTCTTTACAGGTTTATCTGTGACGATATCGTGTTTTGCCATCTTGGGGATCTCGGCCATGAGTTAGATGAAAAAACACTCCAGCAGATTGGTAAGGTCGATATTTTATTTATTCCGGTAGGTGGCACATATACGATAGATGCCGATCAAGCATGGGATGTGATCCATGCGATTAAACCGAAAATAACCATCCCGATGCATTATCGGATTGAGGGGTTATCGATCCCCATCGCTGATATTGACGCTTTTATAGAGAAAAATGAGTATAAGATTTTAAAGGTGGGAAACGAGATCGATATTGAAAAAAATGAACTGCCGAAAGAACCTGAAGTATGGGTGTTTACCCTTTAATTTTTTTTGTAAACACTTCTTTATTGATGCAGTTTGGCGGTATTTTCCCTTTCAAACCTGCAATAAGGTTTTCAGCCGCTATGACCGCCATTTTCGTCCGGGTTTCGAAGGTCGCAGACCCGGTATGAGGCTGTACGATGGCGTTATCCAATGCGAGTAATTCTTTTGATATCAACGGCTCGTGTTCGTACACATCGAGGCCTGCGCCAAAGATCCAATGTTCCTGCAAGGCTTTCACGAGCGCGTGTTCGTCTACGATTGGTCCCCGGGCGGTATTAATCAGAATCGCGGTCTGTTTCATCATGTGAAGCTCTTTTTCGCTGATGAGATGATGTGTATTTTTTGTGAGAGGAACATGGATTGACACGTAGTCTGATGTTTTGAGCAATTCTGGTAATGGTACTTTTTTCGCGTGGAGCTCCCGGTCAAGCAGCTCATTTCTCTGTTCGTCGGTGTAGAGTACGTTCATGTTGAATCCTTTGCTTTTGAGTGCAACTGCTGTCCCGATGCGTCCAGCGCCAATAATCCCGAGTGTTTTGTTGGAGACGTCTTGCCCAAGCATCAGCATTGGAGACCACCCATTGAATTTCCCAGCCCTCGTGAACCTATCGCCTTCGACGATGCATCTCGCGACGGCAAACAACAAGGCCCACGCAAGCTCCGCGGTGGTGTCTGTCAGCACCCCAGGGGTGTTACTGACCGGTATCCCGCGCTCGGTGGCTGCGCCAACATCAATATTATCGTATCCGACAGCGTATGAGGCGATCATTTTAAGGTTTGGTTCGGCGAAGATAACCTCCCTATCAATTGGATCAGTCAGCAGGCAGAGCAGCCCATCTTTCCCTATCACTGCATTCACCAGTTCTTTTTTGGTGAGAACACGGTCATAGGGGTTGACTTCCACATCGAATTCTTTTTGTAGCAAATCAAGCCCGGGTTGTGGTATCTCTCTTGTGACAAAGACCTTCATGGGGCATTCCTCGTTCTGTCCCCAAATATTGACGTTGTTATATAGAGATTTCGAGGAGACTCTCACGAACAAAAGGATTTTTGAGAGGAAAGTAACATAGAGAAGAGAGCATCGGTTCCATAACCAAGAGTATTCATAATCGAGGGATTATCTAATGTTCATTTATTAATCCTTTTTTTCTGATGATTCCTGAGGGAACAGCCAATCAAATTTCTCCTGTCTGGAGAACGTTCGGGAGCTGAGATTACCAGCGAGTTTACTGAAAAAACGATACGGAGTAGCAGGTTTGCCATTATTCAGCAGACATCGTTTTGCAATCCGAGGAATGGAGAAATAATTCAATGCTATCAGCCGTATTCCTTCGAATAGTTTTTCCTCGGTTATTTTCTCGAGCTTATAGTTTATGTTTCCCTCTGTGTATCGTGACCAATCCCGGCACGTAATACGCCCTTCTTTTTCCATACGTTGATACAGCCGCGTCCCCGGGTAGGGGGTCATAATACTTAGGGAGATTCCATCTAAATCCCATTCATAGATTGCCTGTAAAGTCTTTGTGAAAGTCTCTGGTGTATCGTAGTCAAAGCCGAACATGAAAAAGCCGGTGATCATCATCCCGTTGTCTTTTATCTTCCTGATGGCTTTCCCGTAATCCTCCACTTTGTTTGTGGTTTTCCCCACCGCATTAATGTTCTCCTGAGATATTGATTCAATCCCGACGTACCACATTGAGATGCCGGCATCCCCGGCAAGACGCAACAACTCATCATCCCGCGACAGAACATTAATATTCCCGAAACAATCAAAGTGCTTATTGAGCGGCCGCATCTCCTTGAACAAGGCTTTTGTAAAAGAAGGATTGATAGTCAGTGAGGCATCAGCAAAAAAGATTGTCTTCGTCTTGATAGATTTCATCTCATTAATGATATGATCTACCGGTCTCCCGCGAAACCGAGGACCCTCAACCATTTGCATCGCGCAAAACTCACACCCTGTGGGACATCCCCGTGAGGCTTGAACCGCCTCTGCGAACGGGTTATAGATGCCGATGTCATGCCGCGCAGCCGGGATCTCCTCAGGGTTCACCAGTCGCTCAGCCTTATAGAACGGCTTTAGTGTGTGTTGTTTGATGTCGCTGAGAACCTGTGGCCAGGTCAACTCAGCTTCACCGATCACCACCGCGTCCGCGTGCTCTTTTGCTTCCTCCGGTAGTAAGGATGCATGGTATCCTCCAAACACCACCGTTGCTCCCTGCTTCCGAAAAACATCCGCGATCTCATATCCCCGCAGTGAATTATAGGTGAGGCTGGTGATCCCAACCACGTCATACTTTTGATGAAAATTGATATCCTCAAAGCGCTCATCAACGATTTCCATGTCGTGCTCAGGTGGTGTGATCGCTGCAAGCTGTTGCATGGTCAATGATGGATAGGTGAACTTGGAAAACACGCTTCGTCGTGCATGAGGATGTGGCATGACAAGTAAAATCTTCATTGAGCACCTTTTGGTTTTTCCGCGAGGGTGTACTCATGTCCCCCTTATTTATTTATCTAATTACATTCAAAAATATAAAAAATATGCAGGGGAGAAATACATAAGCTGTGCCTGTCATAATCTTTTGAATCTGCATACTCTCATTCATTCAATAATATTTATAGAAGAATACTTGGATTTGTCAGTGAACATACAAGATCCACAAGAATTTTATTTAATGGCATCTCCAATCCGTGTCGTGTTCCCATCCTTATAAAATATCCATTGATAGAATCGATCTCTGTTTTTTTTCCCTGCTGGATGCTTTGCGCCATGGATGAGTAATTTTCAGCAGTCTCCGTGAGAACTTCCTTTGTTCTCCGAATCATATCTTCCGAAATAACAGGTATTCCCTTTTTAGAGGCGACACCGGTCGATTCCTCACAGATGTATTCAACGATTTTTTCAAGGATCATGTTTTGTAGCAGATACCCGTTTTTACACTGGAAAAATGCAGTGATTGGGTTGATGCTTGAGTTGATGATTGCTTTCACCCACAGTTCTCGGATGATGTCATCGCTTGCTTGTGTAACGATTCCTGCCGCATTGAACATCTGGACAATATTGTCAAGTCTTTTCGAGGGGGTACCGGTAAGCTCTCCGAGAAGGGTACGTCCCTTTCCGGTATGGATGATTTCTCCGGGTTTCGAAAACATCACACCATGTGTTGTGACTCCAGCAAGTATCTGTTGTTTTTTGATGATGCGTTCTATTTTTTCGATGTTGTCTAGCCCATTTTGTAGGGAGATGACTGTGGTATTATCATGTACCAGATGTTGTACCTGTTTCATCGCAGTGCCGGTGTCATAGGATTTCACGGTGAGGAGGATGATATCTGGAATTAGTGATATTTTTTCTACGGAATCGACAGCGTGAATATTACAGTGCATTGTTGTTTTCCCGCTGATCTGTAAACCTTTACGTTCTATGGCATTGACATGGGGGCTCCTCCCGAGTAATATCACGTCATTTTTTTGCGACAGAAGAGCACCGAACAATGATCCGATAGCGCCTGCTCCCACAATCAGGATCTTCATAGTCGTATCCCTTGTTGTCTGCATCGTGTTCGGATTTCTTTTTGGTTCATGGCAATTAGTGGTGTCAGTATTGGGATGGTACTTTGTTGTTTCCATTTGGTTATCAGTGATAATGTCGCGAGGGGCTCTTCAAGCGTATTACCGATGATAACTGCCTCACAGTCGTGTTTTTCGGCGATACTGCCAAGCTGGTTATAGAAACGTCGGGTGCTAGGATGGAGCGTGATAATTTCTGATTCCATATACCAACGTTCAAGAAAAATATGGAGTAATTTCTCGTTTGTTTTTTTGGTGTTGACAAACACCACGTTGCATCCCCGGTGCATGAGGTACCATGCTGCAAGCAAAGATCCTGGTTTATCGATGAGCGCAAGGACCGTGCCTTGTGTTCCTCGAGGAAGACCTCCGACCCCTCTGATTTTTTCCGTAAAAAGAAATGCCTTCATATTGCGGACTTCAATGAAGAGTTCAACATCCGGCTTGGTCAAATCAACGGGTGCATGGGTTTCTTGTACGATGTCGTTTCCGATTTTTACTGCGATGTCTTGACTGGTGAACTGGTGGGTACCGGTTCGTGATGCTCGAATCGCAAAACTCTGATCCTTTGTTATTTCCTCTCGCGCGAACTCAAGTGCAACGGTTGAAATATCTTCAAGATTTGCTGTTGTCTCAACCGCTGGACTGATCGAGACAATTCCAAAAATACGCCGTAATATCGAGCGACTTCGAGCGATGTTCTCTGTATACAGATAAATTCTTCCCCGGTCTTTTGTTATTATTCCTTGTATTTTTTCTTGCGTGAGGGCCTGGTGGATATTTCTGATTAGAATTGATTCGAAATATTTTCGTACGTAAGCACTTTTTAAGGATAGCTCGCCGTATCGGATAAGTATGACGTCGTACTGCATCTAAAAACACTATCATCGTGTGGTACATTAACATTTTCACAGGATACAGGTTTTTTTGGGAAATAGTAATGGTGTTCTTTCGAAACATTTATGGAATATTTCCGTGATGTAGGGTTTCGATGGTTACTTTTATTGTAGGCCGTAAAAAACTTACTAAAAATATCCATACTCCTCCACTGAACCGAACAATTGTTCAAAAACTCAGGATCGGAAAAGTATTCTATGTTCTTTTATTGTTTATCCCGATTAGTCTCATCCTCTATTTTTTTACAAAGGAGGACACATTGATTTTTATTACTTCTATTTTAGCGATTATTCCTCTTGCTCGTATTATGGGGTATTCGACCAAGGAGATTTCTCTGCAGACAAATCCAACGATCAGCGGTCTGATGTCCGCAACCTTTGGAAATGCAATTGAGTTAATCATTGCAATTTTCGCCTTACAAGCAGGGTTGATAGAAGTCGTACAAGCTTCGATTATAGGAAGTATTATTGGGAATATTCTGTTTTTGGTTGGTATTAGCATCTTTGCTGGTGGAATGCGGTACAAAAATCAGCATTTCAATAATGAGACAATCGCGGTCTCATCGACGATGCTTATCATCGTCGTCGCAGGGCTTGCCATCCCTAGTGTTTATTATTATTTAACACCCCAAAAATCTCCCCATATTCAGCTTCTCAGCGCGGCTGTCGCAATTGTCATGACGTTGATTTATATCGCCGGTCTCGTGTTTTCCTTGCGGACCCATCGGGATCTTTTTGACGCAAGCGATGAGATGAAGGCAACCCACGAAAGACCAACGATGAGTCGGCGCCTAGCTGCATCAATTCTTCTCTTGGCCATTCTTGTCGTATCTGTTGAATCCGAATTATTAGTAGGGGCTATCGAGCATGCTGCGCAGGCAATGGGGATCACCCAGATGTTCGTCGGGCTTGTCGTCATTGCATTAATTACCAATATCGCTGAGATTTCTACAGCGATTCATTTTGCTACTGAGAACAAGTTAGATGTTTCCATTGAGATTGGGCTCAGTAGTGCGATTCAGATCGCGTTATTCGTCGTCCCGATTCTTATGCTGGTTAGCTCGGTGTTTATGTATAATTTTTCTCTCGTATTTTCTCCCTTCGCGATCCTTGCGGTGATGCTTGCGGTACTTATTGTCAATTATCTTTCCGCGGATGGGCGGTGCAACTGGCTTGAGGGTGCCCAGTTAATCAGTGTGTACTGTATTATTGCGATAGCGTTTTTCTTTGTCGCGTGAAAAAGTATTTACCATTTTTGGTGAAAGACTTGTTCTACTTTTTGAAAGGAATGTGATTGCGCAACGAGCGAAATATTCATTGGTGTGAGAGATATTTTATTTTCGCTTAATGCTTTGAGGTCGGTGTGTTCCCCCATGTTTTTAAACTCGACCGGTGGGGTTTTTTGGAAATATTTATTTCCTTTTTTATGAAAGAGTCTCCCGTACCGTGTTCGATAAGGAATTGTTATTTCAAGGGGTGTCTGAACGGTTGCTTCAAACGGGATATTTAACGAAAAGAGATCGACGCCCTCAAATGGCTCATGCAATATGATCTCTCCTACTTTTTCTGTTATTTTCACCGGGTTTTCAAAGAACGGGTAGCAGATCGGGTGATAAAAATTAGGGTTGGTCTCCCGTATTTTTATGGGGATGGACAGTGATGAGGCAAGCGCTTTTACGCCATCAATGGCTGCTTCCATTGCTGCTCCTATGGTTCCGGAGCTCAGTATCCGTGCTGTTCCAATGTTGAGGCCGATGTTAATCCCGGAGATCACGAGTTTTGGTCTTGATTGTGCGATATCGTACAGTCCTATTTGTACGCAATCTGCAGGAGTTCCATTTAAGAGGTATATCTCAATGCCGTTTTGCTGTATTTTTTTGAGTTTGAGTTCTTTTTTTGTGGTGATTGCTTTTCCAATCCAGCTTCGTCCTCGATCTGGGACAACAGCACAAATGTCGTACTTCTTTGAAAGGTCTTTCACGAGGGGAACAAATCCAGCTGATTTGTAACCGTCATCGTTGGTGACAAGGATATCGGTCATTGGCACCGAAAAACGGAGATGATTAATGAATTTTTCTAGTGTGTCGTTGTATGTTTATATAGGGCGATGCTATAAGATATGAGCATAGTATGATAGCAAAGACCGGTAGTGGCTTTGACATTATCTTTATCACGGGAGAGTATTACGATGATCATCCATTGTCCCCCGTCGGTGTCATCGCAAAAGTCCTTGATGCAAAAGGATACCGGGTCGGCATTATCGAAAAACCACAGACAAAAGAGCAGTATACAAAGCTCGGTGCCCCTCGTTTATGTTTCGGGGTGACCTCTGGTTCTATCGATAGTATGCTGAATAATTACACGCCGATGAAACGAAAACGAATCGAGGATAAGCATAGTACAGTCAATCCTATGCCGGATCGCGCTGTGACTGTCTATTGTAATAAAATCAAGGAATATTTCAAACCGAGCACGATTGTCATTGGGGGAATTGAGGCATCACTACGCAGGTTTGCCCATTACGATTACTGGGAGAATGCCGTGCGACGAAGCATTCTCCTGGACTCACGGGCGAATATTTTAGTGTACGGGAATGGTGAGAAACAAATTATTGAAATCGCAGACCGGATCAAAAGAGGAGAGGAATTACGAGGCATCGAAGGAACCTGCATCCTCAGTAAAGAACTTGATCTATCATTTGAGCTTTTACCGTCCTTCGCACAGGTGGTGGAGAATAAGAAAAAATTCTGCGAGATGCAGATGCAATTTTCAAATAAAAAAAATCTCGCACAGGGGTATACTCATAACTATGTCCTGCAATACAAATACCCTCGATACACCACGGCTGATGTCGATTGGATTTACTCCTTGAATTACTCAAGGAAACTCCACCCTCAGTCGTTGTTAAAAATAGGAAAATTCACCGTAGTGACCCATCGAGGGTGCATCGGATCATGTAATTTCTGTTCTCTCTCCCTGCATCAGGGTGACCGTATCATCGCACGGTCGGAAGAAAGCATTCTGACTGAGATAAAAAATCTCACCAGGCATCCAGAATTCAAAGGCTATATTGATGACCTTATGGGCCCATCTTCAAACATGTACGGCATGGAATGTACTCGAACACGTCAGACAGGCCAAGACAGTATTGATTGTCAGATGAAATGTATTCGCTGCTCCAAGTTGGATACATCGCATCGACGGCTCATCGCTCTGTTACGGAAAGCGCGGCAGATTAAAGGGGTGAAAAAAATTTTTATCCGCAGCGGTATCCGTTACGACCTTGCCTTGGAAAGCAGGGAATACATTAGGGAGATTTCAGAGCACCATATCTCCGGGTGTTTGAAGATCGCTCCTGAGCACTTTTCAGAAAACGTTGTTGCCCTCATGGGAAAAAACAACACGCGTTTTGATGAATTCCTCTCCTATTTCACTATGATTAATGCGAGGAAGAAACAGGCATTACGGTACTATTTTATGATCGGGCATCCTGGTGATTCCATTGATGAGGTTTTGGCTCTGCGACAGATGATCCGGAAAAAAAACCTGCAGAACCTTGAGCAATTCCAGGTGTTCACCCCGACGCCAATGACCATCTCTTCATGCATGTATTGGACGGGGTTAAATCCGTTTACAGGAAAAAAAGTGGATGTAATTTATGATTATAACACGAAGAAAAAATTAAAAAGAATCATGCTGGAACTCCAGGAGAAACGATCAAATGAACGTCGTTAAACACACAAAATGAGGTTCTTGTGTTATACCTTCACTTTCATTTTCTTTGCAAAATCTTTTTCCCGGCATTCCCTACATGGGTCCTTCGCAGATGGTCGTTGTTCACTGACTTCCCACTCAGGATCTGTTCGAACGTAGATAGGGACTTCTGAACATTCCAAGTGCGAATGGTAAATGGTGCCGTTTTTTTTCCAAAAGTATGTCATGTCCATCACTCCTCAAATACTGGTATGGCGTTTCTGTATTTAACTTTTTTTTCTTTTGGTCTTTTTGTTCTGTAGTTTAATATACTTGTCTTGCGATATAGATTTTGTTAAGGTGAGAGGGTATGAACCAAAAGCAAGTTCTGGAGCGATGGCTAAAGCAATTGAAAAATGATGAAATCTCTCCTGATGCGATCGGGTTAGGCCCGGATAAGGAACAAGCGATTCATCATATCATGAAAGAATTGACAAAGATCGATCAGCTGGAGAAACAGCAGCCACCGTCAACCCCATAAAAAAAACGGTATGATTGCGATTTATTCATATCGCAAAGCGACCACGGGGTCCATTTTTGCTGCTTTTCGAGCGGGCAATACCCCTGCTGCTATCCCCGTAATTACTCCAACAACTGCAGCGATGGCAAACCATTCCACCGAGTAGGAAAGCCCAATACCGCCCACCTGGCTTATTGCGCCACCAAGGGCTTGTATATTTTGATTAAGAAGATTGACCACAAATGCGCTTCCGATGATTCCGGTGGTGATACCGATGATGCCTCCAAGGAGACCAATGATCGTGGATTGATAGAGGAAGAGTTGAAGGATATCGCGCCGTTTCGCACCGATCGCCATCATCGTCCCGATTTCACGGGTCCGCTCTGTCACGGTGGCGAACATGATGTTTGCGATCCCAATCCCCCCGATGATAAGGGAAATGAGTGCGATCGCGGTGATATACGTCCGTATGACGCTCATCACTTGGTCAATTCTACTGACAATATATTGTTGAGTGATGACGACAAAGACAGTATTTTTGTCCTTGTACTGGCCGGCGTCCGAACTACCGTTATTCAAATAATTCAGAATCTCATCTTGAACAACTTGAACATGATCTATGTCCGTGGCCTCTGCAAGAAGGACTGAGTACGCAGTGACCCGTTTAAAGATCGTCCCAACATTAGAACCAAAATAGGTCGAATAATATGGTTTTGTTGGGCAAATAATCGCGGGTGTGGCAATAGAACCCACCATATAATTAGTTCTGCTTTCTTTTAATATGCCGACAATCTTTGCTTCGAGGGTTTTCGCATCAACCCTCTGAATGTAAATCGTATCGCCCACTTTCAGGGTTTTATCTTTCCCGAATACCCCTGAAAAGCTCTTACTGATGATAATCTCATTCTTTCCCTCTTCAAATATCGTCCCCGTATCTAATTCTGCATTGAGAATCTCAAGTAGCGCAGGAGTACTGGCATACATGATGTCTCCCGGCCTGGATTCCCATTGAAGAAACCCGTTCCGTAACAAGACCTTTTTTAAAGAGACAATTCCAATGGGTGCAACGGCTTTGATATTGGGAAGTGCCTGTATTTTATCAACATCGTTTGTAGTGAAGACAACAGACCGTATTGAGAGCGATGGTGTCGGACCTGAAGTTCCTGTTCCGATCACCATCCCGGTTGGGTTGAACACGTTCCATTGTACCTGAACAAAGCTCCCCACTGAGTTTCCTGCGGTCGTGACCATGATGACCGATCCGACACCGATGATAACCCCGATAAGCGTGAGAAACGTCCGTACTTTATACGAACGCATCGCATCAAGGCTCATCACGAAGATATCTCGCATCATGTTTCCTCAGTGACCTCCCCGTCAAGCATGTTGATGACCCGGTTCGCGAATCGTTTCAATGCGATCGCATGGGTGACAAGTAAAACAGTTTTTCCTTCTTTGTTTAAGGCAACCAACAGTTCCATGATTTGTTCACCTGTTTTTGTGTCAAGGTTTCCTGTTGGCTCGTCTGCAAGGATAATCGACGGATTATTACAGAGTGCACGGGCGATGGCAACGCGCTGCTGCTCCCCGCCGGATAGTTCCGACGGTTTATGTGTCGCCCAGTTCGTGAGACTGACCTTCTCTAAAAGTTCACTACCGCGTCTCTCACGATCCGCTCTTGAAGCTCCTAAGAAAACCATGGGGAGCGCTACGTTCTTCAAAGCATTCATCGTTGGGATAAGATTGAATTTCTGGAAAATGAACCCGACTTTTTTACCCCGGATTTCTGCGAGCTCGTTATCAGAAAGGGTTGAGATGTTTTCCCCCCCGAGCATGATACGGCCTGTTGTCGGACGATCAAGACATCCGATGATATTCATGAGTGTGCTTTTCCCCGAGCCGGACGGTCCCATGATGGCGACGAAATCCCCTTTCCGGATGTGTAACGTCACATTATTTAGCGCTTTGAATTCGGTTTTTCCGGATTTGTATATTTTCGTTAACGAGTCGATTTCAATAACGTACTCTGACATCAGGGTAGCCTCCGTAGATGTTGTGTTCTCTACGGTTCATTTTTTTTAATTTTCTTTTATGGTTTTTGCAAGCATTTTTGCTCTGTTTGCCACGACGAAGGATTTCGCGATGAATTCAATCTCGGTTGCTTCCTCGGGGGTTGAGACTTGACCAACAATCATCATATTTTCTTACTCCTCAATACCCTGTTTTGTCTGTTTTCTTTAAAAGGTGTTGTTGTACACCTGGTACCGAGGTTCTGTACGGTCCTTACCTAAATGCTTCACAATCGGGTTTTTCACATACAGTTATAATTATTTAATCCTTATTGATAAATGTATAATTCACATTTTATCGGGTTTTTCATCCTTAAGAAGTAATTTATCGCCGGGTAAATTTTTTTTATTGATAGAAAATATTTAAATAATAGTATTGATTGAGATTCAATCATACTTGTGACCATAAATATCAGTGGAGCATTGAACATGAATAAGAAATTGTTAGGGATATTCGCTTGTATGTTTGTGTTCTCGATGGTGCTCGGTGGTACCATCTCTGGCAAACCTGAAGTGTTCAGGTGGAAATCCGACCACTTTGTCTCTTCAGATTCTAGAAGCGTTCTTGTTGAGCTCAATACAACTGGCACTGTGTACGGCCAAGAGTTGCTGTGGAGGGCCAATACGACTGGGACAAATTATGAAGAATCTGCGGTTACCTATTTAGGTGGTACAGCGTACATCGGATCCTGCAGTACCCATGGAGAAGGCCATGATAAGATTTTTGCTGTAAATACGACAAATGGGGAGATCGTATGGAGTAATTTCATAGGGCCAGGCTACGTTGGACCAGTAATCGACAATGACGTGGTCTATATCGGTACGTGTACCCATGGACAAAATCCTACAAATGAGTATTTGTATGCGTTTAACAGGCTTACCGGGAGCCAACTCTGGAAAGTACCTATTTATGGTGGCATAGCGGAATCAATTCAATATGATGAGCAGAAGCTCTATTTTTGTACTGGTTTTTATGCTGGAAAGATCTATGCGATAAACAAGGTGGACGGTAGCATCAATTGGACCTTCAGCACAGGTTTCAATGTCTGTGGCAATAAGCCGATGCTGAAGGACAACGCGGTGTACGCTGCTTTCTGGGATGATTATTATGTCGGAAAGTTGTTTAAAATAAGCGCCTCCGATGGCCAGGAGATCTGGGGTCGTCCGTTATCCGCTGGTCCCTGGGATAATTCCATTACCGCGGATGGCAAAGGGCATATCTTTTTAGCGATCTACTATGATAATACCCTCAACACCTACTATGAGAGTAACGGGTCATTGTTGTGGAGTTACAGGTTGCATGGCGGTTCGTTATCCTTTAACGCGTATCATAAGGGCGTTGTCTTTATCTCTGACACGAGCGGGTATGTGTACGCATTAAACGCGACCACCGGGTCGCTCCTCTGGGAGAATAAGATTGGAAGTGATATCGATATCAGCTCCCCGACCTTAAGTGGCGGCCTGCTTTTCATTGGCACGAGAGACGGTGACCATGGTGCTTTTTTTGCGCTCAATGAGACCACCGGGGCCGTCGTGTGGAAATACCCTGTTGGGGTGAGTGTGACCGCGCCTCCGTCAATCGCTGACGGGATGATGTTCTGCGGGACTGATGGCTGGTACATGTACGCGTTTGATGTCGGGGTCGGGAGTGGCGCTTGGACGTTGCATCGGTATGATCGATGGAACACAGCGTACTCACCGACCGGTCTAACCGAATGGCAATTTGTGAAGGCCGATTGTACAACCTCATCGGGGGTGACAACTTGTGTAGTCACCAACCAATACGACCATGAGGTGACCAATATCACCCTACGGTTGAACTTCAGTGCGTATTGGTATGATTCCTCAGGGAATTTATTACAATCCGGGTCAAAGAATTTTACGATTGAACGTCTCTCAAGCGGGTCATCGATGACGCTCACGATTACGAAGACTCCGTTCCCGACCGTGAAGATACTCAAACCGGAGAATGCGTTGTACATAGGGAATAGAAAAATCATACCGCTGCGTGTGCCAGTGATACTGGGGAAGATCACCATTGAAGTTGAGGCATCTAGCAGCCAATCTAATATAACCCGGGTGGATTTCTATGTTGACAATGGGCTAAAGGCATCGGTGACCTCCAAACCGTATACATGGATGTGGGACGCGCGGGCGTTCTTTAAACATACAATAAAGATCATCGTGTGTAACAGTTTTGGAAACAGTGCGGCTGTTGGACTGTCAGTATGGAAGTTTTTCTGATTACATGAAAAAAAGGTTGCCGTTCCTGCTCTTTCCTTCTGCCAGGTTCGGTCAGGTCAAGGAAAACCTTGAATACGAGGTATTGGTTGTGGGGGGAGCAAATAGAGTAAAAAGCCAGAATCTTTAAAGAGAAATATATCCATTTGTATATACTTTCTCTCTTTTCAGGGGGATTTCCGATGAAGAACATCATCATCAAAGGTGCCAGAGAACACAACCTGCAGAATATCACCGTGGAGCTTCCAAGAGACAAGTTCATCGTAATCACCGGGATTTCAGGCTCTGGAAAGTCAACACTCGCGTTCGACACGATATATGCAGAAGGGCAGCGTCGGTACGTCGAATCGCTCTCCGCCTACGCCCGACAGTTTCTCGGCTTGATGCATAAACCAGATGTTGATAGCATCGAGGGCCTCTCACCTGCCATCTCCATCGAACAAAAAACCACCAGTAAAAACCCACGTAGTACTGTTGGGACGATCACCGAGATTTATGATTACCTCCGATTATTGTACGCCCGTATCGGGACACCCTATTGCCCGATTCATAACATTAAGATCGAATCACAATCCCCTGAAAAAATCGCGGAGCGCATCACAACGGAACTGAAAGGGATGGTCACCATTCTCTCGCCAATCATCCGCCAGAAGAAAGGAACCTACGAACAACTCTTCAAAGACCTTAATAAAGAAGGATATACCAAAGTCCGGGTCAATAAAACGATGCGTCGGACCGACGAGGAAATTAAACTGGAACGCTATAAGAAACACGATATTGAAATCGTCATTGACCGTGTTGATTTAAATGACCGATCGCGTCTTGCTGAGGCGTGCGAACAGGCGCTTGAAAAATCAAAAGGCTTGATTCTCGTCCTTGATAAAATAGAAAGCGAGCATCTCTATTCATCTGTCATGGCATGCCCCGTGTGCGGCATGGTGTTTGAGGAGCTTCAACCACGTATGTTCTCGTTCAACAGCCCGTTTGGCGCCTGCGAGACATGTCATGGGCTTGGCATCAAGATGGAGTTCGACCCGGATCTCATCATCCCAAATAAAGAGTTAAGTATCGCTGACGGGGCGATCGCACTCTACAAGACGATCCGTGACAGCTGGCGAAACAGCTATCTCGGAGCAGTTGCGAAACATTTCGGATTTAGTATCTTTACTCCCATTAAAGACCTCACTGAGGAGCAATATAATGCGATCATGTACGGGACATCCGAATCAATCAAGTACGATTTCCGCATGAAAAACGGGGATGCCCACTGGACGTACGCGGGCACATGGGAAGGGCTCATCCCTCAATCTGAGCGGCTCTACAAACAAACCGAGTCCGAATATCGACGGCAAGATATGGAACGGTTTATGCGCATCTCCCCCTGCCCGACCTGCAAGGGGAAACGATTGAAAAAGAAAATACTCTCTGTCAAGATCGCGGGTCAATCCATCATTGACATCACAGATATGTCGATCAAGCAGAGCATCGAGTTTTTCGATACCCTGACGCTTTCAAAGAAACAAGCAGAGATCGCGCATCTGATCTTAAAAGAAATCAAATCACGGCTCTGGTTCCTGGATAACGTCGGACTTAACTACCTCACCTTATCAAGAAACGCAGGGACGCTTGCCGGGGGAGAGGCGCAGCGGATCCGGCTTGCGACACAAATCGGATCAAATCTTATGGGGGTGCTGTATATCCTTGATGAGCCGTCGATCGGCCTACATCAGCGTGATAATAAAAAGCTGATTCGTACGCTGGAGAAACTGCGTGACCTGGGGAACACCCTTATCGTCGTCGAGCATGACGAGGAGACCATACGCAACGCTGATTATGTCATCGACATGGGGCCAGGCGCAGGGATTCACGGCGGGAAGATCGTCGCTGCGGGAACACCAGACGAAATCCAGAGGAATCCCCGCTCGTTAACCGGACAGTACCTTTTAGGGAAACAATGCATCCCGATCCCGGAGATAACGCGAATATCAGACCGCTACATTAGAATCAAAGGATGCCGGGAAAACAACCTAAAGAACATCGACGTGAATATTCCGATCGGTACGTTTACGACCATCACTGGGGTCTCCGGCAGCGGGAAATCCACCCTTGTCTACGAAATTTTATACAAGGGCCTCATGAAGAAACTGCATGGCTCGCGCGATCCTCCGGGGAAGCACGACGCCATTGAATGTGACTCTGAGATCGATAAGGTCATCGTGATCGACCAAAGCCCCATAGGGAAAACACCGCGGAGTAACCCCGCGACCTACACGAAGGTTTTCGATGAGATCCGAAATATCTTCGCCAGACTTCCTGAAGCAAAGCTACGTGGGTACAAGCCTGGACGGTTCTCATTCAACGTTCGAGGCGGCCGCTGCGAAGCCTGTCAAGGGGATGGACTCATTAAAATAGAAATGAACTTCCTTCCTGATATTTATGTGGAATGCGAGGAATGCAAAGGGAAACGATACAACAAAGAGACACTTGAAGTGCAGTACAAGGGAAAATCCATCGCTGACGTCTTGAACATGACCGTGGAAGAGGCAATGGAGCTGTTCGAAAACATCCCGTTTATCCAGAAAAAACTCGAGGCGCTCAACCAGGTTGGTCTGAATTACATTAAACTAGGGCAAAGCTCGACGACCTTGTCTGGCGGCGAGGCACAACGTATTAAGCTCACCCGAGAGCTCTCGAAGAAAAGCACAGGGCGAACCTTATATCTTCTGGATGAGCCGACCACCGGGTTGCATTTCCATGATGTGAAAAAACTCATCGCCGTACTAAATGATTTAGTAGAGAAAGGTAACACCGTGGTGGTCATCGAACATAACCTTGAGGTCGTGAAATGCGCTGATTACCTGATAGATTTAGGCCCTGAGGGCGGTGATCTCGGCGGTGAGGTCGTTGCGACCGGCACGCCAGAGGAAGTGATACGAAATAAACGCAGCTACACCGGTCAGGTTCTTCGACCGTTCTTTACCATGAAGAAGGCTGTATGTTTGAAGTAGAAACATTGCCCGTAAACCCGGGATGCTATCTGTTCCGTGATAAGGAAAAGAATATCATCTACGTCGGGAAAGCAAAAAACATACGAAAACGGGTAGGCAGTTATTTCCAGCATAAAGCCTTGGATCCTAAGACCCAGATGCTCGTGCAAAGCATCGATTCCATTGATTATATTGTCACTGATTCCGAGGTTGAGGCATTTCTCCTCGAAAACACCTTGATTAAGAGAAATCAACCGAAGTACAATATCAACCTGAAAGACGCAAAATCCTATGCGTTCATCCAAGTGACCGATGAAGAGTTCCCTCGCTTGCTCGTCGCCCGCGGGAAAGCAAGTGGCCCAGGACATTTCTATGGCCCGTTCATCTCAGGCCAAGAACGGGACTACGTTTTACAGTTCCTGAATCGCACCATGGCGCTGCGGACCTGTAAGAAACTCCCGAAGCGTCCCTGCCTTCGGTACTTTATCCATGTGTGCGACGCGCCGTGCGTCGGGTACATCTCTAAAGATGACTACGCAAAAAAAATCCGCAAAGCCCAGTTGATCCTCTCCGGGAAAGCAACAGAACTCCTCAAAGAAATGGATCAAGAGATGCGACAGGCTTCCAAGAGACTGGAGTTTGAAAGAGCACTGCTGCTTCGAAATCAAATGGAGGCGATAGCCCATCTGCAGGAGCACCAGAACATGCAACGCCAGATCGCCTATGACGAGGATGTCCTGAATTACCTCATTCGGAACAACACCGTCTATTTGATGCTGTTCAACGTCTATAAAGGCACCCTCTCTCAAAAAAATGAATTTGTCTTTGACTACAGTCTGGATTTTTTAGAAGAATTCATCGTGCAGTACTACTCGGAGAATCCTGTTCCGTCCGAGGTTATCGTCCCCGGCAAGATGGCCGAGGCCGTCACATCGTTTCTTGAGGCGAAACGGAAGAAGAACGTCACGGTGCTTGTTCCCAGGAAAGGATCAAAAAAACAACTACTTGACCTAGTTCTTAAAAACATTGAGATCACGTTCTTTGGTGATATGAACAAGGTCGAGGAGCTCAAAACACGTCTGCAGCTGCAGGACACGCCACTCATCATCGAATGTTTCGACATCTCCCATCTCTCCGGCACATCAACGGTCGGGTCCATGGTGCAGTTCAGGAACGGAAAACCCGATAAATCCAACTATCGCAGGTTCCGGATACGAACCGTGGAAGGTATCGATGATGTCGCGGCCATCGCAGAGGTTGTACGGCGGCGATACACCAGGCTTAAGGAAGAAAATATTGAGATGCCGCATCTCATCGTGGTCGACGGCGGGCGAGGGCAACTCAATGCCGCGGTCTCTGAACTGGAAAAACTGGGGTTAAAAATACCGGTGATCTCCATCGCAAAGCAATTTGAAGAGATTTATGTCCCCGGGAAAATGTTCCCATTGCGCATGGATCGAAAAGAAAAAGCGTTACAGTTCATTCAGGAAATCCGCGATGAGGCGCATCGATTCGCGATCGCTTATAACAGGTTGTTACGGAAAAAAGAACTGATATCATGAACGAATTTAAGCTTATTACGAACTTCACACCGAAAGGCTCGCAACCCGAGGCGATTGCGCAATTAGTAGACGGTATCACAAGGAAAAATAACCATGCGCAGACCCTCCTAGGGGTGACTGGCTCCGGGAAAACGTTCACTATGGCGAACGTGATTCATCGTGTGCAACGCCCCGCCCTGGTTCTTGCTCACAATAAGACGCTTGCCGCGCAATTATATAGCGAATTTAAGGAGTTCTTTCCTGAGAATCGCGTTGAGTATTTCGTCTCATACTATGATTATTATCAACCTGAATCGTACATCCCGCAGAAAGACCTGTACATCGAAAAGGATGCTGACATCAACCCGAAAATCGAGCAGATGCGGCTTGCTGCGACCGCGTCACTCCTCTCACGGCCTGACGTGATCATCGTTGCCTCTGTCTCCTGTATCTACAACATCGGCAACCCCCGTGAATACCGGGAGCTTGGATTTGAAATCAGGAAAGGACAGCACATCAAACGAAATGACCTGTTGCGCAAGCTACTGGAAATTCAGTACGAACGAAATGACCTCGAGCTGCAGCCGGGCCGGTTCCGTGTGAAAGGCGACACCATTGACTTTATCCCTGGGTACTATACCAACATCTACCGGATTGAGATGTTTGGCGATCAGATTGAGTCCATCAAGGAGCTTAACAAGGTCACCAATGCACCGGTTGAGACGCTCGATTACCTGTTTGTGTTTCCCGCAAAACATTTCGTCATTGCAGAGGATAGCCAAAAGCAGGCGATCGAAGCGATAAAAAGAGACCTCGAGAAACGTCTTCCAGAGCTTCCGATGGTGGAAGCGCATCGGTTGAAACAACGGACGCTCTATGATCTTGAGATGATCGAGGAAACAGGGTATTGTAAAGGCATAGAGAATTACTCCCGGTATTTCGACGGGAGGAAACCAGAGCAAAAACCGTATTGTCTACTGGATTATTTCCCGAATGATTTCTTATTGTTTATTGATGAGAGCCATCGGACACTCCCACAGATCCATGGGATGCACCATGGGGAGTATTCCCGGAAAAAAACATTGGTGGACTACGGGTTTCGACTGCCGAGCGCTTTCGATAACCGGCCGTTGACGTTCAAGGAGTTTGAGCAGTATATGCATACGGCGATTTTTGTCTCCGCAACACCGGGGGAGTATGAACTCCAAAAATCGCAACAAGTGGTTGAACAGATCATCAGGCCGACCGGGCTGGTTGATCCATCAGTTGAGGTCCGTGGGATTGCCGGGCAAATCGAGGATTTGATCCGGGAGATTCAACTCACCGTGAAACGGGGAGACCGGGTGCTAGTCACTACGCTCACGAAGAAACTCGCGGAGGAGCTTGCAGACTATCTAGCGGAGAAGGATATCAGGACCCGGTATCTGCATGCGGAGATCGATACGCTTGAACGTTCTGAGATTATTCGCGAGCTGCGGCTGGGGGAGTTCGACGTCCTCGTCGGGATAAATCTCTTACGGGAAGGGATCGATATCCCTGAGGTCGGTTTCATCGGGATCCTTGATGCGGATAAGGAAGGGTTCTTACGGGATGAACGGAGTTTGATTCAGATTATCGGCCGGGCGGCGCGAAACGTGAACTCAAAGGTCGTCCTTTATGCAGATAATCTCACGGTTTCAATTAAAAAAGCGTTGGAGGAGACGAATCGTCGCCGGACAATGCAACTGGAATATAACAAGGTTCATCATATTACCCCGACGACGATCATAAAACCGATAAAAGAAAAAGTCGTCGAAATCACCGATGTGAAGCACATTCCGAAGAAAGATGTCCCCGCAATCATTGTGAATCTCGAAGAGGAGATGCGGC
>Ga0315282_10004101_pt1 | contig 25586 bp, 27 predicted proteins | sample YL17G07_20_MG_FD_203693 | JGI IMG/M metagenome (GOLD analysis project Ga0315282, IMG submission 203693) | Sediment microbial communities from Yellowstone Lake, YNP, Wyoming, USA - YL17G07_20 | ecosystem: Environmental > Aquatic > Freshwater > Lake > Sediment | place: USA: Wyoming | collected... | reverse complement strand
TCTTGAGGAGAAAAAAATCTTCTGTCTTTCCGGGGCAAAAATAGTCTGGCAGAATCTCTACCTCAGCTCTCAGCAACTGAGCTATGCGGTTGAAAGTCAGGAAGGAAACATGGGAAAAGAAGTAATAGCTGAGAGGTTAAAGCCTGGCTCAGGGTTTAAGGTCAGGACTCAAAAGCTGAGGTTTGTCCTTCCAAAAAATCTTTTCCTGGCAGAAGAAGCCAGTCTGCAAACAGAACACTTTGAAGGTAAAGCCCGACAGATCGTAGTTTTACTTAACGAGGATAAGGATGATTTTGAAAAGATTGAATTTGACGGAAAAGCAATTATCAGCTGGTATGGGCAGGAGTATAAATCTGATTTCACTGAACTGAAACTGACTTCCGGTAGATTAAATCTCTTCCGAAACAACAATTTTATTGTTCTAACCAGCCAGGACGAATTTCAGGTGCAGGGAAAGGGAGAAGTCTGGCAGATGGTGGGAAGGGGCCGGAATTTGAGTCTGGATTTTTCTGAACATCAAAAGGCTGAAATGTTTCGAGCTGAGAAGGCCTCTCTTAAGTTTTTTGAGTCAACCGGGGCTGAATTTGTCCTTTCCGGTCAGACAATTGAGCATAATCTCAGTTCAGGGAAGTTGCTGATGTCAGGTGAAGCTAAGGGAAAATTTAAGGATTACGAGCTTCAGGCCAGCCGCCTCAGTTTTCAGCTGCTTGACCGGCATCTTGAGGCTGAAGACGCCCGGCTTACGGTCGGGCCTGGATTCTTTAGCCAGGAAACTGTTCTGTTTAAAAAGGACGAACCCCTGTTTATTACCGGATTTCTGGCTCTCTCTGACCCGAAGACCGTTGAGCTCACCGGAAAAGTGAGAATCTGGCAGGGCAATAGTTATCTTCTCGGGGAGAAGGCTGAGCTGGAGAAAGAAACGGGAAAGATTGAACTGCAAGGAAGGGTCAGAGCCAGTCTTCAGGACGGGCCTTCATCCGAGCAGGCGGAAGGAATCAATATCTCCGGTCAGAAAATGACCTGTTTTCCAGAGAAAAGGGAGGCGCAAGTCAGCGGCTCGGCTGGACTGCAAAAAGGAAGTCTGAAGCTTCAGGCTGATGAGCTCAGGATGTATTTTGAAGATAAAGCACCAGACAGATTGTCAGTTCTGGAGGCTTGGGGTGCGGTGACGGTTTTCTGGAAAGAGTATCGGGCGAAAAGTCAGCAGGCGATGTTTAAACCGGCCGAAAATACCGTTATCATGAGCGGCTTACCCGAGTTGAGTAATCTTCAGGGTGACCGCCTCGAGGCCGATAAATTGACTTTGTGTTTATCAGATGATAAAATCCAAGTTGAGAACCAGAAGAGAGAGAGGTCGTTGACCATCCTTGTCAGGGGAAAATGAATCTATTAAAAGCCGTCAATTTGAACAAAAGGTATGGCCAGCGTTCGGTTCTTGAAGATGTGTCTGTAGAAGTCAAAGCTGCCGAAGTCGTCGGACTTCTCGGTCCCAACGGAGCGGGCAAAACCACAGCTTTTTCCATAATCATCGGTCTGATTAAAGCTGATGGCGGCCAGGTTTTGCTTAATGAGGAAGACCTAACTTCCTATCCCGTTTTTATCAGGGCCAGAAAAGGTCTCGGCTTTCTGTCTCAGGAATCATCTGTCTTCCGTGGATTGACGGTCGAAGAAAATCTCCTTCTGGTACTGCAAATGATTCCCGACGGAAATTCTTTTGCTGAAAATAGACAAAAAGCTATGAGTATTCTGAGAGAATTCGGACTTCAAGAACTGGCTGGAATCAGAGCCAGTCAGCTTTCCGGTGGCGAGAAAAGAAAACTGGAAATTGCCCGGGCGATGGTCAGGGGTCCGCAGTTCTTACTTCTGGATGAACCCTTTTCAGAGCTTGACCCGAAAGCGGTGGTTGATCTTCAAGAAATCATCGGGAAGCTCAGAGAAAAAGGGCTGGGTATTCTTCTGACCGACCATAGAGTTAGAGAAGCGTTGAAGATAATTGATAAAATATACATAATAAATAATGGTAAAATACTTTCTGAAGGAAGGCCGGAAGAAGTTCTCGGAAAAAAAGAAGTTCGAGAGATATATCTCGGCCATGAGTTTCGTCTTTAATCAATGAAGCCATGATGAAACAGAAACTTGACCAGAAACAGGTCCAGAAGCTGGTGCTGGCGCCTGCCCTGCAGCAGGCCATCAAGCTGCTCCAGCTGACCAATCTCGAGCTTCAAGAAGTCGTCTATGAAGAACTGGCTGAGAACCCCTTACTGGAGATTGAAGAAGAAGGGGAAGGGGAGACTTCCTCGGCGAGCGGGACAGAAGAAGAAATAGGTCCTGAAGAAAACTTTACTGCAGAAAATACTCCGAGCGACGAATTCGATGAGATAATCTTTGCGGCCGGATTCCAGGATTATTTTGACGAGAATGTTCCTTATTTCGGCTCTGAAGCTCGGGAAAAAGTTCAGTTTGAAAATATGGTCTCCAAAAGGCCATCGCTCTGGGATCATCTGAACTGGCAGGCAGCTCTGACTTTTTTTGATCAGAGAGACCTGGAGATAGCTGAGTTCATCATCGGCAACGTCAACGAAGATGGTTATCTGACGACGAGTTGCCAAGAAATCGCCGCTCAACTTCAGGAAGAACCTGAACGGGTAGAAAAGATCAGACAAAAGATAAAAATGTTCGACCCGCCCGGCTGCGGAAGTTTAATTCTGAAAGAAGTCCTGCTGGCTCAGATGGACTCTCTCAACCTTCAGGATGAAATTGCCAGAAAAATTATTTCTGACTATCTCCACTATTTAGAAAAAGCTGACCATCAGGAACTGGCCAGGATTTTGAATATTTCCCTGTCCGAGTTAAAGTTTCATCTTGATCTGGTCAGAAACCTGGACCCCACTCCGGGGAGAAAGTACGGTGAAGAAAAAGATATTTATGTTGTGCCCGATATTTTTGTGGTTAAGGAAGAGGATGTCTGGAAGGTTTATCTGAACGAAGAGGGCGCGCCCAGGCTGAGGCTAAATCAGTATTATCATCGACTGATTCAGGCCGGGCTAAATAACGACCAGGAAACGCTCAGGTTTCTTAAAGACAAGATGAAGCGGGCGCTCTGGTTTATCAAAAGCCTTGACCAGCGAAACCGGACGATCTATCGGGTGGCCCGGTACATCGTTGACTGGCAGAAAGAGTTTCTGGAAAAGGGAATTGATTACCTCAAGCCGATGACCCTGATGGAAATTTCCAGAGAACTCGGACTTCATGAATCGACCATCGGTCGGGTCGTGGCTAATAAATATATGATGACTCCGCTTGGTTTGTTTCCTTTGAAGTTCTTTTTCCACAAGTCTTTAAGCGGAACCTATGGAGAAGAAGTTTCATCATTGAGAATTAAAGAGAAAATCAGGAAACTGATAGAGAATGAAGATAAGACTGATCCCTTGAGTGATGATGAAATCGTTGATATCTTATCAAGGGAGAACATTCAAATTGCCCGGAGGACGGTCGCTAAATACAGGAGTCAGCTAAATATCCCACCATCTCATATAAGAAAAAAGAAATTTTTGATGGAGGAGGTTCAATGAATGTTAACTTTACTGCCAGGCATACCGAGCTGACTGAGGATATCAAAGACTATTGCCAGAAAAGACTCAAAAGGATGGAGAAAATATTGAGAGATGTTCAACAAATTGATATCATTCTGAGCGAAGAGAAAAGCAGAAAAAGAGTCGACCTGCAGATAAAACATAAAGGGGAAGACTTTGTTGTTTCGGAAGAAACCAATGAGATGTTCAATTCCCTTAACCAGGCGTTTGATAGTTTAGAAAAGAAAATCATCAAGGAAAGAAGAAAGCTGATTCAGAAGAGACATCGCTCTTCAAGCCGTGAACTTCCGGCTGCTGGCCTTGAGGCGGAAGAAACAGCCCCAAGGGTGATCAGGGTGGCCTATTATTCAGATAAGCCGCTAAGCGTTCAGGAAGCATTACTTCAGCTGGAAGAAGGCAAAAAAGAAGTCTTCTTGTTTCGCCGGGAAGGAAGCGGGAACTGGGTAGTAGTTTTTCGGCGCAAAGACGGTAAATTCGGCTTGGTTGACCCGGAAGAATAAAAAGATTAAGTTAGCTGGAGAGAAAGGAAATAAAAGCTGAATCGAGAAAAAGGAGTTATGAGCAGTGAGATTGTCCAACATTATTAAAGAGAAAGCTATTCTGCTTGATATCCAGGCCCAGGAAAAGCAGGATGTTCTAGAAGAAATGGTCAGGCATTTGAAAAAGACTAAACTGGTTAATCATGAAAAAGAGATTATTGAGAAATTACTTCAGAGAGAATCTCTGGGCACGACTGCTCTGGGTGAGGGTATTGCCATTCCCCACTGTAAGGCTAAGGGTGTAAAAAATCCTATTCTGTTAGTAGGGGTTGCCCGGCAGGGGGTAACCTTTGAAGCCCCGGATGGAGTGCCGGTGAATCTCTTCTTTCTCTTGATTACCTCACCTGATGATCCCAGCTTAAACCTCCAGATCCTGGCTCTGATTGCTCAGCTGGTTCGTAAGTCTCCTGGATTAAAGGATAAGCTTCTTAAGGCTGAGAGCCCTCAGGAGGCTCTGGAAATAATCAGGGAGCTGGAAGAAAAGGCCTGATGGCTAAAAGTAAAAGTAGCCTTCGTGTCAGATCTCAGCCAAGCAAAAAAACTCTGAGTTTTACGGTTGTCGGTTCAGCTAAACACAGCAACGAAACTGGTTCTCAGGTAGTGGTTTCAGCAGGCTTGCTGAAAATATTTGGCGTTGGTACTCTGATTATCGGTGATAGCGGTATCGGTAAAAGTGAAAGCTCTCTGGAATTAATTGCCCGGGGACATAAATTTGTCTCTGATGATGTGGTTAAGATTTACCGGGATGAACGGGGCCGGTTACACGGCCAGTCACCACACCTTACCCGGAATTTTATGGAAATCAGGGGCCTGGGGATAATCAATATCAAGGAAATATTCGGGACCAGAGCCATTCTTGACGAGACACCCATTGACCTGGTCGTCAGGTTAAAAAAGTGGAGCAAAAAAATGGAAATTGACCGGCTCGGGTTGAGATTCCCGGAAGATTATCTGCTGGCTGGAAGCAAAATCCCGCAGCTTCATATTCCTGTTGCCCCTGGCCGAAACATTGCCACCCTGATTGAGGTGGCCTGCCGGGTATTTTTACTGAGGAAAAAAGGTTATCAGGCTGCCCAGGATATAATCCGCCGTTTAGATAAAAAATTGGCTAGTAAAAATGAAAAATCAGAGGAATAGTAATTTTATCGTAGTTACCGGTCTTTCGGGTTCGGGGAAGACTGTGGTCAGCCGATTTCTTGAGGATATGGGTTATTATTGTGTGGACAATCTGCCGGCCAAATTAATACCAGAACTGGTTGACCTCTGGCTCAAGAAGAAAGTCGAGATTGACCGGATAGCTTTAGTGGTGGACATTCGAGAACACAACTTCCTGACTGATTTTCCTGAAGTTTTAAAGCGTCTTAAGGTTCGACCAAAGTTGATTTTCCTCGAAGCTTCTGATGAAACCCTGGTAAAAAGATTCAGCGAAAACCGGCGTCCGCATCCCTTAGCTAAGAAAAAATCCATCCTTGAGGGTGTGCGTTTAGAAAGAAAAAAACTGGCTAAAATTAAAGACATGGCCGATGAGGTGATTGATACGACTGGTCTGACCATATCCCAGCTCAAGGAATTGATATCCAGGGAGGTCCTTAAAGAGAAGCAGCGCCGGCTTCAGGTCAACGTAGTCAGTTTCGGCTATAAGTATGGAATTCCTCTAGATTCTGACCTGGTTTTTGACACCAGATTCCTGCCCAATCCGTTTTATGTGGATGAACTCCAGGAGCTCGATGGCAAATCAAAAAAGGTCAGAGGTTTTGTCCTGAACTCTACCGAGACGGCTGAATTCCTCGATAATCTGTATAAATTTTTGGATAGTCTTACCCCCGGTTTCATCAAAGAAGGAAAAAGTACGCTGACCATCTCCATCGGTTGTACCGGCGGAAAACATCGGTCAGTGGTCATCGCTGAAGCCTTGAAGAATCATCTCCGACAGAAAAAACTGGATGCAAAAATTATCCACAGAGATATTTATAAATAGCCAGGAGTTAGCTAAAATATAAAAGAATTTTCCACGGGCGGTTTTAATGATCGGTGGAGTGATTGTTTCTCACGGCAAACTGGCTGAAGAGCTGCTCAACGCTCTGACCATCATCCTTGGGGAAGCCCCGAATATCGAAGCTATTTCTATCGGCTGGTATGATGATGTAGAAGAATCCAAGAAAAAGATCAGCCAGAGTATTAAGAAGGTTGACCAGAAAAATGGAGTGATTGTTTTTACTGACATGTTTGGCGGAACGCCGTCTAATCTCAGTTTCAGCTTTTTGGCGGAGAATAAAATCGAGATTATCACCGGAGTTAACCTGCCGATGTTGATCAAGTTCGTTTCGCTTCAGCGGAATAACAACCTGAAGGATGTAGCTAAAAAAGTGGTGGAACAGGGAAAAAAGAACATCCATCTGGTCAGTGCCCTGTTAAATTCAAAATCAAAATAATAAGTAGCTATGCTGGAAAAAAAGATTACAATAAAAAATAAGCTTGGATTACACGCCAGGGCAGCTGTCAAATTTGTTAACCTGGCCAACCACTATAGCGCTTCAGTAAAAATTGTCAAAGATGGCAACGAAGTTGACGGGAAAAGCATTCTGGGTATTCTGACTTTGGCTGCTTCCCAGGGCACGCAGATTAAGCTGGTGGTTTCAGGTCGGGATGAGGCTCAGGCGATGAGAGCCCTCTATGAGCTCGTCAACAACAAATTTGGTGAAGAAGAATAAGATGGAAGTCATCCGGTTAAAAGGCCTCGGAGTTTCACCTGGAATTTCCATGGGGGAAGTGACCGTTTCCGAAAGGGTTGTTTTTACTTCTCGCCGCGAAGCTATCGGCGACGACCAGGTTGAAGATGAACTCAAGCGTTTGCGCCTGGCCTTTGAAAGAACCAGGAATGAGCTCCAGGAAATTAAAGACCACATTCAGGACAGAATGGGCGAACAGCAAGCTTTTATTTTTGATGCTCACCTGATGATTCTCGACGACCCGATGCTCATTTCCAACCTGGAGAAAGTGGTCACTGAAGAAAAGGTGAGAGCTGAATGGGCCATCTCCAAAGTTAATACCCGCTTCGCCGGTATTTTTGAATCACTTTCAGATGAATATTTTCAACAAAGAAAGGCTGATATTTCGGATGTTCTGGCCAGAATTTACCGAAATTTAGAAAAGAAAAAAGAGAAAAAAGAAGACTCCGATAAGCCGATCATTCTGGTAGCCCATGAACTTTTGCCTTCAGAAGCTGCTCTCTATCTGAGCAAGAAGAAAGTTCTGGGGGTGGCTCTGGATATGGGTGGCCAGACTTCCCATACAGCTATCCTGGCCCGGTCGCTGGGCATCCCGACTGTAGTCGGTTTACATGATGTCTGCCCTAAAGTAAAAAACGGAGATTTTCTCATAGTGGATGGGACAAACGGTGAGGTCATCATCAATCCACCGCCGGCTATAAAAAGAGAGTTCCAGAGTAAAAAAGAAAGATATGAAGTTTATCAGAAAGAACTGAAAAAAATTGCCAAACTTAAGGCTGAAACGCTCGATGGGGTAAGTTTCACTCCCTTAGCCAATATCGAGCTTCCGGAAGAAGTTTCTGCAGCTTTTTCCTATGGAGCTGAAGGGATTGGCCTTTTTCGCTCAGAGTTTATTTATTTACAGAGGCCGACGCTGCCTTCTGAAGAAGACCATTTAGCGATTTACCTCAAGATGGCTAAGAGCACTTACCCTAAACCAGTTTATATTCGAACGATTGACATTGGTGGCGAGAAAAGCTTGCCCCAACTGAACATCGAAAAGGAACCTAATCCGGCGCTTGGACTCAGAGCGATTCGTTTTTCGCTGAAAAATAAAGAATTGTTCAAGACTCAGATTCGAGCCATTTTTAAAGCCAGTGTCAAGAAAAATGTTCGCCTGCTGGTGCCAATGGTGACAGAAATAGAAGAAGTCATCGAGCTCAAACAGGTTTACCGGGAAGTTAAGGATGAGCTCAAAGCCAGTAAGGCTCCTTTTGACGAATCTATGCCTGTAGGAGTAATGATTGAAGTTCCGGCGGCTGCTGTTCTCATCGACACTATCATTCAGGAGGTCGATTTTGTTAGCATCGGAACAAACGACTTGATTCAGTATTATCTGGCTGTTGATCGGGGCAACGAATCGGTCTCTTATCTTTTTAAGCCACACCACCCGGCGGTTTTACGACTCCTCAACGAGATCATCAAAACTGTCAATAAATACGGCAAAGAAGTAACGGTTTGCGGTGAGATGGCTGCCGACCCGCTGTCTGCAGTCATCCTCTTAGGGATGGGACTGAGGAATTTCAGTATGAACCCCATTTTCATTCCCAGGGTGAAAAAAGCTCTGAGGGCGGTTGAAGCTAAAACCGCGGAAGAAGCTGTGGCTCAGGCTTTAAAATTGAAGACGGCCACAGAAGTGGAAGAATTTATGATTGAAGACATTCTCCGGAAACATCCTCAGGCTTTTCTGATGAGCCAGATAACTTCTTAAGCCTTTTCAGCTCCGGCCATAGACGTCTTCCAGCCGGACGATGTCGTTCTCATCTGAAGATCCAAGCCAGAGTTCCATCACCCGGGCTGGCTTTTGTCCAATGCCTTTCAACCGATGAGGAGTCCTGGCCGGAATAAAAATTTCTTCACCAGACTCTGGTTGCCAGACTCTATCTCCCAGAGTAATTTCCAGACCTTCGTTCAGAATGATCCAGTATTCACTGCGGTTATTATGGTACTGCAAAGAAAGAACACCACCGGGATTGACGGTGATAATTTTAAGGCTTGAGGCCAACTGGTGGGGATAGCTACGAAACTTACCCCACGGGCGCTCTTCTTCATAGATCAGCTTTTCGACTGACTGCCGGTCGGTTTTTTCACTCATCAGAATCTCTGAATTGGATTTATAATCAGGCTATCTCGATCAAAAGGGAACTTCTTCGTCATCGTCAGGGGTTCCAGGCTCTTTCGGAAATTCTTCGGTGGCGGGCTCAGATATTTCCGGGAATTCTTCGACGGAGGCCTCGGCCGCAGTGGTTGAGGCCTGAATTTCTTCCTGAGGGGCTCCTTTCTTACCGAGCAGGACGATGTTCAGGGCTTCGACTTCAGTGGCATAACGTTTATTGCCATCCCTGTCTTCCCAGGACCTATTTCTAAGCTTACCTTCAATGAGAATCTGTCGGCCCTGGTCAAGAAACTTGTCGCAAAACTCAGCCAGTTTACCCCAGGCCACAATCCGGTGAAATTCTGTCCGGTCCGAAGATTTTCCGGAGTCGGGATAGAAAAGCCTTTCATTAGTGGCTACCTGAAACCTGGCCACTGGCCGACCTGATTCCCGCAGATAACGGATTTCAGGCTTTTTTACCAGATGACCTACCAGGAGAACTTTGTTCAAACTGTTTATATCTCTCATTTTCCCACCAGTTCATTGATTTTTTGCTGGGCCAGCTTAGCTTCTTCCTGTAAAGGATATTTGCTCACCAGAAGCTTGAAGGTGGCTAAGGCTTCTTCTTTTTTGCCCTGCTGCATCAGGCTCATTCCTTTCTTCAGGTAAGCTGCCGGAATTTTATCGCCTGATGGGTAACTCAGCAGAAGGTCATTAAAACTCTCGATGGCTTCGTCGTATTTACCCTGGCTGTAGTAGCATTCTCCAATCCAGTAGAGGGCATTATCTGAAAGCAAAGTGTTTGGATACCGTTGAAGAAAAAGGCGGAAACTATCTATAGCCAGCTCGTAATTGCCTTTAAGATAATCGCCATAAGCGTTGTTGTACATTTCCTGCGCCGGAATAGTGACCATGGCCTGTTTCTGAGTTTCTGCCAGAGGCTGTTCTTTTTTTGTGGCGGCTGGCTTGGCGCCCTTGGCTGGAGTCTTTTCCTCTGGTTTCGGCTGAGCGGTCAGATTCTTAAGCGTATCCAGAATATCCTGCCAAGCAGATATTTCAAATTGTATCTCTTCCAGCTTGCTGGAAAACATCTGAAACTGAACCGGAATGTTTTTCAGCTCATCTTTAAGGGAATTCTGTTCGGCCTGATTGCGTCTAATAAGATCGCCGAGGACTTTTACCTGTTCTCTCAGTTCCTGGAGGTCAGAAGAATTTTTCTTGAGTAGAGCAGACAGTTCCTGGACCTGTACCTTGAGAGCTTGAATATCATCGTACATCAGTTCGTAAGCTTTTTTGCTCTGGTCCGTGTCAGCGGACAGGAACATCAGGCAGAGAAGGAGTAAGAAGAATAAAGAAAAGAAAACTTTCTGGCCTCTCAGCAATTTATTTCTCTATTATCAAAAATTGAGCTCGCCTGTTCTTAGCCCAGGCTGATTCATCATGACCGGGGTCAAGAGGCTGGCTCTTGCCATAAGAAATTATTCTTATCTTTTCTGAAGGCAGGCCCAGACTGACCAGATAGTCCATGGTGCTTTTAGCCCTTTTTTCGCCCAGAGCTAAGTTATATTCTTCAGTGCCTCTTTCATCGCAATGGCCTTCGACGAGGATTTTTACTGCGGAATGCTGCTTCAGCCATTGGGCATTAGCTTCAAGCACGGGAATAGCATCATCCCTGATATTGTATTTATCATAATCAAAGAAAATCATAGCCAGAGGTTTTTCCTGGTTGATTTCTTCCAGGGTTTTTTTCTGGAAAATCTCTTCTTCAGTCAGGACGGGTTCCTTAACCACTGGTTCTTCTACTTTTTCCACCTTGGGCTGTTCCTGAGCCTGCGGGGCCGGTGCTGGCGGTGGAACTTCTTTAACTTTCTTTTTGCAGGAAGTGGTAAAAGATAAAATCAGAAGAATGGTCAGTGAGAAAATCAGCAGTTTTTTCATCATTCCTCCTCCGTTTTTAATACCTCTTGTCAGGCTTTTTCAATAAACCACTCATTTTATACAATGAAGCTTAAGAGCTGTCAATAAAAAAGACAATAACTAAGTCAGTTCAGTTAGTCCAGTTGGGTAATTTGTTTTCGCCCTGGCTGGTCAGGCAGCGCAGGTTGGTCCCGTCATAGTCTATAGAATAGATTTGAATTGTCCCGGACAGGTTGGAAGAAAAAACGAGGTGACGGCCGTCCGGTGACCAGCTGGGTGACTCATTTCGGGCACTTGTTTCAGTCAGCTTGGTAATTTGATTGGTTTTAAGGTTGAGAATATAAATATCAAAAAAGTTATTTACTCTTGAGACAAAAGCTATCCTTTCGCCATCAGGGGACCAGACCGGAGAATCGAGATAGTCACCGCCAAAACTGACTTTGCGGACATTGCCACCTTCAGCCTCCATGATGAAGATCTGAGGGTTTCCTGTTCTATCTGAAGTAAAGGCAATTTCTCTCCCGGTTGGGGACCAGGACGGAGCAGTATCAATAGCCTCATTGAGGGTAATTCGCCTGATGTTAGTTCCATCGGCGTTGGCTACATAGATTTCTGCGTTTCCATCTCTGGTGGAACAAAAAGCTAACTTTTTCCCATCAGGAGAGAAGGCTCCGGAAAAATTGGTACCTTTTGTTGAAACCGGAACGACTTTTCCTTCATAAGGATAAAGAATGTATAAATCCGGGTTTCCTGTGCGGTAGGAAGTAAAAACAATAGCTCGCTGATCCGCTGACCAGGCCGGCAGGTAATCACGCCATTTATTGAAGGTCAACCGGGTCTGATTAGCTCCGTCATAGTCCATTATGTAGAGCTCATCATTCCCGTCCCGGTTAGAAATAAAAACAATTCTGGTGGTGAAAAAAGGCTTTTCGCCATAGAGCTTCATCATCTCATCAGCCACTCTGTGGGCTACCAAACGGAATACGTCCGGGTCAGCCTGGTATCTCTTACCAAGGATCATCCGTTGGCTTTTCACATCATAGACTTTGGACTCAAAAATTATTTTGTCTGGCGACTGGCTAACTTCTCCGACCAGCAGGATTCTGGCCTGAATCGATTCCCAGTCCTTGAAAAAGATTTCCTTAGGGTTCAGGGGTCTTATGTAACTCAGGTGTTCTCTGGGGATTAGCTGAAAGACCCGGCTGTAACGAAGATCAGCCGAAAGAACCTGGTGGATAGTCTCGGCTGCCTGTTTAGTCTGACTGGATGAAGAATCATAGATAAAAGGAGGAAGGGCTAAAGAAAAGGCCGGGACTCCTTCTCTGATAGTCAGGACAATTTCCTGCTGGGAAAACAGGAAAGCACCTGCGAACATCAGCCCCCAAATTAAAGCTACCAGGAAGATTTTGGATTTCATTTGCTCCGCTCAAAAATAAGATGGATGACCAGAAAGTCGTTTTCAAAATCTGCGGGAAGTGGTGGAAAAGGTGCGGCTAATTCCACCGCCCGGCGAGCAGACAGGTCGAGTGCCGGCAGACCAGACGGCTGCTCAACTTTAAGGTCTGAAATTTGGCCGTTTTTCTGAATTTTAAAATAGATGACTGATTGATATTCGCCGCTATAATCGAGATTGTTGATGGCCGTAAACCAGTTGGTTGATACCCGGTCAATGATTATTTGAAGATAATAACTATAAGGAAAAGAAGAAGTGCCAAAGGCCTCACCGTAACCACCACCAAAACCACCTGTCCCTTCACCCACACCTATTCTCAGTCCCGAACCGCCTCCGCCAGTTCCACTTCCACCAGCCTGGCCAACAGTTTCTTCAGCTTTCTGGGCGCCTGGCTGAGGAGCTGAGATGGCAGTTTTCTTAGCCGGTGTTTTTTCTTTAGCCGGTTTTTCAACAGGATGTCGCAGCGATGAACTCGGTTCCGGCTGGGCTTTCTGGGGAACGGTCAGTTCTTTCATTGTTTCTTTTTTCTGAACCAGAGCCGGGGCACCTGTCTTTTCCCCACCTGCCGGGGCACCAGGTTGTCCTCCTCCAGTTCCGCCGCCGCCACCGGATAAGCCAACGAAATTCAGGCTGACGTAATGAATCATACTTTTCTTGGCCGGAGAAATTAAGTAATTGGAAAATCCTATCAGAACAAAAATGACAATATGCAGAAAAAAAGACAGAATAACGGCTCTTTTGAAAGGACCACTGAACAAAACAGAAGATTTCATTAGCCTGTCCGTTTCTTGGTCATCGGCTTTTCTAAGGGTTCAGTAACCAAGCCAACGACTTCGATTCCGGATTTCTTGACGATGTCCAGGACCTGAATCAACTGACCGTAACTCAAATTACGGTCAGCTCTAATGTAGATTATTTTTTTCGACTTGTTGTGGAAATATTCGAGCAGTCGTCTTTCGAGAAGATTGATGTTTATAACTGATTCACCTATATGGATATAACCATCCGCGGCTATGGTCAAAGTCAAGCCCTCTTCAGCCGGAGCTGATTCTGTTTCGGCCTGGGGCAGGTTTATCCCGAGGCCCGACTGCATCATAGGAGCTGTGACCATAAAGATAATCAAGAGAACCAGCATAACATCGACAAGGGGAGTAACATTTATTTCAGACATAGAAGTGCCGATTCTTCTTCGGCCGTTGACCGTAGGTGCAGGATTAAGATTAAGAGCCATAGATCCTTTCTATGATATTTAAAAATTCCAGGCTGAAATCATCCATCATGGTGATCAGCTCTTTTATCTGGCCAAGAAAGAAATTGTAAGCGATAACCGCCGGAATAGCAGCGAACAAGCCGAGAGCCGTGGCAATTAGAGCTTCAGCAATCCCGGGAGCTACGGTTACCAGACTGGCTGAGCGAACCACTCCGATCTTGTGGAAGGAATCCATTATTCCCCAGACTGTTCCAAAAAGACCGATAAAAGGGGTAACACTACCACAGGTGGCTAAAAAGCTCATCAACTTTTCCAGCCGGGAGATTTCAGTATTGGAAGCCCGAAGAAGCGAGCGATTGATGGCTTCAAGTCTTTGAGCATTAATTGCTCCCTGAGATTGGGGATTGGATTTGGTCAGGTGAACCAGTTCTTTGAATCCGGCCTGAAAGATTGTGGCTAAGGGGCTCTTTCTGTATTTTCTGGTAGCTTCATTAACTTCGTTCAGAGACTTACTCTTGCGGAACACTTCCAGAAACTTTCTGGATGAATTTTCAGCGGCTTTAAGGCTGCGTCTTTTATAGAAAATGATTGCCCAGGAAAAAACCGAAAAAAGGATAAGGACGGCAAGGATAAACTTAACGACTATGGTTGCCTGTGAAATTAAACTGAAAATGTTCATCGCTTTTTCAAGTTAACATACCGAGTCCTGTCTGTCAATCAGCCGGCTTGACTTGACTGTCCTGTCGAAAAAAGGTTTAATTATTGAATTAAAAGAGGTTAACTTGAACGGTCTAAAAAAGAAGCTGATCCATCCACCGCGCCTTCTGGCCGTAAGCTTTCTTCTGGCCATTCTGGCGGGTACTATCATTCTGTCTATTCCCATATCTACCAGCTCGGGCCGGATTGCTCTGGTCGATGCTCTGTTCACCTCAACTTCGGCCATCTGCGTAACTGGTCTGATTGTCGTAGACACTTCGACTTATTTCAGCTCTTTCGGGCAAACAATCATCATAATTTTAATCCAGCTCGGCGGCCTGGGAATTATGACTTTTTCCAGCTTTATTTTGTTGACGGCCGGAAGACGAGTCAGTCTCACTGACAAAATGGTGGTCGAAGGCTCTTTTCGACCTTCGGTCATCTCAGATTTTCGCAGTCTCTTGAGGGACGTTTTTCTCTTTACCCTGACTTTTGAAGCAATAGGGGCACTTCTGCTTTTAATCCGGTTTTCCGGTTCTTTTTCCTTTCAGAGAGCCTTGGCTCTTTCTGTCTTCCATTCGATTTCGGCCTTCTGTAATGCCGGATTTTCTCTGTTTTCGGACAATCTGACTGGTTATCGGGGCGATACCCTGGTAAATCTGGTGATGATGATTTTAATTATTTCCGGAGGTCTTGGATTTTTTGTTCTTCAGGAAGGTAGATTAGCTTTGAGAAATGTTCTGAAAAGAGAAAGAGTAAAATTTTCCCTGCATACCAAATTTGTGGTCGCCATCACCGCCGCCATTATTCTGATTGGTTCTGTCGTAATTTTTGCCGTTGAGATGAAAAGAGGACTTTCCGACCTGCCTTTAAAAGAAAAAGTATTCACCTCCGTTTTTCACGTGATCTCGGCCCGCACTGCTGGCTTTAACACTATAAATCTCAATAGTTTTTCGGTAGCTTCTCTGTTGGTGTTGATACTGATTATGTTTATTGGCGCTTCTCCTGGTTCTACTGGCGGTGGCGTTAAAACGACTACTTTCGGTTTAATTTTTGCTTTTTTGAGGTCGACAATCCAGGGTTATGAAGTACCCCGGATATTTTCGCGGGGTGTCAAAAACGAAGACATCATTAGAGCTTATACTTTAATTTCTCTGGCTATTGCTCTTATTTTTGCCTCTACTTTTTCAATTCTATTGATTCAGCCGCAATTTACTTTGAAAGAAGCCTTGTTTGAAGTCGTTTCAGCTTTCGGCACGGTCGGCTTATCGCTGGGCATAACCCCGCATCTTCATCCTTTAAGTAAATTAATCCTGGTAATAACTATGTATCTGGGCCGAATCGGACCACTGACCATTCTATATGCTTTTAGCCGGGTTAAGCCAGCCGGGCATTACCAGTTTGTTGAAGAAAGCATCATGGTGGGATAAAATATTTTAGTATTCTGAGGGATGAATTAGGGAGATTAAGATGAAATTCGCCATTATTGGACTCGGTAGCTTTGGCAGTTATTTAGCCCGGACCCTGTATGAAAAAGGGCATGAAGTTCTGGTTATAGATAAGGATAAAGATAAAGTTGAGGAAGCCAAAGATTTTTCCACTCAAGCAGTCTGGATGGACTCGGCTGACAAAGAGAGCCTTCAGGCCCTGGGGGTTCAGGACATGGATGTGATCATGGTTAGCCTTGGTCCTGAGATGGAACCTTCAATTCTGACAGTTCTCTATCTTCATGAGCTTGGGGTCAACCGGATCCTGGCTAAAGCCCTGAGCGCTGATCACGGGAAAATACTGGAAGCCATCGGGGCCACGGAAGTCATTTATCCAGAGCGCGATATGGCCATCCGATTAGCTCAGAAGCTGAGTTCAAGAAATGTTCTGGAATATTTGCCGCTGGCTGAAAATATCAGCATTCAGGAAATCGTCCCGCCAGAAGCTTTTATAGGCAAAAAACTTAAAGACCTTGATCTGATGAATAAGTATCGGGTTCAGGTAATTGCTGTCAGGCAACTGGTCCCTGAAAAATTAGTTTTCATTCCCGGGGCTGATTTTGTTATAAAAGACAGCGATGTACTGGTGGTCCTGGGTGACGAAAGCAGTATTGTTGATTTATCTTCCTCCAAGAAGTAATTTTTGAAGAATTTCCTTAGCTACCTGCTTGGCTTTTTCTCCGCTCTCCCGGACAGGGCCAACACATGACGGGCAGCCCTCTTGACAGGGGCAGGCTTCAATGGTCTGAAGGCAGGCATCCAGCAGGATCTTTTGCAGCTCGAAGAGAGCCGGGCTCAAGCCGATGCCACCAGGAAAATTGTCGTAAAGAAAGATGTTGGGGGAAAAGTCAGGAGTAAGAACATTCTGGAATCTTTCGGTAAAAGGCACTCGATGATTTGGTAGTTCGCGCGGCGGAATTGACTTGCCAGAAAAATTATCTCCAATGGTCACGCCTAAATCATGCAGATCGCACATCAGGAACAGAGGAGCCACATGGTGCAGGACGTAGGAAAGACCAAAAAGCCCGTTGATTCTCTGTTCTGAAGTGAAGGGAAGAGTTTGATAGATTTCTGCCGGAATGGTCAGCCAGAAACTGGTGGTGCTCATCTCATTCTGAGGGAGTGAGAGATCCCCGGCACCGACATTTTCCATAGTATGGAATTTTATTTTCTTGAAGCCGACCACCTGGGTAGCTACATGAACTTCACCATGCGACACCCAGCCCTGAGGAATGTCCAGGCGGTCGAAAACGTCCAGGATTTTCACATTGGTATAATCGATGGCGTCCGTGAAATAATCGACTTCAGTTTTCTTGACGTAAGCTTTTCTCTGCTCGTAATCAAGCTCTTCGACAAAATATTGTTCGCCTTCACAGATGTAGATGGCTTTCGGGTGAAGGGTGGTCAGAGCCGAAGAAAAATCAACTTCAGCAATAACTTTTGGCTTTTCGGTTATATCCACCACCACAAAATTATCTGAACTGATACTTCGTAAACTGATACCATCAGCCGGATAGGCTTCTGAGGTCCAGAACCATTTGTTCTGGGTATGGTGAAGCATCTGCTCTTCTTCCAGAAACTTAAGGATTTTACTGATTTCCACAGAGCCAAACTTTTCGCCGTCTTCAAAGGGTAGTTCAAAAGCGGCGCACTGAACATGACTGACCAGAATTGAGAGATTGTCAGGATTGATCAGAGCCATTTCCGGCGGGCTGGAGAAAAAATAGTCGGGATGATTGACGATGAACTGATCTAAAGGTGCAGAGGAGGCCACCAGAACGGCAGCTGATTTGCCGGTCTTTCGGCCAGCTCTCCCCGCTCTCTGCCAGGTGCTGGCGATAGTCCCAGGATAACCGGCCAGGACAGCCACGTCCAGTGTTCCTATGTCTATGCCGAGTTCCAGGGCATTGGTGGAAACTACTCCGAGAATTCTTCCCTCTCTCAGACCCTTTTCTATTTCCCGGCGCTTGGTCGGTAGATAACCACCTCGATAGCCCCGGATCAAACCTTCATCTTTCAGACTTTTTTCTATGTCTTCTTTAAGATAAGTCACCAGGACTTCGGTCAGCAAACGGCTCTGGGCGAAGACAATGATCTGCAGATTATGCTTTAGAAAGATGGAGGCAATTCTTCTGGCTTCATTGATGTAAGACCTTCTGATTCCAAGATGAGGGTTGACCACAGGTGGGGTATAGAAGACAAAGTATTTCTCTCCGCTCGGGGCTCCGTTCTGGTCGATGAGTTCAACCGGTTCTTCTATCATTTTCTCAGCCATCTCCACCGGATTGGCGATGGTAGCCGTGGAAAGGATGAACTGTGGTTTTGAGCCATAAAAGTTGGCAATTCTTTTGAGGCGGCGGATAACGTTAGCCACATGACTTCCGAAAACTCCGCGATAATTGTGCAATTCATCAATAATTATGTACTTGAGATTTTCGAACAGCTTAATCCATTTAGTGTGATGCGGTAGGATGCCTGAATGCAGCATATCAGGGTTAGTAATGATGATATGTCCCTGGCTGCGGATGGCTTTCCGGGCATCCTGAGGAGTATCGCCATCATAAGTGAAAATTTTGACTTCTTCCTGAAGAAGCTCGATGATCTCATCAAGTTCCGCCCGCTGGTCCTGGGATAGAGCTTTGGTGGGAAAAAGATAAATTGCCCGGCTGGAAGGCTGGCGCAAAATTCGGTCGAGAACCGGCAGATTGTAGCAGAGAGTTTTACCGGAAGCCGTTGGCGTAACCACCACCACGTTCTTTCCTTCTCGAACTTTTTCCCAGGAAAGGTACTGATGGGAATAGAGCGAGGGAAAGCCTCTTTTCTTTAAAGCCTCAACCAGCCTGGGATCAACCTCTGGCGGGTAATCGACAAAGGCGCCGCTCTGGGCGGGTAAATACTTGATGGTGGTGATGGAATCACTGGGGGCTGCAATTTCTCTCAATAAATTAATGGCTTTTAAAAGATTTTCTTCTTGTTCCATGGTTTGTTGACTTCTTGGTTATTATAAGATAAAGATAAAGATTGTTAAACGAATTTGATCCAACCAGCCAAAGTTCCTAAGGTCGTGTTAAAATATATCCATGCTTCAGGAAATAAGAGTCAGAAAAGCGGCTCAGCATAATCTTAAAAAAATAGATGTAGAGCTGCCGAGAAATAGGCTGGTGATTATAACCGGGCCAAGTGGTTCAGGCAAATCATCCTTAGCTTTTGATACGCTGTTTGCCGAAGGCCAGAGACGCTATCTTGAATGCCTCTCTGCCTATGCCCGGCAATTTATCGAACAGCTGGAAAGGCCGGAAGTTGAATTCATCGAAGGCCTGTCGCCTGCTATCTCGGTCGACCAGAAGACCATTTCTTTTAACCCGCGATCAACGGTCGGGACGATAACAGAAATTTATGATTTTCTGCGTTTGCTTTATGCCCGGGTGGGAACCATATATTGTCCTGATTGTGGGGTTAAAGTCGGTTTCAGTTCCGAAGACCAGATTATCAGACTGATCGAAAAAGAGCTTGCTGGCCGAAAACTCAAAATCTTAGCTCCGGTCGTTCGCGGCAGAAAGGGCGAATATCATCAGCTTCTGGAGAAGTTCAGAAAGAAAGGCTATCTTAAAGCGCGGGTCGACGGCCAGTTCCGAGAGCTTGAAGAAAAAATCTTACTGGAAAGGCACAAAAAGCATAACCTAGAAATCCTGGTCGATGAACTGACTCTGAACCCTTCAGGTGGAGCCAGGTTCAGGGAAGCGGTGGGGAAAAGCCTGGCGCTTTCTCAGGGTGGAGTTCTGGTGCTCGATGACCGGGAGCGGGAATTCTATTTTTCCAGAAAGCTCATCTGCCCTTCGTGTGGCCGGAGTTTTCAGCCGCTTGAGCCGAGGAATTTTTCCTTTAACAGTCCCTATGGTGCCTGTGATCATTGTCACGGCTTGGGCTTTATGACCAGCTATAATGAATGGGGCGAGATTGAGTTAACCGATAATGTCTGCCCGGTTTGCTACGGAGAACGCCTGAAAAAAGAAAGCCTGTCAGTCAAAATCGACGAGCTGAACATTTATGAGTTGTCTTCACTTGATGTTAACCGTTTGTCAGAGAAGTTGGAGAAAATCGATTTCAGCGGACAGGAAAAACTGGTGGCCGATAAAATTCTAAAAGAAATCAAAGCTCGCTTAGAAATAATGAAAGAGCTCGGCCTCTCCTATCTTGACTTGAACCGGACAGGTTCTTCGCTCTCCGGTGGCGAAGCTCAGAGGATAAGACTGGCGGCTCAGATCGGTGCTAAGCTTCGCGGAATTCTTTATGTCCTGGATGAACCAACCATCGGACTTCATCAGAGAGATAACGGCCGTCTTATCAGGTTGTTGCGCCAGCTCAGAGATGCCGGAAACTCGATTGTGGTGGTCGAGCACGATGAGCAGACTATTCGCTCGGCTGACCACATTGTTGACCTCGGCCCGGGGGCCGGGGATAAAGGCGGGTATGTAGTGGCCCACGGAACATTATCAGAAATATTAAAAGAAAGTAATTCACTCACAGCTCAATATCTCCGCGGGGAAAAGTTTGTTCCTGTTCCGGAAAAAAGGCGAGAGCCAAGGGGCTGGCTGATAATTAAAGGAGCTAAAGAACATAACCTTAAGAACATAAATGTCAGATTTCCCCTAGGAGTAATGACGGCGGTAACCGGTGTTTCCGGTTCAGGTAAAAGCACCCTGGTCTATGACAGTCTCTACAAGGCTCTGCTTAAAAAATTTTATCGAGCCAAGGTCCAGCCAGGTCTTTATGATGGCCTTGAAGGTTTAGAAAATATAGATAAGGCCGTCTCTGTTGACCAGAAGCCAATAGGTCGAACTCCCAGGTCAAATCCAGCTACTTACACCCAGATTTTCGGTCATCTCCGGGAACTTTTTTCCTTGACTCCAGAAGCGCGGAGAAAAGGTTATTCACCCGGGAGGTTCAGCTTTAATGTCCACGGCGGCCGCTGTGAAGAGTGCCAGGGGGCTGGAGTAAAAAAGATTGAAATGCATTTTCTGCCAGACGTTTATGTCACCTGCGACCGCTGCGGTGGAAGAAGATACAACAAAGAAACCTTAGCGGTAACTTACAAGGGGAAAAACATTGCCGATTACCTTGATCTGACCGTAGATCAGGCTTATGAATTGCTGAAAGCCCACCCGGCGCTTAAACGGAAACTGGGGCTGCTTCGAAGGGTTGGTCTGGGCTATCTGAGGCTTGGTCAACCAGCTCCTCAGCTTTCGGGAGGTGAAGCTCAGAGGATTAAACTAACTCGAGAGCTCAGCCGCCGGGATACCGGGAAAACCCTTTATCTTCTTGATGAGCCCACCACCGGACTTCATTTTGATGATGTCGACAAGCTGCTGGAAGTTCTTTCGAACCTGGTGGAACTTGGTAATACGGTCATAATCATCGAACATAACCTTGAAGTCATCAAGTTTTGTGATTACATTATTGACCTGGGTCCTGAAGGGGGTGAAGCTGGCGGCTTCATCGTGGCTGAAGGCACTCCGGAGCAGGTGGCTCAGATGGATAACTCTTATACCGGTCGTTACCTTCGGCAGGTCCTTTATTCTGTAGTCCATACTGGTTTAAGAGGATAGAAGGAAGATGAGTTTTAAAGATATTGTGGGAAATGAACAGATTAAGAAAATTCTGAGGCTTTCGTTGGCCAAAGGCCGTCTGCCCAATTCATTGCTTTTTGTCGGGCCACCTGGTGTGGACAAATTGAAGGCAGCTGTTACCCTGGCCAAAGCCCTTAATTGCCTGGAATTGACAGAAGATTCCTGTGACCATTGCGACTCCTGCCTGCGGATTGACCGCGGCCAGCATCCTAATGTCCGGATTATATCCAGAGAGAAAAATAGAGAACAGATCGTCAAAGAACAGATCGATGAAATAAATTACCTGTCAAAGATGCGACCCTGGAATCGGGGAGAGCTGGTTTTTATCATCGATGAAGCCCAGCGGATGAATGAAACTGTGGCTAATTCGTTCCTTAAGACTTTAGAAGAGCCCCGGCCTTTTGTTTATTTCATTCTGATTACCGAGGATTTGCCAGTTATTCTGCCCACCATCAGGTCACGTTGCCAGGTTTTGAGGTTTAAGCCTGTAAGTCAGGAAGATATTGAAAAAGCTCTGGTCAACAGAGGTCTGTCTGAAGACAAAGCCAGCCTGGTGGCTGCCACCACTGATGGCAATCTGGAGCTGGCTCTAAGTTTGAACTGGGAAGAGTTCAGGGTCAGCCGGGACCGGGCCTGGCTGGTGTTTAAAAAGATGGTTGAGTCAGCTGAGGCTGAAGATTTCCTGAGCCTGTCCGCGGGAAGAGCCAAAAAAGATTTTCTGGAAGAGTTCAAAGAGACTCTGGCTTTCTTTTCGGTTTTTTTCCGCGATCTGATTCTTATCAACCAGGGTGGGACGGGGCATCTCCTGAACCGCGATCTTGGACCTGAGCTGGAAACCATTGCTTCCAAAGTTATCATTGAAAAAGCTGTTGGCGGGGTCAGGCTGATCGAAGATTTTCTAAACAGCTTAAAGAAAAACCCGAATTTGTCTATAATAAGTAATGAACTGGTTATTTTTTTAGAGAGATAAATCATGGCTGATGCTGTTTTGTTGCTATCTGAATCAACTGGAAAGATTGTCAGGGCGACTAAAGGTGAGGAGCCTCTGGAAATCGGCGATTACTGTCTGGTCGAGTCAGAATATGGCGGAGACCTGGCCATGGTCGTCGATGCCAACAGTGAAATTGTTCACTGCCCTAAAGTGGCCAGAAATGCTGTTAAGATAATCAGAAAGGCCACAGAAGAGGATATAAGGGAGTTTCAATGGCTTAGAGAAAAAGAAAAGAAAGCTTTTGACTTCTCTCTGGAAAGGATCAAAGCCCGTAATCTGCCAATGAAACTGGTAGCGGTCCGCTATTTTTTCAACGAAAAAAAGGGGATTTTTTATTACACGGCTGATGGCCGGATTGATTTCCGCCAGCTGGTCAAGGACCTGGCCAAGGAACTCCGAATGAGAATAGAAATGCGGCAGATTGGAGTTCGCGATGAAGCTAAGCTGGTCGGCGGGCTGGGCGTCTGCGGTCGTCCCCTCTGTTGCTTTAGCTTTATCAAAAATTTTGAGCCAATTACCATCCAGAAAGCCCGGCAGCAGCAGCTAGTGATCAACCCGACCAAGATTTCCGGATTATGCGGTCGGTTGATGTGCTGTTTAGCTTTTGAAGAAGAGACCAAGGGTAGATTATATATAGAAGATCTCGATAACGGTCTGATTGAAGATTAAGTCATCTGCTTTTTTTACTGAGCAGCAATCTTAAACTGCACCCGACTGGAGACCGCAATCAGAGTACCATCAGGGGAGAAAGCCTTAACCTGCCAGGAATATTTTTCTCCAGGGGCCATCTTGGCTCTTACTTCTTCAGGAAGAGTAATTCGATTTTCCTTGGTGGCAGCTTTCCACAGGAGCCCGTGGTTAAAAATCGAAACCTGATATTCAATCTCTTCACCGAGTTTCTTCCATTCAAAGGAAGAAGGAATCTGGTTCATGTCAATCACCGGAGAGATTAAAGTTATTGATGAACCACGAACAGTTTCTTCATCGGTCAGAAAGAAGTTAGGAGTGGGGGACTGGTTTCTGGGGACGAGGACAAAGATTATGACCACTAACAGTAGAGCTGTAATCCCAGCTAAAGCTAACTGACGCGGAGAAAAGAAAGCAGCCACTTCTCTTTTAAAAATAGCCCGAAACGGTTGACGAGCTTCTGTTTTTTCTTCCCGCAGCAGCTGGGGATAATTTTTGATCGTCCGGATAATGACATCTCTTTCCTTAAGTTTCTCGAAGCAAGAAGAACAGTTGAAATAGTGTTCTTCGAAGGCTTCTTTATCCTTTTCGCTCAACCGCTTAAGCAGGTACCCATCGATCAGGTCTTCAAACTTGCATTTGCTCATATTATCCGCCTTCCCTTTTATTTACTCTTTTAGTCGGGTAAACCTGCTAAAAATGGAAAAAATTTTCAAATTTTTAGCTCTTTTCTGATGAGTTTCAGGGCATAGTTGACCAGCTCACTGACCTTTCTGGGTGAAATCCTTAGCCTGGTCGCTACTTCTTCTCGATTAAGCTCTTGATAGTAATAGAGATAAAGGGCATCGCGGTACTTTGGTTTTAAACGCCCCAGGGCCTTTTTAACCTTTTCAGAAAGCTCCTGAACTTCCAAGGTTTCCTGGGGGTCGGGATAGGGCTTGGGCTCAGGGGCATATTTCATCACCCGTGTTTTTTCTCTGATGTAATCGACAATTCGGCGGGAGGTTATGGTATAGACAAAAGTGCCTAAGGATGATTCACCTCTGAACTCCCCGCTTTGAATTTTTTTCATCACCTGAAAAAGAATCTCAGAAACCAGGTCTTCACAATCAACATTCTGGGCGCCCAGAGCTTTGCGGATTCGGAAAGTGATGATCGGTCGATATCTGACTACCAGTTCCTGGATATCTTCTTCAATTTTATGTAGCGTCATTCACCTGTCCAGTCACAAATACCACCATATTTCTTTATGAAAATAGCACAGGTTATCTATGTTTTTCAATTTTTTCTTTTATCAGGCGACTAATTTTTTGCCTGAACAGGAAGCGGAGGCCAGGATGACATCAGAAAAAAAACCAGAAACTGTAAAAATATTTAAGTCAGCGGAGGCTTTTTATCGTTATCTTGACCGCAAAATAAGCGCCCAGGGATATGTCCTGGTTGAGACTGTTCCGACCATAAAACCAGCAAGTAATAATAGTCTTAAATTTTCTGAAAGGATTAACCTAATTACCCCGAAAGGGTAGACCGATGAAAGACGAGCGGGAAAAAAGACTCTCACTTCAAGAAAACAAAAAGAGCCGGAATAATTCACTTCCTGATAATCAGTCCATCAATGTCAGCAAATTGAAGGTTTTCGACCTCGGTTGGCTGAAAACCAACTGGGATATTCAAGGTTGGGGAAAGGCGGCTTCGGCTTTAATGTCTTCTCCTGTCAACAATCCTTACGCTCTTCCTAAGATTGAAGGTTTTCTCAGAGCCAGCAGAATTCTGGAAAAACTGGAGCAGGCCAGCAGGCAGGAAGAATACTTGAAAGTTCCTGGTTTGGAAAAATTATTCCAGGAAAGCCGGTTTTTTAATTCGGAATTGATTTATTTTTTGGCGGCCACTGACAGCAGCGAAGAGAACATCGGACATTCTCGTTTTGTGGCTGCTTACACTTTGCTTCTGGCCCAATATTCTGGAATCGGCAATCGGCGGGTTTTAATCGACATTGAGCGAGGGGCTCTGCTCCACGATATCGGCAAGATTGGTATTCCTGAAAGAATTCTACTGAAAAAAGAACCACTTTCTGATGAAGAAATGGAAATCATCAAATATCATCCTCTGATTGGTTTTGCCATGATTGAGGAATTCAGTTTCTTACAGGGAGCAGCTGAAATTGTTCTTTTCCATCATGAAAGATTCGACGGCTCGGGTTATCCTTTCGGTCTTCAGGCAGAAGAAATTCCCCTCAGTGCTCGCTTATTTTCCCTGACTGATACTCTGGATGCGATCACTTCCGACCGACCTTATCGCCGGGGCCGGACTTTTAATGAGGCTTTGACTGAGATAGAAAAATGCCGCGGTTCTCAGTTTGATCCGCGGCTGGTAGAAGTTATGCTAATGATACCTGCGGAAAAATGGCAGAAAACCAAAGAAAAAGTAATAAAATCACTGAAGCCACCCGTAATTCACTGATCGGAAGTTGTCTCAGGCTTAATCCTCCCTATTTTAATCGGGATTTGCCCGAAAACAGGTTAA
>Ga0315282_10004100_pt1 | contig 25593 bp, 15 predicted proteins | sample YL17G07_20_MG_FD_203693 | JGI IMG/M metagenome (GOLD analysis project Ga0315282, IMG submission 203693) | Sediment microbial communities from Yellowstone Lake, YNP, Wyoming, USA - YL17G07_20 | ecosystem: Environmental > Aquatic > Freshwater > Lake > Sediment | place: USA: Wyoming | collected... | reverse complement strand
AGTCGTTGGTATGCTCTTCCCTCTCGCACGCTCGCGCCCACCAGCACCTGCTCCGCTCGTTCTTTCGCACCGCCAAGTTGCGACTGTGAACACCGCCTGTTCCATTGAATATGCAAGGAGCAATAAGAGCGCCCCTTGGGCAGCTTGTGGCAGGAACCCCCGCGCAGGTTTGTGGGTCTCGGCGCCTTCAATCGCCGCGAGGACGCGGCTCCTACCGGATGCCAGGCACTTACCCAATCAGCTCCACCAGCCTTCTCCTCACCGCCTCCGGGTCCACGTCCACCGCCACCTGCACGTTTGGCTCGCCATCCGTGCGCAGGCAGTTCCCCCGCTGGTCAATCTCAACCCGCATGGGCTCCAGCTTCACCAGCTCCGGCTCGGCCACCACCAGAGCCGCCAGCGGGTCGTGCACCACCGGCATCCGAGGCGGGCTCGTATCCCCTGGACGACGCCCCGCCGCCTGCCACAGCTCGGTCATCCGCATGATGGCCCGCGACAGCGACGTGTCCTTGGCCCGGATGGCTTCCAGGTCCTCCGGCTGCATCTGGCATCTGAGCGTCACGTCCAGGCCGATCGTGGTGATGGGCTTGCCGCTGGCGAAGACGGCCCGTGTAGCGCGCGGATCGCAGCCGGCGTTGTACTCCGGCTCCGGGCGGTCGGGCATGACGTGCCCGCCCATGATGACCAGCCGCCCCACGCGCGCGAAGTCATCCGGGAGCTCCGTCACGAAGCGGCCAATGTTGGTCATCGGCCCAATAGGCAGCAGCACGAGGTCGGCGACCTCCTGCGCCTTCTCCGCCAGGAAGGGCACGGCATCGGTCCTGCCGGGCCGCAGGCGCGCTTCGTCCTGGGGGCTGAGCACATCGGCCTGGTTGTTGCGGGGCAGCTCCATGATGCGGTCCAGCGTATCCCGGCTGCCCGCCACCACCTCCACGCCCTCCACGCCACCCACTTCGAGCAGGTATCTGGCCTCCGCCGCCCGCAGCTCCGTGTCCCGGTGGACGGTCGTGACCCCTACCAGCTGGATGTCCGGGTGCCGGATGCACGTCGCCAGCGCCCACGCATCGTCAATGTCGTCGCCAATGTCGGTGTCGAGAAGGACTCTGTGCGGCAATGGCAACCCCTCCTGCGGAACACAAGGCGATGTCCCGACCGGGGTCCGACCGTGACGCGCACGTCGTGCCCCTCGACCTGAGCATTCGCCGCCACACGCGGCGAATCCTCGCCTCAGGGCTTCATCACGGCGAGGAAGCACTGCGGGCGAGGGCGAATAGAACGGCGTTGGCCGAACTACGGGCGGCGGCGGGTGTCGAACTAAGCCGGCCGCTGTTGTGCCAGGCGGCAGCGCCCGTGTCTGTCGGGCAGCCCTGCCTCGTTCTGTCGGGCAAGAATGCCCGACCCACGTAAAGGCTTGTTCTGGGAGCGGCCAGGAATGCCCGTGGGTCGGCCATTCTTGGCCGACAACGCCGTAGGCCGGCCACTGCTGGCTGGCCGAGCCTTCGCGGGGAGTATGGGGCGTGGACATCGTGAGGAGACCATCAGGCGCGTGGGCTCGGACGCTCTGCGCCTGTGCCGTTGGCTGCGCACTGGCGTTGCTGGTCCTGTGGGTCGGCCAGGCCCAGGAGGCGCCTGCGGCCGCCACGCCGCCCCTGCTGGACGCAGCGCAACTGCGGCAGTCAGTCCCCGAGCCGGTCCTCGGCAACAACCGCGAATGGGTGGCGCTGTACTGGGCTGCCTGGGACATTGCCAGCACCAACGTGCGCAAGGGCAACGAGCAGAACGGCCTGGTGGACCTCTACCTGGGCAACCCGGCCGGCCCCCACCTGTCGCAGTGGGACGCCTGCCTGAGCATGATGTACGCCCGCTACGGGTACGGCGCTTTCCCGGGCATCGCCTCCCTGGACAACTTCTACCGCAAGCAGCACCAGGATGGCTTCATCTGCCGTGAGATCTCGGGCGAGGCCGGCCAGGACACGCTGCCGCCGGCCGACCCCGGCGCCACCGGCCCGCCGCTGTTCTCCTGGGCGGAGCTGGAGCACTACCGCCTCACCGGCGACAAGGCCCGGCTCGTTCGTATCCTGCCCATGCTGGACCGCTACTTCCAGTGGCTCAAGGCCAACCGGCGGCGGCCCAACGGGCTCTACTGGACCTCCAGCGCCGGCTCGGAGATGGACGGCTCGCCCCGGGGCGACAAGGCGTACTCCTGGGTGGACCTGTCCGCCCAGCAGGCGCTCAATGCCCGCTGTGTGGCCGAGATTGCCCGCGTGGTGGGCGACCTCCAGCTGTCAGGTCAGTACGATGCCGAATTCGCCGCGCTGGGCAAGCTGATCAACCAGCTCTGCTGGGACGCCCAGGACGGCTTCTACTACGACCTGGACCAGCAGGGGCAGTTCGTGCGGATCAAGACCGTTGCTGGCTTCTGGCCGCTGGTCGCGGGTGTAGCAGACAAGCCGAAGGCAGCCGCGCTGGTGGCGCACCTGGGCAACCCCCAGGAGTTCGGGCAGCGCCACGTCTTCCCGTCGCTGTCTGCCGACCAGCCGGGCTACGACCCCGCGGGCGGGTACTGGCGAGGCAGCGTTTTCCCGTCAGCGAACTATGCCATCATCAAGGGCCTGCAAGCTGCTGGCGAGGAGGACCTGGCCGCTCAGGCTGCCGCTAACGATCTGACCGACATGGCTGAGGTCTACAAGCAGACCCGCGACATCTACGAGAGCTACGCCCCGGCGCTGGCCGCGCCCGGCACCCAGGCGCAGGGCCACTTCGTGGGCTCGTCGGGGTGTGGACCGATAGCGCTGCTGCTGGAGAACGTGATCGGCCTGCGGGCAGAGGCGGCCACCAACACCGTTTTCTGGCGCCTGCGCCGGACCGACCGCCACGGCGTCCGCGACCTGCGCTTCGGCAGTAACACCGTCTCCTTGATCTGCGACAGCCGCATGTTGCCCGAGGACACCTGCAACATCGCAGTGAGAGCCACGCAGCCTTTCACCCTAGAGATCGAGACCAGTTGGGCCAAGTTCGCTCGCCGTATGCCCGCAGGCCAACAGCCGGTGGAGATCAGGGGCAAGCGCTTCCCCCGGCCCAAGCCGGCGGTGCCGGGGGAGTGAGGTTTGGAGTGCAGCGTTTCCCAACGCTGCACCGCCGTTGTTTGTTGGAGTGCGACGTGCACCGATGTCGCGATGCCGTTTGAGCCGTTTGTACGAGGGGCGTCCCGCCCCGACTTGTCGTTCAGCCGTTGACGTCTTCCGCAGTTCCTGTCATTCTGAGCCGGAGGCGAAGAATCTGGGAATAGCCTGACCGCACCGCAAGCACAGAGGGGGTATGGGCATGAACGCTTTGGCATTGGCACGGCAGCAATGGCGTTGGCTTCCTCCGATGTTGGCTCTTGCATTACTGGCGGGCACTGTGGTGGGGGCGCAGGAGGCGGGCAAGACGGCCGCAACCGAAGCGGAGACGCTCTTTCAGCGCGGCATGGCTGCCCTGCCCAGTCGGGATGATGACCCTCAAAAGAAGGCCAAGTTTGAGGCGGGCTTGGCGCTCTTTCAGAAGGCAGTTCAGAAGGCCCCCAGCTTTGCGGTCGCCCATTTGCAGGTGGGCTACTGCCTGCGGAATCTGGGCCGCTCCACTGAAGCGATCAAGGCCTACAAGGAGGCCATCCGGCTCCAGCCAGACTTGGCCAAGCCGCACTACATCCTGGGCGTGGCCTATGCCGTGCAGGGGGAGAGGGGGCTGGCGCTGGAGGAGTACAAGATCCTCAAGGACCTGGACAAGGACTTGGCGGCGGAGCTGTTTGACTTGCTGTATCCTTAGCGGTAGGGGCAATCGCCGCGAGACGCGGCTCCTACAGGTAACGGCTCTGCAACATCTGGAGATGTTGCACTCCAGAGGAGTGCACCGGCGACGCGGCAGTAGAGCCACTATGGAGCGCAAAATCGCCTGATTTTGCGCCGTCCAGCAAACGGCATGAACGGCTCTGCAACATCTGGAGATGTTGCACTCCAGAGGAGTGCACCGGCGACGCGGCAGTGGAGCCACTATGGAGCGCAAAATCGCCTGATTTTGCACTGCGCAACGTCGGGCGATGTTGCACTGCAAGGTCCAAGGCTCAAGGAGCCCCCCATGAACCGCCGCCTCGCCCTCGGTCTGGTTGGCAGTTGCCTGTTGCTGAGCCTGTCACTGGCGCCGGCCCATGCCGCCGCACAGCGCGTCGCGCTGACGGTGGACCGTGGGGGGGCCGCGTCCGTCAGCGTGCCCGTGCGCGGCGGGGTGCCGCTGCCCAAGGGAGCCTGTCCGAGGGCCGAGAACGCTCGACTCCTGGCCGATGGGAAGGAAGCGCCTCTTCAGGCCAGGGGTCTGGCCTTCTGGCCGGACGGCAGCGTCAAGTGGCTGCTGCTGGACTTCGCGGCAGAGCCGGGTGTGGACTACCAGCTTGAATACGGAGCGCAGGTGAGCCGCGCCGCCGTTCCCTCGCCCCTCATCGCCACCCAGAACGACGCCGGGGCCACCGTGTGGTTCGGCAGGCTCACCACCCTGAGCAACGTCGAAGGGCAGACAGGGGCCCTGCGGTTGGCTGTCACGACAAGCGCTGACGCCGGCCTCGCCTTGGACATCAGCCTCGACCTGGACGGCGACGGCCAGTTCTCGCCGCAGGAGCTAGTGGCCGCTTCCGGTGAACGCCCCACCTTCCTCGACTTCGTGCATACCGAGGGCGAGCAGGCTTTCGTCTCCCACGGGCATCGTCTCGAAGGCGTCCTCGACCCGTCCACGCTGCGCGTGAGCAGCGTGACCCTGGAGCAGCCCGGCCCGCTGCACGCGGTCGTGCTCATCCGTGGGCAGTATCGCAACGGCAAGCTCGGCTCTACCATTCCCGGCCTGAAGGCCCCCGGCCTCAGCGACTTCACCCTCCGCCTGCACCTGTTTCGCGGCTTCAGCTTCATCGTCGCCCAGCACAGCTTCACCTACGAGGGTGATCCCGACCACGACTTCGTGCGCCAGGTGGGGCTGGCGGTGCGCCCCAAGCTCGCCGCCGGCGCGGCGCCGGTGGTCACCATCGGCCTGGGCGGCGAGGCCCAGCCGGCCACCATTCGGGCAGGGCTCTGCGGGATCGCTCAACTGACTGCGGACAGCTACCAGGTCTGGCGCGCGGAGGGCGAGCGCGTCCAGGTCGCGGCCAGCGGCCAGCGGGCGCCGGGATGGCTGGACCTGTCAGCGTCTCAGATGGGCGTCACCGTCGGCCTGCGCGACTTCTGGCAGACCTACGCCAAGAGCATCATCGCCGACCCGACCGTGCCGGAGGTCCGGGCGAACTCCTGGGCTCCTGAGGCCGGCGCGCTGGACATGCGCCGCTACGCCCGCACCTGGGGCGTGGGGGAGACGGGCGCGCAGGAGAACCGCGACATAGCCGGCTACTCCCGCTTCGCCGCCAAGGGCGCCGCCGTCACCAGCGAGGCTGTCTTCCTATGCCACAGAGGCCCCTGGCAGGCCGAGCGCGACGGCCTGCTCATGGCCGCCCTGCTGGCCAGGCCCGTTGTGGTCCTCCCCGCGGACTATGCCGCGAAGACCGGCGCTCTCGGGCCCTACCGGGCGCTGGACGAGGCGCAGTTCCCTGAACTTGAGCACAACATCCAGAATGCCATAGCCTACTGGCTGCACAGCCAGGAGCTGTTCCGCTGGTACGGCCTGTTTGACTACGGCGACTTCCAGCAGTGGTACAACACCGGCCACAAGCACGGCCGCTGGGACAGCGACTTCGGCCGCTGGGGCTGGGGCAACAACGACGGCATGGGGCGCAACAGCCACCTGCTCATGCTCCAGTTCCTGCGCACCGGCCAGCGGTGCCTATTCGACGCGGCAGCCGCCATGGTGCGCCACAACTACGAGGCGGACATGATCCACACGCGCGAGTACCCGTGGGACTGGGGCGACCTCCGCGACGTCTCCGGCTGCTGCCATCGGCACAACGCGCAGCACTGGGGCTGCCCCTACATCGGCCTGCGGGGCGCCAGCCCCATGGGCGCGCGCATCTACTACTACCTCACCGGCGACGAACGCACCGCCGACCTGCTGGACCTGGTGCTCGACGCCTCGCTCAAGGGCCGCATGGGCCACAGCGGCGGCGGGTCGGACGGCTTCGGCACGGCCGCCTACAGCTATCTGCTGGCCTGGGAGCGCACCCGCCAGCCGGTGTATGCCGACAAGCTCAAGGCGCTGTGCGCCTCTGACATGATGCAGCCCAAGGACACCTGGGAGGCGGTCATCAGCACGTCGTTCGGCCTGTACCACGCCATCGCCGACTACTGCGACCTCACCGGCGACCCGCAGGCCAAGCAGGCCATTCTGCGCATCTGCGATATCGTCATCACCAATCTCAAGGAGGACTGGACCTACCCGGACGGCTACTTCAAGATCGTCGCCGACGGCTACCGGCTGACCGGCGATCAGCGCTACCGCGAGCGGCTGGAGAAGATGGTGGCGCGCATCAACGACGACTGCGCCCGCGAGGGCCAAAGCCTGCCCAGGGACCAATGGCCCGGGCTGCCCAACATGCCTGCGCCCAACCTGCATACTAACGCCCTCCGCGACATGCCCTACGTGATGGAGGCCCTGTCCAGGTGAGCCGGTTGCCCTTCAGCCTGGCGCCGCTCCTCGCCGCCCTCTTGGCCTGCACGGCCGCGGCCGCGCAGTCGGTCACCGTGGACACTGGTCCGCTCGCCTTCACGGCGAAAAAGGACGGCAGTGGGTTCCTGGACGAGATCAAGTTCGGCGGGCGGGTGGTGTCATCGTTCGCCAGTGTGGGTGTCGAGCCGTCGCGGGCCTTCGCGGCGGCAGACTCGGCGCCAGCGAACGCCTGGCAGGCGAAGCTCGTTGCCCTGCCCGACGCTCCGTGCAGCATTTCCCGCCGGCAGTCGCGTCACGGGCACGAGGAGGTCGTCCTAGAGAACAGATACCTGCGCGTGGTCATCGTGCCGCAGATCGGCGGGCGCATTGTCGAGCTGACCTCCAAGGTCTCCGGCCGCAACCTCTGCTACGACCGCTATCACGAGGCTGACCTGCCCAACCTGGCCGAGCGCGTCTACCTGGGCGGCTTCGAGGACAACATTGACCGGTCCGATACCGCCTGGAAGACGCCCTACAAGCTGGAGATCGTCTCTGAGATGACCGACCGCGTCGCCGTGCGCGTCTCGGCCGACGTGGAGAACCCCGGCGAGGGCGGCAGTAAGCTGCGCATCGAGCGGACGATGTCCCTGGAGCGCGACTCGGCCACGCTGGCCGTGGACGTAACCTACACGGTCCTGGGTGCGCCGCAGAACGTCAAGATGATGCCCCTGTGCTTCCCCTCGGTGGGGGAGAAGCCCGACAACGACGATGTGTTCTACATCTCGTCGCGGGGCCTGACGCAGTCGCTGCCCTACGTCCTGGGCAGCAACAAGGATCACCTGTTCCCGGTGGGGCCGGCTGACGGCTGGGCAGCCCTCTGCGATCTGGGCACGGGCGAGTGCCTGCTGCACACATTCGCGGGCAACGTTGGCGAGGTCAACATCTACCTGGGCAACGACAGCTACACGCTGGAGCCCTATTCGCCGGCGCTGGAAGGCCGGCCGGTGGGCTCGACCAGCCAGATGCACCTGACCTACACTCCGTGCTTCAACCTGTCGGGTGTGGCCTGGGTGGGGCGGGACGCGGCGCTGCAAGTGGCCCTGGAGCGCGATCTGCTGGCCGCACGAGAGCCCCTGCGGGCGAAGGTGGCGGCCATCGGCCTGCGGCCGGGCGCGCCCACGAAGGTTTCCCTGGTGCCTGCCATCGTGGGCGTGGACGCCCAGCCGAGGCCGCTCAAGGGGCTTGAGCTGCCGGTCAGCCTCCTGGCAGCCACCCCCGTGTTGGCCGAATGGGATGTGAGCGCTCTGCCCGGCGGCAACTACACGCTGCTGATGGAGCTGCGCCAGGGAGACCAGAAGCTGGCCGAAGCCCGCCTGCCTTTCGCCAAGAGCGTCTCCCGCGGCTGCTTCCTGGAGCTGGTGACACCGGCAGCGGACGTGCTGCCCGGCACCTTCAGCGTGTTCGGCGCCGTGGAACGCAGCCTGGTGCAGGTGACGGACGTCAGGCGGGCGACCAAGGGCGACGACCAGGTGGTGACGATCACTGGCGGCCACCAGCAAGGCAAGCTGCGCACGCCCTTCGTCACCGAGATCACCGCGCGGCAGGGGGCTTCATCCCTCTACGTGCGGCATACGGTCAACTTCGGCAAGCAACTAGCCGGGCGCCTCGTTCAAGCCCTGGGCCTCAGCCTGCCGCTAAGCCTGGGCGACGACGAGCACTTCATCAAGACGACCGTGGGCGGCGAGCGGATCAACGATAGCTGGCGCGTGGACCAGACCGACGAGCTCTTCCCCAGCTATCTGCTCTCCGACTGGTTCCCCCGCTGGCCGAAGTGGCGCTCTGGCGGCATCTTGCAGGAGAGCTCCACCCACTACGAGGCCTGGAAGGCCAGCCAGGACGACACCTCGCCGGTGGTGACCGACCAGGGGCAGAAAGCTGCCGGCTGGATTGACGTGTGCAACGCGCAGTGGGGCGTCACCGCGCGGCTGGCCGGTATGCCGCAGAATGCCCCCTGCGAGCTGTTCGCCGACGCCGAGCACGGCGTGCTGACCATCTACCTGCGCTCGCCCCACGCCGCGCCCACGTCGGCGCCGGGCGGCCCGGTGACCTACCAGGTCGAACTGCACTTCCACGAAGGCACTCATCCGGTCGGCGTGCCGCGCGAGCTCAGCGACGAGAGGTTCCGCGAGCTGCTGCGGGTCTTCCCTCAGGCGCTGAACATCGGCATGGACAGCATCGGCCTCAAGGCGGAGGGCACCGACGAGGAGAAGATCGGCCGCATCATCCTGTCCGATGTCCAGCCCTCGGTCTTCCTGCGTGGCCTACAGGACTGGCAGGTGCGGGGCATCTGCGAGAAGCTGGGCCTGCCCTACACCCAGGACCGCGAGCAGGACGTCCGCGCGATCCTGGGCCGGTTCCAGGCGCCAGCCGCGCCCTGAACGTGCTGCTCCTCTTGCCGTTTATGGAGTGCACAATCGCCTGATTGTGCACGCCAGAGACGGGCCGACGCAGGTTGTGCGGAGTTCGCGTGGGAGGGTTGTGGTGTGACTCCGCAACGCCTCGGATGCCGACTCCCCACACCACCCTCCGGCGCTAAGTCGGCACAACCTGATGAGCGGGGCAGCCTGCCCCTACTTCGTGTATATCCCCACGTCTATGAACTGCCCGCCAACCGTCTGGTGGCAGTGGGCGGCAATGACGTTGCGGCCGGGCTTGAGCGCGGCCAGGGCGTTGCGCTTCAGCTCCATGGCCTGGTAGTCGGTCACGAAGCCTCCGCCCCGCAGCACCTGCACGCTGTTGATGTACACCTCCGCGTCCTCGTCGTGATAGCAGCGCAGGAAGGCAGCCTGCGGCGCCTTCTTCAGGTCACACTCCCTGCGAATCCAGATGTCATCAGTGCGCCACTCGGTGCCCAGGGCGATGTTTGGCGTGCCGGCGGTGCCGAAGCCGCTCTTGCCCGTCTTCCAGCCGCAGTCGTCGAAGCCCGGCTGCTCCCAGCCCTGTGGCGGACGCTGGGTGGTGTACCGCCACTGCGCACCGCCCTCACGCCCGGTGGGGATGACGGTCTCGTAGTCGAAGCCCTCGGAAAGGTCAACCGTTTTCTGCGGCTGGCACTGGCCCGAGGCCAGGTAGGCCAGCATGTCGTGCAGCAGGGCGGTAGAGATGGGGTCCTCACCGTAGTGGGAGACCACGTCAAAGGTGCTTAGCAGCAGCGTGCCTTTGCCGCAGCGCACCTGCGCCATGAAGGGGGAGAGGCCGTGCATCCAGCCGGCGAACACGCCGGCGAGCACGTCGTCGCGGTCCTCTGGGCCAAAGCCGGTGAGCACGTGCCGGGGCATGCACAGGGCGAACTCCATGCCCAGGTGGACGCGCTTGGGCATGTGCGGGAAGAGCTGGTAGCGCAGCCAGTAGGTTGCGCCCAGCCAGTTGCCCGACACACCCACGCTGCCCCGGTCCGACGTGCGCAGGGGCAAGAACACGTTGCCAGGCAGGCCGTCCGGCAGCAGCATAAGCGCGTTGGCGCCGCCCTCCAGCCGCTGCACCAGCTCGCGGTCCAGGCGGTCGGCGACCACCACGGCCTGCTCGCCAGTTGGCTGCGGCACCTTGGCGACCAGCGCGGCCATGCGGTCGGAGCCGGCCTGCGCCTCCAGGCGCACCGTGCCTTCGCGCGCCTCGTTCGGCACGAACGTCAGGCGCACGAAGTTGGCCGATTGCACGCCCCGGTCGGCATCCAGCAGCGAGAGCCACAACATGGCCCGCTCGGTTTGCTTCACCTCCGGCGCTCGCAGCTTCACCTCGCCCACGACGGGCGCGGAGACCGGGTTCACGCGCACCGGGCCAATCTCCCCGGCTGCCTTGTGGTCCTGTAGTTGCCACTTGATGCGCCAGCCGTCTATTGCGCCCGGCGAGAAGTGCGATACCCGCACCGGCAGGCTAATCTCCTCGCCGGGGAAGTACGCCTGGCGGTCGCAGTCGGCGAACACCAGGTCCTGCGTCTGCACGCGGCCCAGCGTGTCGTGGTAGGCCTTGGGGCCGCGCGTCATGGTCATCAAGCCGTTGCTCTCGGAGTTGAGGTCGGTGAGCTGCGTGATGACGTAGCCGACGATCTGCGGGTGGCGGCGCATCTCCTCGATCTGCATCTTCAGGCTGTCGAACTGGTGCCACTGGGCGTCGGCGGCCATCTGCGCAAACGAGCCCCACACCTGGTCCAGGCCCCAGTCGTAGAACCGCTTCTCGGCGGCCAGGATGGGCCCGCCGTACTGGGGCTGGTCGAACCAGTACGGGTTCTGGCCGCCGTAATGCTCGCGCAGCTTGCCCACGTCGGGCAGGCCCCAGTTGCCGAACTCGGACACGATCAGCGGCTCGAAGCCGCGCCGCTGCGAGTCGGGCCATTTGAACATGTAGCTCGGGTGCTGCGCGAACTCGTCGCACCAGCGCGCGAAGCCCTCCCGCCCTTCAGGCATGGACATGTAGACGTGCTGGTCCTCGAGGTCGCTGATGATGTGGCCCCCGCCCGCCGATGAGTTGTCCACCAGCAGGCGGCTGGCGTCCATGCCCTTGACCAGGTCCCACATGCTGCGCAGCCACTGCCGATGCTCCGGGTTGCCGAAGTCGGCGCCCCATTCCTCGTTCATGAGGCACCACGCAAACAGCGAGGGGTGGTTGTAGTCGCGGTTGACCCAGTCCACCAGCGTCTGCCGCACTCGCCCTTTCACCTTGTCCGTCAGCGGGCCCCAGCTCGGCAGGTCTATCCACAGCAGCAGGCCCACGCGGTCGGCCACCTCCAGGTAGCGCGGGTCGGGGATCTTGATGTGGGTGCGCAGGAAGTTGAGCCCCAGGTGCTTGGCCATGCGGAACTCTCGTTCCAGCTCCTCGTCGGACGGCTCAGCGTAGATGGTGTCCGGGTAGAAGGCCTGATCCAGCGCGCCGGCCAGGAAGATGGGTTCGTCGTTGAGGTAGACGAGGTTGTTCCTGGCCTCGATCTTGCGCATGCCGAACTGATCGCCCAGGAAGTCCACCGGCTTACCATCCTTGAGCAGCCAGACGCGGGCCTGATACAGGTACGGCTGGTCGGGGTGCCAGGGAGTGAAGTGGGCCAGGCGCGGCCGCAGCTCGGCGTTCTGTGCCCCCTGCGGCAGCGCCGCCCGTGCCTGCGCCACCGACTGCCCCCGGGCGTCCACGATCTCGGCCACTGCGCTCATGCCTCCCGCCTCGCCGGCGAGGTCCAGGCGCAGCACAGCCTCGCCGCGGTCCAGGTCAGGGGTGATGTGCAGGGTCGCGACATAGGCCGGGCCGCGGCGCTCCAGCCACACCTTCTGCCAGATGCCGCCGGTGTTGCAGTAGTGGGTCTGCTTGCCGTGCGGCACCTCGCCGACGGGGAAGTCGGGGAACCGCCGCACGTCGTTGTTGGGGTCCACCGCGCGGACCACGATCTCGTTGTCGGCCCCGGGCCTGGCGAGCGCGCTGACGTCGAACTCGAACGGCGTGTAGGCGCCCTCGTGCTGGCCGACCTTCTGCCCGTTCAGCCAGACTTCGGCGAAGTAGTCCACCGCCCCGAAGCGTAGGACGACGCGTGAGCCGCGCCACTCCTCGCCGAGCTTGACGCTGCGCCGATACCAGGCCACGCCGTCGTAGTCCACCAGGTCGGGGAACTGCGCCTCCCAGACCGAGGGCACCTGGATGTTGCGCCAGTCTTGCACCTGGCCAAGCTTCTCCAGCGTCAGGGCGCCCTCCGGGTCGGTGCGGAACTGCCACTGCCCAGCCAGGTCCACCCAATCGCGCAGCGGATGCTTGGCGCTCTGCGCCCGCCAGGCCAGGCCCATCGGCCCTCTGCTGACCGTGCCAGACAGGTCTTGAGACATGGCTGTTGTCACTCCTGCCGCCATTAGCAGTACCAGCGCTACGGCCGAGTGCAAGCGCCCGAAGAGGGCGGTGCCAAGCAGGCCGTCATGTGGGACGACCCCTCGCCGCTCCCTTGGTGTAGGCATTCGTTCTCGCTCCCTTCGAGGCTAGCCGACCGAGACAGGTGCAGACGGCCTGCCCCGCGAAAAAGGCCTGGTCCGCTCGCGGACGTGCGAATGGCACGGGCGGATGCTGCCTCATCCGCCTGCCACAGCCGACGCCAAACACAGCCGCAGGCGGCTTCTTCTCCGTAGGGCAGCCTCCTGCCTGCCTGTAGTGTGATGAGCCGACTGGCACAGGCCTTGAAGGGAGTGCCACGATGAAGTCTCGCCTCGCTCTGGGTCTCGCCGGCGCGGCCGCCCTGACCTCTATGGTGGTGGTCTTGGGGCGGCCCTTGGGCGCCGCCGAGCGGGCCACAGTTGAGGGACTGGGCATCGAGTGCGATGTGGACAAAGGCACGTTCGTCCTGCGCCTCGAGAACGTGGGCGTCTTCCTGCGCGGCAGCCTGCCCTCCGTGGCAGTCGGCGACAGCAACCCCTTGCGCCCCGGAGAGGGCTACGTCGGGCAGGCTGAGTCTGTTCGCACCGACACCGGCGGCCAGCGGCTCACGCTCACCTACGCCCCCCAGCAGCCGCCGGCGGGCCCGCCGCCGGGCCTCGTCTACGCCTTTGAGATCAGCGGCGACGGCGTCCAGGTCACCCTCAGTGCTGAGGTGGTTGGCGCCGAGCAGCCTCTGCGCAGTCAGTTGGCTGCCGACGTCAGCCTCGGGAGCGACGGCTTTGCCTGCCGCCTCGCCCCCGGTAACCACCCCGAGGTTGTGCAGACAGCCCTCGGCCAGGTCTCCAGCCGGCTGTGCGACTCTCTCTTTGACAAGCGCACTGACACTGCCGTCACCTTCGCCGCGCCGACGGCGAACGGGTCCGCAGGCCAGGTCAACATCGCGGTCGCCCAGGGCGAGGCCGGCGGCTATGCCCTCACGGTCGTCAGCCGCAGCGGCCAAGCCGGTCCGGTCGAGGCCTGCGCGGTGAAAGTCACCCGTGACTACTACCAGCGGGTACTGGGGATAGAGCATTACGCGCCCATTGACAAGTCCGTGTTCAAGACGCCGCCCAACGGCTGGTGCTCCTGGTACTACTACTATGGCAGCATCAGCGAGGAGGAGATGGTCAGCAACACCGATTGGCTGGCCAGGAATCTCAAGCCCTTTGGGCTGGAGTACGTGCAGCTCGACGACGGCTACCAGACCGAGTCGTGGACCCGGTGGGACGCCAGGTTCCCCCACGGCGGCAAGTGGCTGGTGGACTACATCCACAGCAAGGGCCTGAAGGCCGGCCTGTGGCTGACGCCGTTCAGCCAAGGCGAGCAGGCGCTGGTGGAGCAGCATCCGCAGTGGTTCCTGCGGGACGCCGAGGGCAAAGTGGTGCAGACGTTCAAAGGCCCGTTCACCGTGGATGCCTCGAACCCCGAGGTGCTCAGCGGCTGGTTTGAGCCCTTGTGCCAGACCCTTGGCCGCGACTGGGGCTTCGACTACTTCAAGATTGACGGCCAGCCCGACGTCATCGGCGCTTATCGCCGCAATCGCGAGCGCTTGGCCGATCCCAGCCTTGACCCCGCCGCCGCCTACCGCCAGGGCCTCGCCAAGATCCGGGAGATGATCGGCCCGAACGCCTACCTGCTCGGCTGCTGGGGCATTCCGCTGGAGGGCATTGGCCTCATGAACGGCAGCCGCACCGGCGGCGACGTGGGGGTGGGCTGGGGCGGGTTCCAGACGGCGCTCGGCACCACGATGGAGTGGTACTTCCTGCACAACATTGCCTGGTACTGCGACCCCGACTGCATTAGCGTGCGTGAGCCGCTGTCGCTGGACCAGGCCACTGCCTGGGCCACGCTCATGGGCATCACCGGCCAGCACCTGATGACCAGCGACAACATGCCGGCGCTGCCCGAGGAGCGCGTCGAGCTGCTGCGGCGCATCTACCCCGCGGCCGACCTCCGCCCCCTGGACCTGTATCGCTACGAGGGCAGGCCGCGCATCTGGGACCTCAAGATCGCCCAGGGCGGCGAGCAGTGCGACGTAGTGGCCGTGTTCAACTGGGATCAGGAGCCGCGCACCGTCAACGTGGACTACGCGGCGCTCGGCCTGGACCCGGACGTGCGCTATGCCGTCTACGACTTCTGGCACCAGCAGCTCGTCGGCGTGCTGCCGGTCGGCTTCTCGGCCTGGCTGCGGCCCACCTCGGCCTCGCTCTACGCCGTCAAGCCCGTCGCCGACCACCCGACGCTGCTATCTACCTCTCGCCACGTGACGCAGGGCGCCCTCGACCTGCGCGAGGTGCGCTGGAGCCAACGCGGCGACGAGGTAACCGGCACTTCGCAAGTGGTCGGCGGCGATCCCTACACGATCACCATCTTCCTGCCGCCGTTCCCCAGCAAGTGGAGTCTGGAAAGCGCCGCCGCCGAGGGCGTCCAGGTCCAAACCAAAGCGGAGCATCTGCTCGCCCAGGTCACGCTCAGCTCGCCGCACAGCGGCCTGGTGGACTGGCGCCTGACGTTCGCCTCGACGCCGGGCAAGGAGCCGTCGCCAGCCGCCGCGCCCACGGGCCTTAGGGCTGAGGCGACCACCATGCGCGACGTTCGCCTCGCCTGGAACGAGGCTGAGCAGGCCATCGGCTACTACGTGTACCGCAACGACCAGCGCCTGGCCCTGGTCACCCAGCCGCGATTCGACGACCGTGCCCTCCAGCCGGATACTGGCTACACGTATCGGATCGCGGCCGCCTCCTGGGACGGGAGCGCCTCGCAGTTGACGGAACCAGTCACGGTGCGCACCCAAGCGCCGCCGCCGCGCCCGCCCCAGCCAGACGTGTATATCACCGAGTTGGAGCCGCGCCTGGCCGAGCAGGGCTGGGGGCGGCTCCAGAGCGACAGGAGCGTGGAGCGCAATGCTCTGAGCATAGGGGGCGAGCAGCTCGCGCACGGCCTGGGCAGCCACGCGGCGGGGCGCATCGTGTACGACCTGGACGGCACGTACTCCCGCTTCGTGGCGCTGATCGGCGTTGACGACGAGAGAGCCGGCCAGGGCAGCGTCGTCTTCCAGGTCTACCTGGACGCTCAGAAGGTCTTCGACAGCGGTGTCGTGAAGGGCGGCCAGCCGCCTCTGGGCGTAGACGTGCCGCTGGGCAAGGCCAAACGGCTCAGCCTGGTCATGACCGACGCCGGGGACGGCATCAACTCCGACCACGCCGATTGGGCCGAGGCGGGGTTCATCAAGTAGCGCAGAGGCCCGCCGCCGGTGGCTGGCGAACCTCCTGCCCAACAAGACCGCCGGAGTGAACGGAGGACCTAGCCATGAGGCTCGGCTGCTGTGCGTACTCGTTCCGCGACCTGCTGAACAGCGAGAAGATGACTCTGGAGCAGTTTGTGGACCTCTGCTGCGAGATGGGGTTGGATGGGGTGGAGTTGACTAGCTACTACTTCAAAGACTCCAGCCCCAGGTATCTGCGCGAGCTGAAGAAGTGCTGCTTCCTGAAGGGGCTGGAGATTTCTGGCACCGCCGTGGGCAACAACTTCTGCCAGGCCGAGGCCGACAAGCGCCGCGAGCACGTGGAGATGACCAAAGAGTGGATCGCCAACGGGCAGATTCTGGGCGCGCCCGTCATCCGCATCTTCGCCGGCCCGGTGCCCAAGGGCCACACGGAGCAGGAGGCCTTCGAGTGGTGCGTGGCCGCTGCCAGGGAGTGCATCGAGTACGGCGAGCAGCACGGCGTGGCGGTCGCCCTGGAGAATCACGGCGGCATCACCGCCACGGCCGAGCAGGTGCTCAAGCTGTACGAGGCCCTCAAGCACCCCTGGTTCGGTATCAACCTGGACTTCGGCAACTACAGCACCGCCTACCCGGAGTTCGAGCAGACCGCTCCCTGCACCATCACCACGCACGCCAAGACCAGCTACCACCCGGAGGGCGGGGAGAGGACCAAGCTGGACTACAACCGCATCGTGCAGATCATGCACGCGGCTGGCTACCGGGGCTACATCAGCATCGAGTACGAGGACCCGGAGGCCCCCCTGGTCGCCGTGCCGCGGTTTGTGGAGGAGCTGAAGGCCGCCAGGGCCGCGCTGGCGATATGAGATATGGGATGTGCGATGTGCGAGGCACGACCCGAGGGCCTAGCAGGCCCAGGTTGCCTGCATTCTGCATCGCATCCCGCAACTCACATCTCGTAACGCGCATCCCGCATCTCAGATCGCATATCGTACATCCCACATCGCGAGGTGGCAATGGTGAGGGACTACAGCTTCCTGCTGGCTGTCATTACCGCGTTATTCTGGGGGTCCGGGCCGATCTTTGCCAAGGTCGGCCTCAAGAACGTGGAGCCGCTGGTGGGGATGGCCTGGCGGAGCATTGCGGCGACGACGGCTGTGTTCGTGGCTATCATCGCCGCCCAGCGGACCGCGCTCATCGGCCAGGTGTCGGTTCCCGCCATCGCCTGCCTGGCCGCCGAGGGCTTGGCCGCCTCCGCCATCGGCCAGTTCTTCTTCTTCTGGGCGCTCAAGGTAGGCAGCCCCGCGCGCGTAGTCCCCATAACCTCGGCCTTCCCGCTGGTGACCCTGTTGCTGGCCGTGCTCTTCCTGTCGCAGAGGCTGGGTTGGCAGCACCTCGTGGGCACCGCCCTGGTCGTGGCGGGGGTAGCCCTGCTCAAACTGGGAAGCTGAGAGCCCTGGGGACAGCGTTTGCAGCGCGCGCCCGCACGGCCTTGACATCGGGCCAGAAGGCAGGTACAGTGCCCCTGCCGGTCCGCGGGTCTGGCTTTCGAGTGGAGGGCGAAGGTCCAAGGTGGACCTCCCGGTTGATACCCGCGGAGTGCGCGCGAGCGCATGAGGTTCGAATCCTCTGCCCTCCGCTCACCTTTTTCGCGCCAAGGCGGTTGACTTCCCCGCTATTCTGGCTATAATAGGTATGCGGGTATCAGCCGGAGGTCCCCAGGGACCTCGCCTTTTCGCCAAACGGGCCAGGCAAGTTGCCTGGCCCGTTTGCGCGCAAGTCGCGTGGGGCGGGCATTCCTGCCCGCCATTGTGGGTGCTAGAGTCCGATCGTCTTCAGGTACGCCATGCTCCTGGTGATGGACTCCTTGGGCTCCAGGTCGCTGCGGTCCTGCTCGCAGACGATCCACTCGGGATTCTGCTTGCGTGCCGCGGCCAGAGCCGACTTCAGGTCCACCTCGCCCTCGCCCAGCTCGATGAACTTGCCGGGCGAGCCGTCCTTGACGTGGAAGTACTCCGCCCGGTCGCTGTAGCGGGCGATGAACTCCGCCGGGTCCTCGCCGCCGATGTGCACCCAGTACACGTCCACGCACAGCTTCACCAGCTCGGGGTCGGTCAGCTCGCAGAGCCGGTGCATGCCCTTGACGCCGTCGAACTCCTTGAACTCCCAGTTGTGGTTGTGGTAGGCGAACACGATGCCGGCGTCCAGGCAGCTCTGCCCCACCCGGTTAAACGTCTCCGCCGCCGCCTCGTAGGCCTCGAGGCCCTCGCCGGGCGCCACGCCCGAGTTGATCAGGTAGCCGGCGCCCACGGTCTGGAGGTACTCCAGGTTGGCTTCGACCTTGGCCGTATTCGTGGTCTCGTTGTAGCCGCTGTGCATGCCCGCGACTTCCAGTCCTGTCTCGGCCAGTATGTCCTCGACGACGTCTTCGCCGGCCATGGCGTACAGGTTGCCGGCCTCGATGCCCACGTACCCGGCGCCCGCCACCTCCTTGAGCACCCCCTCCAGGTCCTCGCCCGGCCGCCTCCCGTAGACGATCAACTGCAAACCGACTTTCGGCTGTGCCATGTGCGGATTACCTCCCTTATTGCTCTGCGATGCCCCGACCGCCCGAGTCCGCCTCGACCCGCATTGCGGATCGGGCGACCACGGGCCCGGCCGCAGGCGTAACACGAGCGCTGCACGATCCGGCGCAGAAGCGCGCTTCCTCGGCGGCGCCCGGCCTCGCTCCCCTCTGGGAGGCGGCCTGGGCTCGCCTGGCAGCGGTATTTCCGCGCCGCGTCCGGCTTCACCTTGAGCCAGCGGAAATGGCAGGCGGCAGGCCTTCGCCAGGCCCGGCCACCTCGCCCAAAGGTTCACAGGACGGAGGCCGATGTAGCGCGGCCGGCGCCGCCGCGGCTCGCTTGTGCTCTTTTTTTCTGCCCCCAGAGGGAGGAGAGGCGGGCGCGCAGTGGAATTATGGACCGTCTTGCGCAGAGCCCCCGGGGCCGGCTGGGGCTCTGAACGTAACCAAGGGAGGGCATCAGCAATGCGAGTTGTGGCTTGCCTGTTTGTGGTGGGGTTGATCCTGGGCTTGGCCGCCGCCTGCCAGGCGGGGGACGTGGTCGGGATGCCTACGGCGGACACGGTGAAGCCAGGCAACTTCGAGTACAACTTCATCTACGTGGACCTCAACCAGCCGCCCCTGGCCAAGGCCATGGGCGCACCGGAGTGCATGCTGGTGAACGAGTGCTTCTTCGGGGTGACGGATTGGCTGGAGCTGGACGTGGATGTCTTCGACCCCGAGGGCAGCATGGGCGACGCCGAGCTGAACGCCTACGTCACCGCCGTCAAGGAGACCAACGATCACCCTTCGCTGATCGTGGGGGCCTACAACATGCTGGGGACCGACTTCCTGGGCAACGACGAGATCTCGCCCTTCCTGGTCAGCGGCTACACTTTCCACAAGCCTAAGGGCAAGCCCAGCTTCAAGGACCCCGTGCTGCGTGCCTATCTGGGCTGGGGCAGCGGACAGCATCGGTCCAATATGTTCGGGGGCCTGAAGTTCCTCATCCATCCCAAGGTGGGCGGCGCGGTCCTGTCCTACAACCGGGCCACGGCCTTCATCGGCGTTTACCGCCCGTACCCATGGCTGGAGCTGCGCGCCGGCTCCCTGGGCGGCGACGATTGGTACAGCTTCGGCACGTACGTGACCTGGTAGGCGACGACTGGCTTCCGGCGACATCGCGGACATGCGGCCCACGGAGGCTGCCTCACCCGGGACGAGGAGGGGCCTCCGTGGGCGCGGCACACCGCCTGGACATGCGGCCGGCGTCACTGGCGCCGGCCGTTCTGCTTTCCCGTGCCCTACCGGCCCGCCCGCTCGGCCCTTCTGGATGCCGCTGTCCTGGCCGCATTGCGGGCAGGGAGCTTCCCGGTCTCGGACGAATGGGGCGTCCAGTCGGCGGCCCCGCGTGTCAATGGCCGTATCGAGGTGATGTCAGTGAGAACACTGGTTGCTGTCGCCGCCATGCTGATGACCCCGTTGGCCTGGAGCGACGAATGGCCCACGCTGCACCACGACTTTCAGCGCACCGGTCGGACGGCGGATCAGGTCAATGGCCCCTACGAGACGAAGTGGGTGAAGCTCTTCGACCGCGAGATACTCACCACGCGCATGGAGGCCATCGTGGCGCAGGGCAAGGTTTTCGTGGGCACCTACGCGGGCAGACTGCACGCGCTGGATGCCGCCAATGGTGAGGAGGTGTGGAACTTCCAGGCGGCGGGGCCCATACTGCATTCGCCCTGCTATGCAGAAGGCACCCTCTACGTGGCCTCCGCAGGCTCCGACCTGGTGGCCCTGGACGCGCAGAAGGGCAAGCCCAAGTGGACGTTCCACGGCGGCAAGGGCGGCTTTGATACCTCGCCCACTGTCGCCGACGGCCTGGTGCTGATCGGCGGCCGCGACGGCGGGTTCTATGCGGTGAACGCGGCCAAGGGCAAGCAGAAGTGGACGCTGAAGACGGACGGCCCCATCCGCACCACGGCTGCCGTCTTCCGCGACGCCGTGGTGTTCGCCTCGGACGACATGCACGCCTACTCGGCGGCCATCGCCACGGGCGAGCAGTTCTGGAAGTCCGAGAAGCTGATGGGCCAGAGCCTGCGGGACTACTACCCGGTGGTCTTCGAGGACGTAGGGGTAGTCGCCTTCCGCACCAACCCGGTGCGGCCCATGCCGCAGCAGATCGGCCGAGACCGCTCGTTTCTGTGCCAGCAGGCGGGCGTGGACGACAGCGACTGGCGCAAGGTGGACGCCTTCATCAAGAGCGACCAGGCGCGCGGCACGCCGGAGAAGATCGCCGCCGAGCAAGTCGCCCTCCACGAATACCTGGAGCGCGATGCCTTCAGCCAGACGTTCTACGCTTTCAACATAGGCAGCGGCAAGCAGAGGTACATCGCCCCGATCCTGTGGGCGGCCGGCTGTCAGGGCGTCGGCATTCCGCCGGTCATGACCCCCAGAGGCGAGCCCATCGTCTACTACCGCACCGCCTACTCGAACTTCAACCTCGGGGTGGCGCCGCTGGTGGGCCTGGGCTACCTGGACCCCAGCAACGGCTCCCTCGAGCCCATCTTCCACGCCATGGGCGCGCAGGTCCCCTGGAATACGTTCTGGGGCACCGCCGACGAGAGCATGAACTTCGCGGTCGGCGGGAACGTCCTCTACGTCACCCACCAGGGCACCCTATCGGGGCTGGACCTGAACAGCCTCCAGCTCTTCCACATCGCCGGCAACCGCGACACCTGGGGCGGGGAGAAAAGCCTGCCCTGGGCCCGCAACGAGTGGCACGGCCCAGCCCGAGGCTCCGTCGCCATCGCCGACGACACGCTCTACTGGCTGACCGGCAGCCGCGTCATCGCCGTGAAGGGGGTGAAGGCCAATGCCGGTTAGTGCGCAGAAGCCGTGGGTGGGACTGGCAGCCCTCACTTGCGTGCTGCTGGCAGCATCGTGTTGCCTGGCCCAGACAGACCTGGCCAGGTACGTGTGGGAGACGCCCTCCCTGGCTGGCAAGGTGCCGCCGAAGCTGGCTCCCGTGCGGCAGGAGCTTGCCCGCGCGGTAACCGAGCTGCTCGACGCCGGCCAGTTGGCCCCGCTGTACGTGCAGATCGGCATCGCCGGCCCCGAGTTCTTCTTCGACGACTCCGCTGAGACGCTGCACGCGCTCGCGACAGCCTATCCCTGGTTGCCGCAGGCTCTGCAACAGCGCGTAAAGGCCTACCTCGCCGAGGTCGTCAAGGCCCATCCGCCTTGGACACGGCAGGCCTACTACCCGCTCAACGAGGGCAAGCGGCGCGAGCTGTTCGACGTGCCTGAGGCGGAGTTGGCGGGCGGGCGCGGATACTCGGAGCCGTTGCCGTTGGGCAACCTGTATCCCGTGTGGGAGTACGCGCAATGCTGCGACGAGTGGGACCGCGTGCTGGCTGCCTGGCCGCAGATTCTCGCTGCTTACGATGAGTTCAAGGCCAAGAATTGGCACCTCGACCCGGCCCAGGGCGACGTGTACATGAACCGCTACCTCAGCGGCCTGATAGGCTTCGCCCGCATTGCCCGCAAGCAGGGCGCGCCGCAAGCCGACGAAGCCGCCCGGTATGCCGCCAGGGAGCTTCAGGCGCTCCTTGACCACTACCAGCAGGGCGTCAAAGGGCTGGCGCCTAAGGTCGTCGAGAACGTGGGCCAGGTGGACGCCTTCATCGGCGCCGGGGACGCCGTGTTCCTCAAGGTGGTCGGGCACAAGTCCAAGGTGGCCAAGTTCCTGGAGCTCTCGCCCGAGGTTGGCCGCGCCGTCAGTGAACAGGCCCCGGCGGCCGCCAAAGCCTTCGTCGCCTACGTGGACCTGGTGATGCCGGGCTGGTATCTGACTGCCGAGGAGCGCCAGGTGCACTTCGGCGAGAACTTCGCCGATTACCCCGACTTCGCCCTGGGCGTCTTCCAGGCCAAGGCCCTCATCTTCAACGAGCCGGCGGATGTGCTGGCAGGCTACGTTGACCTGCCCTGGTGCGCGGGCGACCTGTACTACATCGAGAAGCTGGCCCTGACCTTGCGGGCCTCGGCGAAGGTGGAGTGGAAGCGGCCGTAGGGGAGTTGTCGGGCAGGAATGCCCGACCTACGTAATGTAACGCGTATAGCCCATTCGAGCCCGTAGGTCGGCCATTCTTGGCCGACAGGGCGGGTCCGGGGAGGTCAGGTGCATGCAAGTCGGCATCCAGAGCTACCAGTTCAGCACCGCCGCCGAGCTGGTCGAGTTCTGCCAGCTTACCCAGGCCGAATGCGTGGAGATGGAGCTGGACGGCGAGGGCCGCGATCCAGACAAGGCGCACACCATGTCTGGGCACTTCGATCTCCCAGTGACCGAACTGGTCGGCCGGCTGCGCGACAACGGCATCGAGGTGATGGACTTCTGCCTCCACGGGAAGCTGACCGTGACCGCCGATGCTACTCTGCGTAGCAGCGCTTCGCTGCGTAGCACGAGCGAATCGCGCCGCCGGCAGCGCTTTGGCTTCTTCTTCGGGGCCATTGACAAAGCGCAGGAGTTGGGCGTCCCGCTCATCCACACTTACCCCAGCGTAGACCAGGACCTACCGCAGGATGAGGCCTGGGACCTGACCGTCGCTGCCTACCGCGAGGCGGTGGCCTACGCCTCCCCCAAGGGCGTGCGCATCTGCTCGCAGGCCATCAACTACCCGCTGGATACCTGTGAGCACTTTCGCCAACTGTGGGATGAGGTGGGTAGTGACGACCTGGGCATCAACGTGGACTTCGCCAACCACTACATCCGGGGCGAGGACACGCTGGACCTGATCCCCAAGTTCGGCAAGCGCATCTTCATGTGCCACGCCAAGGACGTGGACCTGCCCAACCCCGACTGGGCCGGCGTCAGGCTTCCTGGCCTGGGCGGCGTGGACATCGTGGGCTGCGTGCAGGCCCTGATGGACGCTGGCGTAGACGTTCCCCTCATCATTGAGCACGAATCTCCCCACTTCGACCAGTCGCAGCATTTCTCGGCCAAGCCGGTCGGCGTCGCCTTCGGCGTGGGGTACATGAAGGCGGTGGTGGCGGCTCTGGGGGCATAACCTAGTCCGGTGCTGGGGCAGGGGCTCTGCGGCCGTCGGCGAAATGCAAGAGCGGTCTTGGATTCAGCATTGGGCCTCCACAGGGATGGCCGCAGACAGTCTTCTGGATGGGAGGGAAGGATATGCGACACCATCGCCTTCTTATCGGTTTGGGGATCCTCGCGTCGTGTGTGTTTGCGGGGGGGGCAGCGGGGCAGGAGTTCATCTGGGTGCGGCAGTTCGGAAGCTCCGGCTATGAGTACGTCTACGGCCTGTGCGGCGACTCGAGTGGCGTGTACGTGGCTGGCTGCACATATGGGGCGCTTCCCGGCCAGACCAGCGCAGGAGGGGAGGAGGACGCTTTCGTCAGGAAGTACGACCTCAACGGCAACGAGCTCTGGACCAGGCAGTTCGGAAGCTCCGGGGATGACTACGCCGTCGCCCTGTGCGGCGACTCGAGTGGGGTGTACGTGGCTGGCTGCACATATGGGGCGCTTCCCGGCCAGACCAGCGCAGGAGGGGGGGACGCTTTCGTCAGGAAGTACGACCTCAACGGCAACGAGCTCTGGACGAGGCAGTTCGGAAGCTCCGGGAATGAGTACGCCTTCGGGCTGTACGGCGACTCGAGCGGCGTGTACGTGGCCGGCCAGACATATGGGGCGCTTCCCGGCCAGACCAGCCCAGGAGGGGGGGACGCTTTCGTCAGGAAGTACGATGGCGATGGCACTGAGGTGTGGACGAAGCAGTTCGGAAGCTCCGGGGATGACTACGCCTTCGGGCTGTGCGGCGACTCGACCGGCGTGTACGTGGCCGGCCTGACATATGGGGGGCTTCCGGGCTGGACCAGCGCAGGAGCGTGGGACGCTTTCGTCAGGAAGTACGACCTCAACGGCAACGAGCTCTGGACCAGCCAGTTTGGAAGCTCCGCCAATGAGTACGCCTCGGGGCTGTACGGCGACTCGAGCGGCGTGTACGTGGCGGGCCAGACATATGGGGCGCTTCCCGGCCAGACCAGCGCAGGAGAGTGGGACGCTTTCGTCAGGAAGTACGACCTCAACGGCAACGAGCTCTGGACCAGGCAGTTCGGAACCTCCGGGGATGAGCGCGGCTTGGGGCTGTACGGCGACTCGAGCGGCGTGTACGTGGCTGGCCAGACATATGGGGCGCTTCCCGGCCAGACCAGCGCAGGAGGGGGGGACGCTTTCGTCAGGAAGTACGATGGCGATGGCACTGAGGTGTGGACGAAGCAGTTCGGAAGCTCCCGCTCTGAGTTCGTCTACGGCCTGTGCGGCGACTCGAGTGGCGTGTACGTGGCTGGCTGCACATATGGGGCGCTTCCCGGCCAGACCAGCGCAGGAGGGGAGGAGGACGCTTTCGTCAGGAAGTACGACCTCAACGGCAACGAGCTCTGGACCAGGCAGTTCGGAAGCTCCGGGGATGACTACGCCGTCGGCCTGTGGGGCGACTCGAGTGGCGTGTACGCGGCCGGGTTCACAGATGCTGCGCTTCCCGGCCAGACCAGCGCAGGGGGGCCTGACGCCTTTGTGGCCAAGCTCACGACCGGGGGCCCCACCTTGGCCGCCCCCGTCCACGATAGCCACTCCCGCCAGTGGCTTGATTGGTTCGACGCGCTGCTCAACCCCCGATAGCGGGCCGCGCTAGGCACGAGGTAGAGGCGCGACACGCAGCAGGCTCCGCCAGGCGTGCGCTGGGCGTGGACTCGCCGCCCGCTCGCGCTGCTCGGCCACCCCCAGACAGCCCGCTCGGGAGCAGGCTATCCGTTCCCCCTTGAGCAGCGTGTACGTGGCCGGTGAGGCCCTTGGCCGGAACGGGAAACGCCACCAGCGCTCCGAGCGACAAGTCGGCAGCAGGAGCTGCCTCCCACACTAGTACGGGACGGGAGAATGCAGGGGCAGGCACCAAGCCCAATCGCTGCCCTGCCAAGCCCATAGGGGAGGTCAGCAAGCTACCAGCACAGGGCTGTACGTGGGAGGCAGGTCCACCTGCCGACTGGCCGTTGACGTTTGCCTACGCCCACACGCCGGGGATCGCCTTGCCGCAGCCACCGCACTTGCCGCCCTTGAGGCCGTAGCGCGTGATCTGGTAGCCCACCCGGCCGATAACGATCTTCCCGCAGTGCGGGCACTTGGTGTTCTCCGTGGGGTTGCCGGGCACGTTGCCGATGTAGACGTAGTTGAGGCCCTCTTCCACGGCGATCTGGTGGCACTGTTCGAGGGTGCTGTAGGGGG
>Ga0315282_10004099_pt1 | contig 25595 bp, 13 predicted proteins | sample YL17G07_20_MG_FD_203693 | JGI IMG/M metagenome (GOLD analysis project Ga0315282, IMG submission 203693) | Sediment microbial communities from Yellowstone Lake, YNP, Wyoming, USA - YL17G07_20 | ecosystem: Environmental > Aquatic > Freshwater > Lake > Sediment | place: USA: Wyoming | collected... | reverse complement strand
GGCCGGCTCGCGAACTCCACGGTGCCGTCATGGGCCGCGACGATGTGCTTCACGAGGGTCAGGCCCAGGCCGCTTCCCTTCGCCTGGCGCCCCGTCTCGCCGCGCCCGCGATAGTAGCGCTCGAACACATGCGGCGAGTCTTCCGGCGCGATCCCGACACCCTCGTCGCGGACTTGCACGGTAATCCCCTCCTTCGATGTTGCGGCATCGAGCCAGATGGCCGGTCGCCCCGGCGAGTATTTGACTGCGTTGTGCAGGAGATTGTGCAGCGCAGCTGACAGGGCCTCGTCGTCGCCCAGGAGCAGCGGGAGGTCCGCAGGTATCACCGTGACGAGCGAAACGCCGTTGCCCTCGATTTCCTCGCGGAAGTCGGCGGCCACTCGGGCGAGCCAGGCGCTCGTCTCGATTGGCGCGAAGTGGTAGCGGCGCTCGTGGCCGCCCTCCAACCAGGCGGAATCGAGAACGTTGTCCGCAAGGCGGCTGAGGTGTGCCGTCTCGCGGAGAATCAGCCGGTAGTACTCCTGCTGCCGCTCATGGCTCGGCACGCGCCCCTGCTTCAACAGGTGCGCGAGCTGGCGGATTCCGGTGAGCGGAGTACGGAACTCGTGCGACAGGGTTGACGCAAATGCCGACTTCTGCCGGGCTGCCTCGAGCTCGTTCGTCATTACGCGGACCGTCACGACGCCCGCAAACAGAAGCAGGCCCAGCACAAGCGCGAGGGCGGAAGCGTAAAGGCGCTGCCGTCCGTAGTGATCTCGATAGAACAGATCGAGGTTCCGCGGCCACAGCTGCAGCTGGATCGGCGAGTCGAGCATCGAAACCACCCGCGTAACCCTCGGCGCGCCGGGCGGCGGGATAGCCGAGCGACTCGACGCGAAGAGTCGACTGCCGTCGGTCGACATCGCCGTCACATCGAAGCCCCGGGCGGCGATCTGGGACGTTGCCGGGGTCCACACGTCACGGGACAGCACGACGTCGGCCACGATCAGGCCGACGGCCCTGGGGCGGGACGCGGTGCGCGCTGCGAAGGCCCAGGCGGCGCTGTACGCAGCCACGCTGTCTCGGGACATCCGGAAATCCCCAGTGCCATCGTTCGATGGCTTTGCGGCGGCGAGGGCCTCGCGCACAGCTTCCGTCAAGGCCAGCCGCCGCGTTTCGAGCACCCTCACTGGCTCGTACGCCGCTCGCGGAACCCCGGACATCTCCATCCACCGTTTCGCCGCGGCTGCGTAGTTCAAATAGAGCGGGCGGTCGAGCGGCCAGCGGGCGTCAACCAAATCCCGGTAGAAGGCAAGCGCCTCGGTGGCAAGCTCACTGCCTGTCCCATCGAGTGCGTGCATGTCGCATATCTCGTAGCGCGCGACGAGTTCGAGCGGGACATCGTCGCCAAACGCGGAGTGTTGGTCCGCCAGCCTGCGGTAGGCAGCCATGGCGTCGGCGACGCGGCCTTGTTTTCGATATACGCGTGCGAGCCGATGGGCCAGCAGCGGCCCCACCTGTGGACCAGCGGTGGCGAGCAACCGCCGGTACAGCTCGCCGGCGCGGCGGTAGTCCTTGTCGCGCAGTTCCGCGGTCTCGGCCAGTGCAAGACCGGAGACGAGCGGCTCTCTTACCAGCGGCCTGAGATGAGCCGGCCGCACGTCGTACAGCAGTTCCTTTTCAGGGATGATGTGAACCGAGGTGGCATCGAGGAGAACCAGTGCGGCGAATCCCGGTTCGCTCAGCGCGCGAGCGATCGGTGCCGGAAGGCGTCGCGGATCGAGGAAATCAGCGGCCGCGGCCTGCCCGAGGCCTTGCTCCCAGTCCGCGACGATACGTTCACAGGTCGCGGCCACATCGTCGGCAGCGCGGTCAACGCGATCGCGAACCTCGCGGTCGACCGCGGCACGATCCTGTCGGAAGGAGTTGAAGCCAAATGCGAGCAGGAGCAACGCGGGTAGGAAGACCGTGACAGCGAAGACCAGCACGATCGGGTGTCCGACGTGGCGGCGGACGGCCAACCGCAAATCTGGAAACATCGCCGCTTTCCGGCCCGGGTTATACCACAAAGCTCGGCCGAAGACAGCGTCAGGATTGTGCCGGCACCTGACCTGCAGCGATTCTCGGACTCCCGCGCCGGCCCTGGGGGGGGGAGGACGTTCGCGCCCTCTGACTCAGGTGGCCTCGACAATCGGCCTCGCCTGTCGATGCGGCCACGTCTTCCACAACTTGTACACCGCCGGATAGACCAGCAGCTCCAGCAGGAACGAGGTCAGCAGGCCGCCGATCATCGGCGCGGCGATGCGCTTCATGACATCGGCGCCCGCGGAGGTCGACCACATGATCGGCAACAGGCCCATGAAGGCCGCGGCCACCGTCATCATCTTCGGCCGCGCGCGCTTCACCGCGCCATGGACGATCGCCTCGTCCAGATCCGCGCCCGTTCGCAGCAGTCCCCGGCGCGCGTAGTCGTCGTACGAGAGATCGAGGAACAGCAGCATGAACACGCCGGTCTCGGCGTCGAGGCCGAGCAGCGCGATCATGCCCACCCACGCGGCAATCGAGACGTTGTAGCCGAGCAGGTAGAAGAGCCAGATCGCGCCGATCGCGGAGAAGGGCACGGCCAGCATGACCACCGAGGCCTTGAACGCCGACTTCGTGTTGGCGATGAGCAGCACGAAGATGAGCGCAAGCGTGATCGGCACCACCATCTTCAGGCGTTCACGCACGCGCAGCATGTTCTCGTACTGCCCGCTCCACTGCAGCACGTAGCCGGGCGGCAGCGACAGCTGCTCGTTGACGATCTTCTTCGCCTCCTCGACGTAGGTGCCGACGTCCCGCCCGGTGATGTCCACGTAGACGTAGCCGGTCAGGAACCCGTTTTCGTCGCGCAGCATCGACGGGCCGTTCACCAGCCTGATGTCGGCCAGTTCCCCCAGCGGAATCTGCGCGCCGCCGGGCGTCGGCACCAGGACCCGCTGCAGCTTGCCGAGATCGTCGCGCAGCTCGCGCGGGTACCGCACGTTCACCGGGTACCGCTCGCGGCCCTCGATCGTCGTCGTCACGTTCTCACCGCCGATTGCCGAGGTGATGACCATCTGCACCTGGCCGATCGTCAGCCCGTAGCGCGCGAGCTCGTCGCGCCTCGGGATGAAGTCCACGAAGTTGCCCTCCGCGACGCGCTCCGCGAACACGCTGCGCGTGCCGGGCACGTCGCGAAGCAGCTGCTCCAGCCGCTGCCCGATGCGCTCGATCGTCGGCAGGTCCGCGCCCATCACCTTGATCCCGATCGGCGTCCGTACGCCGGTCGTCAGCATGTCGATGCGCGCCTTGATCGGCATCGTCCAGGCGTTGCTGACGCCGGGGATGTGCAGCGCGTCGTCCATCCGGTTCACCAGTTCGTCCCACGAGATGCGATCGGGCCAGATGCCGCGCAGCCAGCCCTGCGCCCACTCGGGCACACGCTCCGAGTACCAGCGCGGCACGTGCCGCCACTGGTCCTGCGGCTTCAGCACGACGGTCGTTTCCATCATCGAGAACGGCGCCGGGTCGGTCGACGTGTCCGCGCGCCCGGCTTTGCCCATCACGCTCTCGACTTCCGGAAACCGCTTCAGCACTTCGTCCTGACGCCGCATGAGATCCTCGGCCTGCGCCACCGAGATTCCGGGCAGCGTCACGGGCATGTAGAGGATGGAGCCTTCGTTCAGCGGCGGCATGAACTCGGAGCCGAGCTTGAAATAGAACGGCACGGTCACGGCGACGGCCAGAACAGCGAGCGCCACGACGGTCTTCGGGAACCGGAGCACCAGCCGGCAGACCGGCTCGTACACGGCGTGAATCGCCCGGCTGACGGGATGACGCTCCTCCGAATGGTACCGGCCGACGGCAACACGGGTGACCAGCCAGGCAAGCCACCGCGGGCGGAAGGAGAACGGATCCATGCGCGTGAAGAGCATGCGCATGGCCGGGTCGAGCGTGATGGCCAGCAGCGCGGCGATTGCCATCGCCAGGTTCTTCGAGTAGGCGAGCGGCTTGAAGAGGCGGCCCTCCTGATCGACCAGCGCGAAGATCGGGATGAACGCCACGGCGATGACGAGCAGCGAGAAGAACACCGACGGCCCGACTTCCTTCAGCGCCTCGAGCCGCACCTCGTGGAAGTCGCCCTTGCGGCCGCCCGCCTCCCAGAGGTGCAGCTTGTTGTACGCGTTCTCCACCTCGACGATGGCGCCGTCCACGAGCACGCCAATCGAGATCGCGATGCCCGCCAGCGACATGATGTTCACGGTGACGCCGAAGTAGTACATCGGGATGAATGCCAGCAGCACCGAGACGGGGATCGTGACGATCGGCACGACGGCGGACGGGATGTGCCACAGGAAGAACAGGATGACGAGCGAGACGATGATCATCTCGATCGTCAGCTCGTGCTTCAGCGTGTGGATGGCTCTCTCGATGAGGGTCGAGCGGTCGTAGGTGGTGACGATCTCCACACCCTTGGGCAGCGACGGCCGGAGCTCGGCGATGCGCTCCTTCACGCGGTTGATCACGTTCAGCGCGTTCTCACCGTGCCGCATGACGACGATGCCGCCCACCGTGTCGCCGGTGCCGTTCAGATCCGCGACGCCGCGCCGCATCTCGGGGCCGATCTCCACACGGCCGACATCGCGCAGCAGCACCGGCGTGCCGCCCGGCGCCGTCTTCAGCACGATGTTCTCGAAGTCTGCCGGCGTCTTCGCGTAACCGCGGCCGCGCACCATGTATTCGCGCCCGCTCCACTCGAGCAGGCGTCCGCCGACTTCGTTGTTGCTCTTGCGGATCGCGTCGATCACCTGGTCGATGGGCAGGTTGAGGACGGCCAGCTTGTTGGGATCGACGGTGATCTGATACTGCTTCACGAAGCCGCCGATCGACGCGACTTCCGCGACGCCCGGCACCGACTGGATGGCGTAGCGCACGGTCCAGTCCTGAACCGAGCGCAACTGATCCGGCGCGTAGCTGCCGGTCCGATCGACCAGCGCGTACTGGAAGACCCAGCCAACGCCGGTGGCATCGGGCCCGAGTTCGGTCTGCACGCCTTCGGGCAGCTTCGCCTGGATCTTGGACAGGTACTCGAGCACGCGGCTGCGCGCCCAATAGATGTCGGTGCCGTCTTCGAAGATGACGTAGACGTACGAGAAGCCGAAGTCGGAGAGGCCGCGCACTGCCTTCACGCGCGGCGCGCCCAGCAGCGCGCTCGTGATCGGGTAGGTCACCTGGTCTTCGATGATGTCGGGCGAGCGGTCCCACTTCGAATAGATGATGACCTGCGTGTCGGACAGATCGGGGAGCGCATCCAGACGGATGTTGCGCAGCACGTAGACGGCGCAGACGACGAGCGCGGCGGTGCCGAGCAGCACGAGCAACCGGTTGCGCGCGGAGAGTTCGATGATCTTGCGAATCATAGGATGACCTGAGAATGTGCGATGTGCGATGTGCGACGGCGCACCTCGCACTTTGCACTACTTGATCGCTCCGCGCAGCCGCGATTCCGAGTCCAGCAGGAAGTTGGCAGCCACGGCGACCTGCTCGCCGGCCTGCACACCCGATCGCAGGACCACCTTCCCGTCGCTGCGCAGCCCCGCCTGCACGTCTCGAGGTTCGAAATGACCGGGCTGCGTCTCAACGAACACCACCTGCCGCGTGCCGGTGTCGATCAGCGCCGAGTCGGGCACGACGATGCCCTGGGCGCGCTGGGCGTCGAGTTCGACGTTCACGAACATCCCGGGCTTGAGCGCCAGCCGCGGATTCGGGAACTGCATGCGCACCTTCAGCGTCCGGCTCTCGGTGTCGAGCGTCGGGTAGACGAGATCGATGCGCCCCGCGAGCTTCACCGTGTCGTCGTAGGGAAGCGACACCCGCGCCGCCCGGCCCACCTGCGCGGCTGCCGCCTCCGCCTCGTACACCTGCGCGGTTACCCAGGCGCGCGACAGGTCGGCGATGGTCATCAGGTTCATCCCGGGCTCGACGCGCTGGCCCTCCACGACGTTCTTCTCGAGCACGTAGCCGCTGAACGGCGCCCCGAACGTGACGGTGCGCTGCGCCTTGCCGGTTTCCTCGAGTCGTGCGAGGAATTCCTGCGGCACATCGAAGAGCTCGAGGCGGCGCCGTGCCGATGTCACAAGGTCCTGGCCGCCGCGCCGCACCTCGGGCAACGAGGAGTTCGCGAACTGCCCGGCGACCTGCCGGGCGTGGAGATACTCCTCCTGGCTCGCGAGGAGTTCCGGCGAGTAGAGTTCGAACAGCGGCTCACCGGCCCGCACGGCGCGGCCGGTCGCGTTGACGTAGAGCTTCTGCACCCAGCCGGCCACCTTCGTCGTCACCTGGCGCACGCCGGTTTCCGGCGTCACGACGGTGCCCACCGCGCGGATGGTCCCGGTGAGGCTGCCTTTGACCGCCGCGACCGTGCGTACGCCGGCGAGATTGGCTTGCTCTGTGTCGGCCTGCACCGGCGCGAGACCACTGCCGGCGGGCTGCTGGTGCTGGTGTTCGCCCGGTGTGGCTGCTGACGCCGGAGCGGGCGTAGCGGGCATGCCGGGCATTCCCGGCATGTCGGGCATCGACCGCTGCTGGCCCGCCAGCGGACGGTTCTGCTGCATCGGTTCCGGCTGCGAGGCTTCGACGACGGCCGGCACTCGTGCGGCGGTTGGACTTTCGGACCCTCGTGGTTCGACAAGCTCACCACGCCCTGAGCCAGTCGAAGGGCGGACCTTCGGACTTTGGGACTTTCCGGCCTGATCCTTCGGCGCCGACGCCCTTTCCATCGGCACGAGGCGCATGCCGCAGATCGGGCAGTCGCCGGGTCTGTCAGAGACGTAGTCGGGGTGCATCGGGCAGTGATAGAGCGTCTGCGCCTTCGCCTGCGTATCGCCGGCCGCCTTCTGACAGCCGGCGATGAGTACAGCGGCAGCCAGTACGATGGCCACCAGCGCGACGACATGCGACCAATGACGAATCTTCATGACGTGACTCCAAACAAGTGCGAAGTGCGATGTGCTACGAGGTCGGCGGCTGGCCCACCAGTGCTTCGATGCGCGCCCGTGCCGTGTAGCGATCCGCCTCGCGGCTCGCGAGATCGATGCGCACTTCGATCCAGCGGCGGAATTCCTCGAGCACCGACACGAAATCGCCGCGTCCGGTCAGGTAGCTCGAACGCGTGGCGTCGAACGCCGCGCTGTTCTGCGGCAGGACCGCGGTGCGATCGCGATCGATCTGTTCGCCCGCCGCCCGCCACTCCGTTGCCAGCCGGGCGATGTCCGCTCGGACGGCGGCGGTGGTGTCCTGCAGCTCGAGTTGGGCGGCCCGCACCTCCTGCTCGGCGGCGGCGATGAGCGGCCGCTGCTTCTGCTCCTTGCGGAACGGCAGCTCGACGCCGACGTTGAAGACGAAGGTGCGGTTCAACCCGCCCTGCCAGTAGAGGCCGCCGCCGACGCTCCAGGCCGGGTGCAGCTCCTGGCGCGCCGCCTCCACCCGCCTGCTCGCGACATCGACCCCGCGCGCCCGCTCGACGATCTCGGGCGACCGCGCAGGTTCCGCGCCCGCAGCGGCGGCGAGCGCGGGCAGCGGCGCATCCGCCGGCAGTTCGGTGACGACGCCGATGGCCGTGTCGGGCGGATCGTTGGTCAGCCGGTTCAGCGCGGTCTGCACGCTGTAGCGCTCGGTGTCGATGTCCACGAGCCGCTGGCCGATCTGCGTCCGTTCCAGCTGGGCCCGCAACACGCTCGCCTGGTCCGACTCTCCGGCGGCGTAGCGCGACGAGGCGGTGGCCACGAGCATCGCCACGAGCTGGTCCGCGTCGGTGAGGGTCGCCCGCTCCCGATCGAGCGCGTAGAGCCGCGCGTACTGCACGCGCACCTCGGTGGCCAGGTCCGCGGCCAGCACGTCCTGCTCGGCGCGCCGCTCGCCGATTTGGGCCTGCGCCACCTGACGCTGCGCCTGGCGGCGACCCCTGCTGAGCAGATCCTGCCGAAGCGAGGCGCCCGCCATCGACATCGGATCGGAGCCGATCGTGTAGCGCGGAAAGTTGTAGTCGCGGTACTCGAACTCGATCATCGGGTTCGGCAGCGTCCCGGCTGCCCGCAGCGCCGCTTGCGCCGCTTCCACCCGCGCGCGGCGCGCGGCAAGCGACGGCGCGCGACCGAGCGCGCGTTCGACGAGCGCTTCCACCGGCGGCGCGGTGCCGGCGGGCGCGGACGTGTGCTGGGCGGCCGCGATGGCGGCGTCAGAGGTCGCGGCCCCCACGACGAAAAGGACGAAAAGTAGTCGTTTCATGACGGCTGTCACTGCTGCGATCTCGTCGACCGGCGTCACACGCGTGCGGTCTGTCCCGGGCAAAGCCTGGAACGCACGGCGTAGGTTCCGGCGTTGGTTCCGGCCTTCGGGAACCGGCGGTGTAGATTCGGGCCTTCAGGCCGGGACTCTACGCCAGCGCAAAGCCGGAAGCCTTGCCGATCGGCGTACGGATTACGGGATTACCAGCTCGATGGGCTCGAGCGAATCGGAAGAAGAGCGATCAGCAGCGAAGATGAGAAGCGGAAACGAGCGGCGGACCGGTGTCGGCGAAGACCGCGTGAGAGGCTGCCAGCGCCCGCATGCCGTCGGTGAGGTCGGACCACACGCCGGCAAGGACGGCAGGCGTCGAGACGAGGATGCGCGAGGCGGAAGCGGTGACGGGTGTCTGCGTCACCGGCGCGGGCAGCGGCGGCGCCATCGCGCAGGGGCAGGGCGCCGCGGCCTCGGGCGCGCCATCCGACGACCTCTCGTGGTGGCAGCAGCACGTCTGCGCCGTCATCCCGGGCTGCGCGCACACGAATGCGGCGACGGCGGAAACGCCGGAAAGGTGCAGCACGAGCGCAGTCGCGAGAAGCAGCCGGGTCATGTGAAATGTGAGAGGTCGCGAGCGACAGTCACAGTGTACACGAATATCGCCACGAAAAGACAGCTGCGAACGCCGAAGCGCCTTGACACGGGTATTTCGGCGCGAGCCACGGATGAGATTAGCGTCGTCTCCTGAACAGCAGTGCCGACCACGTGGCGTCAATCGCACAGATCTTGTAATCGACGAGCCCCGTCGCAAGCCCCGCCCGCCGCACGTCCTGTTGCGTGACATCGGCCATCGACCCCGCCGTCTTCTTCGGCCATGCAATCCAGATCGGAAATCCGGCGACGCGGCCGGCGACCGCATCGATGCGGGCATCGAGCTCGCGCCGGCTTCTCACGAACCAGATCGCCAGGCTGATGTCGCGCGCGAGCCGGCTGACGAAAGTGACGGGCCCCGGCACGTCGCCCAGGGTTCGCAGGAAATCCGGCGGCGGGTGCAGTAGCGCCACGACGCTCGGGGCGCGGATGCCGAGCCTTCCGGCAAGAGGGCGACCGGCGTAAGGCGCGAAAACCGAGGGGGGAACAACGGTCGCCTCGGTGGGGCGGGCAAGCGCCCGCGCCAGGCAGCTCTCGATCGCCGTCCAGGTGGTGTAGTCCGCATCCGGCAGCAGTTGCCTGATCGCGGCGATCTTCGCCTGGTCGCCGCCCACGAACACGATCGGCAGTGTGCGCGTCGCCTTCGACCTTCTCACGTAGATGCCGACATCGCGGCCATGGGACGGCAGCCGGTCGAGATCGATCACGATGGCGGACGCCTTGGTCGTCTTCAGTTCCGCGACCAGTTCGGGTCCGGAGCGCACCTGCCACTCGACCGCGTAGCCGCACGCCTCGAGGCGCGCCGCGCGTTCGCCCGCTTCGGCGTCGTTCCAGTGGACCAGGCGGACGGTTTTCATCGCTGCGAACTGATTCTATCGCGACGTTCCGCCTGCGCGATATCATGCCGCATGCACAAGCGAATCGGCATTCTCGGCGGCATGACGCCCGAGTCCACGATCACCTACTACCAGCACATCGTGCGCCGCTACCAGCAACGGTTCGGCGACCACGGGTACCCGGAAATCATCATCTACTCGGTCAGCTTTCAGCAGTTCGAGGACTGGATGGAAGCGGGGCGGTGGGACGACATCGCCGGCGCGCTCGCCGAGGGGCTCGGCCGCCTGCAGGCCGCGGGGGCGGAGGTCGCCGTCATCGCGACGAACACGATGCACCTGCTGTTCGACCGGCTGCAGCGCGGTTCGCCGCTGCCGCTGTTGAGCATCGTGGACGCCACCTCACGGGCGATCCGGCGCGCCGGGCTGCACACGGTGGGGCTGCTCGGCACGCGCTTCACCATGGAAAAGCCGTTTTACGTCGAACGGCTCGCGCAGCACGGCATCGCCACGATCGTCCCGGACGCCGCCGATCGCGACGACGTGCATCGCGTGATCATGAAGGAGCTGTCGCTGGGCGTTCTGCGCGACGACTCGCGGCGCCGCTACCTGGAGATCATCGACGGCCTGATCGCGCGCGGGGCGCAGGGCGTGGTGCTCGGCTGCACGGAGATCCCGTTGCTCGTTCGCCCGGAACACACCCGCGTTCCGATATTCGACACCACGACGCTTCACGCCGAGGAGGCGCTCGCCTGGGCGATCGGGGAAAGGCCGCTCGAGCAGAAGCGTCCGTAACGGCCTGTCTGCCGGACCTTCGATTCTGGGCGTATCCGTGTGCTCGGGCGCGTCCTTACCTCACCGCAGATTTCGCAGATTCACGCAGATTAGGCGTGTCGGTGCGCTTCGACAGCCGCCGAAGGCGGCTTGCGGCGTGGGTGGGGCAACCGTTCACGAAAGCCACTTGCACATCGGGCTCTCGTGAACGATTGCCCCACCCACGCCGCAGGCGGAGACCGCTGCGCGGTCCGCCGTCGAAGCGCACCTCCGGCGTCTCGCGGCCCTCGCGCGTTGGACCCGCACTTCACAAAAGAGAATCGGTGCAATCGGTGTAATCGGTTGACGAACGTGTACGTGAATCTGCGTGAATTCGTGTGAATCTGTGGCTCGGTGTTCCGCCGATTCTCGCAGAGCGTACCGGTCCACAGATTGACGCAGATCTTCGCAGATTCTTGAATAGTCTGCGTGAATTCGTGTGAACCCGCCTCCGCTGCGCCGGTTGGTCAGCGCGCAGCTACGGCGAGGCCTCGCCATAGCTCGCCGCGAACGCAAGCGAGCGGCGGCGGGTCTGTGGATCGGTGCCTTCTGCGTGAATCTGTGGAGCTGCGGACAGGGGCGGGGCGGCCCTGTGGCCGCCCCTACCGGTGTTCGTCGAGGTCGCGGCCTGCCCCCCGGCCGCGCGGGGCGGCCGGTCGCCGGCGCGCCCGCGAGAGGCGCGCGATCCGCGCGAGCGACGCGCCGGCCAGCACGTCGCGCAGGCGTCCCTGCGCTTCCAGCCAGACGACGTGCGCCCCGCAGGTCGCGCTTCGGGCGCACCCTCTGGGCGCGAGGCAGGCGTTCAGAGTGGGGACACTGTCGAGCGCGTGCAGAACGTCCAACAGCGAGACCGACGCGATGTCGCGTGACAGTTCGAACCCTCCGCACTTGCCCCGCCGCGATCGAATGAGCCCGGCCCTGACGAGCCGTTGGAGGACCTTCGACAGGAACGCCGGGGAGACATCGACGCCTGTCGCCAGCTCGCCCAGGCTGGCCCGGGATCGGTCGGGCAGGGAAGCCAGGTGAACGATCGCCCGCACCGCGTAGTCTGCTGCTCTCGTCATGGGGGTCCGCTGTCATCTATCAAAAAGGGGCGCCGACCTGCCTTCGCTCGCTTGCACTCACCGCGAGCTGTCAACCGCGCAGCGGAGGCTGGCGCGGGGGCCAATCAGGGGCCGCAGGGGCATCGGAACCCGCCTACGCTCGCGTGCAGTCGCCGCGAGCGACGGCGTGGCCTCGCCGTAGCTGCACAGAACGGTCAACCGCGCAGCGAAGGCGGGCGCGGGGGCGTCAACGGGGGCTCGAAGCGGGGGCACCGCCGGGGGCGCAACGGGGGCGCTGAATTGGACCGAAAGAGTCCAATTATACCGAATGGCACCGGCCGCGCAACAACGAAAAGTCTGACGCCTCGGCAGCAGCGCATCCGCCTGCCCGGCGCGGCGTTTGTGGGACCAGAGATCGCCGCCTCATCCGGCCCACGCGCCAAGCAGCCTGCGAACGACGACGAGTTCGCCCAGATGATAGGCGTTGTGATCGGCGGCGAGCAGCGCCTCGCGAAGAACCGTCTGACCGTCGCCCCACGGAATCGGCGCGAACAGATCCGTCGCCGGGTCGGCGACGAGCGCCTGCATCGCCTTCAGGTCGCGGCGGAACTCGGCGACGCTCTTCCGCCATGCCGCCTCGGAGGGCTTCGTTTCCCGCGGCCAGTAGCCTTCGGGCCAGGCCGGGGACTGGTGCCCGCGATCGCGACTGAATTCGAGGATGTCCCACTGCGCGATGCGCAGGTGCTCGAGCAGCTGCCACGGCGAGTAGGGGAGCCCTGTCGGCGCGCGTGCCCGCAGCGACGCCGGGAGACCTTTGATTGCCGCGTCAAAGGTGGCGTGGGCGTGCCCGCCCTCGAGAAGCTTCACGAGATGATCGCGCAACGCCTGGTTGGCCTTGCTGACGCGTTTGGGCATGTGAATCCTCCTCTATGACCCGCTCTCGCATGCCCCGTGCCTGCTTGGCAGGTAGGGCTGGGTTGCCAAGCCGAAGGGCTCGCCTTCGCTCGTCACGGAGAGAAGATGCAACGACAGGCTACGGCGAGGCAGCCATCAGCCCTGCACGTTCAAGTAATCTCCGAGCGTGAGGTCTGGCGAGATCTCCTTCAACACGTCGCTCAGGCGCTTGAGTGCCTCCGCGCTCAACTTCGACGCCCCGGCCAGTTCGATCCGGACGATGAACTTGAGTTCCGCTCCTGCCGCCTGCTTGGCCAGTTCGGCGACCTTTTCGGCGAGGTCCTGTATCTCCGCGACGCTCAGTCGGGCCTCCGCGGACTGCACTCCCGGTCTCACTGGCTTCGGCCCGCGCCCGGTGTCCGGCAACTCCTCCGGTTTACGCAGCCTCACGCCCTGGGCACCCGCATAGTCGCAGGGCCACGGTGCAGAGTCGAGCGCGCGCTGCAGCAATCCGGCGCGGAACGCGCCATCGATCGCCTCACGAACCATACACCAGGGCAGCAGTTGTCCGACCTTCTTTGATAGGGCCGCGGCGACGGCGAGAGCGCTTGTCTCCTTTCCAGGCCACGCCTCAGGTAACCCATCCGGCGTTACCGACGTTGCAGCCAGTGGCGCGGGCCGGCCCTGCAGGGAAGCGTCGTCGGTCAGCAAGCCAGCCGGAATGTCCTCGCCAAGAATGCTCGCGGGCCCTGACGTCAGCCACAACGTGCCTTCATGGACCGCCGCCCGGATGGCGTCTTCGACAACCGTCCTGCCGGCCTTCGGAATGACAAACGCCTCCTCGTACCCTTCCCGAGATACTTTCACGACGCGCCCGCCCTCGAAGTACTTCAGCACCGTGCTCACCGCCAGTTGAGCAGCGGTCCACAGTCCGGGCAGAGCGCCGGGCGACAGCAACGACGACGTGAGATCCGACAGGACGGCTGCCTCGGGCAAAACCACTTCGAGACTCGGGTCCTTCAGATCCGCCTGGTCCGGCTCCGCCCGCCAGAACGTCCTTGTGGACCTGTCCGGGCGTGTGGCGCGAAGCACGAACAACCCGTCCCTGCAACCCTGCACGAGCGTGTCGATGATGGCACGCCGATTGAGCATCTTGGGCAGCCGGGCAAACTGCGCAAACGCCCCCGCAAGGTCCTTCACCCGGCGGGCGCTTTCACCACCTTGCCACAGGTTGTACGGCCCATCTGGCAGCAGCGCTTCAGCCGTGACCGGCGTTTCCTGCACACGGGCACGTTCGTCCTTCTTGATGAGGGTGAACAGTGGCTCACTCGTGTCGACGCCGATCTTGAATGCGCTCACCTCGTTTGCGCTCGAGACCGAAACGATGATGCAGTAAGCCTGCGCGACTGCATCTGCGATCTTGCCGCGGCTCGTCGAGATATTGACAGCGAGGGTTCCTTCTCGAATCGGGTCCAGTTCCTGATCCTTGAGCTGTATCCGGACCTCCTCCCATGCAAGATAGTCGCGAATGCGCCCCCGCGCGGTGTCGAGACCATCCCTGGAGGGAGCCGCCATCACGACGGCGTTGCGATAGACCCGCGGCCGATCCGAGCCAGTCGTCTCTTCAATGAAACGCCGCGCTTCCGCACTGGGTTTTCCCGAATCCGACGCCGCTCTGGGGCCGAGTATCGCGTAATGGAAATCGCCGTCGTCTTCGATGTCACGAGGGCGCGCAGGCAGGTTGTGCACCCGCGCACCGGCGGCTGACGCACCGGCCGTCAGCCATTTCAGCTTCCCGATCTCGTCGAGCAACCGCGCCTCTATCAGGTCAGGTGACACTCGATCCCAGGCGTCATCGTGCATCTGCCGGAGGTTCGGCCGCGAGCCAAGCCGCCACGATTTCGGCAGCTGCTTGTCACCGTTTCCGCCCTGTTCCGCGTCGCTGAGCCCCGCCTCGTCAAGAAACCACGAGGTGTCTGCCCAACGGCGCAATCCCTTCTCGAGTTCGATCTTGTCGGGCCGTGTCTGGCCCAGCAGCACGAGAAGGTCGCGCGTGAGTGCCTTCTGGCCGATGGGCTGCGAGTGCAGGAAGGTGCCCACTACCGCCTCCTCGATCTCCCGTGATTTGAGGCCGGTGAAATCTCCTTGGGCGGCCCGCGCCTTCTGCGACTCGGTTTCGAGAATCCCCGTCCACTGCTGCTGCTTGCCTTCGTACTCCTCGCTCGTTGCGACGGCCGCCAACTCGCGCGCGGCTTCCGACAGGCCCGCGGTGTCCGGCGCATTGAGGAAGACGTTCAGCCCGACGAGCGGGGAAGCGTCCCAGGACTCCGAATCACGCAGCGCCAGCGCGTAGGTTCTGAGTACGCCCCGGGTGCGCTGGAAGCCTTCGAGCCCCGTCCACTTGCTGTAGAACACATCAGTCAGGTCGGGATGGAACGGGAAACTGGCCAGAAAGCGGTCTTCGGCAATCTTGCCGTCCTTGCGGGTCTGTTCGTCCAGGTCGCCGATGCCCTTCAAGGCTGCGACGACGTGAGGCCGGAATGCTTCGCGATCCTTGATGCTCTCTGCCGTGAAGAACCGCCGCCGAAGGATTTCTGCCACGTCATCCTTCTGGACCGGCTGGACTCCCTCCTCCTGCTGACGCCGGAAGATTGCGTACAGCTCCCGCATGACTTCCTTGCCCAGCGTGTCGCTCTTGTGCGGGTCGGTTGCGAGCAGTGAGGCGACAATCGCACACCGTTCCACCTTCGTTGCCGCCTGCGTCAAGTACTGGAAGAAATCCACCAAACGCGCACGCCACGACGGCTCTAGGCCGATCTTCTCGCGGGCGAACATCAGAACTTCGTCGACGAGCAGCAGCGTCGCCAATCCGTCGTGTAACGGTTTCGACAACAGATCGACCAACAAGTTCTCGGCGGGCGCGCTCTGGCGCTCCCCATCGAGCCCCTCGGCGTTCAGCAGCTGGAGGCCTTCTTTCCCTGCAATCTGCCAGGCCAGAACGCTCCACGGGTGCCGCAGCCATCGAAGCTCCCCGGCCGGCGATCGCACCTCCATGCCCTTCTCGACGTCGAGCTTGTCGAAGGGGAGCACCAGCACGCGAGCCCGGGGCAGGCCGATGCCGACGTGCTGGCGGAACTCTTCCACGGAGGGAAGAGCCGGGAGAGCGTTCGGGTCCGAGAACAGGTGCAACAGCGTGATCAGCGTGTGCGTCTTTCCGCCGCCGTAGGTCAGTTGCAGCTGACGAACGGCCTTGTCGTTCTTCCCGGCCAGCCGCATTGCCACGTCCCGCGACAGTTCCCGAATGTTCCATGTCGGGTACGTCAGGGCGAAGAATTCCTTCGGATCCTGATAAACCGGCTTCGCGCGCCCCATGGCCACGTCATAGAGGTCCGCAGCGAAGATGTTCAGGGACAGCTCTCCGGTCCGCAGGTCGTCGCGCAACGTTACGACTTTGTGCCACGGCGTCCAGGAAATCTTGGGCATGATCAGTCCTCTGGCTGGTATTCCCGCAGCTTGAGCTTCATTGTCGTGTCGGCATCCCCACGGCCACGTACCGTCGTCGCTCCCGGCTCTTCTGTGTTCATGACTGAGCCTCTTCGGCCGGCAGCGGCAGTTCTGCCTGCGGCATCGCTCCGCGCGCGGCGAGGTGGTTGCTCAAGCTCTCGAGCAGCGCCCGTTCCTCGCTACCCTGGGCGGACAACTCGATGAGGGCCTGCAGAATCTGGTGGAACAACGCACTCTTGCGGAGGTTGCGGTGCTCGATGTAGTCATCCACCCTGAACTGATCGCCCCCCTTCCAGAGATGCATCAGCCGGTGGACCTGGTCGATGAGCGGCGCCGGTCGGCCCTCGGTGTCGTACCCCATGCCTGCGCGCTTGCGTTGATGCCACGGTCGCAGCTTCAGCCGGCTGCCGGTTCCTTCGGCGACGTCCTCGCTTTCGCCGGTATCCTCGTTCTGCTCCTCCTCGTCCTCCACCAGCGGCTGACCGCCCACCCGCGCAAGGATATCGCACTGGTCGGTCAGGGCGCTGTCGGACAGGCCGCAGGACACCGCATAAAGGATACAGGCGCCCGCGGCGGCGTCGCCCAGACCAAAGTCGTTGCGGTGCAGCAGGTAGTAGGTGGTGACGTCGTCAAGGCCGCTCACGCCGCTGCCATCCTGCCCCTTCGTGAGGACTCGGCCGACCACGAAGTCGACGACAATGCGCCGGACGGCGCGGAGGAACTCCGACACCGTCATCGTCTCGCCCGGGGCGTTGGCTTTCTTGACAACCGGGTGCTTGCTGTAGGCCTCGAGCGCGGGTCCAGTAGCCGCCCAGACGAAGTCCGGGCCGCGAATGCCGGCGTCCCAAAACTCCCGGAGGCGCTTGTCGATGTTCCGCCTCATTTCTTCCAAGATAGACGCGTCCCAACCCGCTCGAGCCGATTCAGGTCGTCTCTTGCACACGATCCAGACCGACGAAGACAACGCCGACGAATTGAGCGCGAGCATCCGTGCGGCACGCTCCGTCTGAATCGGCCAACTACCGTCAACAACGAACCCAGACCTGACTATTGAACTTACCAGAACCTCCCACGCCAGGGGGTCCTTGTGGGCAAACGCTAGAACGAGCGTGCCTTCTGGCGCCAGACGTTTTCGCAAGCTTGCGAATACGTCAGACATCTTCCGTTCGTAGAATTGCCTTGCGGCTGCATTGTCGCCGCCAAATCGGCCTGCATGTTGAATGTACTCCTTTTCCCGAGGCGCGAGCAGCGTTTGGAACTCATCACGAAAGGCGTCGCCAAAGTACCGGCGTGCCCACACGTAGAAGAAATCCATTACGTCTGCATATGGCACAGAGTCGTAATAGGGAGGATCAGTCAGTATGACATCAAAGTTGTCGTCTGACACGTCCTCTGCAGAACACAGTCGCACGAGCGCATTCCCCCGTGAACCCGGCGCGGGGCTGAGGGAGTCGATCACTGCAGCGACCCACTCGACCGCGTGAAGGTATGCCCCACTGCTGTCAGCAAACGGCGCAACCTCCGCAAAGTCTGTCGTCATGGGCAGGGCGAAGCGAGTGAACGTACTTCCCATGAACTCGCCCGAAACCCTCCATGTGCATATCGTCGAACTACGGTCTGCGAGACGAGCAAAGGCGCAATAGAGAAATCCGTTGATCGCTTCGAGCCAAGCATCATCGTAGCCAAATGAGATCGCGCGATTCCGGGCGCTGCGTGATGTCGCGACGAACTGCCCGAGACAGGCGAATTGACGTGGTGAGTAGAGCTTGTCGTGAGTGTTGATACCGTACCGTGTGAGTCCGGACATGCCGCGCGCATTTGGAGAGGGCCGCTGGGCGGATATCGGTTCGCAGGGTAGCCCGTATGGGAGGACGCGGCCCAGCGTCTTGAGCAGCTCAGAAACACTCTCGGAAATGGCGATTTCAGCCGGCGTCGGTAGTCGGTAGTCCTTTCCGTGCGCAGTCTCCACAACGCATGCAACGAGTACCCGGCCGAGGCCGGAACTCGTTCCCTGGTACTGATAGTCCTCAAGCGGGGTTATCGCGCTGCAGCAGGGACATTGGGGTCCGGAGGAAGTGAACGTGCCGGCCGAAATTCGCTTATCGTGCTCGCGGCGTCGAGCTGTGTTCCCTGATGCTTCCGCGACGTTCTTCTCTACCGCGAAGGCCACACCACTTCTTCCGTCCGCCAGCGGCGTCAACGTGAGCAACGTGCGTTTCTTTCCTCGTCTTGCCAGCCACCGTGTCTTCAGCAGAGGGATGGAGGCGCGGCAATTCTTGCACGTGATCGTCCGAGCCCAGAGGTAGGCAACGGTCGGCTTCGCGATCCAGCGGGGCCTCTTCTTGTCTCCCAGGTACTCCTCGCTGAACTCGGCGTTCAGCGCCTCTACGTCGGCTGTGCCGTCGTCCTTCACGGGGACCAGGCGCATCTCTCGCTTCTCGAAGGTGTCGCTGCACGGTGCCACCGGTTCGAAGTCCGCGTATGTCGGGTAGTACTTCCCGAGTGTGCGACGCGCCTCTCGCACAACCCATCGCCCCCACGCGCGAACGTGCCAGGCAAGGTCAGCCTGCAGAAGCGGGTCGCCGGGGTCGAAGCCCGTCAGCATCGGCTCCTTCGATCGTTCTAGCCCAACTCGTTCGAGCTGAGTTCGCAGGAGAGCGCCCTTCAGCCCCTGCGCCTTGAAGAACGCTTCCATGAACTCGCCGTCCTTCAAGACGAAATTCGGAAGGGGGCGTTTCTGGCCGGCGAGTTTCTGTGGGTATTCGAGGGTGCACCTGAGGATGAACCATGCCACCGGGTTGATGTCCATGGCCGTGACGTCGCAGCCCAAGCGCATCGCCTCGAGCGGAATCGCACCACCGCCGGCAAACGGGTCGAGGACGCGCGGCGCACGGCCGTTGTACGTCTTCCGAATCTGTTCCCGAAACCAGTCCATGTCCGGGTTCGATTCGCGGCCCCAGTGCAGCACCCCGCCGACCGTCTCCTCGCGCTCCACCTCCACGGTCTTGCCCGCGATCTTCTTGCGCTCGATCTTCGTGACAACAGTGCCGCCGATCTTCTCGACCAGACGCTTGCGCTCCTCGGGCGTGCCGGGGTCGGGCAGCAGGGTAGCGATCAGGGCTGCCCGACACGCCGCCAGTGGCCGCCTGGCCGGCCAGATGTGCAGCGTCGAGATGTGCCCGTGGCGGACGTTCTTCTCGTGGACAGAGTCAAGAGACGCTTGCTTCAAGGGAAAGGCGGCTTCAATAAGCCGCCGGTCATTGTTCATCACGCACCTGCGAGCATCGAGTGCTACAACAGCCACAGAAACGCCGACAGCGAGATGGTGACAATCCGTGGATCCGGGACGCTGACATCGTCATCGAGCGTCACAAGAATGCCGAACGGAGCGTTGTACACGCTCTTCTCGATGAACGCGCGCAGCCCTCGCGTGTCGTCGAGTGGATCAATCCGTCGGCGGTACTTCACCTCGACCGGGATTCGCCTGGTGCCGAGCGTGAGCACGAAATCGACCTCGGGCTCCGCGGCCCTGAGAGGGAAATGGGCGACGTCGAGATTCGGCACCGACATCAGCGAGTAGCCGAGTGCGCTCTCCGCGATGTGTCCGGCGAGATCCGAGAGGTGCGGATTCTCTGCGAGCCCGTCTGGTGTCAGGGGCACGATCTCCTGGAGCCAGCTGGCGCGCAATGCATGGTCGCACAGACAGATCTTTGCCGGCGCCTTCCTTTTCTTCAGGCGCAGTTCGAGCGGCTGGACGAGTCGAATGAGCAGGGTGCCGTCCAGGAATCGCACGTAGTTCAAGATCCGGTTCCAGCCGATGTTTCCCGACAAGGCCTGCTGAATTTCGGGAACGAAAGCGGCCGGCCCGACACACTGGCCCGCGTAGCGGCAGCACAGCCGGAACACCTCCTCGAGTAGTTTCTCGTCGCGCTTTTGGCCTCTGGCGCCCATGCGCAGGTCGTGCTGAATCGCGCGCTTGATGACAGTCTCGTTCAGGTAACTCGCGATGTCCGGCCACGGTTGGTCGGCCCGCTCCTGCGCGACGGGGTATGCGCCGCGCACTGAAAAGGCCGCGAAGCTCTTGCCTCGCAAGTCTGCCTGTGCGAGTGCTCTCTCGGCTCCCGTTCGCCAGAAATCCATACGGGCGACGGCTTCCAGGCCGTTATCGCCCCAGTAAGAGTCGATATCCACGCCAAACCGGAGTCCGGCGATCTCCCTCAACAGCAATGGCCCCAGATCAAGGGTCGTTACGCGTCCCGCAAGGCTGTCTCGCCCTGCCTCGATGCGCAGGGAGGAACTCCCGGTCACGAGCACCCGGACCGCATGGTTGTCCACCAGGTTCTTCACTTGCGGTGCCCACGCCTCCAAGTTCTGGACCTCATCCAAGAATAGGAGCGCCTGGCCGCCTTCCTGAGCGGCGCGATTGAAGGTTCGCGCGAGGATCTCGTGCTCGTACCACCGCGCAATTGCGAGAACGGGTTCTTCGATTCCCGCAAGCGTGGGCAGTTCGTCGAAAGGCACGTACAAGATGCGGCGGGCGTCGGCGCCGTCGCGCAGGAGATGCTCGATGACTTGACGGAGGAGAACGGTCTTGCCGACACGGCGCGGTCCGCGTAAAACCGTCGCCGGCGTCATGCCAGACAATAGGAAACGAAGCAACTTCCGGAACGGCCAGCGTCGAAAGCGGGGAAGCGGCAGACCCGGCTGATTCGCCCACCAAGGGTTCAGCGAGCGTAGGTTCTCAGAGAGTTCCAAAGGCAAGCGGCCGAACAGCGGTGCGCGCTCCAGGGGACTCGCTTCATGAGTCATGGCATCTTCCTTGTGAGCCGGCAACCAGATGCTACGTATTCATAGGGGCGAGCAATAAGTGACGCTGTGTCACTAATTACGACCTGACATCTGTGAGTTCACTTGCCAATTCGCACGACAGCCGCCCGGGGGCGACGATGCCGGTGGACTCGTAGAAATCGAATGCTCTCGCCTTTGCGCCCCGGGGATCGGATCCACTCTCAGCTTTGTTACTGGATTTCCGCCGCAGCCAGCACCTGCCGCTCGTCGATGATCACGCCGCCCCGCGGTGTTGCAATGAGCCGCCCGAACGGATCGCGCACCCGTACGAGGCGCGGCTGCGGCGTCCCGCAGTTGTAGACCACGTACAACCAGTAGCGGCCGCGCTCGTTGCAGGCCTTCGCCCACTCGTTTTCCGTCAGCTCGATGTCACCGATTCCCGCGCGGCCCTTGACCTCGATCGCGCGCTCTTCGCCGGAGGGATGCTTCGAGAGGAGATCGAACCCCGGATGGTCGGTCAGGCCTGCCGCGCGCGACAGTTCGGCCAGGGACACGTCCCTGACGTTCGCCCCGCGCGCCTCCTCGTGCGCGCGCGCAAGGCGTATGGCGACCGCCTCGACCTCCGCGTCGTATCGTCGTCGATCCTCGGTGTCGTCCGAAGGGAAGACCAGTGCGTGAGCCACGAAACGGACGTCGCCCGGCGCAACGAGATCGGGTTCCCGTCGAAGGGCAGCGATTGTCGCACTGCGCCTGGTCGCCAGAGCCCGCTGCCGCTCCCTGACTCGAGGCAATTCGACCGCTGCGCGCCCGTCACCCGTCCGAACGCGCTCAGCCAGTTGCGCGCGCATCGCCGCAAGGTCAGCGTCCTGGTAGTCGAAGCCGCGAGCGACGAATTCCAGCCTGTCGGGTAAAGATGCGTCCATCCGGCCTCTGTGCGCGGCGCTCGCTGGCCAGGCGAGCCGCTCGACGATGAACATCTCCGCCCGTTCCTGAAGTTCGTTCGCTGCCGTCGAGAAACGTTGCCGCACCTGGTCGCAGGCTTCGCCTGGGCGTCCCGAATTCGCGCCGGTCGCGTCGTCGCCGTTCCAGCCGTGCAAGAGCAGCAGGGCCTCGACGGGCGCCTCCTCCACCTCCCCGGTCTCCCATTGCCTGAGCCCGACGAGCTTCGACTCCAGCACTTCCTCGGCCGCCAACGACGACTGGGGTGAATCCGCTTTGCGGACTACCGTGAACGCCGCGAGGTGGAAAAGGTACGGACGGTCCGCGCCGGGATCGACGAACGCCGCTCCGCGCAGCGCGCTCGCGGACAGACGCGTCGTGATCCACGCCCGGAGATGATCGAACAACGGTTCGCCTGGGCGGAGGAAGATCGCTTCGTCTTCGTCCGATGGTCGATTGACCGTTAGACGCTCCTGTCGCGACGCTGGATAACCTTCCAGAACCGGCCAGAGGAAGTCGAGTGCCGAAGCAGTGAGCGGCCGGAGCGAAAACACGCCGTCGAGTGTGCCGTCGATGGCGAGATCGAGAACAGGGGCGCTTTTCTCGACAAACCGGCGGACATATCCGGGAAGCAGTCGCCGCCACTCCTCGATTTCCAGCCTCGCGCGTTGCTCGGGCAACGTCGCTCTTACATCCCCGCCATCCCCGAACAGGCGCCGCTCCGCTTCGGCCAACGCGGCGACCTGCTCCTTCGTCAGCGTGCCCTCGATCCCCGCGCACGCATCGGCAGCGCCGTGGTCGGTGACGGCCATTTCCATGTACGCCCGCATGCTCACGCCCTCGAACAGGCGACCGATGACGTCGAACACCTTGTCCGAGCCTAGCTCCTGCCGTATCGTCTCCAGCTTGTCGAGCAGCGTGCGCAGTACACGGCCCTCGCGCGTCTTGCCGGCAACGAGGTTCACGATCACCACCGGATCGTGCTTCTGCTTGTAGCGGTGCACGCGTCCCATCCGCTGTTCGAGACGTGCGGGGTTCCAGGGGATGTCGTAATTGACCATCAGCCAGCAGAACTGCAGGTTGATGCCCTCGCCGGCCGCATCGGTTGCCACCAGATAGCGGGCACCCCCTTCGTCCGCCGGCTTGCGAAACAGATCTATCTGCTGCTGGCGGGCCTCGTAGTCCATCCCACCGTGGATCTGGGCAACCTGGCCGGCGTAGCCGATTCCTTCGAGGCGCCGGACCAGGAACTTCAGCGTGTCGCGATGCTCCGTGAAGACGAGCATCTTCTCGTCCCGGTATCTCGTGTCGGTAAGCACGTCGCGCAGCTTTTCGAACTTCGAACTCTCACCCGCCTCTTCTACCCGGTGCGCCAGGCGCAGCAGGTCCTCGACGCGTTGCCGCTCCGCCTCGAGCTCGCCCAGCGACGTGGCGACGACGCTGCCGAGCGCCGCGTCCTCGGAAGCCTCGTTTTCCTCCCGGTCGGCGTCAGGTTCTTCCTGGTCCGCGGTCTTGTCTTCGAACGGATCCTCCACGCGCACCCGCTGCTGCCGCTGCAACTCTTCTGGTGTCAGCCTTCCAGCCCGGATGTCTTCGATCAGGGCTTCCAGTTTCGTCAGCCGGCGCTCGAACGAGCAGAGGAGCGCCCACGTGGAGCTTGCCAGGCGTCGTTGAAAAACGCTCATCGCCAGGCGCGCGGCCGAGCGATTGAGAATCCGCGCGCGGTTGTAGTAGTGCTCGATGTAGGCGGTGGTCTGGTCGTAGAGCTCCTGCTCGCTGTCCGGCCCTTGTTGCAGCTCGTAGCTGAGGGTGTCGCTGATCCGCGTCGGGTAGATGCGACGCCCGTCGAGCGTGACCATTTCTTCCTTCGTACGGCGGAGGAAATGCCGGCGCCGGGCATCCGCGGGGAAAGTCAGGAATGCGTCGTACGTGGAAAGCGCATCGGGTTCGAGCAGATGCCAGATCGCAAAGTACGGGTACGGCTTGCCCATGTGGGGCGTCGCCGTCAGCAACAGTAGATGGTGACAGGCCCACGGCAACGTCCAGCCCGTCTCGGCGTCACCGCCTCCAGCGAGCGCTTCCGCGAGTTTGTAACGATCGGTTTTCCGGATCGTCAGGTCGGGGTCGCGGTCCGCAGACAGCTTGTGCGCTTCGTCGATCACCATGAGGTCGTACGGGAGGACGTCGGACTCGCGCAGGCGCGCCATCGGATCCGGGCGAGACAGCGTGTCGACGCTCACGATGACGAGATCGCCGGAGCGACCCGCAAACGGATTCGCCCGGCGGCAATCGGAGCCGGAGACAATCCGAAAGTCCAGGCTAAAGAGCTTGCGAAGCTCGTTCTGCCAGTTGCCGATCAGGCCGGCGGGCGGCGCAATCAGAACCCGACGGATGAGGCGCCTCGCAAGCATCTCGCGGATGTAGAGGCCCGTCATGATCGTCTTGCCGGCGCCGGCATCGTCGGCGAGCAGGAATCGCAGGCGAGGCTGCGGGAGCATGTGCTCGTAAACGGCGATGCGTTGGTGCGGCAGCGGATCGATGAGGGCCGCCTCCGTCGCAAACGCGGGGTTGAAGAGGTGGCCGTAGCCCAGCCGTTCGGCTTCCGCGACCAGCCGGACGACTTCGGGATCCGCCTGGAAGTCGGTCGCGGATGGGACCTCAGGCGGAGCCTCAAGGTCGCGCGGCACCACGGGCTTACCCGTCACCTCGATGATCTGCGCATGACGCCAAGCCAGCTTGGTGGGCCGCGACTGGCCGTTTTCCCAACGATTTACTGAAATGAGAGAGACGCCGAGCAGGTCGGCCAGTTGGGCCTGGGTGAGACCCAGCCGGCCGCGGAGCATGCGGATCCTGACTGCGAAATCGTCAGGGATGTCATTCGTGATAACCGTAGAGCCAGACGCCATGACTCAGCATCTTACGCCTCGCGTGGACATTGTCAAGCGCTGCGTCATGTGATGCGAATGACGGCGCGACGCCTAAAACCCGATCCGCTTCGTCTCTGGCCTCGGCGCGTGCTCGGTCCTCTGCTTTATCGCCAATCGGCGAAGATCCTCCTCCGTGATCTTTCGACGTTCTTGAAGGGCCAGCCGGGCGCCCTCGTCCACGAGGAGCCGTATCTCTGCCGGCGTCAGCTCCTCGCACTCCGCCGCGATGGCGACGTGTTCGATCGGTGTCTGGGGGCGGTCGCCAAGATAGAGCTGAAGCAGGTGGACACGCGCCTCGAGATCCGGCGGTCCGACGTAAATGTGCTTGTCGAAGCGTCCCGGCCGGAGCACGGCGGGATCGATCAGGGCCGGCAGATTCGTCGCGCCGACGACGAGGACGCGGTCCTTGGCGCAGTCATTCAGTTGCGCCAGGAACTCGTTGACCTCGCTCGCGTAGTGATGGCCCACCCGATCGCGATGCGAGACCAGGGCGTCGATTTCATCGAGGAACAGGATAGTCGGCGCATCCTGCCTGGCCTTGGCGAACATTTCGCGGATCTTCTGCTGGCCGCCGTGCACGTAGATCGAGGCGAGGTCGCCAGGCGAGATCTCCATGAAGGTGAATCCGAGAATTCCCGCCAGCTTGCGTGCGAGGAATGTCTTGCCGCAACCGGGTGGCCCGTACAGCAGGACGCCGTTTGGAAGTCCCAGACGATAGCGCCGGTACAGATCCGGTTCGCGCAGCGGGAGGATTACGTCGCGCTCAAGTAGCGCCCGCACTTCGCGCATGCCGGCGACACCAGGCCACAGCACTTCCTTCTGCCGTGCGGCGGTCGGGCGGTCCGGCTGCCTGCGATCAGGGCCCAGGCGCATCAGCCGCTTCAGCTGCTCCTTCTGCGCCTGTGCAGCCACGTTGTCCGGAT
>Ga0315282_10004098_pt1 | contig 25596 bp, 23 predicted proteins | sample YL17G07_20_MG_FD_203693 | JGI IMG/M metagenome (GOLD analysis project Ga0315282, IMG submission 203693) | Sediment microbial communities from Yellowstone Lake, YNP, Wyoming, USA - YL17G07_20 | ecosystem: Environmental > Aquatic > Freshwater > Lake > Sediment | place: USA: Wyoming | collected... | reverse complement strand
CAACCTTCGGAATATGATATTCCTGCGTGTACCTATGTTGTTCAACCTCATCAAAAAAGGCCTTTGATCCAATCTCTTTATCTGAAACTCGGCTCCCGCAAGGCCTCGAATTCCACCATTCCCGAACCTGTGCTTTGACCCCATTTAATTGGATTTGCGAATCATTATGCATAGGTGATCTGAAAATCTTTTAAAGGGATTTTGGATTTACCAACTTTTGTAATGGAGAAGATAAAATCCTCGGATCAAAATCACCATGAGGCGCTCTGGGGATTTCTGGAATTCTACCCGTTCTCTTCATTTCTTTATATTTTAATTCCCTCATTCGCATAATCTCCACTCTGAGATGTGTCCAGTTACGGCCCACCCCCCCATCTCGCCATACACTTTCAGAAACCATTAGATAAAACCATAACAATTGAAATCGGAAGGGGAAATAATCAAAATATTTTTTGAAGAACATCCGTCTTTCCAATGTATTTCCTAAAAGTTTTGGTTTTGTTGAAAGGCTATTTCCATTAACCTTCATAATGGCTTCCATTGTGGTGAACCGGTTCTGTTTGTCCATCCAATGATGAAGATTAATACTATCAAAGTGCTCGATAATACCTTTAAGTTTGCCAATTTTACCGTTGATCAATGGATGTTCATTCACAATCACATCTGAGAATCTACACTTACCAGTTTTCCACAAACGTAATACATCCTGTTTAATATGCAAGGGATTACTCATAAACCACAGTCGCCTGGGAATCCAATAACCATCACAGGCATCTTTAGATTGAATTGCCCTTCGCATTTCCTCCACAAGCCCTGGTGTAACCCTCTCGTCTGGATCGAGTTTCATAGTCCATGGTGTTTTAATAGGGAGTCTCTCTATCGCAAAATTCCACTGGTCCCCAAAATTAGTAAAGGGCCGCTGAACGATATTGACACCATGCCCGAGTGCGATATCTACAGTCCTATCCGTGCTACAACTATCGACAATAAAAATCTGTTCTGCCCAAGGCTTCACATTCTCAATAGCCTCTGGCAGATGATGCTCTTCATTAAGAGTAAGAATGATGATGGTGATTGGGAGTTTAGACATGGCGTATTATCTTCTCACTGCTTACTTGCGGCGACGAATGTGCTAAATTGCGCTCGCGCATAATCCAATCCTTTGTCTGAGTTGTATATCGTCTCAAGTTTGCGATCTACTGAAACCATCCTTGGCTCCTTTGCCCAAGGCCAGGTGAATTCAAACACTTCGCGTTGATTTATAAGTCTACCAATTGTAAGACACAACATTCGGGTTAAAGCGTACTGACGGGAATATTTTAAATTCCAGTGAGGGTAATTAGGCAAATGAGCAAAAATAGTAAATCCGTTATTTTTTAGGAGAGATTCAAGAGATTCACGAGTATAGTGGCGATAATGGCCAATTCGACTTTTATATTGAGGCCAATAGTAAGTATGGGGGACCGATAGGATGAGGATTGCTCCAGATTTTAAAACCCTATTTATCTCTTTAATACCGCTTTCATCATCCTTAATATGTTCGAGTACCTCAAGACAACAACAAACATCCATGCTTGAATTTTCAAAGGGAATTTCATGGATGCTCCCCTGCTCTATAGTTGCTCTTTCCTTTAAGATAGCTCTTGCAGCTTCTACATTATGATGTGAATAATCTATACCGTATAGTCGCCATTGGAGGGGGATTCCCCATAATACTTCACCAAACCCACAGCCTACATCGAGAAGAGACCCTGAATTTCTGACCTGTGTGTTTAAAAATTCCTTTATAGTATTTCGCCTGATGACTTTCCTTTCATCTTGTTTCCAGTCGAGAAAGTCTTTTCTTAAAAAGAATCGTTCATAGTATTCACTCGCCTCAGAAGAATGGTCGGAGGCATTTTTTAGCTTTGTTCTGTTAATTTTGGCTAAAAATGTCAAAATTAAAGATACGAAATCTTGAAGCCCTGGCTTTTTTATTTTTTCCTCTACCATGGTGGACTTACTCACCATAGACACGCTCGCTGATCTGAAAAAGGAGTTCATAAATAGGTCTTAGATTTTCTATATATAATGGTTCATCTTGTCTGCCATTAATGGCGATTTGATATGCATATGTGTGGGAAGTTTCAGACTCTCTACCAGACAGTTTGTCAAAGACTTTCGAGCACGTTGATTTAAAGGATGCCCAAGCTTCAAGAAGTGAAATTCCAAAATTTTCATCCGCCATATGTGGTATAAAAATGTCAGGAGCAAAACCAAGTGTTGCAGAGTAGTTCTGGAAGGTATAGACTAACTTGTTTCGCTTTTGGTTAATACCCTGCCTCAAAAGGAAATGAATTGAGTAATTGTCAAATGCCGCTTCTCCTTCTATCAAGCAGGTTTCACCTTGGCCATTAAGTTCGTACCGGCAATCCTTCAGCCGTGGGCTACCTTTTCCAAACATACATGCTAAGTCAATTTGATGCAATCCGTAATCCATGAGCAATGTCCTTGCTTTCCGCTCAGCCCGTACCCATGCCACAGATTCTTTATTTATGGGGCTGCTTTGAAAAACAACATGGACATTAAGCAATCTCCCAGGATTATACTTTCTAAGAAACCTCATCATAGAGAGTACATTAGCTTTGTACCTGCGGTCATGGCACACATAAATGGGGGCCCTCCTATTCCTGGAAAATTCAATCCACTTATTTAGTTCTTCGATATTATATGCGAGCGGCTTTTCTACCAGGATAGGTCCTTGTACATCTTTAAGTGATTCAATTGCATCTTTATGCACTGGTCCAGGAGTCGCAACAATAAATAGGTCCGAAGAGTCAAGCTTCGCTTGGCGGATATCTTTTACCAATTGTCCGGAATCGTCTTTGCCTTCCCATAAATCGTATGCTTCTATGCGCCCATGAAATTTGAGCTTTCTTAATTCAGGAAGATGCCTCTGTTTTACAATCCGGCCATAACCTATGAAAGTTATTTTGTCTGCAGCGGTTTTTTTTAACTCTACATTGCTTGGAATATCAAAGTTTTTAACCTGATAATCAAAAGTTCTTTCCATTTCCTCTTTCCAATTGGTTGAAAAGGAAATACCTACCCGCTCCTCTGTCTTTCTGGCATCAAATTCCTGATATCTGCAAACGCTTCTAATCTTGCCGAAAATACCGAAATGCCCTTTACCGATAAGGCGGCTCATTATTTCTGCTGCAAAACCTGCGGAGAGCCATAGAAACACTGGGAAGAACCTAACTTTTGTTCCCACCCCCAGGGTCTCGCAACAATCCTGCAGATATTGTCTTCTGGTTGGAGATGGACTTGCTGCCAAGAGCAGAGCTTCCAAATCCTCTTTGGGTGGATTATTTAAGAGGAAGACGACTGTTTTGTTTACTGAATCCCGCGTTACCAGGGGGAGTTGGCTTTTAGCATTTCCCAAGCCGATAATAGAATTCCAGGGTAGCATAATTCCGATGCCGCCGATGTACCCGCCCATCCCGTTGGCGAGAATCAAACCGGGACGAAGGTGTGACACTCTGAGGCCTTTCGGTGCATGTTCGGTAATATAGGCCTCCTGGGCCGCCTTAACTGCTGCATAAGGACCCTTCTTCTTGGGATCAGTTTCAATTGGGACATTTTCATCCACAAATTTCGCATTATTCTTATATGCACTACAAGAAGAAATATGAATTAAATGTTTAACAGCGTGTTGTTCACAAAATTGAAGAAGTCCACGAATGTATTCTATGTTGTGCTCTACGGATCCCTGGTGAAGGAGAATATAGTTAATCACTGAGTCGTATGTATTTTGGAGGTATGGATTTTTGTTAATTTCATTTATTGGTCCGGAAACAACGCATCCATCCCTTCCAATTGGACCTCTACTGAAACAATCGACTTGGTAGCCTTCACGGATAAGTGAATCTAAGAGCCCCTTAGCAGCAAAAGATCTATGGCCACAAAGTAAAATCCTTTTTTTAGCTGTTGAACTTGCCATCATATAATTGTGGCGTCTCTGCTGCAGCTCACATAAAATATATCTGCCATACGATTGGCAATGCTTTCATAACAATAAAGGCCCTTTCTCTTTAGAGCACTTTCTTTAATCAGCGTAACCTTCGTTTTGTCTTGAAGAAGATTTATTACTACTTCTGCGATAGATTTTGGATTTTTTGGATTAAAATATGCGGCTGCGTCTTGAGCAACATCCCGGGCGTATGGGAGATCAGATGCTGCAATCGGACAACCTACCTCCATCGCTTCCACAAGTCCCAGCCCAAATGATTCTGACAATGAAGGGAATACCATTAAGTCACTATTTGTGAGCGCATATCTGACCTCGTCATTGTTGAGTATCCCGGCCCAAACAATGTTGGTTGGAAGATTAATCTTATCCGCCGCTTTAATGATAGGCTTCATAAACTCATTGTATTTTTTTTCTGTATATTTATTAGCAGGTTTTATCATGGGTTCCAAAGTCAGAATTAGGGAAAAAGATGGAAAGACTTCTTTAATTTGCGGTAAGGCTTGGAATAAGTTTATATGATTCTTATGTGTTGTTGGATGGGACACATAAATTAGTCTCGGGCGCGTTGCTCCATCAATTAATGCTTTTTTATCAGGTTGAATGATGGGGTTGGGCGAAGGTGTACGAAATCCGCTTGGGATAACATGGATGCGGCCATTCAATTCAGGGGCGTACTCCAGCATCCGTCTGTGCATCACTTCGGTCTGGACGATCACTACACTACTACCTTTTGCTCCTTTAAGAATTTGCCATCTCATAAAACTAAATCGTAATCTTCTAAGAAAATTACTTTTCTGAATTCCTTCATTGAAGAAAGCATTCCATTGCTGGACGAACACAACCTGTGGAATCACAGGGTGACTTGAACCGATATTGGCAAAAGAGAAAATCACATCAGCACCTATCTGCTTGACGCGCTCTTGGAGCCGTCTATGAACCCACATTAGACGCCCCCAACCTGTGTGGCCCTCTTGCGTATACTCTATAGTAACTGTATCGGCAACACTTGGATCGTCAAACTCCCTTAAATCTCTTTCAAACAAAAATACATACCATTTCCATTCTGGTCGTACTATGGGCAGCCAGTGCAATAACTCGGTAAGTACTGATGCTCCTCCATGCCCCCGGATTCCGATCGCGTCAATTGCCACAAACATATACTCAATATCGCTCCGCTCTTACTTTCAATTTCGATTATTCTCTTTCAACCTTTACATGACTTTTGAATAGAATTGCTCCTAAACTCTCATCATCACTTATCACATTAATAATTTTTTACTTTACTGCATACCTCATCCCCCCCCTACACCATTTTTCTCAATACTTGGGTTACGAATCCTATTCCTTTCATGGCCACCAATGTCCCTACATAAAAAGTTATTAGTGACGGAATTGTGACCGTTAGTGCACTTAATAACTGAACTACTCCAGCAAAATATACTAAGCATATTATTATCGACACCTCACTATTTCTTCCATTATTACCGAAATTTATTCCCAGAATTAAACCAGATAGTAGTAAAAAAAATAAAACACCGCCTATCCCAAAATTCCAATATGCTTCTGAGAAAACGGACGCCCCTATTGTTGTTCTTTCTGTGCCCTCAATAGTTGTATACCCAAAAATTGTTGCGTACTTGTTGTACAATAAATCCGATGAGCCAATTTTTTCTGGCCATATGAGGCGAGGAATCCAATAAATAGCTGCTAGCTCTAAGTCTTCGCCGTTATTGAAAGGAATAGCCCTTGGGACCAAATCTACTACCAGCGCGAATGAAAACAAATCGTTCAACCTCTCCGCAGTCCTTAAAATATTTTCCATTTTAGATTCTGTCCCGAACCATGTATTTTCAAAAGCACTTCCCCAGCCTGTGAGACGCCTTTCTACTGCCCCAATTGATGATACGTCCTTATCATCCCACGTCATCTGACGAAATATACTCTTGACTGGATTAATGACGATAATCACTAGAATAACAAAAACCATCCAGCGAACTCGAATAGTTTTTCCCCAAATCCAAAAAGAAAGAAAAAGTATTAAAAACGGCAGCACTATGCTTCCTACCATACCTTGAACTAATCCGACAAATGACATACTTACTGTTACAATATATCCCATTATTAGATATTTAGATTTCCCGAAGATTATTCCTAAATAAAGCAAAAGAATTTGAGAAAGATGAACATTGAATATTCGAAATAACAAATAGCGTATACTAACTGGGATATAATCTGGTCTCAGTGAGCATAAGGTGTAGATTCCAAATGCCACCAAAGCATATGGCATTATCACTAAGCCCCAGTTGGATTTAGGTCTTGGGTATAACCTGTCGATAAGATTTTTTCCCTTTAAAATCCATTTGGATGCCACCTCATATCCCAATAAGCAAATAGCCTCCCCTAAGACTACCAAAATTGTCGAGGCGACGAGTATGTCTTGACTAGGTGAGTATATTCCCCAGAGAAAAGGCATAAATTCCTGACTAAATTGTGGCATGGAATAGAAAATGTAGATCTGTATCGTTATTATCTGTATCACTGGCACAGATCTATATGGCTGATTAAAATACCTGTAAATCGATACCAACATAATTACCAAAGGTACGGTTGCCATTAATCTTTCTTCCCATGAATAAATTGGGCGGGCTAATATTACCTGCGCAAAGGCTCCTGCAACTCCCAGACACCAATACAATACATGATTCTTTAAAATCCTGTGCCAGGATCCCTTTTCTCTAACTCGGCTTTTGCTCAAATCTGAATGTACCATTGGCTTTGGAATCAAAATCAATTATTTTTTTAAATTTTCTCACATCGATTTTACTATTTTTCTCCACCTCCCGAACCTTATACCTAGACCTATCGTCTCGATAAGCAACCTTACTAAAATTGAAGCTAGGAACATCTCAAACTTGTTCATTGGATATCTACGTGTTGGTAGACACGGCAACCCATCCAAATTCAATGCATTGCCCAGTACATCCTTTCTCCCTTTCAACCAAAGGGAGACAGAATACTTCCCTATCGCACCATACCTGAGGAACCTTAGACGCAATAAATTCAAACTTTTGGATACTTTATTTCCCCTATAATAACGTTTCGTTGTATCCTCCCTAAACTCATATATCGTATATAACCCCTTCCAACCTCCCAAAACTTGCTCTCTTTCAGCAGGTCTCTCCCTTAGATAAAAAAGTCGTTCGGGACAATAAGCAACATCAGAAATACTTGCAATGCGCCGATACAGGTCTTCATCAGCTGCTAAGTACCAATCTGGCCTGTAATTTCCTACTCTTTCAACAATCTCACGGCGGAAAATTGTTGCCATAGCAGGTACTGGAGTAAAAACTTTAGTTGCTAATATTTTTAAAAATTCCTTTCCGCTTAATAAGCCTGATTTTGTAAACATATGCATTTCAAAAGTATCAGGATTTTTAATAATTGCTCCATTATTTAAAATAAAATGGTAAGAACAATACCCAAAACCTACTGTAGGGTTTGCTTCCATTAATTCTAACATCTTAGCTAAATAATTAGGCATATAAATGTCATGATCATGCTGCATAGCAATATACTTGCCCTTTGCTAGCTGGAATAACCTGGCCAATGATCCGAATATATTTAGATTCTTCCTATTTCTCACTACTTTCAACTTATCCCAATTTAGAGATTGGAGATATTCAAATGTATCGTCAGTCGAGCAGTCATCACACACAATTACTTCATAATCCTCAAACATTTGTTTCCTTATGCTCCCAATCGTTTCCTCTAACAACCCCCTTCTGTTGTAGGTAGGAATACAAACACTGATCATTGGAGATTTAATGGAAATTTTTACACCGTTCATTTTCTATTGCTTCTAATGCCTTAATTACCTTATCAACTTTTATAATCCCCATACCTTGGTTAACGATAAGTTGCACAATTTCCTACTAATCTTTAGTCTTGCTTTCCCTTTTTTATCTCTGCAGATCCTTTGAGGTCCCTATTAAAAATCGTAAAATATGTCTTACCCTTAAATTCCCTATTTTAATAAAAAATGTCATCAATACTACATTCATCAATATATAGGCAATTAAACTTGTTATCGCAGCTCCCATTGCCCCAAGTGGGATGAGCAATAATGTCAAGAGTCCTAAGGTAATGAATAGCCCCAATAATTCTCCAACTACAACCCATTTAGGCCAACCCATTCCCTTTAATCCTTCCTCTAAAATGCCATTTATATTTAAGAAGAAGCTCGCTATCAATAAGATCCACGCTGGCTTAATAGCATCTTTAAATTGCGCCCCAAATAATATGGGGACAGCCCACGGTGTAGCTACAGAAATAACAACCAATAAAATAAAACCAGTATAAATAGCTAATTTCATCGCTCTGATAACGACTAACTGTTGTTCTTTGGCATCATGTAAAGCAGCTACTTTCGGGAATAACACTGCTGAAAGCGCAGAACTTAATGGATTCAAGGTTCCAGCCCATGCCACTGCCACTACATAGACCCCAAGGGTTTTGGCAGGAAGTAGTGAGACCATTAACAACTGATCAAGTTTTAAATTTAGAAACTGTGGTAAATTTGAAAAAAAAACCTGTAGTCCATATTTCAATAATTGCGGTAGTAAGCCCAAACTCAGAGCAATTGGTTCTCTTAATAATCTAATTCCATAAAAAAAAAGAAAAATCGCCAGGGCTATAGAAACACATAGGTACAAATAAGCGATTTTATCTGCTCCACTCAAATGAAATATCCACGCCCCTATCAAAACACAAAGCCACGCTACAGGTGATGGCAGGCGCAGAGCATTCCAGGCAAGCACTCGTTGTTCCGTCCTTAAAATTGTTGCTGGTACACCGCCAAGTGCAAACACAACTATAAAAAGAATATAGCAACGCGCCGCTGTAATGAGATAAGGCCTTTGAGCACCGAGTAAATACGGCATATAATACCATCCTAATACCCCGATAATTAAACCAATGATTAGTATAAAAACTGTGGTAGTAATAATCAATGAACCTAAAATGTTCTTATTCTTGCCCCCATGAAAAATGACCGCATCCTGAAGACCCAACATAGAAAAAGAAGCTAATAGAATTGGCCATGATTGAATTGCCGCTAATTCACCTCGCCCTTCGACTCCCAGCAAGCGCGCCGATAGACATCCTGTAATGAGGCCTAAGAGCGCAAGGATGCAATTTGTCACGAACGTCTGTGCCGACTGGATTTCATATGACTCACTAACACCCTGTAAGGATTGCATATAAAAATTTTTACTTTTGAATATTGCCCCTAACAATTACACCTCCTCGGTTCTAGGATAGTATTGTTAAACTCTCGAAGCCTAAATATTTGAGTTTCATTTAACCATAAACCCAATAAGATTAGCTCTTAAGAAGTCAAACCCTTTGAATCTATTCACTATGCGTTCGTACCCGACACCAATTAGAAAAGCTATCTGGTTGAATAATAGATAAGAAGGTTCCCCCTCAAACATAACTATTTTTATATTTCTGAATCCGATCTTGCTTGCCATCTTTTCTAACACTTTTCTTGAATTAATACGATAATATTTCGGATAAGATGAAAAATCGTTCCATCCAAATTCTTTTGCTTTACTTACCATTTTTTTTTGAAAACAATTCGCAATAAGACAATTCGTTATAAGAATTGAACCCAAAGTCACATAGTGATGGATATTAGGAGTCCTAAAGAAAAACTTTTTGCCAGGTTTCAGGACTCGATAAACTTCTTTTAGAAAGACATTTGGTTCCCTGACATGCTCTAATACATAATCTGAGTAAATTAGATCAAAATAGCCACTTTCGTAAGGAATTATATCTGGATTAATCATCATTTTGGATTCATTTATCTGGATGTTAGAGAGCACTAATAGGTCAGGGTCACAGCCCAATATGGTCCATCCATTTCCTCTGACATCACGTATTTGAAAATCTTCATCTGATAATGAATCCCCAGGCCCGGCTCCCAAATTAAGAATTAAGTCTCCCTGCTTGATCTCATGCCGGATCATCTTATAGAAAAAGATTGTTCCGCTTTTCCTATTATCCGGATAATATTTTCGAAAAAAACGCCTTGACACTTCCATGGGTTCTATTTATTTCGATACTCACCTATTATTTCAATACTCACCTACATCCCCTATAGCTTAAAGCAATCCCACTTCTCATTTACTACCTCAATTTTATATAAAGGAGAGCAATTGTTGAGCACGCGCTTCGTAGGTATGTGGTTGTGCAACCTTCAAGCCAGCTAACCGAATTTTTTCGCGTTCGTTTGGGTTATTCAGATAATACTTTGCTCTCTCAATCATTTCTTCTTGGGTGTCAAAGTAAACAGCGTCTAAATCTTCTTGAAAAAACTCCTTCTGCTCCTCGGTACGGTTGGTTAACATAAACCCACCACTTGCAGGAATTTCAAAAGTCTTCATGGAATGGGCACAGCTATGCTCGGCACGCATCAGATTGACAATGATTTGTGAACCCGCACAAACTTTGGACATTTCTTCACCCCATCCACGATAAAGGTTGATACAAGGACGTAAAATGTGGCCATGCGGAAGGTTATGCCAGAGCCCACCGAAAATTTTCAAACCATATGGCACCAGTGGTCCAAGCCATTGTTGTTGAAAAAAACCCCATGCACCGAGATATGAAACAGGGGATTCAAAGATCTTCCGTTCTAAATCATTGAGGTCAGTAGGCTTATGAATATCCGGGTCGTAAGCAAAAGGCAAACGGCAAACGCGCTTAGCACCCATCTGATAATATACGGGTATTAGAAGGTGTGCGAAAGTTACCACCAGGTCATATTCCTTAAGTGAGGATAAATAAACTGAATTCTTTAGTCCGGGGTCCATAAAGGGGTGGTCTGTATTAATTTGTATCAGGGCGGCGCCTGAATGGTGCAGGTCTTGCAATACCTTAGCTGACAAGTTAGTACATTTCACCACCAAAATAAGATCTGCATGAAAATCCATCTGAAGTGTTATCAAACGAAAGCAATTTTTCTCAAACTCTTTAGCAGTTAGCCCCGTAATTCGTTTCATCTTGGCAATACCAAGCCTGAACGGACTGTGAGTATGGAGCTGCTTTGTAAGAGGAAAGACCAAAACATCCAGTCCAAGTTTCTTAAAGGCCCGAGCGAAGAAGACCCCAAAGCCAATATCAGCTGTATCTGGTATAACAAAAAGAACTCTTTTAACTTTCATGAATTTAGGGAATTCTGACGATACCAATCAACGGTTTCATTAAGTGCATCGCGAAGCGGTATAGACGGTTCCCATGGAAGAATTTTTCGCTGGAGGGTAACGTCTGCTACTTGGTGCCAGACTTCTGGGTCACGGTACGGTAGACCGCCAATGTCGATTTGGGCATTCGGGAAAAATTCCAATAAACCTTCTGCTATTTCACGGAGCTTGTAACCTCTGCCCGAACCAAGATTAATAGGGATTCCTGAAGGAAGATCTAACTCCAGTGCGGTAGCAATTCCTGTTACCAAGTCTTTGATGTAAACTACATCCCGAATCTGTTCCCCACCTGTCATAGCAGGGACCTCACCCTTAAGTAAAGGAATGATGAGGCTAGGTAAAAACTTCCCGTGCCTCTCCCCAGGGCCAAATGAGAGGAATGGGCGGAATTCAACCCAGTGAATTCCCAATTCCTTCGCCCTCTGCCGGCACAAATAAAAAGCTGCCGCTTTCGTAGCCCCGTAGGGGGTCTGGGGGTCTAATGGAGAATCTTCGCTCAGGGCGCCTTCTCGTGAACCATACTCCTGACTAGTACCGAGGTGGATTACACGCGATATGCTGGCTTTTGCTGCTGCTTCTACCACATTCAAACTCGAAAGTACATTCGCTTCAAAATTTTGCGACCAAGCACTTTCTCCAACCTGTACACCGAAGGCTGCTGCATGAATGATAGCATCTGGATTGTGATACGTCAGAATCTGGGTTAGGCGTTCAATTTTTTGCAGATTTTCTACCACCCAAAAGATACTTTTTTTGTAATCGTCATTACGAGGCCCAGGTGGAACCTGGTCCAGTCCAATAACTTCGTACCCTTTTACAAGAAGAGTGCGTCCAAGATGGCAACCGACGAAACCATTAGCACCAGTAACCAGAATTCGATTTTTCATAAAAGTTTAATAGCTAACGATTCAATACTGACTTGCTGCCTTTTTCTATAAATGATTTTAATATATGCACTACATGCTGAATTTGTTCATCTCTTAACCCAGGGTATACCCCAACACCAAAACCATTGAGCATGACTCGGTCCGTGTTCTTCAGGTTTCCAGCAATCCTATACGAAATATATTTGTAAGCCGGCTGCCGAATGAGATTTCCACCAAAAAGCATCCTTGTCTGTATCTTATGGCCTTCTAAATAGGCAACTAATTCTTGGCGAGTGAAGGAACTTCTGTCCTGGACGATCATGAAAAATAGGAACCAGCTCGGGTCACTATTTGGTATCGGACGAATGAAGGTAATACAATCTTGGTATGAGGTTAAGGCTTCTGAATATATTTTATAGTTTCTTTGGCGCGCAGCAATGAATTGAGGAAGTTTCTCGATCTGAGCCAGACCAATTGCAGCCTGAAGATCGAGTGGTTTGAGGTTGTAACCGATATGGCTATAAATATATTTATGATCATATCCTTCAGGTAAATCTCCAAGTTTCCAGTTAAAGCGTTTTGTACAAGTGTTATCTTTGCCAGGCAGACACCAGCAATCGCGCCCCCAATCTCTAAGCGAAAGTAATGCCCGATTAAGTACTGGGTCATTAGTAAGCACTGCACCCCCTTCACCCATAGTGATATGGTGTGCCGGATAAAACGATTGGGTGGCTAAATGGCCAAAACTACCGGTCAACTTCCCATGATATAGCGAACCTAACGCATCACAATTGTCTTCAATAAAATAAAGATTATACCGCTTACAAATTTCTAATATTTCATGGATATAGTTGGGATTACCCAAGGTATGAGCAACAAAGATAGCGCGAGTTTTTTCAGTCACTGCATCTAAAATCCACTCTGGCTTAGGGACCAGGGTCTCTAACTCCACATCTACAAATACTGGAATGCAGCCATATTGGACAATTGGTGCCAGCGTTGTTGGAAAACCCGCTGCCGTAGTAATAACTTCATCCCCTGCACGAAGTGGTTTTTTAAGATTAGGACTAAAGAGAGCCGCAAAAGCCAGGAGGTTAGCCGAGGACCCTGAATTAGTTAGCAAGGCATGCTTAACCCCTATATACTCTGCTAGGGCCTTCTCAAAACGCTCTCCCCATGGCCCGAGGGTGAGCCAAAAATCCAGTGCACTATTTACAAGATTAATCAATTCTTTCTCGTCGTAAACTCTCCCAGCATAAGGTATAGGGGTTATTCCAGGAGTAAATTCTTGTTGCTGGTGAAATTCATCATAGTATTTGGAAACATAACTTTCTATAATCTTTTTCAAGGGCCTCTTCTCTTCTGCCGTGTTTGATCTCTTAGAGTTTTTCAATTTGTTTTGTTTAATATTTAGCCCAAGGTAGTCCCTTGCTTTGGGCGATAAGGGTATATTTTTGAATTTGATCCAAACATATTGGATACATGTCTTGTCGCATACGCGATTGATAATACATACTATACCATTGGACCGTCATTTCTAATGCTTCTTCTAAGGTTAGGCATGTTTTCCACTTAAGGTATGTATTCGCCTTATCACAACATAATTTAAGCAATTTAGATTCATGGATAGAACTGACCTCACCTATTGAAATGTCGGTCCAAATGCCACTTCCCCACAGTTTGATAAAAGTCTCTACGACTTCTTGAACCGTCCGACTAGAATCATCTTGAGGACCAAAATTCCAAGCACCACTATATTTTTCTGGGTTTTCTATTAGAAGGCTTCCAAGCCATAGGTAGCCGCTAAGCGGTTCAAGGACATGTTGCCATGGTCGAATTGCATTTGGCTGGCGTAAAACAATGGGTTCACTCTTTGTGAGGGCCCGGACACAATCTGGAATTATTCTATCTATCCCCCAATCCCCACCGCCAATAGCATTTCCAGCCCGCACTGAGACTACACCAATTTTCTTTTCTCCGGACAATTTATTTGTGAAAAAAGAGCGCTGGTAAGCTGCGAAAACCAACTCTGCACAACCCTTTGAGGCGCTGTAAGGATCATAACCACCTATTGGATCCTGTTCCCGATAGCCCCAGACCCACTCACGGTTCTCATAACATTTATCACTAGTAACATTAATGAAGGTGTGAACATTGGGGTTAATTCTAACAGCCTCTAAAACATTAACTGTCCCCCCTACATTGGTATCGAAGGTCAGCTTGGGTTCCCCGTATGACAGACGCACTAAAGGTTGTGCCGCAAGATTAAAAACTATCTCAGGATTGTATTTTTTAAAAACTCCCAGAAGGTAATCTAAGTCCTTGATATCACCATGAACATGTATCATCTTAGAATCAAGATGACAGGCTTCAAAATTGTTTGGGATACTGGGTGGTTCCAAGGAATAACCGATTATCTCAGCGCCTAATTCTCTGAGCCAGATGCAAAGCCAAGAACCTTTGAATCCTGTATGGCCGGTTACTAAAACCTTTTTGCCTTTGTATAAACCTTTAAATGCTTCTTCCATTTCCTGTTCCCCAAATTTTCCAAGGAGCCTTCCCTTGCATACATAATTTATTCAGATAATCCATATCTCTTATAGTATCCATGCAAAACCAAAATTTATCGTGTTCATAAACCATTAACTGACCATCTGAGGATATCTTTTCTAAGGCTCCGTACTCTAGATCACAATCATCATGTTCTTCGAGATATTCAAAAATTTTACGGTTAAATACAAAAAAACCACCATTTATAAGTCCACTGCTACTCTGTGGTTTTTCACTAAATTGTAAAACCTGCTTGCCTTTTATAGTAAGTTCCCCAAAGCGTGAAAGAGGCCTTACTCCGGTAAGGGTAGCCAACTTTCCATGTGATTGGTGAAAACTTAATAAATCTTTGATATCTATATCCGCAACGCCGTCTCCATAAGTAACCATGAATTGGTCGCCATCGACATATCTTTCGATCCTTTTTAACCTACCGCCTTTCAGTGCTTTGTCTCCAGTATCAGCCAAAGTAATACGCCACCCCTCTTCACTACGATTACTATGGATCTCAATATGTTTTTTATGGGTTCCTAACTCAATTGTAAAATCATTATTCAACACCTCATAATTATAGAAATATTCTTTAATGATTTCACCCTTATAACCCAGACAAAGAATAAAATCCTTAAATCCATAGTGGGCATAAATCTTCATAATATGCCATAGAATCGGCTTCCCACCAATTTCTACCATGGGTTTTGGACGAAATTCAGTTTCTTCCCGAAGTCGAGTCCCTAAACCACCACAAAGAATGACTGTTTTCACGACACTCCTCCACCATCGCCTTCCTTTTGAATGGCATATCCCACTGCACTTTCAAAGGTTTTTGCAGCATTCAAGTAACTAAAAAAATTGACTCTTTCTTTGGCCGCGTGGCCTATTGCATTTGCCCTTTTGTTGTCTTCTAATATTTTCCTAATTGCCTTAGCCAATTTATTCGGGTCCCCGACAGGATAAACTAAACCATATTGATCAGATGGGACCAAGTCATATCGACACCCCAAACCAGTGGAAATGACTACTGGAACTCCACATGCCATGGCTTCATTTACAGAAAGTCCCCAGCATTCCTTTCGGGCCGGGTGAACGAATACATCCGAGATAGCATAGTACTTTGGAAGTGCAGAAAGCGAAAGGTAGCCTGGTAGCACAACATTATCTAGACCCTCCCGTTTAACAAATTTCTCAACCTCCTCCCTGCGAGTACCATCACCAATGAGGACGAATCCAACTTTTGGAACCCATCCTTTGTAAATAGCAGCAACTTGAAGGAATTCTATCGGATTTTCTCTTTCTTCGAACCGAAGGATTGCAAGGACCAACTTTGAGAACCCGCCAAGGCCAAGTTCCCTCTTGATCGCCTCCCGATTCTGGCGCCACCGATTGGATTCGCTCTCAAACCATTCATTGTGCACCATGTATGTGCTTAAAAAAATCTTTTTGTCAGGTGCTCGATAATGACGAAGATATTCTGCAGCAGGGGTGCTTAGAGCAATAAATGCCGAGAATTGTTTAAAAAAATGAGGTAAGAGAAATTTTTTGATTATTCTTTTCCAAAGAGGTGAATCATAAAGCAGATTAGAATCAGATCGGTACACAATAGGTATTTTACGTTTCTTCCCCCATTTCATGGCTACTTTTTGTAATTCTCCAACATGGCCTTCTACAATAAATACATCAAATTGGCCGCTTTCTGATACTTTTTCAAACACCCCTTCACTTGAACCAAACTCATCCAAGAAGGTATGGTCATAGCCATTCACAAGGCCAGGAATATCATGCTTGACAAGGATCTTGCTTTCAGATTCAATCTCCACTCCAAGGCCCTGCCGGTTGTTGTAAAAAACGTGCACATCCAGACTTGAATTAGCCTGCAAGTACCCAAAGAACGGTCCTTCCCATTGAGTTGGATGATCTGATATAATTTCCACCCTATACTTTTTTGGCAAGTTTTCCAATCCTTTGCTTTTTTGTCATCCTATGGGGAAATACTTTCGGACTCTTTGAAATTGGGGAAAGGCTCTGCTGAATATGGCTTTCAGCAAACCCACCAGGCATAAAACCAACATTAAGCACAAAGCACAGATCCATTCTTTGAAACAGGGAATTTAATCTTTCTCAATGCCCAAAGAATGTTGAGAAGATTGCCTATACCAACCCTCAAAGAAATTGAAAAAATTTAAATGTCCTGAAATAGGGGCGCAATGCGTGTAGCAGGCTCATGGGAAAGCCATGTCACACTAGGTAAGATCATTCCTCTCACAGACAAATCTTCAGCCACAGGTAAGCCATTTTCTTTAATTCCAACCTTACGGCAATACGTATACGGTGGCATGTTGCAAAGAGGATAAAAATAAGGTCTCGAATCAATACCCTTTTCCTTCAATCTTTCCATTAGAGAATCACGTTGGACATGTGTTGTACCTTTTGGGAGAAGAGCGCAGACAAACCATGGAACAGGAGTTGCCCATGTGCGAGAAGGATTGATGAGTATTTCCAACTTGTCCGAGAACGCTTTTCGGTACAGTTCAAGAATTCTTTTCCGTCTCAAGATGAGATCATCGAAACGTGCAACCTGGGCACAGCCTATGGCAGCTTGCAAGTTAGTCATTCGGTAGTTGAAACCAACCTCTGGGTGCCAGTAGCGTCGGTTTGGGTCCATGGCATGGTCTTTCAGAAAACGGATTCTATCAGTAAGGGTTTTGTCGTTGGTTACAACCATCCCTCCTTCCCCAGTGGTAAGAATCTTATTACCATAGAAGGAAAAAGTTGCGCAATGCCCAATGCTACCCACCATTTTCCCCTTATATTTGGCACCGTGAGCCTCTGCTGCATCTTCTATAACAAACAAACCATGTTGTCGAGCAATCTCAACAATAGGATCCATATCCGCTGGGTGGCCATAGAGGTGAACAGGAATGACTGCTTTTGTTCTCGATGTAATAGCTTTTTCTACGGCAATCGGATTCATTGTGCCGATTTCAGGCTCACTTTCTACAAAAACTGGCTCAGCACCAATGTATTTCACTGCGGATGCGGTAGCTACAAATGTAAGCGTAGGGACGATGACCTCGTCTCCCGGCTTCACCCCTCCTGATAGAAGGGCCAGATGGATAGCTACGGTTCCGTTGCTTACCGCAATGCCGTATTCTACCCCACAAAAGTTTGAGAATGCCTGTTCGAAACGTCCAATATAGGCTCCTATCGAGGAAATCCAGCCTGAGTGGAAGGCATCGAGCAAGTACTGCTCCTCAAGTGTTCCAAGATCGGGCTCTGCGACTGGCAGAAACCTTGCTTGGTCTTCATTCATAGACGCTTCTCCAATAATACAGCAACAGTTTGTTCAAAGATCTCTCACATTTACCAACTTATTCAGTAATGATACATCTTGTCAGACATCCATTGTTGCAAAAGAGGTCTGTGTTTTTCACGAAAAGTAAAGTACGAGAAATTATCTTCGATTTTTTTTCTGGCAGCATAACCAAATCTCTCTCTCAAGAATGGATCCTTTGCTAACATAACAATAGCCTGAGCATGGGATTCCAGATCAAATGGATCGATAATGAAACCGTTGACGCCGTCAACAACAGCCTCCTGTGATCCGTCTTGGTTACCCACCAGAATGGGTACCCCACAAGCTGCGGCTTCAAGGGGGGTAAGTGGAATACCTTCTCCGCGGCCCACCCCTCTTTCGCTCACCAGAGAGAAGATGTGTGAGGAACGATAAATATCCACCAGATCTTCTTCGAAAACCATGCCGGTGAAAAACACTCGATTCTCCAAACCGAGTTGTCTCGCTTTTTCACGAAGGTTTTCTACTAATTCACCTCTACCGGCATAAATCAGCCGTAGTTCCGGCATTTCGTCTGTCACTTTCATGAATACTTCTAAGAGTCGGGAATAACCTTTATAATCGGCCCCCCGGCCCATACGCCCGAGGGTTAGTATGTTCACCCCCCTTGCAGGATCTGGTATACCATATTTTGCTATAACCTTTTGGTTGGGGTTCCCTGGTGAAAACTTGTCCAGATCTACACAATCCCATAAAACAACTATTGATCCTTTTGGACGAAATCCTTCATTTTCCAAATAGCGCGCAGTGAAGTGGGAGTCAGTAACAACATGTGTAACTTTCTTTAACCCCCAATCAGCATCCCAACTTAGACCACTCCAAGCTTCTATCCCGTATTCATTTACGACCGTTTGGGCACCAATCAACCATGCTATTATCTTTATTACTGCAGAGAAACTTACATGGGCAGACCAAATAATAAGCGGACGGTGGATGAAAGATGTTACACCAATCCGAAGCACAAATGCAGTTTTCTTGAAAAAACCTTTTCCTCCCGAATACCAATCCACGTCAAATGGCTCCTCAAAGCTCTCCCCATCCGGGCCAAGAAGGGAATAGACTTGCACATTCCCGTTTCCCAATATTTCTCGCAGAGAAGAGATTTGGTAACGACTGTAGCGACTGATTCCCCCTTTATCAAAGCATCCTGGAGTAAGATATAATAGCTTCATAATTATATTTTCTTCTACCTAAGGGCCTTAATAAATTTAGCAGGTGCTCCAAATGCAATACTATTGGGCGGTATTTCGTTCAAAACAATTGACATAACACCAACCCAAGAACCTTCCCTTATTGTTGAGCCAGGAAGCATAACCGAATTTAGGCCTAAAGCTGTGGAATGCTGCATTACAACTGGAGCCGCAATTAAAGCTTGCTCATTGGCTGGAGCCCGTGGTGTAAATTTAAATCTAATGTTTTCCGGTCGTTGTCCAAATAAACTTTCGTAATGGTGTGATAAACTGTATATTCTGGAACCTGATGCAACACCACTATTGTCACCAATGGATATTCCTCCATGTGCTTGTAAGGTTACAAATTGAGCGATGTGGCAATTAACACCAACATATAAACATCCTTCTTCTCCCTTATAATAACGATTAAGCTTTCTAAATATTTTGGAAGATGTTTGCCCTGGTGGTCCTGCCAAAAGTACAACATAATCGTCTATCCAAGTATTATCCCCAATGCTTATATATTCTGGATTAGAAATCTGTATTCCAACCCCAAATGTAACCCGCTTCCCTACATATCGCATCCTAAACTTCCAGTAAAAGAACCGCATCAATCTCCCTAAAGGACCTGGTAAATAAGTTATAAACCACTCTGGAATTGCAAAGATTATTTTATTTAGCCTTTTAAAAAAAATATTCATGTCTGTAAATTTATCCGTTTTCCACCTTTAAACTAAACTTTGCCTTCATACCTTCAAACTCCTTGTTAATACGTTACCTTCATGAGGATAGTTTGGCGCATCCCAAGGAAATTGTTCTCCCCTTCTCCACCTTTCCCAACGACTTAAATCTTCTTTAACCATTATTTCTACAAGTTCCCCAAATTTTATCTTTGCCTCCCAACCAAATTTCTCTTTTGCCTTTAAGTAATTCCCTTGTAAAAAATTGACATCCAACGGTCTAAGAAACCTCTGATCAATTTTCACGTATTTATGCCAGTCTAGGTTGAGTATATTAAAGGCTCTTTCTAAGAATTCTTTTACTGAGTGTGACTCATTGGTAGCAATAACATAATCATCAGGTTCATTCTGTTGCAACATAAGCCACATTGATTCAACATATTCGGGTGCGAACCCCCAATCTCTTTTGGCTTCCAGGTTGCCCAATACCAATTCTTCTTCCAATCCTAATGCAATCTTAGCGGCTGTATTTGAAATCTTCCTGGTTACAAACTCTAATCCTCTAAGAGGTGACTCATGATTAAAAAGGATCCCATTACATGCAAAAATTCCATAACCTTCTCTATAAATTTTAGTTATCCAATAAGCATATAACTTTGCTGCCGCATACGGTGAAGATGGCTTAAATGGTACATTTTCGTTTTGAGGCATGCTATTACCTTCTCCATATAATTCACTTGTAGATGCTTGATAAAACTTTATCTTTGGATTTAAATGCCTAATTGCCTCCAAAACCCTTGTTGTTCCAAGACCCGTTATTTCACCGGCTCCAATAGGTTGTTCAAAAGACGCTCCAACAAAACTTTGAGCTGCTAAGTGATATATCTCGTCAGGCTCTGAAACTTCGATCGCTTCTAAAATTGAAGATGAGTCTAGTAGGTCCGATGGTATCAAATAGACCTTATCGAAGATATCCAGGGCTTGTAGCCGCCAGAAATTTGGGGTCGAAAGCCTGCGATATGTTCCATAAACTTTATAGTCATGTTCTAATAGAAACTCAGCAAGATAACTTCCATCCTGTCCGGTGATGCCGGTAATAAGAGCCTTGCGGCAGGTCGAGGCTGAGGTTGAGGTTAAGTTTTCTTTTCCAAAGAGCTGATCAGTGAATTTATTTCCTTCCATATTTCCTCCATAAGGTTTGCATGCTCATCAAATTCTGATTTTGTAAAATATCCTACACGGTGGCCATAAATTAAATGGTTCTTGGTTTCAGCTAAAGAAGCACGAGAATCATAATAGAAATTCGAGGCCTTTGGGGTCAGACTTAATTATTGACATTTGTCCCGGCCAAGGAAAAAGCTCAAGGCGAGGTTGTTCAATTCTTTCACTTTTCGTTAAGAACGCCGAATAGACATCGAGCAGGAATTATGAGAAAGTTTTTAGACGCTTTTCTAAATCTTCGACCTTTTCTTGAAGAGTGGATACGCGTTGCTTGAGGTCCGCAACTTCTCCTTCGAGTCGTTCCTTATCAAGTCGTTTTTCAATTCTGTCCATAGCCGCGTTGATCGCATAGTATTCAGTCTCAAGCCTTTCAAGCCTCTTATAGATTTCATCGAAATGTTGAAGGATATCTCGAAACTTCTGATCGTGTTCCTCGAGCTTTGTTCGAATCGCCTTAAATTCAGGTTCGATTACCTTCCCGTAGAATTCAGTTAGCGTATCGAATATGTCTTTCTTCGTGACTCCTGCCATTGCCATCTCCTCAGCTTTTTAGGAAACGTACCACATTCTACTAGCTCTGTCCAGGAGTTTTCTCAAGAAACAGACCCCTTGGGGGACGTTGTTGAATTCTTTCACTTTTCTGGTTTTTCTGGTCTGTCTTAACAAAGTCGGTTTTGGGGTCAGGTCTCAACATTTGACAATACAAAAGTCATACATAAAGTCTGATATGTTTATTGCAGTTCTGTTTCATTCGGTTGATTTTCGTCTCCTTCTTCCCTGCTCAAGAAGTCCCTGGCAGAGATAACAGCCCGGGAGACGTAGTTGAATTCTTCCACTTTTCTTTTTCCGTTTGAAAAAAAATTGGGGTCAAACCTTCAAAATTCAATTTACAAATTCATACCCTCTTCTCGGTGATTCATGGTTGAAAAGGATGCCGGAGCATGCAAAGAGGTTGTAAGCTCCACGGTAGTTTCTTGTCAAATCAAAACCAGCTACTTTTGAGATACCATAAGGAGACCTTGGGTGGAAAGGAGTATTTTCATTCTGTGGTGTTTCCTTGATGAGACCGAACATCTCGGAACTCCCCGCGAAATAGAATTTGCATTCAGGAGCCTTTTCTTTAACTGCTGATAAGACATAATGGGTTCCATTAATATTGGTATTGATCGTTGAAAATTCGTCTTCGAAAGAATAACTTACAAAGCTCTGTGCTGCAAGATGGTAACATTCGTCTGGTTTTACCTTCTCCACCACATTGAAGATACTGGCATAACTTTCCATAGAGGCAGGATGAAGAATGATTTTATCAAGAATGTGTCTTATCCTCCAGAGCCTATGCTGGGGGTCCTCAATCGCCACACGACGAACTATCCCATGGACTTCATAGTACTTCTGTAGTAGAAACTCAGCAAGGTAACTTCCATCCTGACCGGTGATGCCGGTGATAAGAGCCTTGCGGCAGGTCGAGGCTGAGGTTTAGGTCAAGTTTTCTTTTCCAGAGAGCTGATCAGTGAATTCATTTCCTTCCATATTTCCTCCATAAGGTTTGCATGATCATCAAATTCTGATTTTAAGGGCCTCTGGGGTCAGGCTTTGGATATTTGGAATTCCTCGATTATTTGGTTTATTTGGTTTGTCTGAGTCAATATTATCATGGGGGTCAGGTCTCAACATTTGACAATCTGGTTGATCTGGCCCCGGTGGAATAGGCTCTGCATTCCACGGGGTAAATCCCAGTGAAATAAGCCCCAATGGAGTAGTTTTCACACTCCACAGGGCAAGTCCCCATGGAGTAGTTTTCACACTCCACAGGGCAAGTCGCATTTCACGGGATAAATTTATTTGATTGAAGATGAAAGATTGACTTAAAAATCCAGTCAGGCTTCCTATCATTTTTTTAATATTCTATCAACCAGCTTTTAGGAGACCTTTCTCATGTCTTCGGCCTAATGATGCTAACTTAACATAGAAAGAATAGTTCGCACAATCAAAAGGAAATCAGACAATAATGTCCGCTGTGAGAGATAAACTAAATCAATAGACAATTTAGCGGGCAATATTTCTTTTTGATATAACGCTTCCCAATCCAACCCCGAAAAAATGGGGGACGTCCGTGCAGAACGTGCATAAGGAGTAATTTAGGGGGCACATCTTCATATGTCATATTTTTTAGAATTGTATGTATACCTTATAAACTTCCACTTTCATCGCACTTTGAGATCAGCCTCCACCATCATCCGGATCAATTCTTTAAAGTCGGTTTTGGGGTCAGGTCTCAACATTTGACAATACGAAAGTCATATATAAAGTCTGATATGTTTATTGGAGTTCTGTTTCATTCGGTTGATTTTCGTCTCCTTCTTCCCTGCTCAAGAAGTCCCTGGCAGAGATAACAGCCCGGGAGACGTAGTTGAATTCTTCCACTTTTCTTTTTCCGTTTGAAAAAAAATTGGGGTCAAACTTTCAAAATTCAATTTACAAATTCATACCCCCTTCTTGGGGATTCATGGTTAAAAAGGATGCCAGAACAGGCAAAGAGGTTATAAGCTTCGCGGTAGTTTCTTGTCAAATCAAAACCAGCAACTTTGGAGATACCATAAGGAGACCTTGGGTGGAAAGGAGTATTTTCATTCTGCGGGGTTTCCTTGACGAGACCAAACATCTCGGAGCTTCCCGCAAAATAGAATTTGCATTCAGGCGCTTTTTCTTTAATTGCAGATAAAACGAAGTGCGTACCATTGATATTGGTATTGATAGTTGAAAATTCATCTTCGAAAGAATAACTTACAAAACTCTGTGCAGCCAGGTGGTAACATTCGTCCGGTTTAACTTTTTCAACGATCTTAAATATACTTGCATAACTCTCTAAAGAACCAGGATGCAAAATCAACTTATCAAGAATGTGCCTTATCCTCCAGAGCCTATGTTCTGGGTCCTCGATGGCTACCCTTCTAACAATCCCATGAACCTCATATCCCTTCTCTAATAGAAACTTAGCAAGATAACTTCCATCCTGTCCGGTAATGCCGGTAATCAGCGCTCGTTTTGGCATGATGAACCCTCGCGTAATTTAGTTATTGGGTAATTGAGTTACTTGCGTTTGTTGCGTCTGTTGAGTTTATTGTGTCTATTGAGTCAAGAAAAAGTTCAAAGTTCAAAGTTCAAAGTAAAATTAGCTCAAAGCTGAAAGCTCAAAGGAACTAACCGTAAAGCGTAAGGCGTGAAGTGTGAATGCGTCTGTTTGGTTTCAACAGAATATTAATCCTTTGGATTGGAAGTGAGTCGCCATGGGCAACCGGAAATAAGGCTTCGCCTGGAAGTGAGTCAATTTCATTGACTGGAATGATTTAAAAAAAACTTGGGTGTCAGGCCTTGACATTTGAAATTCTGGTCTTTCTGGTCTATTTAATTTGTCTTGTCTATCTGGTCTTTCTCGTTTCTTTGGTCTGTTTGGTTTCTTTGGTTTGTTTATCCTATTTAATTCCAAATATTATTTTTAGCCTTTTTTCCACTTCACTCATGAGATTTTCCGGTAAATCTCCAATCTTTCTACTGATTAATTCCTAGGGAATAGTCATAATAAAGTCTAACCTCAATAATGACCTTTTTAATAAACCAGCTAAATCTGTGGATTCTAATATAATTTCGGCTTCCATAATGGTTGTGGGAATGTGAGATGTTATGGCTGCTAAGATTACATCATTGTATCTTTTTTTGACTTTATCGTTAGAAATAACCAATGCAGGCCTTCCTTTTTGTTTTTCAGACCCTCCTTTAAGAATAAAAGGAAACTTAACAACAACTATATCTCCTTTTTTATAACTCATAGAGATCCTCAGATTCTGCTTTCCAAATTCTGTTCAGGCTCTCCTGCTGTAATAGTAATGACTCATAATCGACGCCAGCCTTCCTCAATTTTTTGATTTTCAAGAACTCAACAAAGTCGATTACCTCTTGAATTAATTCAGGGGGTAGTTCTTCAAGGCCTTTAACAATAAGTTCTTTATAGTTTACAGTGATTCCCATAATTTTTAACCTCCATTTTGATTTTCATTAGCATGATAGCATAAACATCGAAATAAAAGCAATCGAGGAACAATGTCTGAGGGTGGCCACTTGAAAAAAGGGGTCCGGGGTCACATCTTCAGATGTCATTATTTTGATTGATCTGGTTTATTTGGTTTCTCTGGTTTGTTTGGTTTCTTTGGTCCCAGTGAAATAAGCCCCCCATGGAGTAGTCTTCACACTCCACAGGGCAAGTCCCCATGGAGTAGTTTTCACACTCCACAGGGCAAGTCGCATTTCATCCCGTACGCTTTCGCTACCCCAATGAAATAGCAAAAGCGTTTCATGGGGCAGGCAGGGCAAGCGGGATATATTTATTTGGTTTGTGGGTTGGAAATGATTGGATATGGCCCTTTATTCTCTCGAAATTTCTAACATACCTCTTAGATAGTCAATTGTAATCTTAAAGTGTC